>JAABUX010003283.1_pt1 | contig 21593 bp, 16 predicted proteins | sample 5561851 | NCBI WGS metagenome assembly JAABUX01 (sample SAMN10711883, study PRJNA513361) | rock metagenome | isolation source: Antarctica rocks | place: Antarctica: Victoria Land, Richard Nunatak red sandstone | collected 2016-01-03 | reverse complement strand
GCGATCCGGGAATACTTGGAGCATCATAACGCTTCCCCCAAGCCGTTCGTGTGGACTGCCGATGCCGATCTGATCCTCAACCGAGTCAAGAAGGTTTGTGAGCGGACTTCTGACTCAGGACACTAGCATGACGTGGCTTCAGCCGTTAATATCGTTATTGGCATTGGCTCTCTCTGCCCAAGTTGGAGTCCCCCGCGATCCTGCCCAAACGCCACCTGGACCAGCAACGGCGACCCTGCCGCTGTTCTCAGACCGCGATGTCCGGTTGATCAAGCTGGAGCGAGACACACAATCGATCCGGGACGAAGTCCGGCAACAACTGGCGGAGGCGTCGTTCAGCCAGGAGCAGGCCACCCAGACCGCGAAGCAAGCCTGGGCGGACGCGACAAAAGCGCGACAGCGAGCAGAGGAAGCCGTCCGCAAGTACGTTCAAGAGACGCTTCCAGGTGAGATCGGATCGCGGAAGATCGAGATCGATGGGGCCAAGGCATTGCTGGAGGCCGCCAAGCAACGGCAAGTGGAGCAGGCCCGACGCGACCGGCGCGGTCAGTACGATCGGATCATCTCCCGACTCGGAGTGGAGCGCAGTCAGTTCGAAGTTGAGCAAGCCGAGACCGAGTTGGCCGTGCTCGAAAGATACATCGGGCCGAAGGAGAACAAGCGGTTGAGCGGGTTGGTCGCCCTGGCGACCGACGAGGAAGTGCAAAAGCAGCATGAGTTTGAAGTTCAGAACGGGAAGTTGGAACGCCGAAAAACTCGGTCGGCCCGCCTGCAAGCTCGAACTCCGGAAGATTACGTAGTCGCGCTACTCGATGAGGTCGTCGCCGAGGAAGCCAAGATCGGGGAATTATCGCATGAAATTGAGCAGGTCCATGACCGGTTGACGACCGATCCTGACCATGCCACAAACCATATCGATCAGATCCGAGCCAAACGTGACGCGATCCAGGCCATCGCACTGAGGATCAAAGCCTCGTTGACCGAAGCGACCAAGCTGGCCGAAGAGATCCGCCAACTCCGCCAGCGCCTCTTCAACGCCGAGAAACTGTTGCTCAATGAGCGGAGACTTGCCGAGAAACCGGCGAAGTGAACGAGGGCGAACGGGATCACCGGCGCCATCTGGCTCGCCCAAGAGCAACCATCGGTTCAGCCGACGTTGATCAAGGTCATCGCCAGGTATTCGCGGGCGAGGTGCTGGACGTCGGGGACGCCGGGAGTCGGGGGTGCGGATGGGGGAAGCACGTCGCCCATGAGTTCGAGGATCTCGCCGGCGTTCTTGTACCGGCGGTCGGGGTGAGCCAGGCAGCGCTCGATGAGGCGGATCGTGTGGGCGTCGGCCCCTCGAGTGGCGAGGCGGGTGGCGAAGTCGTAGGACGGGCGCTCGATCGCGCCGACGATCAGTTGGTACCAGACCACGCCGAGGGCGAAGACGTCGTCCTGCGCGGCTTTGCGCTTGAAGCTCCGCTGCTGGGCTTCGGGCGGGAGGTAGAGCGACGTCCCTACCATCCCCCCGAGCGAGCCGAACTGCGACGCCTCGACCCGAACCGCCGGGTGCGGCGCGGCGATCTTGGCCAGGCCGAAATCACCGATCTTGATCTGCGGGTCGGGTCCGTCGGTCAAAAGGATGTTGGCCGGCTTGATGTCGCGGTGCTGGATGCCCTGGGCATGCGCCGCCGCCAGACCCGCGGCCACCTGGCGGATGATCTCGCTGGTGAGCAGGGGGGGGCGACGGTCGGTATCCTTCAAGATCCACTCTTCGAGCGAGCCGCCACCCATGTACTCGAAAGCGAGGTAGGGGTACTCGCACTTATCAACTTGTACATCCTCGAAGTTGACGATCTGGTCGTGCTCGCCGAGCCGCTTGAGGATCGCGACCAGACTCTTCTGCTCGTGGCGGAGCCAATCGCCGGAGCCGTCGCGAGTGAAGAACTTGTAGGCGCGAGGGGTCGGGTAGTCGGGATTCTGCGCCATCCAGACCTCACCGAAGCTGCCCATCCCCAAGTGCCGCTTCAAAATCCAGGGGGAGTTGGGTGCGACCGGCTCGTTGACGTGGCGGACCGGCTCGAAGTTGCGAAGCAGATCGTTCAGTAGCCGTTCGCTCCGGAAAAAGCTTCCGTCGCTCGACAACGACCCCATCGACGTCTGCGCCCGGACGTTCCGGGCCATGTTGATCATCAGGCCAATCAGTTCCTCACGCTTGACTGCGGGAACCGTTGATTTCGGATGATTGGAGAACGCTTGGGTCGCCGCGATCCGGATGTTCTCTTCGGTCGCGGTGGCGATTGTGATCACTTGCTTTTCGATCACCTTGGATGGTTGTCTATGACTCCAGTTATTGACGATCTCGACGACCCAGTCGGCGACGTTGCCGTAGACCTTGGTCGCGTCGTTGACCGCCGAATAGGCTTGAAACAGCGAGAAGATCAAATCCATGAGTCGTCCTGGCGGGGGGTAAGGGGGAAGACCATGCGGGCCAACGCGAGCTTCAAGGCTTCGGGGCCGCGTCGCGCTCGGCCTTCTCTTTAGCTTCCTTGTCGTTAGCCTCTTGCTCCTTGGCGATCCGCTCAGGCTCCTCGGCGAGGAAGCGGTCGATCGGCGGGCGTTTGAGGTGGTCGCCGACGGCCTTCTGAAATGCCGAGGCGACGGCGATCAGGGGGGTTTCGCCGTAGAGCTGGCCGGTGAAGGTGATCGAGCCGGGGCCGGGGCGGCCGTTGTTGTCGCTGAAGCCGTGGGGGAGGACGACGCATGGGTGGCCGGTCAGGTTGGTGATGACGAGGTCGTTGCCGCCGACGTACAGGTCCACCGTCTTCATGAGGTCGGCCATCGCCCGCATCAGGAGCGTCCGGACCCTGGCCGCGCGGAGGTATTCGACTGCCGAGACGAACTGCTTCTCGCGGAAGGTGGGGGGCCAGGTGTTCAAGCCTTCGGTGACGTGGCGGCGGGTCAGGTCGTCGAAGACGGCGGCGGACTCGACGCTGAGCATCAAGCTGATCGCCCCGGCGGGGATGCTGGTCGGCAGGGTGATCGGGACCAAGGTCACGCCCAGTTCACGGAGGACGCGCAAGTCGTCGCGGGTGTCGTCGGGCCGGTCGTCGCGGTGGACGAAGCCGACGCGCAGCCCTCGGATTTCCCCTGGGTACGGCCAGGCGAAGGGGCGGTCGACCGCCGAGATATCCAGCCCGCCGTCCGACCCGTGGATTGCATCGAGGACCATCGCTGTGTCTTCGACCGACCGCGTGATCGGCCCAAGCTTGTCCATCGACCACGACAGCGTCATGCACCCCGCGCGGCTGACTCGCCCGAACGTCGGCCGCAACCCCGAGGCCCCACACGCCCGGCACGGCGAGACGATGCTCCCCAGCGTCTCCGACCCGATCGCGAACCCGACCAGGCCCGCCGCCACCGTCGACGCCGACCCCGCCGATGATCCGCTCGACCCGCGCCGGGGGTCCCACGGCGACCGGGTCATCCCGCCCTGCCAGCGGTCGCCTTGCGCCAAGGCCCCCATGCTCAGTTTGGCCACTAGGACGGCTCCAGCTTCTTCGAGGCGAGCCGCCACGGTTGCCTTGTCGTTGATGACTTGATCTTTGAACGGGACCGCTCCCCAGGTGGTCGGGTAGTCGGGGTAGGCGATCAGGTCCTTGGCCCCCCAGGGGATACCGTGCAAGGGGCCGCGATAGATTCCGGCGGCGAGCTCGGCGTCGGCCTTGCCCGCCTGCTTGAGGGCGAGGTCTTCGGTCAACGTGACGACAGCTTTCAGGAGCGGGTCGAACCGCTTGAGCCGGGCGAGATACAGCTTGGTCAACTCGGTGGCGGTGACTTGCCGGGTCCGGATCAGGGCGGACAGCTCGGTAACGGGCAAAAACGCCAGGGCGTCGTCCCCCTCGGGCCGCTTCCCGGCTTGCCCTTCGCTTGGAACCGCCTGGTTGCGGCGGACCGGCTCGACGGTGCTGGGGGTCGGGGCGGGGATAAAGGCGATCGCGGGCGGGATGTCATAACCGACCGGGACCTTGCGGAGCGCCTCGATCGAGCCCATCGTCCGCTTCAGGTTCTCGGCGGTCTCCTTCCGCTCGTCGTCGGTCAGTTCTAGCCCGGCGATCCATTCCGCCTGCTTGACCATCTCGACCGACACGGTCGCTCCGCCCGCCGCCTGCGCCGCCAACGCCCGCCGGAACAGCGCCGAGCCGATCCCCAGGCCAGCCAAGCCCGCCAGGATCGCCCGCCGACTGACCCCCGACCGTTGGTCACTCCCGAACTCGATCTCGTCGCCACTCGCACCCACCTCGTTATCGGTCATGAATCACCCCAGCCAATCGCAGTCGTCACCGAGCGGAAAACGTGCGGGTATGATCCTTGGTTTGCTCGCCGACCTCAATGGGTTGGTCCGGTAATCCCAAGTTGACGCGGCTTCACTCCTCAATTTTGGACAAGCGGAGTTCTCGACAGGCCTCCCAGCCGACTTTATAATCTGAATTATGACTGTCCAAACTTTTCGCGAGCTTCTGACTCGGCGACCATTTCAACCCTTCCGGGTCGTGATGTCGAGCGGCCTCAGCTACGAGGTCCGGCATCCCGAAATGGCCTTTTTAACCCGCACCGATCTTCTCGTCGGGATCGGCGACTCGGACGAAGGCGTTCCCGCCGCGTTCAAGATCTGCTCGTTGCTTCATGTGACGACCGTCGAACCGTTGGCGAGCGACACGAAACAGCCCGCCGACTCTTGATCAACTCAGGAATCATCCGTCAATCCTCGGGCGATTGAGTGTTCCGGGCGGCTTCGTAGCGGCGGGCGAGGGTGGCCTCGGGGCTGGGGGCGAACCGGGCCGGTAGCCCCGCGACGAACCGGGCTCGCGCGATCGCCCGGGAGGCGGGGGCCATCGTCCCGGCGATTGTCTGGAGGCGGTCGATCTCGGCGATGACCCGGCGGGCGAGGTCCGCCGGGGGGGGCACCGGGCAAGCCGAGCCAGCGGGCGGCCCGCGCCGGTGCATCGGCGGGGTCGTCTTCGCCGATCGAGTGAATCGACTTGCACCTCTTTCGGCGAAACTGGCCGCTTATAAGGTCAATTGAGGATGATAAATAAAATTTTACCCGTTAATTATGGAAATCTCAGGGAACACGATTTGCAGCTTCCAATTCTTCCAACGGGACAGCGAAAGGCATGGTGGCGGGTCAATTATCTCGCACAACAACCGAGAGCCCGCCAACCTCGGGACTCCCCGGCAACTTCTTGATATCCGATGAAACAAAAGAAAGCAGCGATGGTCAACGAGATTCCGATTCAGCAACCGGTCATTGCCCCCGTCCCCACCACGGCCACTTTCCCCCCCACGACGCAGCGGGTGTCGTGGGCTGCCGTTCTCGCCGGCGTGACGGTCGCCCTGGTCACGCAACTGCTCCTGGGTGTTCTGGGCATTGCGATCGGGGCCAGCACCGTCGATCCGCTCCGCCAACAAGACCCCGGCAGCGGACTTGGCACCGGGGCTGGTGTTTGGTTCGTGATCACGGGACTCCTTTCCCTGTTCGCGGGTGGTTGGACCGCCGGGCGCCTGGCCGGCATCCCCCGCGTCGTCGATAGCACGCTGCATGGCGTCCTCACCTGGGGCCTCGCGACGCTGTTCACGTTTTACTTGCTGACCACCGGCGTCGGGGCGATCATCGGCGGCGCGGCGCGAGCGTTGGGCCAGGGTGCCAGCCTCGTCGGCCAGGGCGTCGCTTCGGCCTCGCCGCAGGTGGGCGAGGCGATCCGCGGCCAGCTGAAGGATCAAGGTGTCAACTGGGATTCGATCAAGCAGGACGCCACCAACCTCCTGCAACAGACGGGCAAGCCCGAGTTGCAGACCGGAACGCTGACCCAGCAAGCGAAGGACGCGACCAAAGACGCTCAGAACATTGCCGGGTCGGCCGCGACCAACCCCCAAGGGTCCAACCAGGACCTCAACGGCCTGCTCGACCGCCTCTTCAACCGGGCCTCCGACACCGTAAACGCCGCCGACCGTGACGCGGTCGTCAACGTCGTCGCCGCTCGGACCGGCAAGAGCAAGGAAGAAGCGGGCCAGATCGTCGACCGCTGGCAGCAAACCTACCAGCAGGCCAAGGAACAATACGAAAAAACCAAGGAGGCCGCCGAGCAAAAGGCTCGCGAAGCCGGCGACGTCGCCGCCCGGAACATCAGCCACGCCGCATTCTGGAGCTTCGCCGCCATGCTGGTCGGCCTCGGCTCATCCAGTCTCGGCGGCTACATGAGCGTCCCGCGTGACCATCGCCCGACCACGGTTCGCAAACGCTAAATCCAGGCTCTGACCGCCTCGTCAGAGTAGACGAAGGTGGGTCAAACCGACCGTCATTTCAGGCAGAAGGTCATCCAGCAAGGGTGGCCTTCTGTCGTTGCGCGGATCATGCAAGCAGCCGTTAGATGCTGGCAACCCCGGAGCGAAGTCCGGGAAAACCCGATCGCGCAACGAGTTACCACTCAACCTAACGACATTTTGAATTGACCCCGATTTTTTCTCCGCGGGAGACCTCTCTGTGAGACGATTCAAACCGTAGCGCAAAATTACTTGGATGGCCCCTAGCGCGTTGCTGATGAGCAAGGTTTTTTGGTGACACCCTTGCATCACGGCGTCCGCCCGCTACTCTGATACCGCCCCCGCGTCGCAGCTAAGATTGCTCCCCCCTGGAGGTCCGATGATCGTACCCTCCCTGATCGCCTTAATGGTGGCCGCTCAAGTCTCCGGAGTCACTCCGCCGGACCCAGCCTCGGGCTCGGTCGTAGTCGGCGCCGAGGTGACGATCCGCCCGTCGGCGGTAGCGGTCGACCGCGCCACGCTTGACGAACTGGTCAGCCTCCTCATCGACCCCAAACTCGCCGCTGACATGCAAGAGGCGCGGTACGAGGCGCTCGTCCGGGCCGGCCGCCTGTTGGAACTGGCTGGGCCCACGCGAGCCATCGTCCACGAGGTGGCCCACGACGGGAAGTACGGCAACCGCACCACTGCCGTGCCCGTCGACATCGGCACCGGCCTGATCCTCGACGGGCCGCACGCGCGCCGCCGGGTCGTCTTCCTTGCCGCCCAGGTCGAGTTGACGCCCGGCCCGGTGTCGATCCCCCGCCATGTGGCCACGCCCGCCGAGCAAGCACAGGCTGCGGCGGCGCGGGCCGAGGCCGAGGCCCGCGCCGCCCGGATTTACCGTGAGTACAAGACGGGCAAGAACGCCGCCAAGGCGCGGGCCGGCGCCGTTGACGTGTCGGTCCGCCGCCAGATCGAGCGCCGCGGGCTCGACGCGCTCCGCTCGGGCCTGCTCAAGAAATACAAACTGGCCAGCCCCGGCGAACTCGACGCGATCATCGCCTGGGGCGAGGCGCTCGACGGGACCGCCGACCGCCGCATTGCGGAGAACCGGGCCGGCAGGGCCGAGGCGCAGGCCCGTAACGATGCCCAAATGGAAGTGTTCGACCGGGCGATCGCCGCCAGCCTCAGCCAGGTTCTCCGCGATGCGGCGCGGGCCGACGCGGTCGCGGCGGAGCGCATCCGCCGGTTCACTAGCGTGCCGGGGCCGTTCTACCTGCCGTTCGACCTCAGCCACCGCGAGCGTGGGCGGGAGTGGGACCACATTGTGCCGGACTCGATCCGATCCTCGACCCGAGGGCGCTGATTGACCCACGCCCCGCTTGACTACTGGCGGCGTCAGCGACGGGTCGCCGACCTCAGGCTACTCCTCGGTGTGACGCCAGCGGCGATGGAGGCAAGGCGAGACCTGGTTAAGGCTTCCGCTTCGGGTGAATCGCCGCGGCGATCAGGCAGCCGCAGACTGCGAGGAAAAGTGTCCAAGACATGGCGTAGCCAATGGAAAGTTGCGGATGCACCACCAGCATCCCGGCGGGAAAACTCACTACTGTGACGGTAACGGTCGGCACCATCAGAAACAATGCTAACCCAGCGAAGATCAGCCACCGCCCGACCGACAGGTGGCCCCGCCGGGACAAGATCGGCGGCCCGACCACCGGCAGGACGATGCCCCCCGCGAGGTACGCCATTCCGGAGCTGAGCACGCCGAGCACCGCCAAGGCGGCCTCCCAATCCGATATGGTCCCCGCCATTATCACCGGCGCCGCTCGCGGGGCTGGAGGCGGTACGATGGCCTTCGGTGGCAACATCGGGGCAAGCGCCGGTACCGCCGCCGCGAGCGGGTCGCGGAACCGGAAGATCAGCAGCAAGGTGATCCCCGCGATCACCAACCCTGCCAGTACCACGCCGATCCCACCGAGTCGCCGCCGACCGGCCCCAAGCTGGGAGACGTAGAGGTTTGGGGCCGAGGCCGGGACGAACGCTGGGGCCGTCGCCCTGCTCGAAACGCCCGGGGCGATGAACCGGTGACCGCACCGCCCGCATCGGCCTGCCTTGCCAGCGTACCGATCGGCGATCCGGTGGTACTTCCCGCAGTTGGCACACGCAAATCGAATGGCCATCGTCGCCACACCTCAAGAAAAGGCCGACGGCAAGCCCATCATGGCCTCGCCGTCGGCTCTTATACGAAGTTGGTGGGGGCGGGGCAAGCGGGTCGCCGGGGCCGTCGTCCCTCGGTCGCACCGGGGAGGCATTGGTCGCAGGCCGATATGCCTGTTCTTCAAAGCGACTTGATTAGGTCGAGATTTCGTACAGGGATATGTCTGAATTCGACGCGGCTCGGGTAAACAGGTAAACTTCCTCTATTGCTGGATCGGACACGATCATGGACTGACTCATCGGCGAATCTCCACCTTCACTCGACTTCCTCAATCGATGCCAAGTCTCAGTCTCTTGACCTTGCGGGGGTCCGTCAAGAGAGCCGGCTTGAAGTCCGGACACGCGACAGTCAAACTAACGTCGATCGCAGCGGAAAATGACGCCGATCTTGACTAGCAGAGCCCACGACCGGAAGTCGGGCATGGGCATCGAGAGGAGCCGCGGATGAAGCGACGGACATTCCTCGGGACTCTAGCGGTTGGAGCCTTGTGCGGGGCGGCCTCGGCCCCCTTGCGGCTCGGTATGGCCGGGCTGGTTCATGGTCATGCGGCGGGGTTCCTCGCCCGTTACCGGAACTCGCAAGAGGTCGAACTGGTCGGCGTCGCCGAATCCGCCCAGGACGTCGCGGGGCGATACACCAAGCGGTTTCGGCTCGACCCGGCGTTGGTGTATCCCTCGGTCGAGGCGATGCTGGACGGGGCGAAGCCGCAAGCCGTGGTCGCGTTTACCAACACCGTCGACCACCTCGCCGTCGTCGCCGCCTGCGCCCGGCGGAAGATCCCGGTGATGATGGAGAAGCCCCTCGCCATCAACGTCGAGCAAGCCCGAGCCATCGAGCGGGCGTCGGTCGAGGCCGATATCCCCGTCCTGGTCAACTACGAGACAACCTGGTATCCGTCGAACCACGCCGCCTACGCCCTGGCGAAGACCGCGCAGTCACTGGGGGAGATCCGCAAGGTCGTGGTCCACGACGGCCACCGCGGCCCCAAGGAGATCGGCGTCCAACCCGAGTTCCTCGCCTGGCTGACCGACCCGGCCCAAAACGGCGCTGGGGCCTTGTTCGACTTCGGCTGCTACGGCGCCAACCTCATGACCTGGCTGATGGACGATGCCCGCCCCAAGACAGTCACCGCCGTGACCCAGCGGATCAAGCCCGACGTCTACCCCCGGGTGGACGACGAGGCGACGATCATCCTCGAATACCCTGGCGCCCAGGCGATCATCCAGGCCTCCTGGAACTGGCCCTTCGACCGCAAGGACCTGGAAATCTACGGCCGGACCGGCCAGGTCCTTACCGTCGCCCAGAACGGCCTCCGCGTCCGCCTCGAAGGCCAGCCCGAGGAGTCCCGCCCAGCCTCCCCGCTCCCACCCCCCGAGGACGACTTCCTCCGCTACTTCGCCGCCGTCGTCCGTGGCGAGATCAAGCCCTCGGGACTCTCCTCCTTGCGGAATAACCTGATCGTCGTCGAGATCCTCGACGCCGCCCGCCGCTCCGCCGCGACCGCCCAGACGGTCCGGCTCGCCTGATCGAGGGGGAATGGCATCGACCAGTTTTGTCAAAGAGACTCATGTCCGGTGTCGATGCTTGTTTTCCAAGGCCGAAGCAAGAATCGACACCAGGTCATTTCGCTTCCCGACATCCTTGACCTCTTGATCCACCCCGACCCAACCAAACACTTCTCATGTTTTGCGATTCAACGGCCAGGCGTTGCACTCTTCAGAACGATGCCAATGAGCGTCAACGTCAACCCCGCGAGCGTCGCGATCGAACCAGGCGACCAGTTGGGCGATCCGCGGGTATCGATGTTGATCGCGTAACCGATCAGGCGAGCGCCAATTGCATTGGCAACGTCGGCGAGGACAGAGACGATCTTCTCCCGCCTGGCGGAATAAGAATCGATGTCAGTTTAGATTTCGGGGGAAGACACGGCAAATCGCTTGGTCTACTTCCCGGATGTTGAACACCCAGTCCAATTAGCTCAAATTGTCGTGCTGGCCAGGGTCTTACCGCTCCTGACTTCTTCGAGAAACTCCAGGATATCCCTCACGGGGGATGCGCGGCGCAAGGCGGTGATGTCGTCGTCGTTGAGCTTGGCGATGATCTGGAGGGCCGCATCGTGCCGATCGGTGGCTCCTTGCAGCTTGCGCAGGGCGTCGCCCGGGCTAATGAGGCCGAGGTCGATCAGGTAGGGTGAGGTCGGGCTGAAAGCCCTCCGGACTGCTTCGGGGCAATGGAAGAGCAACGACTCAATGGATGGGACCGCGACCAAGATCCGGAGCGAAGCCGCGGCGGCAAACTCGCCGATCACTTCGGCGGCGTCGTCGCGGACGCGGTCCGACATCGCTGGTTCGGTCGAGTCGGCGTTGAGGACGAGGGCCACCGGTTCGTTCTTGACCGCGACCAAGGTCTTCGCCGAGGCGTAGAGCGCGGAAGTCTGGCGCGAGACCCGCAGGTTGATCTGCCCATCTCCAATCTCGGGCTTCAACAACTTGGCCAGGAGAATCCCGGCTGTATCCGAGCCGATACGCACATGGATCATCAGAGAATTCCTTGTTCGGTGACGTTCTCGTCGTGGACACCCGTCTCAGCGCAAATCCGGTACTTGGCTTCGAGCAGCGGGACGATCCGTTGCTTGGTGAGCGCCAATTCAAGTTCTTCGGAGTACCAGAGGAGGATGGTTTGACTACCCATGTAGCCCGCCAGAATCTGCGCGGAGCTAGTATAGCCGGAGGTCGAGAAGATCAGACCCACCGTAGCCGGTGGCCGACGCTGGAGTTGGTTCCGCATCTTGGCAAGGGGGGGCGATCGTCAACGGCTTGCTCTCGTCTTTGGACTCAATAAGGCAGTGCAGCCCGCCAGCCACGACCGCCCCGTCGATCTGCTCCACAACCTCGCCCGCGACCTGAATCTCGTAGGGCCACCGGACGCTGGCATTGTCAAGCTCGAAGGCCCGGATGACGAGGTATTCCCAGGCTTTCCCGGGTGCCCAGCCGGGCGTATCGCGGGCCAAGATCTGCTGGTGCAAGGTTTGGAGGCCGAGCCACTGGTAGGTTCTGATCTTCGCTTCGTACTCGACGTTCGTCACGACGGATCACCCTGGGGCGGATCGAGGAACAATCACCGGGTCGGCTGGCGACCGACCCGGTGATGCGGGACGATCTACTCCGCCAGCCAGGCCTTGCGGTGGGCTTTCTGGGCTTCGGTGGCCTGGGGGTCGATTTCGAGCTTGAACTTGGAGGTGGGTTCGACGCCGAAGGTGGCTTCGAGGCGCTGGAGGCGGCCTCGGCGGGCGATCAGGATCGAGACCTTTTCGTTGGGGCGGTACTGATCCATCCGGCGGGACCAGAGTTCGGGGGTGACACGCTCGTCGCCGATGGCGAGGATCTCGTCGCCGACGTTGAAGCCGGCGGCGATCCCGGGGGTCTCGCGCTTGACCACCGTGACGTTCAGGCGGCCGTTGGTGGTGGATGTGGTTAGCCCGAGCCAGGCTTTGGGGGGCTTCTTTTCCTTGCCGGTGTCTTTGTCCTTGGCCTTATCGTCGGCGTCGATGGGCTTGAAGCGAAGACCATACCAGGCGAGGGCTTCGGTGTAATCAAGCTCCTCGGTCGATTCGAGGAGGCGGACGAAGAAGGCGGCCAGGTCGGTCCCGGCGACCTCGCTGACGGTAGCGCGGAACTCGGCGGGGGTGTAGCCTTTGTCGCCGGAGTAGCGGGTATAGGCCAGTCGCATGGCGTCGTCGAGAGATTTCGCGCCGTCGGTCGCCTGCCGGACCTTGGCGTCGATGAGGAAGCCGGCGACAGCACCCTTGGTGTAGTAGCTGATCGCCGTGTTGAGCGTGTTCTCGTCGCGGCGGTAAAACTTGATCCAGGAGTCAAACGATGAGGTTTCGAGCGGCTGGACCAGGCGGCCGGGGGTTTCCTGGAGGTCCTCGATGTCGTTCTTCGCGTCACCGGATTCCGAGACCGCCCCGGGCGGATTCCCTTCGAGGTACTCGGCCACCGTGCACAGTCCAGCGCGACGGACGAGCAGGTTGTCGTAGTAGCTCGTCACCCCCTCGGCCAGCCACAAGCTCTTGGTTAGGACCTCGGATTCGTAGTCGAACGGCCCGAGTTCGACGGGGCGGAGCCGCTTGACGTTCCAGGTGTGGAAGAACTCGTGCGAGACCAGCCCGAGCCACCCTCGGTACGCCGCGCGGGTCCGGGTACTCCAGCGGCTGGCCATCAGGACGGTCGAGTTCTTGTGCTCCAAGCCGCCGCCGCCTTCGACCAAGAGGTTGAAGAAGACGTACCGGTCGTAAGGAAGCTGACCCCAGAGGCCGCGGGCGGCCTTCACGATCGCCTCGGCGTCGCGGGCGGACCGGGGTCCATCCCAGACGCCGCCTTCCCCCTCGTTGACGAGAACGTGAGTCTTGCCGTCGACGACGAACTCGTAGATGGCCGGGTTCCCGACGTAGATCGGGCAGTCGACCAGAGTGTCATAGTCGCTGGCGAGGTAGCGGTGCGGCGTGCTCCCTGCGGCCGAGGGCAAACCCGTCACCGACCGGAGCCAGCCTGGGGGCGGGACTAGGGTCACTTCGTGCGCCCGGGGGGGCTTGTCGACCAATGTGACGAAGGTCGCGGCCCCATTGAGGATGGCAAAGCTGGCGTCGACCCAGTTCGACTGGACGTTCAGCTCGCGGCAGTACACGCGGTACGAGACGTTCACCACCGGGGCGCCGCCCGTCGCGACTTTCCAGCGGTTCTTCCGGGTCTTGGCCACTCCGAGCGCGGGGCCACCGGTGCCGGCCTGGGCGGTGACGCCCTCGACGTTCCGGGCGTAGTCGCGGATGGAATACGAGCCGGGGGTCCAGACGGGCATCATCAACTCGACGTCAGCCGCACCCCCGCTCGGGATGGCGGCGACGACCTCGATGTAGTGCGACTCGGGGGCGGGAAAGCGGATGGTGAAGCGGATCGGCTCGACAGGAGCGGGCGGGTCGGCGGCCCGCAGCGGGGTGGGATCAACGATCCCAGCGAGAGTCAGGAGCAACCAAGCGAAGCGACGCGGCATCGGCAAGCCCTTCGAGAAAGACGCGGTGGGTTGGCGACCCACTTTAGCCCAACCGCGAGCGTGATGCAAAAGTGCGGAACCCAGCCACGGATGAACACGGATGGGACACGGACTAGAGGGGTCTAGGCAACCTCTGATCCGTGTCCCATCCGTGTTCATCCGTGGCCAGGAATTATTTCGCTGGGGTCCGATCAGGGGCGACCGGGCATGAGGCGGTAGAGGGTGGCGACCAGGTCGTCGTTCTCGCTCGGGGTCCGGATGCAAAACCGAAGGTGACCCTGGGTGGTGAACTCGGCGTTCGGGCCGGTGATGGTCGAGCCGATCTCCAAGCCGCGGTAGTTCGAGCATTCGCGGGCAAAGAACCCTTGGCGGGCCAGCGCGTCTTGCAACTGCGTTGAGGTCCAGGGGGTGTTGACCAGGCTGATGAGGACGAAGTTGGGCATCGACGCGGCCCAGTCGGGGCGCTTCCGCTCGGGCCAGGCGGGCCGGAGGCCGGGGACGTCCCACAACCGGTCGGTGAACCGGACGGATTCCGTCTCGATCAGCTCGATGGTCCGGGCGAGGTACTCGTCATCTTCGAGGGCGTGAACGGCGGCGACCTCGGCGGCGGTGGTGACAGACCAGGGTTGCTGGCCGCGGCGAAGCTGGTTGATCATGTCGGTCGAGGCGACCGCGTAGCCGACCCGGAGGCCAGGGAACGAATAAATCTTGGTCATCGACCGGAGGACGATCAGGTTGTCGCGCTCGGCGGCGGCGGGGACCAGGGTCCGCTCGGCCTCGTCGGGGAGGAAGGGTAAATACGCCTCGTCGACGACGGTCAGCAGCTTAGGGTTCCGGTCAACCAGCTTCAGGAGCGAGTCGCGCTCCCAGGCCCGGCCAGTGGGGTTGTTCGGATGCCCAGTCCAGAAGATCCCCGAGGCCCCGTCGGGTTTGGTCCGCTGATCCCAGCAGAGGATGTGCTCGCCCCAGATCTTGGTGGGCAGACCATTTTGTGCCGAGGTCCGGCGATACTCGCCGTAGGACGGCTCAACGAGGTGGGCCAGTGGCTCGGTCGATGGGGCGAAGTTGTCGGCGTGGCGACCGAGCGACTCGCGGTACACCTGGCCGATCAAGCTGATCAGTTCGGTGGTCCCAGCCCCGACGATGATCCGGTCGGGCGACACGCTGTGAAACTCCGCCAGTCGGCGGACCAGGCGAGGGGAACCAGGCTCAGGGTAACGGTCGATCGACTCCGTGGCCTCCCGGACCGCCGCGACGGACCCGGGGGGAGGACCCAGCGCATTGAGCGGGGCCGAAAAATCCACGAGCGGGCGGTTCCCGAGCTTCAAGCGAGCCCGAATTGCCGCTTGGTTCCCGCCGTGCTGGATCGGTTTGGTCGCCTGGTAATCTACCATACGGCTCGGCTGCGGTGTGGTGGGAGGGAGGGACGGAAGTCTCGGCGGTCGAACCATTGCGCGGACCCACGGAGAAAGCGACGCTTCAGGCGAGTCTCGTCGGCGAGGGGCACCCTCGAAGCCGAAATCAAGACTTTTTGTGAAGACCGATGGAAGTTCCCGGGAAGGTTTTTTGACGAAGTCCGAATGTAACCAGATCGACCGCCGGTGCAAAGAGTGTCACAAAAAAATGGTCGAGTTCGCGAGCCGCCTGGGCCGGTTGGACGCCTCACGCACGCGACTTACACCTTTGGACTCGTTTCGGTTAAGATCGTCGCCGTGGTCGCGACTTTTTTGAGGTCGATCAGACCCTCATTGAACCAATCTCGCCGCCGCGCTCCCTTGGAATGAATCACCACCCGCAAAGGGCAGACCGCGTGATGGCCAATCAAGACTCGGGGCGGCCGGCTCGGATCGCCGGTTTGCTCGGACGATCTTTTCTCCTCTCCTCCAACGGCACCACGAAGGGCACCCATGACGACGGCGAGCACCGCGAACAGTCCCGACTCCACCACGGCCCCCAAGTATGACAACCACGGCCAGTACAGCCGGACCGGGATCTTGCGCTACGAGAAGATCTTCGGCTCGGGGTACATCAGCACGGGCGGCCACGAGACCACCGAGTACCTGATCTCGAAGATCCCCGGCACGCTGTCTCCCGGGGTCCGGGTGCTCGATGTCGGCAGCGGGATCGGCGGCGCTGGGTTCCACCTCGCCCGGACGTACGGCGCGATCGTCACCGGGATCGACCTGTCCCCCGAGATGGTCGACATCGCGCTCGATCGGGCCAAGGACGCCGACGACCTCGGCTCGGTGACCACGATCCTCGGCGACGTCCTCACCGAGTCGTTCCCCGAGCCGTTCGACGTCATCTGGAGTCGCGACGCCCTGATGCACATCCCGGACAAGGCCAAACTCTTCGCCCGGCTTCGGGATCTGAACGCCCCGGGGGGCAAGCTGGTCATCACCGACTACGCCCGAGGGGTGGGCGAACGCTCGCCCGAGTTCCAGACCTACATCCAGAGCACCGGCTACCACGTCGTCGACCCGGCCTCGTACGGCAAGCTGATCGAAGCCGCCGGTTACACCGATGTCCAGGTGGAAGACGCCACCGACCGGTTCGTGGCGATCCTCGAAAAAGAGCTGGACTTGCTCAATGCCAACCGCGCGGACTTCCTCGAATCGTTCTCCGAGGACGACCTGAACTACCTGGTCGCCCGCTGGCAGATGAAAGTCGGCTTCTGCAAAGCCGGCGACATGAAGTGGGGTATCTACGTCGCGACCCGTTGATCGGTCGTCCGCGACGCCTGGACCGAGAGCCGCTCCAGCGCGTCCCGGAGGTCGTCCGAGCCGATCGGCTTGCTCACATAGTCATCGAAACCCGCCGCCAGGCAGCGCTCGCGGTCCCCTTTCATCGCGTACGCCGTCAGGGCGACCAAGGCGACGGGACTGTGGTCGGAACCGCGGATCGCGGCGGCGGTCTCGAACCCGTCCATGACGGGCATCTGGATATCCATCAAGACCACGTCAAACGAGCCGTCGCCGAGCAGGGCGAGGACCTCGCGACCGTCCCGCGCGGTCACCACCGAGTGCCCGAGCCGTTCCAGCATCCGGGCGGCGACTTTGCGGTTCACCATCTGGTCTTCAGCCAGGAGGACCCGCAGCGATCGCGCTGTGGGAGGAGCTGCGGGCCGGTCCGGCGACGGAATCGGTGCCGGACCGAGCGGACCCCGAAGGCTCGGGACGCCCGAGACCGACGGCCCCGTCGCGGCTGGCGACGTTGGCGACGACGGGGCGACCGAAGAAATCAGGGCGTCCAGGAGGTCGCGGGGGGCAACCGGTTTCGCGACGCACCGGGCGATCTTTTGGTCCTCACAGCGCCCCATGTCGGACCGGCCGGCGGTGGTCATCATCACCAGCCCGGTCCGGCTCAGCGCCGGGTCGGCGTGGATCAGGTGGATCAGGTCAAACCCGCCGAGGTCGCGCAACTGGTCGTCGACCACCGCGAAGTCGTAGCCCTCCCCGGCTCGGAACGCCCGACGGAGTTCGTTCAGGGCCGGGACGCCCCCGGCCACCTCGCGGGCGATGGCTCCCCAGTCAGCGAGGGCCTCGACGGTCAACCGCTGACGGGTGGCGTCGGCCACCGCCACTAGGACTCGTCGCCCGACCAGCGCAGCCCGCTCGGGGTGGTCGGGCTGCTGGGAGACGCTCCCGAGCCGGCTGGTGAAGTGGAAGGCGCTGCCTTGCCCCAGGGTACTTTCGACCCAAAGACGCCCCCCCATCAAGCGGACGAGTTCCGAGGAGATGGTCAGGCCCAGCCCGGTCCCCCCATAGGTCCGGGTGGTCCCCCCATCGGCCTGCTCGAACGGTTCGAAGATCGCCGACAGCTTGGAGGTGGGGATACCGATCCCGGTGTCGGTCACGGTGAACCGGAGCGCCACCTGCGGGCCGGCGGGCGAGTCGTCCGGGGGTGCGACCTGATCGGGGTCCGCGGCGACCTGGACGACGACCTCGCCGGTCGGGGTGAACTTGACCGCGTTCCCGACGAGGTTGACGAGGACCTGACGAAGCCGGTGCGGGTCGCCGATGACGAGTTCAGGGACGCCGGGGGCGACTCGACAGGCCAGTTCGAGGCCAACGCTGTGGGCCCGGAGGGCGAGCGGGCGGAGCGTCTCGTAGATCAAGTCGTGGAGGTTGAACGGGACGACCTCCAGCTCAAACCGCCCCGACTCGATCTTCGAGAAGTCGAGGATGTCGTTGATGACGCGCATCAGCGATTCGGCCGATGTCCGGACCAGGCCGAGATACTCGCGCTGAAGCGGCGAGAGGTCGGTGTCGAGGGTGAGGTCGGTCATCCCGAGGATACCGTTCATGGGGGTCCGGATCTCGTGGCTCATGTTGGCCAGGAAATCCCCTTTGGCTCGGCTGGCGGCTTCGGCGGCGTCCTTGGCGGCGAGGAGTTCCACTTCGGCCCGTTTGATCGCGGTGATGTCGCGGAGGATCGTGGCATAGTAAGCCACCGCGCCGTCGGGTCCTCGGTGCGCCGTAACCCGCTGCGACATCGGGACGACGCGCCCGTCTGCCGTCTGAATCGCGGTTTCGCCGAGCCAGGAGCCTGACCGGTCCGCTTCGGGGTGGGCGACTTCGAGGAGGAGCCGAGCCGACGAATCCGTGTAGGTTGATCCGAAGGGAAAGCCCGATTCGGCGGCATTCGAGCCGCGCCCGACGAGGCGATGGTAGGCGGCATTCCGCCAGATCACCAGCCCGTTGACGTCGGCGATCCCGACGAAGTCGTCGGAAGCCTCAAAGATCGCGACGAGCCGGTTCCGCTCCTCCTCCACCAGTTTCCGGCCGACGAAGAGGCTCACCTGGCGCTGGAGGCTGGCTACCAAGTCGTCGATGGCTTCGACCGGCTCAGAGCTCGCGAAGGTGAACACGCCAATCACCGCGCCTCGGCTGATCACGGGCCAGCCGAACTCCCCGGGCAAGCTCGGGTCGGCCCAGGGAGCGTGGTCTTCCCGCTCGGTCGGGTGCGGGTCGGCCCAGATCCGCCCGGCGAGTTGCTGGTCGGGGACCGGCGCAGGGTCGACTGATCCCCCAGCGCGCGACCCATCAGCCGCGCCATTGGCGGCCCCTTGGGCGTTCGGCCACCAGCGGAACCTGGGAATGAGGCGATGGCCTTGATCATCCTGGCGCCAGAAGGTCGCTTGGTCCAGGTCGAGGGCCTGGCCGATGCTCCGAAGCAAGCGGGGAACCGCTTCGTCGAGGGTGGTCGAGTCGAACAGGATCGTGTCGCACTCGCGGATCGCTGTCAGTCGTTGCTCGGATCGATGTCGGGCGGTCACGTCGCGAGCGATCGCGATGAACTGGTCGGGGGTCCCCCCTTGGCCCCGGACCGCCTGGACCTCCAGCTCCAGCCAGGCTTTTCGCCCCCGGGCGTCGCTCCGGACGGCGGCGACCTCGACCCGGTCCCCCGCGATCAGACGAGACCGGAGTCGGGCCACCTCGGCGGGGTTGGTTGCGAGACCGAGCGACCCCTGGATCAGGTCTTGCCCCAGGATCGCCTCGGGCGCCGCGCCGAAGAGGTGGGCATACGGTTCGCTGGCCCATTCGAGGCGGCCGTCGGTGTTGGCGATCGCCACGGCCCCGTCGATCCGGGACACGACCATTGCCAGCGTCTGCGACTCGGCCTCGCTCCGCCGGAGGGCTTCCTGGGTCTGGAGTAGGTCGGAGATGTCGATCGCCATCCCGCCCAGCGGGGGCTCGCCGGCCGGCGTCACATACGGGAATTTGAACGTCAACCACCGCTTGCGTCGGCCGTCCGCCGTGACGGTTTCCTCGATGAACTCCACCGGTGTTCCCGTCTCGCGGACTTCTCGATCGTTGGCCTGAATCCGCTCGGCCACCTCGGCCGGAAAAAGGTCCGCGTCGGTCTTGCCGATCCAATCCGAGCCTGGCCCGAAACTCTGATAAAACCGGGAGTTGAGATAAGTGAATCGACCGTCGAGATCCTTGGCGAAGGCCAGCGCGGGGCTGTTCCGCATGTACGCTTCGAAGCGCCCCTTGGCCTCGGACAGTTCGCGTTCGAGTCGGACCCGTCTCTCGATGTCGAGCCGCAGTTCGATCTCGGTCGCGACCGACGCCGCCAGGTCGGTGACCGTGGCGATGTCATCCTCCGACCAGGTCCGAGGGGCCTCGTCGAGTACGCAAAACGAGCCCAGGACCTGGCCATCCCCCGTCACGAGCGGGATACCGAGATAGGCCAGCGGCTTGCCCTTCCCAAGGACGGTATCGCCGCGGACGTCCGACAAGATGAGCGGCTCCCCCGTCGCGACCACCCGGCGGCAGATTGACTGATCGAGCGAGGTTTCGCGCTTCGAGGCGACCGCTGGATCAAGCCCGATCGCGGCTTTGAAGAACTGGCGGTCTTCGTCCACAAGCGACACCGCCGCGGCGGTGGCCCGGGTCAACCGCGCCGCCAGGCGGACCAGACGATCAAACGACGCCTCGGGAGGGCTGTCCAGCAAGCCGGAAGCCCGGAGCACCGCCAGGCGATGGGGGTCTCGAATCCGATCGTCAGGGTCGCACATGAACCGAAAACCCCCCAAGCGGTTGAGCCGCTTGAACCGATTCAGCCGCATGATCTGGGTCGAATGGTTTCCTCGGCCGGACATACAAACATCGCGAGTCTAGCCTACCATTCGATAAATCCCGTCATGAGTCAATCGATTTAACAAATTTGAAACACATCGCTGAGAATTTTGAACCGCTTGAATGTCACGATACGAAGCCGCAAACACCCAAACTAGCATTCGTGGGGGCGGAATCAGCCGCGTCGGACGTGGGTAAAGCCAGGCGAGATGGGACCAACGGGAGCGAAGCCGGCTCACGATGGTCGCTGTTCCGCAATGGGGCCAGAGCTTGCGGACTCCACGACTAAAAACCATCCGGCCGGATTGCCCAGCCAAGCACGCAACCTCGCGCAGATGGAGAACTCGTCCCCGGTTGACCCGTCCCGACCTATGAGATTCTAGTACCAAATGGTTATGTCGTCCAAGACTTCTCACCTAGGACCGCGATAGGAGTTTCCTATCGCGGTGAATTTCGACATCCGTCAATCCGCGGCTTCGGTCAAGAGGTAAACGGCGAACGAGGCCAGCCAGTGTTCGCCGGCGTAGTCACCGCTCGCTACCTGCGCCAGCCCGGCCTGGGCATGTTGCTCGCTCGACGCCGCCAGGGCCGTCCGGGCGGGGTCGCCCGCCGGCAAGCTCGCCGCGAGGCTCCGCATCGTCCAGGCGCGGTTCAGGTTCAGGCCGTCGAGGTGGACCAGTTGCGGGTCGGTCCGGTCGAGGACCTCGGCGGGGGTGAACAGCGATTTGGGCTCCCTCTGAGCCGTCCCCGGCAAGAACCGGGCGAACCAGCCGCGAAACTCGTCGGGAGGCAACACCCGACGCATCAGGTCGGCTTCCAGCAAGCTCGGCGAGAAGAAGTCCGACCCTCCCGGTTCCCACTTCGCCGGGGCGTCAGCATCGGCCGCGAAGTAGGCCCGGGCACGGTCCTCGATAAGCTGCTTGAGGGGGTTGTCGCCGACCGACCGGGCATAATCATGAGCCAGCGCCAGGCCAAACGCGGTGTTCGGGTGGACCCCCGTCCGGATCGGGTAGAGTTGCTTCGGCAAAAACGTCAGGTATCGCGCCGCGATTGCATCGGCCAGCGGTCGTAAGTTCTTCGCCCAGACCTTGGCGTCGGGGTCATCCCAGCCGTTCAACTCCTCGGCCAGTTTGAGCAGCCAGGCCCAGCCATACGTTCGTTCAAACGTCCGGCTCTCCGGCCGGGCGAAATAGTCCGCCTCGGTCTTGAGGGCCTTCTCGGCGAAGTGGTCGGCAAACACCGCGCGGATCTCGCTTGCCTCGGGCAGATCCGGGAACCGCCGGACCAACCGGGCCAGCATCCAGTGGCCATGAACCGAGGAATGCCAGTCGTAGCACCCAAAAAACGCCGGGTGCAACTCTTTCGGCCCCCGGACGTCGCCCGACGTCCCCATGACGTGGTCGAGCTTGTTAGGGTACTCCTTGTTGACCCCCTTCAGCGCTAGCCGGGCGAAG
>JAABUX010003281.1_pt1 | contig 21595 bp, 17 predicted proteins | sample 5561851 | NCBI WGS metagenome assembly JAABUX01 (sample SAMN10711883, study PRJNA513361) | rock metagenome | isolation source: Antarctica rocks | place: Antarctica: Victoria Land, Richard Nunatak red sandstone | collected 2016-01-03 | reverse complement strand
GGCCGTGGCTGGAGCGTCGAGAACATCGACGGGATGGCGGCCCTGATCGCGACCGTCGATACTCCGGAGTGGCCAGGCCTCTGGGCGAGGCCCGCCGCATGATCTCCGGAATCGAGAGCTATACCCGATCGAGAACAAGCCCGGCCTCGAACGCCGCCAGCCGATGATGACCGCCTCCAACATCCACCATCAGATCGCCGACAGGGTCCGTGCCATCGCACCCGGTGGCATCGGGGAGATCCATCTCCTGGCCCAGAAACTCGGCCTGGTTCGGGACATCGACGAGAACCTCCACCTCCTGAAGCGGCACCTGCCGTACTTCGAGAGCGACCACGTCCTCAATATCGCCTACAACCTCCCGGCCGGCGGCAGCCGCCTGGGACATCTCGAAGTGCGCCGCAATGACGAGGTCTACCTCGACGCCCTCGGGGCACGGCGCATCCCCGATCCCACCACGGCGGGTGACTTCTGCCGCCGATTTGCCGAGGGCGACGTGGAGCGGCTCATGGACACCTTCAACGAGGCCCGAGTCCGAGCCTGGAAGAAGCAGCCCGCCGACTTCTTCGAGGAGGCGTTCATCGACGCCGACGGGACGATGACCCCCAGCGACGGCCGGTGCAAGCAGGGCGTGGACATCTCGTACAAGGGGGTCTGGGGCTACCACCCGCTGGTGGTCTCGCTGGCCAACACCGCCGAGCCCCTGTTCCTGGTCAACCGCAGCGGCAACCGCCCCTCGCACGAGCACGCCGAGGTCTACCTGGACAGGGCGATCACCCTGTGCCACCGGGGCGGCTTCCGCAAGGTCACCGTGCGAGGCGACACCGACTTCACCCAGACCAAGCACCTCGACCGCTGGGACCGGGAGTCCGTCCGCTTCATCTTCGGCATCGATGCCATGCCGAACCTGGTCGCACGGGCCGAGAGCCTGCCCGCCGTGGCGTACGCCGAGTTGGAGCGACCGGCCCGGTACACGATCAAGACGGTGCCCCGGCAGGCCAAGGAGCGACACAAGGAGCGGATCGTCTCGGAGCGGGGATTCGACACGCTCGAGCTGGTCGGCGAGGAGGTGGCCGAGTTCGAGTATCGGCCGGTCGCCTGCCAGAAGTCGCACCGGGTGATCGTGCTCCGCAAGAAGCTGGCGGTCGAGAAGGGGCAGTTGTGGCTGTTCGAGCCGGACCGGTACTCCTTCACCATCACCAACGACCGGACGACGCCTGCTTCGGAGATCGTCTTCCTGGCGAACGATCGCTGCGACCAGGAGAACCTGATCGCCCAGCTCAAGGGCGGCGTGAAGGCGTTGGCGATGCCGGTGGGCGACCTGGTGAGCAACTGGGCGTACATGGTGATGGCCTCGCTGGCGTGGAGCCTGAAGGCGTGGGCGGCGTTGCTGTTGCCCGAGGGAGGGCGGTGGGCGGAGAAGTACCGGGCCGAGAAGCGTTCGCTCTTGCGGATGGAGTTCGGCACATTCTGCGTGGCGATGATCGGGGTGCCCTGCCAGGTGGTGCGAGGTGCCCGTCAGATTATGTTCCGGCTGCTGTCGTGGAACCCGTGGCAGGGAGTATTCCTGCGGCTGGTGGAGCGGCTCCACGGTCGGCGGTTGTGCTGAGCGGTGGCTGAGGTGAAGCCGGGGTCCGGATGCTCCGGTCCATGTTGGCTCCGAACCGACGAGAGGCGGTGTGCTGATGGGCGACCGAGGACGTGGCGACGATAACCGGGCAATGATGGCCCGGCCCGGAGACGGTACGTGGTCAACCAAGGCAGGTCGAGCCCGAGGCATTGAGATCACATTACGCTTGTTTCAGGACTAGGGTGCGGTTGCCGATGGTGGCCCCCGGGAGGGCGTCGGTGACGGTCGGCTCGCCGGCCTTCCGGCAGTGCGGGCACCAGTCGCGATGGATGGTGTGCTCGGTGACGACCGGGGTGATCGACTCGGGGATGTCCTCGGTGATCCGGGTGCGGGCCTGGTTGGTCCGGGTCAAGGTGCCGTGGCAGTCGGGGCAGGTCTCCAGGCGATGATCGACCCGGTTGTCGATGACCTCGGGGGTCGGCCGGCGCGATCCCGGATGCCCTTTCTCGCGGCCGGGGCGCTTGCGACGCCCATGGGACTTGGGCTTGAGGAACGGGGGGATCATCGCCGAGGGGGTCGTCGGTGTGACGATGGGTCGGCCCGCATCCGGGCCAGGGTCAGGAGGGCGAAGACGACAGCTTCCTCGCCCTGGCGATAGATCTCCCGGGCCTGCTGCTCGGTCAGAGCGGGCCCGAGAGCAACGGTAGCGGCAAGGGATTGATCCGTCATCGCTCTGGCTCAAGGGGGGATGAGCCAAGAGAGATACGGATCGGAAGGGTCGAAAGCAAGGCGTTTGTCACCTGCAACCGGCTAAAATCTTACAAAAAATCGCGGTTCATCGCCGACCAGCGAGACGACCTTCTTATCAACATCGGTGAGATAAAATTTGGCACCGATCGGATCGGGTGCGTGGTCGCCGGTGTCGATCGCGAAGATCGCCCTTCCCACGGGGTCGCCGACGAACAACACCCCATCAGGCCCGAAGGCGAGTGGCCCTGCCGACTTGATATCGGGCGTCCCCTTCTCCAGGCCAGCCGCCTGAGCCAACGCCGCGGTAGTGACGAGCAACGCCGCACACGAGAAACATCTCGAAATCATTGCAACATTTCTCGAAAAGTAGCGCCCCGTTGAGCCATGATTTGAGCCGTGACCGGGCTGCTTGGTCCTGAAAAAACGCGGGGTCGTCATACATCCCCCGGGACAGTGTCGTTGAATCTTGTCCTTGCAGAATCCCCGATGGACCCGCTCACTCAATTCTGTCGCAATCCCGGCCGCTCCGCCTTGCGGAACGCCTCGATACGCCGGAAGGGATACTGCGTGTCGGAGTGGCTATAGCCCTTGGCGATGATTTCGAGTTCGACCATTCGGCCGTCGGGCACGGTGGTGTGGAGGTAGGCCAGCGTCCTCCCGTATCAGTCGCTCCGGCTCGTATCCCAGGTTGGCCGACCCGCCGCCCAGGGTCGAGCGAAGGTAGGCCGAAGCTTGCTTGCCGAATCGCTCGACCGGCTTCGACGGATGCACGGTCTCGGGCGTGGCCACGCCGATCGGGCGGACGATCGTGGCCTTGCCGCCGATCTCGATGACCGCCGTGTCGCCGTCCACGACGCGGACGACGCGATGGTCCGTCCGGTCCCGGGGCTCGGCCACCTTGGGGGTTGACGGGATGGATTGGGCCAGGAACGGGCCGGGGCGGCAGGGATCAGGGCCAGGGGGCGGAGCATGAGGGCTTTCTGGGGCGGGGCCGGTCCTTGTTCGGCCTATCATCGCATGCCTCGCCCTCGATCGCTAGCCTTTGGCCGGGCTCTTGCTCAAGCTTGCCCGTCATGAGGATTGTCGGCGGGTGTTGCTCTGCGGCCTCAGCGGCTCGGCCGTCTTGGCCTCCCTGTCGAGCCACTGGCATTCCTCATCGGTAGCCGTTCACGGTCAGTAGGGGCTTGCGCCCCCGGCCTCGGTCGATTTCATCGGATGGTAAAGAGCGGCAGGCCACCACTGGCCGTACGTGTCGGGGTCGAGGGGCGTGGTCGGGCACCTGCTCCGGGAGGGGGCGGCGTGCGACCGCGCGTGGGCGGCGGAGGTCTGCCGGGAGGCCCTCGAGGCCGAGGTGCACCCGTGGAGGTTCGCTGAGATCGAGGGCGGGGCCCCGGGCAACGACGCGGCGGATTGAACGGGAAGCGGCGACCGAATCCGGTGGTCGTGGGTCGCTGTGTCGCCCGGCCGCGTGGCGGAGGCATTTCGAGGCCGGCCCTCCGTCGCCGCCCGGGTCCCGGTATCATGGGCCTGGGCTGGACCTTCGCACGCCATCCTTCGCGAGCCGGAACCTCCTATGTTCGAGAACGCCGAGCTTGGCCACAAGGTCGACAAGGACACCTACGATCGGGAGGCTCCGGAGGTCCGCGCGGCTTTGCTGGAGGCGCAGCGGGAGCTGGCCGGGTCGGACCTGTCGGTCGTCGTGATCGTCACGGGGGTCGGCGGCGCGGGGAAGTCGGAGGCGGTCAACCTGCTCCTGGAATGGCTGGACGCCCGCGGGATCGAGACTCACGCGATGCAGAAGCCGTCGGGCGAGGAGCGGCGGCGGCCGCCGATGTGGCGGTTCTGGCGCGACCTGCCGCCGCGGGGTCGGATGGCGATCTCGTTCGGGGCCTGGTACGCGCAACCGCTCCTCGATCGCGTCTTCGGCCGGTCCGGCCGCCCGGAGCTGGACCAGTCGCTCGACCGGATCGTCGAGCTGGAGCAGATGCTCCGGCGCGAGGGGGTGCTCCTGGTGAAGTTCTGGCTCCACCTCTCGCGCGACGCCCAGAAGGTGCGGATCAGGCGGCTCGAGGCCGACCCCCGCCAGCGTTGGCGGGTCTTCAAGCGGGACTGGAAGCTGTTCCGCCGCTACGACGCCTACCGGAGCGTCGGCGAGCACATGCTCCGCCGGACCGGCGACGGCGAGGCTCCCTGGACGATCATCGAGGGGACCGACCGGCGGTACTGCCACCTGACCGTGGCCCGGGCGCTGCTGGACGCCCTCCGATCCGGCCTGGATCGCGCCGGGGCGGGTCGGCCGCCCGAGCCCGAGCCCGAGCCCGATGCCGCCCACGCGGTCCCGGACGCGGTGAACGTGATCAACAGGCTCGACCTGGGGCTCGCGCTCGGGCCGAAGGCGTACAAGGAGGAGTTGCCCAAGGCCCAGGGGGATCTGGGCCTGCTCACTCGCCGGCTCCGCAAGGAGAAACGGTCGCTGATCCTGGTGTTCGAGGGCCCGGACGCGGCGGGCAAAGGGGGGGCGATCCGGCGGATCACCGCGGCCATGGACGCCCGCGACTACCAGGTGATCACCGTGGCCGCCCCCACGGACGAGGAGCGGGCCCGGCCGTACCTCTGGCGGTTCTGGCGGCATCTCCCGCCCCTGGGCCGGGTGACGATCTACGACCGATCGTGGTACGGACGGGTCCTCGTCGAGCGGGTCGAGGGGTTCGCCCGCCCCGACCAATGGCGTCGGGCCTACAAGGAGATCAACGGCTTCGAGGAGCAGTTGACCGAGTCGGGCGCGATCGTGATCAAGTTCTGGCTGGCGATCTCGCCGGACGAGCAGCTCCGCCGCTTCCGCGACCGCCAGGAGACCCCCTACAAGCAGTACAAGCTGACCGAGGAGGATTGGCGGAACCGCGACCGCTGGGACGCCTACGAGGCGGCGGCCTCCGAGATGATCGAGCGGACCAGCACCGAGGCGGTCCCCTGGGTCCTCGTCGAGGCCGACAACAAGGAATGGGCGCGGGTGAAGGTGCTCAAGGCCGTCGTCGACGGCGTCGAGGCCGCCCTCCCGGGCTGAGCCGGGCCCGAGGGGGTCCGAGCCTGGCGTCGCGGCTCGGGAGGTGTTACGCTCGACCCACCTTCGCCGATCCCGCGCCGGGAGCCCGCCTTTGACGCCCACCCCGCTGGCTTTGTTGCTCCTGGCCCTGGCGCCGGGGCCCGACCCGGCGGTCCTGTCGGGCACCGTCTCCGAGGCCGACGGCCGTCCCGCCGCCGGGGCGGAGGTCGTGCTGGCGGAGGTCGCGTTCCCGCCGGCTGGGCGGGTCTCGCGCAGCGTCTTCCGGACCGAGACGAGCCCGCCGGAGGTCCTCGGCCGGGTGAAGGCCGACGATCGGGGCGAGTTCCGCCTGCCGCTGACCTTCCGGGCGGACGACAACTTCGGCTTGCACCGGTCCAAGATCGTCTGGGCCCACCGGCCGGGTTCGGCGGCGGCGTTCCGGCCGATCTCGCCCGCCTGGCCGGCGGATGGCGAGCCCTGGCGGCTGGCCCTCGGCAAGGCGGTCCCGGTCGCGATCCGGGTGGTCGGGCCCGACGGCCGGCCCGTCCCCGGCGCCCGGGTCGGCCCGGCCCGGCTCCGGCGGGTCGCGATCCTCGCGGTGCTGGGCGACACCGTCGCTGCGGTCGCGGACGCCGGGGGCCGGGCGGTCCTGGAGGCCGTCGAGCCGGGGGACCTCGACCTCGTCCGGATCGCGACCGAGGACCTCGGGACCCAGGTCGTGCGGGCGTCGCGGGCCGAGGCGGGCGATCGCGTTGCCCGGCTCGACCCGGTCGGCCGGGTCGAGGGGCGGGTGAAGGTCGACGACCCGAGGGCCGCCCGCGGGGTCCCGGTCCACCTCCGGACCTTCGTCGACGCCGCGGCCGGCGAGGAAGGCGTCGGCGGGACGGCCGAGGCGGTCAGCGACGACGAGGGGCGATTCGTCGTGCCCGCGATCGCCGCCGGTGCGCTCCACGTCCAGCTCGACCCGCGCCGCGACCTCCCGTTCCGCAGGCCGTCGAGCGACGATCGCCCGCCGGTCGAGCCGGGCGAGACGAACCGGGTCGAGGTCGCCCTGATCCGGGCGGTCCTGCTCCGGGGGATGGTCCGCGAGACCGGGACCGGGACGCCGGTGGCCGGGGCGGGCGTGGACGTCAATTCCCGGAGCAATACCGTGATGCTCCGGACCGACGACCGGGGGCTTTATGCCGACTTCGCCGCCCCCGAAGCGCTCCAGGTCTACGTCCGCGAGCCGCCGAATGGCTACTTCAACCCGTCCTCGGTGATCCGCGGCGAGATCGTGCCGCCGGGTGCCTCGGCGTTCACCGCCACGCCGTTCGAGCTGACCCGCGGGGAGACCCTGACGGGCCGGGTGGTCGGGCCCGAGGGTCGGCCGGTCCCGGCAGCTTCGGTCACCGCGACCTGGACTTCGCCGGCGCTCCGGGCCCGGCGGGTTGTCGCCGTCAGCGACCGCTCGGGGGCCTTCCGGGTCGAGGGGATCGACGCCAAGACCGAGGTCCGGGTCTCGGCCCGACGCGGCGACTGGCTGACCGCCGCCCCCGCCACGGTCCGGGTCGACTCGGGCCCGACGACGATCGCCGTCGGCCCGGGGTATGCGATCTCGGTCTCGGGCCGGGTGGTCGACCCCGACGGGACGCCGGTCGTCGGCGCGGCCGTCCGGATCACCGCGCGGCGACTCGGCACGGGCGCGGCGATGCTCGAAGGCGGGGTCGTCGCGCTCGACGACGACGGCCGCGAGGCGGTCGCCACCGGCGTCGACGGCCGGTTCGCCACGCCGAGCGTGCTCCGCCCCGACCTCGGCGCTCGCCCTCCGGCTGGTCGGGCCCGACATCGGCCGGATCACCGAGAAGGACACGACCGCCGAGACGGATGACCTGCTCGACCTGGTCCCCCGGATCGACCCGGCGCGGGCCCTGGAGCTGGCCGAGAAGGGGGCGCTCGCCGACGCCACGATGAACGACCAGGCCCGCCTCAACGCGGCACTCGGCCTGATCGACGAGAGCCCCGAGGAGGCGGCGGCCATCGCCGAGACGATCCCCAGGGCGGCCATGCGGGCGCAGTTCCACCGCAAGGTGGCCGATGCGGCGCCGGCGTTGGACCGGGCGGGCAAGCTCGAATCGCTCGGCCGCGCGCTGGCCCAGGCCCGCGCCGAGGCCGACCCCGCCGCCCGGCTCGGCGAACTCGGCCTGATCGGCGACCGCCTGATCGACCTGGGGGAAGAGGCCCGGGGCGTCGAGGTCTTCCACGAGGGGCGGCGGCTGGCCGACACCCTGCCGAGATTCCAGGTGTCGAACCGGACGGTGGCCGCGCTCGCCCGGGGCCGCTTCGCCGAGAAGCTCGCCCGGGTCGACGCCCCGGCGGCGATCGCCATCGCCCGCGAGTACGAGGCCCGCGACGCGGATCGGTTCAACAACGCGATCGCCGTCTCGATGGCCGACCGCGACCCCGCCGGCACCGAAGCGTTCCTCGGGTCGCGGACCGCGCGGATCTACCGACTCCCGCGGATCGTCGGCCGGATGGCGACCAAGGACCCCGAGCGGGCCCGCCGCCTGGCCAAGGCGAACGACGACCCGAGCGTCCAGATCCAGGCGCTCGCGGCGATCGCCCGGACGATCGCCGGGCGCGACCCCGGGGCCGCTGCCGGTCTGGTCGAGGAGGTCTTCGACCGGCTGGAGCGGGAGAGTCGCGCGGGCCGGCTCCGGTCCTCGGCCTGCGAAACGGCCGTCGCGCTGCTGCCGCTGGTCGAGCGGCTGGGCGATTCGACCCGGCTCGATCGCTGCCTCTGGCGGGCCGTCGCCCTCCGCCCCCCCCGGCCGGCCGGCGGCGACCCCAACGGACTGCATGAGGAGACCGTCGCCCGCCTGGCCATCGGCCTGGCCCGGTTCGACCGCGACGTCGCCCGCCACGTCCTGGGGCCGGTGGCCCGGCGGGCCGCGACGATCCGGATCGACCAGCGGTACCCGTTCGTCCCGACCTTGTTCATCGCCGCCACGCTGATCGACCCCGACTGGGCCGCCGCGCTGGCCGAGGCCCAGCCCGAAGACCGGCCCGATTCCCGGGCCCGCCCCCGGTCGATGGCCCGCCGGGCCGTCGCCAAGGCCCTGGCCCACGGCGGCCCCCGTCCGTGGATCTACGCCGACTCCCTGCTCGGCCGCTTCGAAGACGATCACCCCGACGAACGCTGATCCGAAGGACATCGCCCGATGACGACCCGTTCGGCCGCGCTCGCGTCGATCACCCTCCTCCTCCCCGCCCTCGCCCCCGCCCCGGCCCCCACCCGGGCCGACGACGGCTGGCGATACGTCCTGCCCGCGCCCGGCGACCCGTCCGAGCATCCGCCGCTCCGGGCCCTGGCCACCTCGGCCGCCCGGCCGGTCGACGTGATCGAGCGGGCGGCCTATCGCGGGGCCCGCCGTCGCTACGCCCAGGTCCGCTTCGGCGAGCCGAACTCGACGAGGGTCGCCGTCGTCCTCGACGAGTCGCCCGCGGGCGTGCTCGACCTCTACGTCGACGCCGACCGCGACCGCCGGATCGACGCCCGCGACCGGGTCGAGCCGGGCCTCGACCGCCGGACCTGGCGGCTCCCGCTCAAGGTCGAGGCCGGGCCGGGCGAGGGGGCCGCGGGCCCGGCCGACGTCCGGGACCGGGCCGTCGTCTTCCGGCTCGGCGCGACGGGCCTCACCCTGGGCTTCGCCGCCGCCGGCTACCTCGAAGGTCGGGTCGCCGTCGCCGGCCGGTCGCACGCCGCCCGCCGGTCCGACGGCGACGGCAACGGCCTGATGGCCGACCCGCAGGACAAGCTCTGGGTCGACCTCGACGACGACGGCCGCTGGGACCCGACCGCCGAGCAATTCCCCTTCGCCCCCGTGCTGGCGATCGGCGGCGGGCGATACGCCGCCCGCTCCGACCCGATCGGCCGTCGCCTGGCCCTGGCCGGCCTGGAAGGAGAGGGGACCGTCCGGCTGGCGATGGACAAGGCCCCCTCGGGCGGGTCGGTGGTCGCGATGACCGCGCTCCTGGTCGGCCGCGACGGCTCGGCCGTGAGCCTCGACGGCGAGGGGCCAGCCACGGTCCCCGCCGGCGAGTATCGCCTGGCCGCCGCCGGCGTCGTCGTCCGGGCCACCTCGGGCTCGCGATGGTCGTTCGCCTTCTCCGACCGGGGCCGGCGCGGCGAGGCGGCCTGGCATCCGGTCGCGAAGGGGGGTCGGGTCGACCTCGACCCGATCGGCACGATGGAACTCCGGACCGGGCTCGAAGCGGGCGCGGCGGCCCGGCCTGGCGCCCCGATCGATGCCCAGCCGGCCCTCTACACGGGCGACGGGCTCCTGGTCGTCGCCGTCGGCCGGGCGGGGGAGTCGGCGGGCGAGGAAGGGCCGACGGCCGAGGTCGCGCTCCGGTCGGGCGACGGGCCGCCGCTGTCCTCGGCCCGGTGCGGGTTCCTGTGAGGGACCTTCTGCCCGGCCTCGGTCCGAGTGCCGCCCGCCCCCGACTCAAGCCGCCTGAAGCTCACCGTCGACTTCGACACCGGCCCGCTCTCCGGCCCGTTGCACGCGGAGACCGACCTCGGCCCGACCGGCCCGCGCGACTGACCGGCCGGGTCCGACCACCGTGAAGACTTCGGCGGACGGGGCGGTCACCCCTATCACCGCCGGCACCAGCCCTCATAATAGGGCCTCCCCGGGCGGGACCGGGGCCGAGGGTCGGCGCACTCCGTCCGGGAGTCGCCGTCGGCCCGGGCCCGGGGATCGAGCAACCCTCATCGATTGGGAGCGCAGCCGCTATGAAGAAGATGAACCGCCGCAATCTCTTCCTGGGCCTGACCTCGTGCCTCGTGGCCCTCGTCGTGATCGTCGCCCCGGCGATCGCCGACGAGCTCATGGGCGTCCTGACCAAGGTCGACGCCGACGCCAAGAAGGTCACCGTCGTCGAGAAGGACACCGACAAGGAAGTCGTCGTCACCATCACCGACGACACCGAGTGGGTCACGCCGAAGGGCGCCAGCAAGATCGACCTGGAGAAGGTCTCCAAGAACCTCGAGAAGGCCAAGGAGAAGGGGCGCAAGGGGATCAACGTCACCGTGACCCACGAGAAGGCGGTCGCCTCGAAGATCGCCCCCGCCGCCAAGAAGAAGGAAGCGACCAACCAGAATTGATCGAGGCGCCGGCTCGGGCCGCCCCGGTCCTCCCTCGTCGATCCGGCGTTCGTTGCAATCCGATCCGATTCGAAAAGAAGAAGCCGGGAGTTTCCCCCCCGGGACTCCCGGCTTCGACTGCCTGACCCCTTTCGGGAGCGGGCGAGACCAGCATAACGCACCGCCGCGCCGGATGACAACTCCCGGCCGGCCCGGCGCCGGGAATCAATATAGCCGTCGCAAAAGGGTTTACATCCAAGTGTGCCCGCAACGATCCGTGCGGCACAGCCCCACCCTCATGGCTCGGTCGACGCCGGGCGGAGGCTCCGTTCGAGGAAGCGGGTCATCGTCTCGTAGACGTGCCGGCTGGTGTTGGCCCCTTCGCTGATCCCGTGCGACCGGTTGGGGTAGGCCATCATCGCGAACGGCTTGTTGGCGGCGATCAGGCGGTCGACGAGCCGCTCGCAGCTCTGGTAGTGGCAGTTGTCGTCGCCGGTGCCGTGGATCAGGAGCAGGTCGCCGCGGAGCCGGTCGGCGAAGGTGATCGGCGAGCCGTCGCGGTAGCCGTCGGGGTTGTCCGCGGGGAGGCCCATGTACCGCTCCTGGTAGATGGTGTCGTAGAGCCGCTGGTCGCTGACGAAGGCGACGGCGACGGCCGTCCGGTAGAGGTCGGGATGGCGGAAGATCGCGTTGAGGCTCATCGAGCCCCCGCCGCTCCAGCCCCAGATCCCGACCCGGGCCGGGTCGACGAACGCCCAACGCGCCTCCAGGGCCCGGAGCGCCGCGGCCTGGTCGTCGGAGGCGAGCACGCCGACCTGGCGGTAGATGCACTTGCGCCAGGCCCGTCCCCGGGGGGCCGGCGTCCCCCGGTTGTCGACGCTGGCGACGACGAAACCGCGCTGGGCGAGCATCCGATGCCAGAGGTAGTTCCGCCCGCCCCAGCGGTCGCGGACCGTCTGCCCGGCCGGCTCGCCGTAGACGTGCATCAGGAGCGGGTACCGCTTCGACGGGTCGAAGCCCGGCGGTTTGATCGCCCAGCCGTCGAGCCCGACCCCGCCGCCGATGTCGACCCGGAAGAACTCGCCGGGGTCGCCCGCCAGGGCATCGAGCTTCGCGTGGGTCGCCGCGTTGTCGACCAGCGTCCGGGCGACCTCGTGGCCCGGCAGGGCGACCAGCTCGACCACCGGGGGGTGGGCGAGGCTCGAATAGGTGTGGAACGCCCAGCGGCCGTCGGGCGAGACCTGGTAAGAATGGGTGCCCGGCCGGTCATCGGGCGTGAGCCGCCGGGGCGGGGACGACCCGTCGAGGGGGGCGCGGAAGAGGTAGGCCGCCTTCGGATCGTCGGGCGAGGCGAGGAAGTCGATCTCCCCCGAGCGGTCGTCGACCCGGACCACCTCGATGACGTCGGACGCGCCGGGGGTGACGAGCCGGGGCTCTCCCCCGTCGCGCGGGACGAGGTAGGCATGCCGCCAGCCGTCGCGCTCGCCGATCCAGGTGAACCGGCGGCCGTCGGCGGTCCAACGGAGGTCGTCGACCACGTCGACCCACGCCTCGTCACGCTCGGCCAGGACCGTCCGGACCGCCCCCGATCGGGCCCCGGCCAGGATCACCTCGGCCGTGTTCTGGAGCCGGTTGAGCCGCTGGAGGACCAGCTCGTCCGGACTCGCCGCCCAGTCCATCCGGGCGATGTAGTGCTCCCGGGGGTCGCCCGGCACGGCCATCCACCGCGTCTCGCCCCCCGTCGACGCCACCACGCCGACCCGGCACGATGGGTTCGTCTGGCCGGCCTTGGGGTAGCGGATCGCGGTCAGCTTGGGATAGAGGTCGTCGGTCGTGTTGACCAGCGTATAGTCTTTCATCCCCCCGGTGTCGACCTGCCAGTAGGCGATCGAGGCGCCGTTGGGGCTCCATCGGAAGCCGTCGCGGAGCGAGAACTCCTCCTCGTAGGCCCAGTCGAACGTGCCGTTGATCCGGGTGGCCGAGCCGTCGGCGGTGAGCGGCACGACCTGGCCGTCGGCGAGGTCCTCGACGTAGATGTTGGACGCGCGGACGAAGGCGACCCGCCGGCCATCGGGCGAGAACTTGGCGAACTGCGTCGACGCCTCGGGCCCGTCGCCGCCGACCTTGCGGAGGGCCCCGCCCTTGTCGAGACCGAGCGTCCAGTAGTCGCCCCGGGTCCGGAGCCGCCAGACCCGGCGGGTGTTGGTGGAGATCAGGAGCGAGCCGCCGTCGTCGGACCAGGCGTAATCCTCGATCGGGATCGGCTCGTCGGAGCCCGACGGCCGGAGCCGCGACGCCGCCACCAGGACGTCGCGGCGGCCCGTGGCCGGGTCGTACCGCACGAGGTCGCGGCCCCGGCCGTCCCCCGCGGCCTCCAGCGTCGTGTAGCCCGAGCCGTCCTTGAGCCAACGCGCGGGGCCGAACCCCTCCGTCTTGAACTCGTCGGCCGTGATGATCCGTTCGAGGGTCAGGCGTGACGGGTCGCCATCCTCCTGCGCCGCATCGGCACCCGAGAAGGCGAGAGAGCCGAACGCGACCAACCCGCCCAGGCCGAGGATGATTCGACTCATGGAGACCTCCCGGAGACCCGACTCGATCGACCCGACGATTCGACCCCAAACCGCCCCGGCCGGCAATGGCCGCCCGCATCAAAGGAGACTAACGAGGCGGGCCTCCGGGCGAAGATGTCTCGAACGAGTTCGAGATTGCCGGGAGTCGGATTGGGTTCGTTTTTGCCAGGGTCGATCGAAGCCATGACGAGCCGTCCCCGTGGGGTGGATGCAATCCACCGATCCGCCGGCGTGGCCCGAATTTGGTGGATTTCATCCACCCTACAAGAAAATGGATAGATTGGGTAAAATGGACTGAGAAACGGCGGTTTGGTAAATGGGGGGTTGGAGATGCTTTTCGTGTTGCGGCTCCTGCTGGCCCGGACGCTGATCCATCCCCTCGAAGGGATCACGTTCGGCGACTGGCTGCGGGTGCTCCGCCGGGAGCGGTTCCGGGTCGACCCCCGGTGGTGGCCGCGCGGGCTCTGGATCACCGCCCTGAGCCTGGGGAACTCGGTCGCCGCATGGGCGGTCGGGCGGCGGTACGGGCCGGCGATCGCGGCGGCCGAGGTCGAGGGGCCGGTGTTCATCCTCGGCCATTATCGGAGCGGGACGACTTATCTCCACGAACTCCTGGCGCTCGACCCCCGGTTTGCCTCGCCGAACCGGTTTCAGACGTTCAACCCCCGGGCGTTCCTCGGGACCGAGCGCCGGCTGGCCCCGCTCGTCGAGCCGTTCATGCTGCCCCGCCGGGTCCAGGAGGACGAGGTCGCCTTCATGGTCCTCACCGGGCTCTCGCCCTACATGGACTGGTGCTTCCCGAGGAGCCGGGCCGGCTACGGCCGCTTCCTGACCTTTCGCGACGCCGAGCCCGGGGAGGTCGCCGCCTGGTCGGCCGCCCTCCGCTATCTCCTCAAGGCACTGACGGTCAAGTTCCGCCGGACGCTCATCCTGAAGTCCCCGCCGCACACGGGCCGCGTCCGAGTGATTATGGAAGTCTTTCCGGACGCCCGGTTCGTCCATATTCGTCGCGACCCCTACGCCGTGTTCGTCTCGACCCTCGGCCTCCTCGAGGCCCTCTCGCCGGTGTTCCGGCTCCAGGAGGGGCCGAAGGGGGTGGACGTCGCCGCCGTGCTCCGGGTCTACGCCGAGATGTACGACGCCTACTTCGCCGACCGCGAACTCGTCCCGCCCGGCCAGCTCGTCGAGATCGCCTACGAGGACCTCGAGCGCGACCCGATGGGCCAGCTCGGGTCGATCTACGAGGGTCTCCGGCTCGGCGACCTCGGGCCGGCCCGGCCCGCGATCGAGGCCTACCTGGCCTCGATCGCCGGCTACCGCAAGAACCGGAATCCGACGCTCGACGACGCGACCCGGCGCGAGGTCGGCGAGGCGTGGTCGCGCTGCTTCGAAGCCTGGGGGTATCCGCGTTGATCGACCCTTCGACTATCATGTCGGGCACCGCCGCCGCCGCCGCGACCGGGACGAATCCGACCCTTGGGCCGACGAGCACTCCATGATCCACGTCATCGCCACGATCGAACTGAACGCCGGACGCCGCGACGACTTCCTGGCCGAGTTCCGCAGGCTCGTCCCCCTGGTCCTCGCCGAGGACGGCTGCCTCGCCTACGGCCCGACCGTCGACGCCGCTTCCGACCTCTCCGCCCAGCCCCCGGCGCGGGCGGACGTCGTCACGGTCGTCGAGGAGTGGGCCAGCCTCGACCACCTCCGCCGGCACCTCTCCGCTCCCCACATGCAGGCCTACCGCCCCAGGGTCCAGGAGATGGTCATCCGGACCACGCTCGCCATCCTCGACCCCTGCTGATCGACCCGGCAAGCCCGATCGACGTCCGCGTCGGTCTCGTCGTCTTGATGTCCTGATTGATTGGGGGTCCGCCCGGGGCGACCGATGCTCGAATTCGAAGTGACCGCCGAGGGGCCGGGCCGGGCGGGGGTGGTCGGCGTCCCGCTCACGGGCCTGGCCCTGCTCGACTGCCCGATGTTCAACAAGGGGAGCGCCTTCCCGGACGAGGAGCGGGCCGAGTTCGGGCTCCACGGGCTCTTGCCGCCGCACGTCGGCTCGATCGAGGAGCAGTTGGAGCGGCGCTACCGCGACTTCCGGGAGAAGCGGACCGAACTCCAGCAGCACGTCTACCTCCGCGACCTCCAGGACCGCAACGAGGTCCTCTTCTACCGCCTGCTCCGCGACCACGTCGCCGAGATGATGCCGCTGATCTACACGCCGGTGGTGGGCGAGGCCTGCCGCCACTTCAGCCGGATCTACCGCCGCCCCCGCGGCCTGTTCGTCTCGGCCGAGCGCCGCGACGACCTGGCCGCGATCCTGGCCAACCGCCCGTTCCGCGAGGTCGACGTGATCGTCGTCACCGACGGCGAGCGCATCCTCGGCCTGGGCGACCTGGGGATCGGCGGGATGGGAATCCCCGTCGGCAAGCTCAGCCTGTACACCCTCTGCGGCGGGATCGACCCCGCGCGGACCCTGCCGATCACCCTCGACGCCGGGACCGATAACCCCGAGGCCCTGGCCGACCCCCTCTACCTCGGCTGGCGGCACCCCCGGCTCCGCGGCCCGGAATACGACGACTTCGTCGAGGCGTTCGTCCAGGCCGTGCAGCATGCACTGCCGGACGCCCTGCTCCAGTGGGAGGACTTCGCCCTGCCGAATGCCCGGCGGCTGCTCGACCGCTACCGCGACCGGCTCTGCTCGTTCAACGACGACATCCAGGGGACCGCCGCGGTGGCCCTCGCGGCGATCCTGGCGGCGGGCGAGGTCGCGGGCGTCCCCCTGGTCGAGCAGCGGATCGTGATCCTCGGCGCGGGGTCGGCGGGGTCGGGGGTCGCCGACGGGATCGTCGCCGCGATGATCGAGGCGGGCCTGACCGGGCCCCTGGCGCTCGGGCGGCTCTGGATGGTCGACCGCGACGGCCTGGTCCTGGAGGGGACGCCCGGCCTCCAGCCCTTCCAGCGCCGGTTCGCCCGCGAGGCCGCCGCGGTCGCCGGCTGGTCGCGCGACGCCGGCGGCGGCATCCCGCTCGCGGAGGTCGTCGACCGGGTGGCCCCGACCACGCTGATCGGCGCCTCGGGCCAGCCCGGGGCCTTCCCCGAGGCCGTGATCCGGGCGATGGCGGGCCGCGTCGCCCGGCCGACGATCCTCCCCCTGTCGAACCCGACCTCGCGGTCCGAGGCGACCCCGGCCGACCTGCTCGCCTGGACCGACGGCCGGGCCCTGGTCGCCACCGGGAGCCCCTTCGACGACGTGGCCCACGCCGGCCGGACCGTCCGGATCAGCCAATGCAACAACGCCTACATCTTCCCCGGGCTCGGCCAGGGCGTCGTCGCCGCCCGCGCCCATCGGGTGGCCGACCCGATGTTCCAGGCGGCGGCCCGGACTTTGGCCGCCTGCTCGCCCGCCCTGGCCGACCCCGACACCGGCCTCTTCCCCCGCTGGGAAGAGATCGGCCGGGTCTCGCGGCGGATCGCCCTGGCCGTCGCCGCCGAGGCCGGCCGGCTCGGGCTGGCCGAGCCCGCCGACCCCGATGACCTGGCCCGACGGGTCGACGCCGGCTGGTGGGAGCCACGCTACCGGCCGATGAAGAGATTGCGCTGACGGGCCGTCCGGAGGTCGGGAATCGGTCCTGGGCGAGGGGTGATGGTTGACTATCGAAGAGGGCGGACAGCGCCTAGCTCGGGGTTTTGTCGCTTTCCCTCGACCATCAGCCGTTTGACATGCATTCCACCGCCCTCGGGTGATTTCGGGGTTGCTGGAGTCACCCGGCCCCCCCACCCCAGCCCTCCCCCATGAAGCATTGGTTTCTACAAAACCATGATCTTTTACTTCTTCGTTGCGAAGAGGGGCAAGTGATCTTCCAGCATGGCGTTGAGTCGCTCCGGGCCGTGGCGAGCGAGCGGGTCGATCGCCCCTTGCAAGACCCACAAGCCGGCCAGCAGGCCGCTGGTCGTGATCTCGCGGCCACGCTTCGTCTGCCGGCCGCTCAACCGCATCAGCAACGCCTGGAACGCCGCCGACTCGGCGTCGCCTCGCCGCTCCAAGGCCCAGATCGAGACGCACGCGGCCAGCGCCAGCAGCAGCCTCCTCAGCAGCCGCTCGCCGTCGCGTTGCAGCCAACCCTCCAACTGCCAGCCGGCGCTCTTGAGCAGCTTGGGCAGGCTCTCGATCCGCCATCGGAAGTAATACCACCGCGCGACCGTCGTCGCGTCGGCCACGTCCCCCGGCACGTCGGTCAGCAGCAGCCAGCGGGCGAGGGCCCGGCCCTTGAGGTCGCGGACCTCGGCGATCACCAGCCGCAACGCCAGGGGCGGCCCGGGGATGTCGCGTTTATTGCCCCGCCCCACGTTCCTCTTGCCGGGCCGGTCCAGGATGACATCCGCCTGGGCCACGAACAGCCGGGCCCGACAGCCTCGGTACAGGGCGGCCCCGGCGTCGATCAGGGCGTCGTCGCCTCGCAGCCCGTCGGCGATCTCGACCAGCGAGGTCTCCCGATCGCCGCGGAGGACCTTGCGGTCGTCGGCCCGGACCGGCGCCAGGTGGCCCTGGCCGTCCCACTGCCGCCAGTGGTCGACCGAGTCGGCCTCGCGGTCGATCACGTGGACCGTGGTCGCGCCGAGGCCCAGGCCCCGGACGTGCCCCATGGCCTCGCGGACCTGGTCGATGTGGCTGAGCTTGGCCGCCGGGGCGTCGTCGCGGGTGGTGAGCACGCCATCGGCGGTGGTCAGGCAGACCAAGGCCGGCGCGATGGGGGCGCCGTCGTCGCCGCGCACGATCAGGACCGAGGCCATGTCGTAGCCGACGTCATGGGCATGGGTGAGGGTGGCCCGGTCGGCCTTGGAGGGATGACGCCCGAAGCTGAGCGTGGACCAATCGTGGACGGCCAGGAGGACGCCGGGTCGGTCGGCGAGTTCCTGGCGGATCGCCCGGTGCATCGGCTCGATCAAGGGGGATTCCTGGACGCGTGGGTCGGAGCAGAATCGCCACAATTTCTGGGCGTAGGAGGCGGCCTTCAGGCCGGCGACGGTGGCCCCGGGCCCCGGTGCGGTGCGGTGCTGGAGCCGGTCTTGCCGAAGCCCTTGACGAGTCTGGAGTAAGCATCTTGGAGGCAGGGCTCCAGCCGAGTGGGAAGGAAAGCATGCGGTACTTTGTACCACGCATGACAATCCGCTTGTAGAGACCAATGCCCTGGTGGGGGAGGGTTAGGATGGGGGGTCGAGGCCGTGGCAGCACCAGGATCGCCGGGCTCACCCGAAGTCGCGGGATAGTCGATCGGGTGCCCCTCTCGATTTTGGAGGTCTCGGTTGGTATCTGCACTTTCCGGGAGACCATGTATGTTACGCAGCCAGACTGAGCAGCCTGTCAGCGGCAGCCTGAATCTCCTCCTCGGTGACCCCGGGACGTAGAACCGCACGGATTTCCTCGCCCAGCAGCGCACGACGCCACGCCCGCCGCTTGTCCGCGTGGCTCGGACGGCGTGACGGGCTGTCCCACGGCGAGCCCGAGCGGTCCACCAACTCCTCGTCCTTCCGGCCCCAGGCCCACGCCTCGGTCAGCGTGAAGGTCCACAGGCAGATGTGGAACGCCCCGATGTTCGCCCAGATGAACCGCACCTGCTGCTGGCCCGCACCGACGATCTGCTTGCACTCGCGGAAGGTGATCTCCAGGCTGAAGCGGTCGGCCACCATCCCCAGGATGTCCGCCACGCTCGCCGAGGGGTTGGTGCAGAAATACGCCCGCCAGCCGGTCGGCTCGTCCACCAGGACGACCCGGATCACGCCGCCGGCCGGACGCCACGTCGCCAGGAACGTCTTGTATTTCTTGACCGCCACCTCCCCGTACAGCTCGAACGTGTCGGAGGACCAGCCACGCCGCTGGCCGGCCCGCTTGGCCAGGTCGATCACGTCCGCGCCGTAGGTCGGGGCCGGGCCACGCCGTCCCGGCGGCTTCGGCCCGGGCAAGCTCCGCAGGGCCGCGTCCTTGCGGAGCCGGCTGACGACGGTCATCCCCAGGGACGCCGCCGGCTTGAGGAACTCCCTCTTGGCATAGGCGCCGTCGGCCACCACCCAGATCGGCAGCTTCAGCAGGTCCAGCCACGGCTCGGCCCATCGGAGCAGTTCGACGGCCAGTTCCAGCTTGGTGCGGAACGCCGGCCGGTGCTTCGGGTCGATGGCCGGCAGGTCCTTCTTCCGGACATAGAGGCGGGACAGCAGCGGCAGGGCGACTGTGCCCCGGGCCTTGTGGGTGACGAGGAGCGCGAGGATGACGGAGACGTGGCCATAGACGTAGGGCGAGCCGGCCGGGCCGGGCGTCGGGTTGTGATGGATGCCTGCCCCCTGGACGTGCGGGCCATACCGCTTGGTCGGGGTGTCGTCGAGGGCGAGAGTCAGCCGAGTGGCACCCTTGAGGAGCGGCCGGACTACCTCGGTCAGGAGGCGTCGGGCGATGCGATCGGCCCGCTTGCCGGCGGCGGCGACGGCGATGTAGCAGGACTGATACTGGCCGCTGAGCTTGGCCGCCCTGATCCAGGTCGTGACGGTCCGCTGACCCCGAGCGATGACGGCCCCAAAGAACAAGAGGGCTAGCCTCGGTGCGGACCGGCGATCGAGCGCGGCGGCGAGCCACGAGGACCACCGGCATGGGGCGGGCATTGGGTGAGAAGATGTCATCGGGGGCCGGCTCCGCTCGGGGTGTCAGGCTGGTGTGGTAACCGCCATCGTCCCGGTCGAGCCGGCCCCCGTCCACCTGACATTCGCTAGAAGGCCGAGACGAGATGCTGTGTGAATACGTCGAAAAAGATGCCCGAAGCCGAGGTGAGCCTGCGGCTTGCCTTCTACCTCATCCATAGCGGGCTGGCGGCGTCGAATGTTCATGTTGCGATCGACGGCGCCCAGGTCAAGACGACTGACACCATCCACTTTGCAATTGCCGAATTCCTGAAGGGTCTTGCGTGGTCGAAGGGAATGATCGACGACGTTTGGCAAGGGACCTATTCACATTGTGAGCATCAGCACAGAGTGGTGATCCACTCCAAATCCGGCCGGGGAGATGTCGTCGCGGAACTGACTACGGGCCGAATCCTGAGGGTGGAATCCAAGAAAGGGCCGCTGGTCCGGAGCAAGAGTTCGCAAGAATACCCACTGCTGCGGGAGGCCCGGTCGTGTCCGCATTCCGTTGCACTCGGCCGGCTTCTCTGCCTATCCTGACGCGGTGTCGCAACTCCTGGCTCTCATCATGAGATGCGTCGGCGGAGGTGGGCCGTGGATGACCTCTCGATGTTCTGCTGCCTGAATTCCCGATGCCCCGATCATGGCGTCCGGGGCGGCGAAGACCTCTCCGTCTGCCGCCGCTACGGCAAGGACGCCTCGATCCGATTCCTCCGCTGTCGCTCCTGCGGCGATCGCTTCTCCGAGCGCAAGGCCACGCCGCTATTCCGCTCGCACCTGGCCAGGGACAAGGCCGTCGCCGTCCTGGAGCACGTCGCCGACGGCTGCGGCGTCCGCCAGACCGAGCGCCTGGTGGGGGTCCACCGCGACACGGTCACCCGCTATATCCGCAAGGCCGGCGACCACGCCAAGCAGGCCCACGACGAGTTGGTCGCCCTTTCCCCCCCTCACGACCGAGATCCAACTCGATGAGAAGTGGGGCTTCGTCGCCCAGAAGGAGGCCCACTGCGACCGCTCCGACCCGGCCAACGACCACCAGGGGGACTACTGGGACCACGTCGCCTTCGACCCCGAGCACCGGCTGGTCCTGGCCGTCGTGCCCGGGGCACGCGACGTCGAGGGGACCGAGGCCCTGGTGTGCCAGGCCCGCCGGCGGACCGGCGGCCGGGTCATGCGGCTCTTGACCAGCGACGCCTACCCGGCCTCCGAGTCGGCGATCTTGGAGGCCTATGGCGAGGAGGTCACGCCGCCGCGGACGGGCCGGCCGGGCCGACCCGGGGGGGCGTACAAGGTACCCCCGGCGGGCCTGGCCTATGCCACCGTCGAGAAGGTGCGCAAGAAGGGCCGGGTGGTCGAGATCCTGACCCGCGTGGTCTTCGGCACGATGGCGGCGGTCGCGGCGGCGCTGGCCGGCTCGCGCGTCAGCCGGTCGATCAACACGTCGCTCATCGAGCGTCACCACCTGACCGACCGGCATCACAACGCGAGGAAGTCGCGGAGGACTTATCGGTTCTCGAAGGATTGGCGGTTCCATGAGGCGGCGACCTACTTCACGATGTATAGCTACAAATTCTGCTGGCCGGTGAGGACGCTCCGCGAGCCGATCGGCGATGGGCCTTACCGCAAACGGACACCGGCGATGGCCGCAGGGCTGACAGATCACGTCTGGCCGATCTCCGAATGGATCTGCCGACCGGCCGTGCCACGGAGTTAGGACACGACCGGAGGCCCTGGGGCAATTGCTTAGGCATCTGAAAGAAGCTATGTCTTCCGTGGCCTGCCTCGCTTGCGGGGGATCTTCACGAACCACTTCTCAAGCGACGGCAGGCGGATCACCTCGGCCTCCAGTGCCACCATCTCACTCGGCG
>JAABUX010003279.1_pt1 | contig 21606 bp, 15 predicted proteins | sample 5561851 | NCBI WGS metagenome assembly JAABUX01 (sample SAMN10711883, study PRJNA513361) | rock metagenome | isolation source: Antarctica rocks | place: Antarctica: Victoria Land, Richard Nunatak red sandstone | collected 2016-01-03 | reverse complement strand
GCGTCTCGGAGAGGATGATGGTGGTCGGTTTGGGGCCACGCATGGCGACTCCCGGTGCCGGAGCTTTGGATCGGTCGGATTGCATCTCGTCATTCTACCAACAGACTTGGGCCAAGCTGCACTAGAGCCCCGTCGGGTCGCCGAAAGTACGCCCGGACGAGTCGCCAGGAGGTGAGCGATAATTCGACGACCGTCAGCCTCGACTCGTCGGGCTCGCGGTCGTCGGCCAGTTCCCGTCCCGACGAGGCGTGCTCGAGACGGGAGGCAATGTGAGCGCTCCCGACTTTCAAACGAGCGACGCAGGCCCTGGTCGTGATCTCGGCGCCGATCCGGGCGCGAGATCCTTCGACTTGTGATGACGGTTCTTGAGCCGATGAGAGGGTGATGGCTGGACACCGCGATCCCTTGAATCCTGAGTCGTACCAAGTACTACTCGTTCAGGACTTCCAGAACCGCTTTGCTGAACACCGAGAGTAACGAAATTGTTCTGGGCGGGACACTTTCGGGGAAGTGGGCGATGCAGGACTTGAACCTGCGACCCCCAGCGTGTCGAGCTGGTGCTCTAGCCAACTGAGCTAATCGCCCGCGAGAATCTTGGCTCTGATGAAGATGATTGTTCCAGGAAGATCAGGTCGCGTCAAGGATTTTGTTGGTCCGATTCGCTCTTTTCGAGATCAAGGGTTGGTGATGAGGATGACGTTATCGACGCGGGTGACGATGTCCTGGAAGTCGTCGTTGGTGGAGTATTCCCAGCCGATCAGGTAGCTGTTGGGGATCGTTGGCCCGCCCTTGGCAACTTTGGCCGGGTAGATCATGACCTTGTAGGGTTGCTTGGCGAGGCGGGGGTTCAAGGCGGCGACCAGCTTGGGCTCGGAGTAGACTTCGCTTTGCTTCAAACCTTCGTTGGCGACCCAAAGGCCGAACGGAGCATCGCCCGGGTCGAACTCGGTCGTCGAGCCGACCGACAATGGGGGCGGTGGGGGGGCGTTCCAGGCGCCTTCGGGAGAAATCGCGAAGTCGGCCGTGGTGTGTTTGTGGCGGTAGGACCAGAGTGGGGCCTTGTTGGCTGGAGCCGTCGGGCCGGATCGGTACCAACCACCCTGGTTCACCGTTTCAAGGCCGAGCGCCAGGACCGGGGTGAATCGGACCGGGCCGGGACCCGCTTTTCGGAACGTCCCGGAAGTCGCCTCGACCGGATTGCCGATCGGGTTGATCAGGTCCTCGGCCATCCTCAAGCCATAAAGTTTGTCGAGCAAGACAATCCAGTCCGGCTCGTTCGGGCCGGGGGCAACCTTGGGTTGTCGAGGGCCCTGCCCTCGGGCGGCTTGTCCGGTGGAGGTGGGCACCGCGCAAATCACCATCAAGCAGATCATGTTTCGACGCAGCATTAGGATTACTCGAATTGTTCGTAAGGGGTGGTCGAGAATCCTCCCCCTCCACTCCTTTGGCGGGGAGACCCAGGTGAACCGAATCAGCGATCATCCAAAATCGGTCGATCGCGAACCAGGGGCGACCTGGGCCGGACGATCGCTTCGTCATTGGTTCTAATGCTGGGGCAATCAACAAGCGGGCGAATTCGATGATTGTTGTTTCTCGGCCGAGTTGTCACCGAAAAACTATTTCTTCTCGAAATCTTCTCACTTTATCAATACGACCTTGATCGCATCCCGTAGACTGGCATTTGCGAGGCTTACGAAACGAACTTTCCACGACAAATAGAGATCATTCAATGCGTCTTCGTCGCGATGCGTTCACCTTGATTGAACTTTTGGTTGTCATCGCGATCATCGCGGTTCTAATCGCCCTGTTGCTCCCCGCCGTGCAGGCCGCTCGAGAAGCCGCCCGCAGGATGCAGTGCGTCAATAATATGAAGCAACTCGGCCTGGGCTTGATGAACTTCGAGTCGGCCAACGGCACGTTCCCCAAGGGGGTCACCCTACCCTATGTGAATGGGTTGACCACGGCCCAGGCGAGCGACGCGATCGTCAGCGACCAGACCGAGCCGTTCGGCCCCAACTGGATCGTCATGATCCTCCCTTATATCGAACAAGCCCCGCTCTACAACAACTCGAACGTGATCGGGTATCCGGGCTGGGCCGGACCTTACACGATGGTGGGCGCCAAGACGGCGATCTCCGCGAACTTGTACAACATGGATTGGGCCAACACCACGCTCCGGTCGAATAAGATTTCCGCGTTCCTTTGCCCGACCGACTCGAACAACAATTCGAATCCCTTCTTCTACACGTCGAGCGACCTTGCCTCCGCCCCCCAGTACGCTCCGATGGATCAGCGGACCGGCAGCCCCTTGACCAACTGGGCACGAGGTAACTACGGGTCGATTCTGGGCGCGACCGACTCCGACCACATGACAAACGGGGACGACGGCGTCAAATACGACCCTTATCCCGGGATGTCGAAGAAGGGGATGATGGGAGCCAACTATGGCGTGAAGATCGCCGAAGTCACCGACGGCCTGTCGAATACTGCGATGACCGGCGAGCTTCGGGTTGGCCTCAACTCGCTCGACAACCGGGGGACTTGGGCATTGGGCATGGCCGGGGCGAGCATGGGCGGCCACGCCAAAATCTACAACCCGACCCCCAACAACAAAAACCAGATACCACCCCCCACCTGCGACGACGGCGGCGATGAGTTGCAAGGGTGTGATATCTACGGCCCGATGTTCCCCAACCGGGGGCAGATGGGCATGGGCGGCACCTGCGCGAAGTCGTTCAACTCGGGTGGTCAGATCCGGAGCCTGCACCCCGGCGGCGTCAACGTCGGCTTCGGTGACGGCAGCGTCAAGTTCATCAAGAACACGATCACCCAGCAGGTCTGGTTCTCGATCTTGACCAGCAAGGGTGGCGAGATCGTCAGCGCCGACCAGTATTGATCGACGACGATCCTCGAGTCGAACAAGGCATCGCGAATCGCCAACGCTCGCACGCGCGAGCTTGGCGATTCGCGGTGCCATTTCGAACTCCTGATATTTTCGGCCTCGGATGGATCTCAGCCGATCGCCATCACGAGCGTCGGCCGCCGACGGCCCAGATCGAGCCGCCGACCAGGGCCACCAGTCCAAGCAGGCTGACCATTCCACCAACCCGGAAGGATGCCGGGTCGTAGGTGTAGACCAGGCGATGTTGCCCCGTTTTGACGGCGGCGGCCCGCATCAAGCGGTTGGCCCGGTGGATCGTTGACGGCTGGCCGTCGATCGTCAGGGTCCAGCCGGGATAAAACACGTCGGAGAGGATCACCAGGCCGGGGCGCTCGAGATTCGCGCCCAGGACGACCCGATTCGGCGAGTGTTCGAGCACCTCGACGGTTTCGAGCTTCCCAGGGTTCGTCTTCGAGGTGAATCCGCCCAGGATCGATCGGTCGTCGGTTTCCACCCAGGCCAGGTTCTTCGGGTCGTACTCGGTCCGGCTTGGGTCGCGCCAGAACAGGTCGTCGGCGAAGAGCAGTTCTTCCATCGTTTCCTTGCGGTCCTTGCGGTTCAGACCGACGACCGGCGGCTTGAATCGGACGTCGTGGACGACCCAGGCCCGAGGGTAGGCGTTCTTGTTCTTGAGGATCTGGACGTCTTCTTCGAACGCCCAGCGCTCCCGGGCCGACGCGCCTTCGGGGCCTTGGAACGCGCCGGGCTTGGGGTAGATCGGGGTCGTGTCGGGCAAGAACGCCGCGATCCCCCGGTCGGGGTCATCCCATCGGGGGACGCCCGGCAGGATGAAGTACCGCGAGTTCCAGAGGTCGAACCCGCGTCGAGGGTAAACCACGACCTTGTCGCCGGTTTGAATCCTCAGATAACGAGCCGCCTCGGGGACCACGGCGCGAGGAAACGGCGAGAAAAACCACTCGTAATCGTAAAGCTCGGCCACGCCCAGGGTCTGCGTGTACTCGACGTCGTGGAGCAGGCCGTATTTGGGCTGGATCGTGTCGAGTTCCCAGTTGACGAAGTCGCGGACCCGGTCTTCGGACTTGGTCGTCCGCCAGGCGTTCGGGTTCCAGATCGGCGCCCGGTGAATCCGGAACGGTCCGGGGCTGGGGTCGAGCTTCTCGGCCTCGGCGATCCTGGCGAGGACCCTGGGCGTCACCTCGAAGTCGGACTGGGGGACCGCCCGGACGATCGAAGCGTTCGACCAGCCCAGGTCGACCGCCATGATCAGGATCGCCGCCATCCCCGCGACCTCGGGCCGACGCTTCCCCCAGAAGATCAGGCCGAGCGCCGAGCCGAAGACCAAGCCCCCCTGCCCAACCGCGACGATCAGGTCGGTCACGGCGGCGGACGAGTCGAGCGGGCCGAACAAGGTGAGGATCTGCTGCGACTCGAACCGGTCGACCAGACTCGACCGGACCAGCAGGGCGGCCACGAATCCGACCAGGCTGGTGCCCGTCCCCAGGGTGGCGATCCGCCTCGCCCACCGGGCTTCGCCGGCAACGATCCGATCCCACCCCAGGCCCGCCAGTGCGGCCAGGGCGAGCGCGACGAAGGAGAATAGCTTGCTGGGGAATCGGAACGAATGGAAGCCGGGCAAAATCCCCGCCATCAGGCAATAAGGGCTGCCGTCGCCGTCTCGGAGGAAGCCGTCGAGCCGGACCGTGTTGGTGTTGGCCGAGTCGTGGGGGCCGATCACCTCGGCGACCGACGGGACGAACCGGGCCAGCCAGATCGGGCTGGCGAACTCGCCGAAACTTCCGACGAGTGCCACGAAAGCGACCGCAACCATCCAGGTTTGCCAAGGGGGTCGGGCCGATCTCCCATCGGGACCAACCCGGAGGCCGAGCGCACCGGCGGCGAGGATCAAGGTCAGGCCACCGAGGTACAACGAGGGGACCCAGGTCCGGTGGTTGATGCCGGGGAGGACCATCCCCATCCAGGCGACGCTGCTCCCGAACGTCCGGCCGAAGAAGCCGGGCCAGACCATCTCGACGGCCCGGTACGGTTCGAGGCTGAACGGGTAGATGTCGTGCGGCCCCTCGTCGGTCGCCCGGGCGCTGATCCCGGTGTATTCGGCCACCGGGAGGAGCTGGGCCGCCGCCAGGGCGCCCGCCAAGGCCGCCGACAGAGCCAGGCCGGCGAGCATCGGCACGACCGGGACTCGCTTCGAGCCTCGCTTCCGCCATCGAGCGACCCAGACCACGCCGAGCAGCCCCCAGAGCGCCGCGACCACCCTGGGAAGCGGCCCCACCCAGCCGAACCCCGGGACCGGCCCTTCGTAGGCGCTCAACCGGAACCGGGGCAACTTCCAGGTCGCAAACCATCGCCCGAACGGACCCCAGGGCGACTCGCCCGGCAAAGGGCGAAACCCCGGCAAACCGGCCGCCAGAACCAGGGTCAAGGCAACCCAGATCGCCAGGATGACGGCGATCAAGGCGAAGACCCCGAAGCCTCGGGCCGACGCCCCGCCCCGAAGCTCGACCGGATCGCCGCTTCGGGCCTGTTCTCGGGCCAGGAGCACCGCGTAGCCCCCGGCGCAGAGGCCGACCACGTAGGCGGATTCGGGGTCGCCGCCGAGGACCTGCATCGCCAAAACCACCGCCAGGCCGAGCAGCGCCGAGGGGCGTTTGAGCCGGAGCCATCGGTCGACCAGAAGCAAGCCCCAGGGCGTCCAGGCCGCCCCGACCAGGAAGATGATGTTACAGTACTGGAAGAGGACCGGAGCGCCGAAGGCATAACTCAAGGCCGCCAGGGTCGAACCGGCCCGCGAAGTCCCCCAGCCTCGGAGCAGCATCCAGGCCCCGGCGAACGCCAGCACTGAGTGCGCCACGGCGTAGAGTCGGACCGCCCAGGGGTACGAAAACAGGGCGAAGATCACCTTGCCGGGGTAAAGCACGGCGGCGGTCGGGTTGCCCAGGAGCGGCATCCCCGCGTTCTCCGAAGGGTCCCAGAGCGGGATTCGACCCGCTTCCCACTCGGCCTGCACCTTCTGGTAGAGCGGATAATAGTAGTGCGCGGCATCCCGATAGCCGAACTGACCGCCAGAGAACAGGACCGGGCGGTAGCAGAACAGGAGCAACGCCAGGGCGCAAACCGGGCCGAACCAGGGGAGCAAGCGACGGATCATGGCGAGGTGACTCTTGTTTGGATCAGGAGCCGACGCGAAGCGAGGTCGGGTGCCGTTTTCAAAGTCTGGAGATTCGAATTGCAGATCGCAGAATCGCAAATGGCAAAAAATCCAGGAGCCAAGATTTTTCGATCCTTTGCAATTTGCAATCCTGCAATCCTCGATCCTCAACCATCCCCTGATTCGAAAACGACACCCAGCGAGGTCGAGAACCGTGGCCAGCTGGTTCCTCAAGCTCGACTTCGGTCAGTCTCGACGCCATGATAACATCCGGGGGATCGACCGGCCAAGCGGGCGAATCGGGTCGGAAATTCGAGGTCATCCCTCGACTCCTCTCGACTTCGATCCGCCCGGCTTTGTTCGACGGTCTCCTTCGCGATCGGGTTCTCGTCTCTTGAACCACCTGACGCCGATCTCGCCGACGAACTATGCCGCCCTGTCGGCGATGATCACGCCCGCGATCTTCTTGACCGCGACGGGTTCGCTGATCATCTCGACGTCGAACCGGATGTCGAGGGTGGTCGACCGCATCCGGACCTTGAACGACCTGGGCGACTCGATCCACCGAGGGGACTCGAAGTTCAACTATCCGAGCGAGCGGTTGCGGCACGTCGACGACCAGATTCGACGGCTCCAGTGGCGAAGCGACCGGGTCCGCCACACCCTCTCGATGCTCTACATCGCGCTGGCCACCTTCGTCGGGGCCAGCCTGACGCTCGCGGTCGACGCCTTGATCGGCAACCGCCAGGTCATGGCCCTGATTGCCACGTCGCTTTCCGTCGCGGGGGTCTTCCTGATGCTCCTGGCGAGCATCAACCTCGTCCGAGAAGCCCGAGCCGCGCTCGAGAGCAACCACCTCGAAATCTCCTTCTTCCGCGACCTCCGCCTCCTCCGCGAGTCGGAACGCCCGGGCGAAACCAGGGACTGAAATCCTCGCAATAATCTTTTGAACTTTTTGTTTGCATTTCCAAAACGATACGATCAAAGTAATAGCTCATCTCCCAAAAGACGCGAATCGAGCCTCAAAGATTACCACCGATGGATCGTTCGATGCGATCCGGTCGATGAACACCTCTTCGAGATGGATCGAAAACCATGCGTACCCCCCGCAAGCTGCGTCCGTTCCGCCCGTCGGCTTTGAGCCTTGAGTCGATCTGCCCTGTTTCGAGCTTCGCGACCTCGATACCGCCCTCGGCCCGGGTCGTCGCCGATCAAGCAGGGGTGCGACCCACACGCGAACAGCAGATTTCGGTCGTCGAGTTGATTGGCCGATCGCAAAGCAACTCGAGGCGGGTCGCCGCGACCCTGGGCGTTGCCGGATCGACGGCAAGATCGACGATCCCAACACCCGCCTTGGAGACATCGAACGTGGCAGGGGGGGTTAACGTCGACATCGGCCGCTACAGCAACCCGATTACGATCGCTTCGGCCAATGTGCCGTCAACCCGATCTTCTGCCGTGCCGACGCAGGTGCAGGACACCGGAACAAGCGGAGGGATCATCCCCGAGGTGCAACCGGCGGGTGGTGGTTCGGTCGTACCGACCTCATCCGTTACCCCCTCGTCCCCTGCGACGAACGGCGTCGGGTCGCCCGACAGTCTCACCCCCAAGATCCGCCCGATGACGCTCGCCGCGTCGTCTGCAAGTCCATCGGCGTTCGGCCCGAGCGGGACCACCGGCGCGACGCACGGTAATTCGTCGCTACATGCGCTTTCGATCGCGGATAGCTCATCGGGGTTGGTCTCCGATTCGGGTTTTGGATCGAGCCTCGCTTCCGCTAGCGGGTCAACGTCCGGCAACCCTCTTCCCCCGACACCCCCGATGCTCTACATCTCGGGCGGTATGGCGAAGGATTCCCACGACACCTCCGATACCCCCGTCCCAACCGCTGTGCAAGGTTCGCCCTGGTCTGCCAGCCTCTTCCTGGCGCAGCCAAGTTCGACCTCTTGGCAAATCCTGAGCTACACATGGACCTTCCCGAGTGGCGCTATCAAGGGGTATGGGACGTTCCAGACAAACACCGATGATCCGGACGGACCCTACACGGTTTTTGCCGGGAACCCGACAAGCGCCTCGAACACGAAAGTCGAAGTCCAAGGTTTCAGCAGCGACGACCTGACGAATCGACAAGGGGCGGGTATCAACGACCCCGATCATTACGACTCGTTCTATTGGGGGCCTGAGGCTCAAGGGCTGCAAACCATCTCCGTCTCCGCCTTTTGCAAGGAGGGCAATACGGGTGCCACGGCTACGGAAACCGATTCGGCGACGGTGAATGTGATTCGCCCGACTGGAAGTATCATTCTGAATACTGGGGCCAATCCTAATCCTAGCGGGAGCTACTACCCCGCGTTCGGCCAGACGGGCGTAAGTCCGGTCGGTTTGAACTCCCAACAATGGCTTCAGCTTGACGCCAATGCGATTAGGAATAATGACGCCACTGTTAGTGGACCGCACGGGATTGACTGGTTGGCTTTCGTGTACCCTTCGGCACAGGGCGTCATGATCTCGGGACAGTTCGGTGTCGTCCAGACGGTCAACTACACGGCGACGAGAATCTACTCGAGCAATTTATATGGAACCTTGACTTCGCAAACGGCCGGCTTGCTTCCCGACGGTTCTAACCCTGGTTACACGTTGGATACATACTTTCCTTACGGCGGAACTCAGGCTGTTGGTACTGACAGTTCTGGGAGCACCAATGTTTTGGGATCATCCGACACTCCAGGAAGCCCTCTCGACGGGCCAGGAAACCTCACGACACCGGACTCGTTTTCGCGGCAAGACTACTTCACGATGACTTTGTTGTTTCAACCTGCCGGTGGTATTTGGATCCCCGTCGGTCAATATACTTGGAGTTGGGGAGGGTCGGCCAAGTATAGCGCTGGTAGTTGGGGTTTGGCCTCCGGTACCCAGTCTCGAGGATCTTACTCAGCGTCGACGACATTCCCCACTTGGAGTCACAATGTCCAGGAAGTCGCGAACACATGGCAATAGCGGGATATCGGCTTCTTCGATGTTGGGCCATGAGTGGCCAAAATTCGAATGCTGCGGATTTTGAATTTTCAGCATCGAATTTGTCTACATGTTGCGATTGGTGGCCGGAGGTTTTGGCACGATGCTATAAACCGAGCGAACACCCCATCCATCAGTAGAGATTGCCAAATTCTATGATGTTCAATGTAATCTTGTCAGTCATCTGTATCCTCATCAGTTTTTTTTCAATTGCCGCCAACGCCGGTCAGCAAAACCTCGACCCGATCCGTCTGCTGCGTCGCGCCACGGAACTCAGTGCGGCTAGGTCGGACGATCCAATCTCGTCAAAATTCAGCACGCTCGCGGAGATCGCCAGCTTACAAGCCGTCCTGGGAGATGAAGAAGGATCGCGGCAGACCACCGAGCATGCTGTGCAAGCTGGAGGACCCACGGTCATTCACGCAAGAATCCGGCAAAGTCTTCGGCAGAGCGTTTTGTATGTGTTGGTCGAGGCGAAAATCAAGGTGGGCGACCGACGAGCCGCACAAGATGGGCTAAAGGAAATCGCTCAGTTGATGGAAAAGGTTTCGTCCGCCGATCCGATTAGTGCCCTGGAGAGTCTGGCGTCGATGCAAATTCGGGTTGGCGACCGGGCCGGAGCGACCGATGCCGCCCGGCGAATCGTGGCGAAGGCGGAGAATTTGCCGGCGACTTCGAGCCGAGTCGGTCGGATCGCTGGCCCTCAAACGAAGGCGGTCGGTTTGATCGTGGCCGCAAGGATATTCGAGAGGAGCGGCGAGGTCGAGCTGGCTAGACAGACGCGGGACCAGGCCGAGAAGCTAGGTGCCTCGACCTCGGATCGTTCGGACAGGCTCGAGGCGCTGGGACATCTGCTTGGGGCGAGGGCGGGCGACGGGGATGTTGACGGGGCCATTGCCCGGCTCGATGCTTCCCGAGAATTTAACGAGCGGATCGATCCCGACTCGGCGGCCAAGCTGCTCAAGCTAATCGCATTCGGCGGCGCGGAAACCGACGCAAATGCGGCAATGCGGGCGGCTTCTCGGATTCAAGATCCGCTGCAACGATTCGACGCCCTCTTGAGCGTCGCTCGAAGGTTGACTTATCTGAAGCGATGGCGGCCCGCGATGATCGCTTGGGTCGCCGCGATGGGTAATGATCTTACCGATTCCTCAAAGAATCTCCTTGGCGATCTCGCCCTCGCGCAAGCCCGGGCGGGCGAGATGGAAACCGCTCGGAGCACAGCGAACCGGGCGGTCCTCGAAGCCGATCAACCGGCGAAAGAGCGTTTCTACCGCAAAACGTTTCCGTCGCCGTACTTCTTCGCGAGAATCGCCGAGACTTTCTGGTTGCTGAGCGATTACGAGCGGGCCAGGTCGATTTTGCGTCGCGCCCAGGAGATGACCGACAAGATCGTCGACGACCCGATCGGCAAGGGCGTCGCCTTGAACGAAGTCGCAGGGGTGTTGGCGATGATGGGGCGGGTCGACGAAGCCGTTCAGACCTTCTCGAAGTCGTCGGTGCTCGATCGCAATACACTGCCGACCATCGTCGGCGACGCGGCATCTAGCCGACTCAAGGTCAATGATTTGCCCGGAGCCGACCGACTCATCGAATTCCTCTCGGCCAAGCTCAACAACTCCTGGGATGTCGGAAAGGTAGTGGAACGGGTCGCGATGCTCGAAACTCGGGACGGCGATCCCGAATTGTCACTCCGTTGGGCGGAAGGTCAAAAGACCGACGAAAACAAGTCTCGCGCATTGTTCGGCGTCGCGCGAGGAGTCATTGAAAGGAAGCCGATCCGGCCTTAAATCCAATACATCGATAATTAATAGTTCATTCAAATAAATTTATGAGGATATTTCTCCATCCGTCGCGTCCTCCTGGTCTCTCACGGCTGCTATTTGGACGACTCGAACGGCGCCGCAGTCGCCAGCCGGGCGCTGATTGAACGACTCCGTTGTGCAGATTTGTCCGTAGAGGCCCTTTCGGGTGCGATGCTCGATCTCGATCAGGAAGTCGTTTTGTCCGAATGGCTTGAGGAAAAAGGCGACGAGGTCGAACCACCGTTGCAGGCGTGGGGGATCGACTCTCTCGGTCATCGGATCGAGGTACCGCCACACTTCCGGGTGACGCACCAAGGCGTTTCCGTCACAATCCATCAAGCCCGGACCACTAAGCCTCACCACGCCGACGAACTCGAGCGAATCGAGTTCCTTCGACTCCTCGACCTCACGCTAGCTCGATTTCCGGCAGATGTTGTGGTGTGTATCGGGGGCGATCGACTGGCGAATGAAGCGAGGAGCCTCGCCCGTTCGCGGGGAATCGCCACGGTGATCCCCTTGCACAACTTCCACTATTTCGATCGGTCTTTCTTCGACGATGCAGACCGAGTGATCGTCGCCTCGCGGTTTTCCGCCGACTATTACCGAGGTTTCCTCGGGATCGATTGCACGGTCCTGCCCTATTTCGTCGACCGCGACCGCACTTTGGCCGAACGCCTTGAATCCCGATACTTGACCTTCGTCAACCCGTCGGTCGAGAAGGGCGTTTATCCGTTCGCCCGGATCGCCGACGAGTTGGGCAGGCGTCGGCCCGATATCCCGATCTTGGTGGTCGAAAGCCGGGGGACCGAGGCGACGGTGGCCGCTTGCGGCCTGGAGTTGCGCGATCATGGCACGGTCCACTTCATGGCGCATACCGCCGACCCGCGCGACTTCTGGGGCGTCACCAAGGTCTGCCTGCTCCCGTCGGTCTGGTGGGAGAACCAGCCGCTGGTGGCCGTCGAGGCGATGATCAACGGAATCCCCGTCATCGGGTCGGATCGTGGCGGCATCCCCGAGACCTTGGGCGACGCCGGGATCGTCTTGCCCTTGCCCGACCGGATCACCCAGGCCACCCGAATGCTACCGACCGCCGAGGAGGTTGCCCCTTGGGTCGAAGCCGTCATCCGGCTTTGGGACGACTCGGCGTTCTATGAGGAGCACCGCCGCAAGGCGCTGGTAGAGGCGAAGCGGTGGGACCCGGCGGTCTTGGAGCCGCAGTACGTCGAGTTCTTCGAAAGCCTCAAGCCGGGGACGAGACGCGAGCCGGCCATCCCGTCGGGGCGGGCCAAGTCGGTGGTGTTGGTGCCGCACCTGAAGGGGATCGACCCGGAATGCGAGGACTCGCTCCGCAAGGTGGAGGCGAGCGGGGTCCGGGTGGTCCGGTCGGGGGGGAACTCGGCGATCGACGTCGCCCGGAACCAGTTGGCCTCCGACGCCTTGCACGACGGGTTCGAGTCGATCTTCTTCATCGACTCCGACATCGGCTTCGACCCGATCGACGCCCTCAGGCTCCTGGCCCGGCCCGAGCCGGTGGTCTCGGGCGTCTACGCCGTGAAGGGGCGGCGGGCGTTCGCCAGTACCTTCGCCGACGGCATCACCGAGGTCGTCTTCGGGACGCATGCCTTCGGGCTTTATCCGCTCAAGTACGCCGCCACCGGCTTCCTGCGGATCAAAGCGAGCGTCCTCCGGCGAATGATCGAGGCGTTGGATCTGCCGCTCTGCAACACTCACTGGGGGCGGGGCGTCTGGCCTTTCTTCCAACCATCGGTCGTCCCCCGAGGGGATGGGGGGCGGCAATACCTCGGGGAAGACTGGGCATTCAGCCACCGCCTCTCACAAATTGGCGTGACCTCGATGGCCGACACCTCGATCCGCCTCTGGCACTACGGACGCCACGCCTATGGCTGGGAAGACGCGGGGATTGAGGCGAAGCGATACCCGACGTTCACCCATCGCTTCGAGGATCGTTGAAGTCGATTTGCTCTCGGAATCGGTCTGGGCAGTCTTCGGGAGATTTGCTAAGGTCCGGGCCGTGAGTCGCCGACGAAGCCCCTCCTCGTTGAATCCACCCCAATTCCGATCGTGCGACCAGGCCCTTTCGTGATCGATTCGAAGACCCGGACCCGTGAACCCAAGGATGGGGGATCAGCCATGAAGACGCCGATCGCAGCGGCTGCCGTCGCTCTCGCCGCCACCTCGTTTCTACCCCAAGCCTGGTCGCAGGGGCTGGGAGGCTTCCTCGGCAGGAAGCCGACCGCCGCGTCGAAGGCGCCCAGCGACCTGGGGATGACCCGGACCGGCCTGAGCGGCTCGAACACCGCCCAGGACCCGATGACTCCCGGCTCGACGACCGCGCCTCGGGCGATCAACCGCGACGTCCTCAAGGACGGCGATGAGATCCCCGGGCCGTCGAACGACGCCGACAAAGAGCCGCCAGGCCCGACGATCCCGCTGCCCACCGGGCCGATCGAACCCTACCTCCTGACCAAGGACAACGGCCCGTTCATGGTCCTGGCCTACGAGTTCCGAGGCCCCGAAGCCCCCCGGCAGGCCCTCGCCCTGGTCCTGGAGTTGCGGAACAAGTATCGGCTCCCCGCCTACATCCTCCTGCCCAAGAAGTTCCCGAACCGGAGCAACATCCGGGGGGTCCCGCCCCAGTCGGCCGCCTTCGCCACCCGAGACGACATCACCGTCCCGGAAATCTACCGGACCCTCGACGACGCCGCCGTCCTCGTCGGCGACGAGAAGTCGGTCAAGGACTCCAACGTCCTGCTCAAGAAGATCAAGGGCATCCACCCGGTCTGCATCGACGGGATGCCGCAAATCTGGCACTGGCGCAAGGGGCAAGGGCTGACCCGGGCGATCATGACCACCAACCCGTTCGTCCCGGCCGAGTCGCTGTTCCCCGCCCAGCAGGACGTCCTGATCAGCAAGATCAACAACGGGCCGCACAGCATCATGCGATGCCCGGGGCGTTACACCCTCCAGATCGCCGACTTCTCGGGGCGGAAGACCCTCGACGTCGACAACGACCAGCGATTCAAGGGGCTCAAGTCGTTCAACCAGAGCCCGCTCGTCACCGCCGCCGACGACGCCGAGCGCCTGGCCAAAGCCCTGGCCGGCGACAAGGAGATCCTCCAAACCGGGTACGAGCCTTACGTCTACCACGACCGGTTTTCGAGCCGGGTCATGATCGGCTCGTTCGACACGCCGAACGACCCCAAAGCGCGCAAGCTCCACGACCGCTTGCTCGAACTGACGGTCGGCCTCAACCAGCGCAAGGTGACCGACAACACCGTCATCGTCCCCGCGCCGAACTTGACCGACCTGGCCAAGATCAAGCCGCAACTTCAGGCCACACCGCCCTTGCAGCAGGTCCGGGCCAACTGATACGGTTGCCGGGAAAGAATCGCGGGTGTCCGATCGCGGATTGCGTAGGGAGACTCATCTCGAGTCATGCCACGCAATCCGCGATCTGGCATGCGCAATCAATCCCTAGGTCGATCTCGGAAGAGAAGAATCGCCGACCATGCCCGACCTCGAACCGTCGATCTCGCTCGTCCTCGGCACGAGGAACCCGAAAAAAGGCCAGGAGATGGCCGAGATGATCGTCCCGACCTGGGAGGTCGACCGCTACCTCGCTCGCCTGGCGATCCAGACCCTCGACCGGTACCCGAGCCTGCCCGAAGTCGTCGAGGATGCCGACACCTTCGCGGGCAACGCCCGCAAGAAGGCCGGCGAGACCGCCGAGAAGCTCGGCCTCTGGGTCTTGGCCGACGACTCCGGCCTCGCCGTCGACGCCCTCAAAGGGGCGCCCGGGGTCCTCTCGGCACGCTATGCCGGAGAGGGGCACGACGACGAGGCCAACAGCCGCAAGCTCCTCGAAGCGATGGCCGAGGTGCCCGACGCCCGCCGGACCGCCGCGTTCCGCTGCCACCTCGCCCTGGCCGACCCCTCCGGCGCCATCCGGGTCGAGGCCAAGGGGATGTGCCGAGGGTGGATCACCCGAGGGCGCCAAGGGGACGGAGGCTTCGGCTACGACCCGTTCTTCCTGATCCTCGAATACCACAAGACCTTCGGCGAGCTGAGCCCGATCGTCAAGCGCCACCTCAGCCACCGAGCCCGAGCCTTCGAGCAGCTCCGCCCCAAGCTGATCCAGCTCATCGCCTCCGGCGAGATGACCGGCCCTCCAATTTAAATTGAGCCACGGAGGGAACACGGATCGGATGATCAAAGACTACTGATTCAAATCGTTCCGGCGGCTCATGGGATCGCGGTGCCCAAGCGTGTCCACGCGACGGGGTCGCCGTGTGCCACCGGATCGGTACTCCGATCCGGTGCATTGCGACTCGTTGCGGTGACACGCCGTCAAACAGCCAAACCAATGCCAGCCGTCCCGTTCCCGCCGGAGAGAAAAATCCGTTCCGGTGTGTCGATCTTCCTGTAGAAGGTCAGGAGGGCGTCCGCTAGCCGGTCCGGCGCTTCCATCGCCACATAGTGCCCGATGCCGTCGAGCGAAACGGCGCTCACGTCGGTGGAGACCTGTCTCAGGGTCGCAAGCGTGAATCCTCCCGATCCGCCGCCGATGGCCAGCACGGGCATGTCGAGTTTCCGGGTTGCCAGTTTCCGAATCTCATCTCCCTCACGAAGCATCGATCGGTAGAGCCCGATTGCGCCTCCAAATCCATCGGGCCGAGAGTAAGACCTGACCAACTCGTCGACGTCGACGTCGGCTTCGGTGAACGCATCAGGGGTCGCACAGAGGGACGGGATCGCGTATTCGGTGAGGAATGCGCGCTCTCGCCCGGAGAGCAGCATCTCCGGGATTCCCCGGGCGGCGAGGACACCGATATGCCATGCACCACCGTGGGTGACGTCGGCCAGCATCTCGAGGCCGAATCCGGGGAGGCCCGTCTCGATCGCGGTGTAGCTTCGGACGAGTTCGGGGTGTGAGGCGGCGATGCGGTATGTCGTCGGGCCGCTGATATCTTGACCCGTCAGATGGACGGGACCGATATTCAAGCGTGCAATGAGTTCGCTCAGGTCTTCCGCCGAAACCGCACTGTCATTATCCTCCGTGGCATCCGCGGAGTCGCCGAAGCCACGGAGGTCGACGGCGAACACCCGATGATCCTCGCTCAGGAGAGGGATCAGCTTTCGGAAAACCCACCAAGTCTCCGGGAAGCCATGCACCAGCAACACGGGAGACCCCGCGACTCCTGCGGAGACGTAGTGTAACTCGGTGCCATTCAGGCCGATACGATGATGGGCGACATCCGGGATGGTGGCACCTCTGCGAATGAGATCCATGTTTTTCTCCTTTAATCGGCTTGACAGCGTGGCAGCCTAGGTTCGAAGTAGACAACCAAGTTGTCTCATGGATAACAAATCGACAACCGGGTTGTCAATACTTGAGAGGGTCCGGCATGAATCGTCTGACGCCACGGTCACGAGGGGCCGAGCTTGCGATGCTCTTGCTCGGAGGCTTTCACTCGATGACGGACGAGGTGATCGTTCGGTTGGAAGCTTGCGGGCACAAAGGCGTGCGCCCCGTCCATGCGTTCGCCCTCGAAGCGATCGACGCGGGAGCGGAGACAGCCTCGGAGCTAGGGCGAAGATTGTCGGTCTCCAAGCAAGCCGCCGCGAAGACCATCGCGGTTTTGGTGCAACTTGGATACGTGGCCAGTGGCGTCCATCCGAACGATGCGCGTCGGAAACAACTGCAGGTGACACCTCGTGGCTGCGAACTGATGACGCTCGGGGGTGCGCTCTTCAATGACGTGCGCGACCGTTGGGCGGCGCGGATCGGGGCCAGGCAGCTCGATGCTTTCGAAGGGCAGCTAGGCCAGCTCATCGAGAGTCGGCCACTTGGCACCGATGACCTCGCAACGTCTGATAACAAGCTCTGACAAAATCCTGTAGCATCGGTTTTACGCATTGGTGTGACATGTCTCCTCCAACCTGGAGATTATCACCATAGCCAGTACGCTAATGCCTGTTGAGTTCTTGATGACGTCGCCCACCATCTCCCGCTCGAGAAGAATCCGGGAAAGAATTCGGTGTCAGAAATCCAAGGAACCGACATCGAAAAATGCGAACGACCCCCGCTCCGGGGAGGCGTTCGCATTGCAAGTTGGGCGAGGCGAGATCCTAACCCATCCGTGGGTCGTCGGTGGGATCGTTCCCGCTTGGGTCAGCGGAACAGGCGGCCGAACATCGGGTGGCGGCGGTCGGACGAATCGATCGCCATCGGGATCATCTGCGGGCTGGGAGACTGGCCGGTCGCGAGGATGCTCTGGGCCGAAGGCTGGACGGCGACCGGAACCCGGACGCAAACCTCCACCGGAATCTGGCGGGTTACGGTCCGAGGCTCGCAGACCATCTTGCACTCGGTAACCTTCCGGGTGACGGTGACCGGCTCGCAGATGGTCGTGGTGACGGGGACCTGACGGCAAACCGTCTCGCAGACCTGCTTGACGCACTGGATTGTTTGCATCTCGCAGATCGTCTCAGGGATGCAGCGAGTCCGGGTCTCGGAGACCGTCTCGGAGATGGTCTGGCAAACCTTCTTGTGGGCGGTTTCCTGGACCATCCGGCAGGTAGTGACCGGAACCTGGGTGAACCGAGACTCGGATACCACCCGGCATGTCGTCACGGGGATTTGCTTGACCATCTGTTCCGAAACCGTCCGGCAGACGGTGTACGGGATAACCTTGGTCTGGGTTTCCCGGACGAGTCGGCTCACGGTGACGGGGACCTGGCGGGTCGCAGTCTCGCGGACCATCCGGCAAACCTGGTAAGGGACCTGCTTGGTCGCGGTTTCCCTGACCATGTGGGTGACAGTGTAGGGTTCCTGGCGGCACTGGGTCCGCTGAACCATCTTGGTCATGCTCACGGGAACCTGGCGGGTGGAAATCCTCGGCTCCTGGGTGCAGACCGTGTACGGGACGGTCTTGGTCATGGTCTCGGAGACCATCCGGCAGGTGGTCACGGGGATTTGCTTGACCTGCTCGGTGGTGACCATCTCGCAGATCGTCTGGGGGACTTCCCTGGTCATGGTCTCGGAGACCATCCGGCAGGTGGTCACGGGAACCTGGCGAATGTGCTCTTCCTGGACCATCCGGGAGGTGATCACGGGAACCTGCTTGGTGACGCAGACCGGAACCTGTCGACAAATCGTGATCGGGACCGACTTGCGGACCGACTGCCGCTCATAGACGGTCTCGGTGACGTTCTCGGCGACCGACCGGGTGCAGTTGACCGTCTCGGTGACATAAGTCCCCGGGCACTGGTAAACGCAACCATTCTTGCAGATCGTCTTTCCGGGGACGTAGACCTGGCGAGTGGACTGCTCGACCACCGGGCGGCACACGGTCCGGGTGACGGTCCGAGGCACGCAAACCGACTCGCAAACCTCCTTGGTCGCCGCTTCGGTCACGGTCTGGTAGGTCGTCTCGGTCACGTTCCGGTAGGACGTTTCCTGGACGGGGCGGCAGGTCGTATACCGAACGTCCTTCATCACCGTCTCGCTGACGGGGCGGCAGACATTGTAGGCCACGGTCTTCATGATCGTCCGGCGGACCGGGGTTTGCACCGTGTACCGGGATTCCCGGATGGTGGTTTCCCGGACCGGACGGCTCACGGTGTAGGCTACCTGCTTGTATGCGGTCTGGCGGACCGGGACCATCGTCGTATACTGCTCGGGCTGCATCACGGTGTATTGCACCGGGACGCTAACCGAGTACGGGACCGACCGATAGGCCGTCTTCTGGACCGGACGGCTCACGGTGTAGCAGACATTCTTGTAGGCCGTCTCGTACACCGGGCGACTGACCGTGTAGGGGACGGTCTTGATGATCGTCTCTTGGACCGGGCGACAAACGGTGTAGGCGACGTTCTTGTACAAGGTTTCCCGAACCGGGCGGTTCACAGTGTAAACCTTCGACACCATCGACGTTTCCCGGACGGTCCGGTTCACGTTGTAGGAGCGGGTTTCCATGTGAGTTTCACGAACCGGGCGATTCACGGTATAGGGGACGTCCTGGTAGACCGTCCGGTTCACCGGCCGCTGGACCGTGTACTGTTCCTGGCGGACCACCGTCCGATAGCTCGGGCGCTGGATGGTGTAAGGAACGTCCCTGATGTGCCGTTCGGCGACGGTCTTCGTCGAGGTGACGGTCCTGGGTTGCATGACCGTCTCGTGAATCTCACGCTCGACCGTAATCGGCCTCGACTCGTAGATCGTCTCGCAAACCTGTCGCAGCACCGTCTGGCGCTGGAGGACATATTGAGGGGACCCCGCACATTCCACGGGGGCGGGGCAGAAAGTGTTCGAAGCCGCACCAGCATAACTGGCCGCCTCCGCCGGTTGCTCGGCGGCCCACAACCCCGAGATCAGGGTCACCAGCATAACCATAGGTATTTTCCGCATCGTCGAACGCTCCACGACAACAATCCGACCGACGTCAGTGATCGCTACAAGCTCGAAGGACAGCTCCGCTCCCCCGTCGAGCCCGCCAAACTCATATCTTTCTTCGTCTACCACCCTCGCGTTTCTTCAAGCTCTTTCTCTAAGATACCCAAGGCACCAATCTCGCCAGAACGCAAGGTTTACCCACAGCTTACGCCCCTTACAACACGCCCCAAAACGGCAACGCGACCGCTAATGCTTCCTCAATCCGGACAACCGCGACAACCCACCAACTTCGCCCGATCGTTGATCCTTTCCGATCGCCTGTCACACTGCGGATTCGTGGTTGATCGGGCCGCGGTCGATTGTCGATCTCTAAAGCTGCTGTTTTTAGTCTAGGAAGTGCAGGATCGAGCCGGAAGGAGTCGTCATGTCCTCGAATCGCCGAACGAGTCAGGCCCGACGTGGCCTCAGTCATCGAGCCGCCCTTGCTGCTCTGATGGCGGTCGCCCTGATGGTGTCGGCGGAATGCCGGGCCGATTCGAAACAGGGGCCAACCCAAATTTCCTCGAACTTGGTGGGGATTTCGCCGATGCAAGCTCCGAGCGGCCCCGCCCCGATCCGGACCCTCGACGACCTCGCCGGGTTGACCGCCTCCCAACTGGAAACCTTGTACCGCCAGGGCGGTCCCGGTCCCGTCCCTTCGGGCAAGGTTCAAGGACTGGCGCTCTACCCGGAATCGCGGTTCCCCCGGGCCAAGGCGAAGGCGGCCCGGGTCGCCTGGCAAGGCAAGGTGTTCGACCCCCAGACCAGCACCGCCACCAACCGCTTCTTCGGCCTCCGAGCCATCAAAGGCAACGTCTACTCGGGCCAATCCTGGCTCGACGGCGGACCTTCAATGATCCTCGACTATCAAAACACCTCGAAGATCTACGGCAACTACCGCGACGAGATCCGCCAGATCGCCCCCGGCTTTTATCTTGGCCTGATGCACGACCGGACGACCAACCCTCCCACATTCAAGATGTATTTCGCATTCACCGACCAATGACCGAAAGGTTTTGGCTCATGATGAAATTTCGGCGTGGCACCCGGTGCCGGTTGCAAACTCCATGAACTGCCCCACCATCCCGGAATCCATCACGAGCCAAGGTTTTCAGCCACGGATTGGACAGGGATAAGACAAATAATTTATCTTCTCTGATCCGTGTTCTGTACTTTCCGGGTGGATGTATCTGTCATGCAGCCAAGCTGAGCAGCCTTTCGGCCGTGGCCTGGATTTCTACCTTGGTAGCCCCCAGGCGTAGAGTCGCACGAATCTCCTCGATCAGCAATTCACACCGTCACGCCCGCCGCTTGTCCGCGTGGCTCGGCCGGCGCGGCGTTGAGTCCCACGGCGAGGCCGAGCGGTCCACCAGAGCCTGCACATCGCCCGATTCCTGCGATACGAAGACAGTAGCGGCATGATCGAGGCCGACGGCTGGCTCATCACATTCGAGTTGGACCAGACGACCTGGCGGCGCCGCTGGGAATCTCTCCGAATTCGCGGTTACGTCGAACTCGACGAAGCGTTGCGGCAGGGCTTGGTGACGCCCGAGGAAATCCCGCGTTAGTCCCTCGCTCGAATGGGTTTCGGAAGGGGACTTGCCGGCCCATTCCGATGTTCATGGAGCGGGAGGGAGGCTCAGGTTGACAACATACCGACCGGTTGGTACGTTCTTTGATGAAGGAGGGCGGAATGCCCCAACCGATCCCGAAGACGGATGCAAGAACCAAGCTGCTGGAGGCCGCGCTGTCGGTGATCCGCGCAAAGGGTTACTCGGCGACGTCCGTCGATGAGTTGTGTGCGGCAGCGGGCGTCACCAAGGGCGCCTTCTTCCACCACTTCAAGGGCAAGGTCGAACTCGGAGTCGCCGCGGCGGACCATTGGTCCGAGATGACCGGCTCGCTGTTCGCCAAGGCGCCCTATCACAAGCATGCCGATCCGCTCGACCGCGTCCTGGCCTATGTCGCTTTTCGCAAGGCGCTTCTAAGGGGAGGGGTACCGGATTTCACCTGCCTTGTAGGCACCATGGTGCAGGAGACCTACGAGACGACGCCTGCCATCCGCGCAGCCTGCGAACGCAGCATCACGGGCCATGCCGCGACGCTGGAATCCGACATCGACGCGGCGATGCGCGAGCAGGGCCAGCGCTCACTAAATCGTTGCACCCGTGATGACTTGGAGCAAGTAGTTTTCGTTCCAGCCACAACCGCGACGCTTCATCGCAATGCTGTCACGGCTGGGATGCTGCTTCAGCAGCGAAAG
>JAABUX010003278.1_pt1 | contig 21613 bp, 13 predicted proteins | sample 5561851 | NCBI WGS metagenome assembly JAABUX01 (sample SAMN10711883, study PRJNA513361) | rock metagenome | isolation source: Antarctica rocks | place: Antarctica: Victoria Land, Richard Nunatak red sandstone | collected 2016-01-03 | reverse complement strand
TCAAGGACGGCGAGGGACACTGGCAGGGACGGTCGCCGGCGATGGCGGCGGGCCTGTCCGATCATGTCTGGACCTGGCGGGAGTGGTTCACTCGCCCCGCCACTCAATCAGCGTAGGACACCACCCACATCGCCACGCGGAATCATAATCCGCGTGTCGGGGGTTCGAATCCCTCCGCCGCTACTCGAATCGAGCGATCGAACTCATCGGGGCCGACGTCGACGACCTCGGCCTTCCGTGCCGATCCTGTCGCATTGGAGTTTGTGTATTTCACTGGGATTTCCCATGCATGGGAAATCCCGGTCGGATCTCCAAACGATGATGGGTTATCGGGCCGTCATTTGCGGGGTTCTCCCGCTCGACCTCCGCCGACCGGCGAGGGGGTGAAGACGAAGGCGTCTTCGGGTTGCTTCTCGGCGTCGGTCACGATCTCGGGGTATCTCCGGCCGGGCAGGACCAGGACGGCGAAGATCTCCTGGAGCGTGTCTTCGAACCGGAGGAACGCCTCGACCCGGCCGGTCCGGGTGTCGACGACCCAGACGCCGCACTGGCGTTCAGTCGGGCGTTCGGTGATGGGAATCCCGCTGAAGAGGGCGGACTGGCGGACCTGCGAGAGGCCGACGAAGGCGTAGGGGCCGGCGAAGTCGAGCCCCCGGGTGAAGCCGGGGAGCGTCGCCACCGGCTCGACCCGGCCGGTCGCCAGGTCGACGACGCCGAGCGTCCCGGCCCCCGAGTTGAGGACCCAGAGCTTGCCGTCGTGCCAGCGCGGGGAGTGGGGCATCGCCAGCCCGGGGGCGACGACCTCCCCCGAATCGACGTCGACGACCACGCCGCCGCGCGCCTTGTCGCGACGCCAGCCCGCCGGCTCGTCGCTCCGCCCGTGCGCCGTGACGAACCGGGGGCGGCCGTCGACCATCGCCAGGCCGTTGAGGTGGCAGCGGTCCTCCGGGGCGTCGGCCGTGACGAACGGCGGTCGCCAGCGGGGCACGAAGCTGGAGTCGCGGTCGAGCGTGCAGAGGCAGGAGAACCGGGTGTTAACGAGCCAGAGTTCGCCGGACCCGAAGGCCAGCTCGTGGACCAGGATGTTGCCCGTGACGTGGGCGGAGCGGGGCAGGAAGCAGGCGTCATGCTTGCCGCCCGGGTCGATCCGGCGGGCGGCCTCGGGCACGTCGCGGAATTCCCAGATGGCCGTCGGGGTGCCGACGGCGAGGCGAGGCCCGTCGACGGCCATCCCCATCGGGGCCCGGATCTCGCGAAAGTGGGTGTTGATCGCGTCCCCGTCCGCCCGGAGCGCGACGACCATGCCGACCTGGTAGGTCGACACCAGGACCGAGACCCCCAGCGCTTCGAGCAGGTCCGGGAAGCCCGACGTGTAGACGCTCCGCCAGAAGGCCTGGGGCGGGGCGGCCGGGGGGACGTTGCTCGTGTCGTCGGACATCGCTCGCTCGGGATCGTTGAAAACCGGTCGCCCCCTGAGTCTTCCGGTGGATTCTCGCCGATCCCGCCGCGACTTCCACCCCCGAATCCCGTCGGGGCTGGGCGAGCCTTGCCGGGACGGCCGGGTCGGGCTACGATCCGTCTCGCCCGGACCGCCGGAGATCAGGGCCTGGACGTATTGAAGGCATGGAGGCCGGCCGCCGGCCGGGACGAATGACCGTTTTGCCGGTGCCTTCGGCGGAGCCGGAGCCGTTCGATCCCGCCCCGGCGGGGGGCGGACTCCGGGCCGAGCCGCGATGGCTGGGCCGGGCGACCTGGGCCTTCGTGGGCCTCGGGGTCGTACTCCGGGTCGCGATGTACGGGCTCGACTTCCCGCTCTGGTGGGACGAGGCGTTCGTCGCGGTCAACCTGCTCCGCCGGGGCTATCTCGACCTCCTCCGGCCGCTCGACTACGGGCAGGTCTGCCCGCTCCTATTCCTCTGGGCGGAGCTGGCGGCGGCCCGGCTGCTCGGCTTCTCGGAGTGGTCGCTGCGCCTCTTCCCGCTCGGCTGCGCCGTGGCCGGCGTGTTCCTGTTCCGGGCGATGGCGAGGCAGGTCGTCCGCGGTCGGGCGGAGCTGATCGCGGTCGCGGTGCTCGCCGTCTCGGTGCACCCGATCCGCCATGCCGCCGACCTCAAGCCGTATGCGACCGACCTCCTCGCGGCGGTGGTCCTCCAAGGGCTGGCGCTGGGGTGGCTCCGAGACCGCGGTCGCCCGGGGCGGCTCTGGGGCCTGGCGGGGTTCGTGCCGTTCGCGCTCTTGGCGTCGCACCCGGCGGCCTTCGTCGCGGGCGGCGTCGGGGCCGCGCTGGCCTGGCCGGCCTGGCGGTCGGGGCGTCGGGGCGTCCGGTCGGCATTCCTGGCCTATGGCCTGGCGATGATGGCGACGTCCGCATGGGTCTATGTCGGGTTCACCCGGGCCCAGGCCTCGGCTTCGGGCCCCGGGATGGGCATGATGTGGGCCCGCTCGTTCCCGCCGCTCGACTCGCCGCTCGGGCTCGTCCGCTGGCTGGCGACGGTGCACACCGGGGACATGCTCGCCTATCCCTGCGGCGGCGAGCGGGGCGCGAGCACCCTCGGCCTCGGGCTCGCGATCGCGGGGGCGGTCGCGATCGGGCGTCGCGGCAGGTTCGCCGCCCTCGGCGTCCTGGTCGGGCCGTTGGGCCTCGCCCTGATCGCGGCGGCGTTGCGTCGCTATCCCTACGGGGGCCCGGCGCCGCACGGGTCGGCGGCCCGGGTCATGCAGTACGCCGCGCCGGGCCTGTGCCTCCTGATCGGTGTCGGGGCCGCGAGCCTCCTGGCCCGGGTCGGAAGCGACCGGCTCCGCGGGCGGATCACCCGGATCGGACTGTCGGCCCTGATCGTGATCGGACTGGTCCCGATCGTCGAGGGCGCCCGGCATCCCTACCGCGCCTACCAGGCGCAAGCGGCCCGGGAGTTCGCCCGCCGGTTCTGGCCGGAGGTCGGATCGGGGGCCGAGGTCGCCTGCCTGCGGTGGGACCTGGGGGTGGCCGAGTGGGACTCGGTCCGGCTCGGGATCGCGGTCGCGACCTGCAACCAGGCGATCGAGTCGCCTTCGAGGCGCGCGGGCGGGCCGGATTATCGCAAGGTCTCGGCCGGACATCCGCTCCGGTGCGTCCTCGCCGCGGCCCCGGAGCGGGATGGGCCCGAGGTCGAGGCATGGCTGAACGGGATGGCGGCCCGGTTCGACCTCCGGAGCCGCGCGACGGTCGTCTACGACGCGGCCGAACCGGGCCGTCGACCGGTCCCGGAGCGTTTCGAGGTGTTCGAGTTCGTGCCCAGGGCGGGGCCGGGTCAGCCGCCGGCGTCGATCGGTCCGTAGACCTCGGGGCTCCGGCTCTCGGCGATCGGGATCAGGCCGTCGGCGATGTGCTCGACGAAGTAGGGGGCCGCCCGGTGCGCGTCGAGGGCGGCCTGGTCGTCGTACTGCTCGTAGAAGAAGCGGCGGGGGTCGGTGGTCGAGCGGTGGGCCTGGTAGAACCGGCAACCGGGCTCGCGCCGGGTCGCCTCGGTCATGGCCCGGAGGCGGCCGACGGCCTCGTCCTCGTGGCCGGGCTTGATGACGTAGGTGACGGCGAGGCAGATCATCGGCGGGACTCCTCCGGATCGAGACTCGGGCGCCCGGTCGGTCGGCGTTCCGGGCCGCCCATCGTAAGCCGGGCGCGAGGGGCCCGCCAGGCTTCGCGGGATTGACGCTGCGTCGCGCCTCGCCTAACCTTCGAAGCCGGTTCGAATCCCCCGAGACGCCCCCCGAGACCCGAGGTCGACATGGCCGGCTCCCGCACCTCGACGACCGGTGTCGCCTCGGCCGCCGCGATCCGCGACCACTTCCCCGCGCTGGGGCGGCGCGTGGGCGGGCGTGAGGTCGCCTACTTCGACGGGCCGGGCGGGACCCAGGTCCCCCGGGCCGTCGTCGAGGCGATGGCGGATTACCTCTATCACCACAACGCCAACTCGCACTGGGCCTTCCCCACCAGCGAGGAGACCGACGCCGTCATCTTCGAGGCGCGTCGGGCCGCCGCCGACTTCCTCGGCGCCTCGCCCGAGGAGGTGGCCTTCGGCAACAACATGACCAGCCTGACCTTCCACCTGGCGCGGGCCCTGGGTCGGCGGCTCGGCCCGGGGGATGAGGTGGTCGTCACCGAGCTCGACCACCACGCCAACGTCGACCCCTGGCGGGCCTTGGTTGTCGACCGCGGCGTCACCCTCCGGACCGTCCGGATGCATCCCGAGGACGGCCAGCTCGACCGCGACGACCTTCGCCGCCAGATCACCGAGAAGACCAAGATCCTCGCCATCGGCGCGGCCTCCAACGCGCTCGGGACGATCACCGACGTGGCCCATGCGGCTGGGATGGCCCACGACGTCGGCGCCCTCGTCTTCGTCGACGCCGTCCACTACGCCCCGCACCGGCTCGTCGACGTCGAGGCCCTGGGCTGCGACTTCCTCGGCTGCTCGGCCTACAAGTTCTACGGGCCGCACGTCGGCGTGCTCTACGGCCGGGGCGACCTGATCCGGTCGCTCGACGTCCCCAAGCTCCTGCCGTCGCCCGACACGGCCCCCGAGCGGCTGGAGACCGGCACCCAGAATCACGAGGGGATGGCCGGGACGACGGCGGCGATCGACTTCCTGGCCGCGATGGCCGAGGGGCCCGATCGCCGGTCGCGGCTCGGGGCGGCGTTCGAGGCGCTGCACGCCCGCGCCGAGGGGCTGGTCCTCCGGCTCTGGGACGGGCTGGACGCGATCGGCGGCGTGACCCGATTCGGGCCGGGGCCGACGGCCGAGCGGACCCCGACCGTCTCGTTCTCGGCCCGGGGGCGGCGGCCGGTCGAGGTCTGCCGCCACCTGGCCTCGCAAGGCGTCTTCGCGTCGCACGGCGACTTCTACGCCACGACCGCCGTCGCGCGACTCGGCCACGAGGCGGACGGACTCGTCCGGGTCGGCTGCGCCTGCTACACGACCGAGGACGAGGTGGACCGCTTGCTCCGATCCGTCGAGGAAGCGATCGGGCGATGATGCGGCGAAAGTCGGCCGGGGTCCGTGCCCTCGAACCCTCGCCCGGGCAACGGTTTCGGCGAGATGAGACCTCATGCCTCGTTGACGATGCTCGCGGTCGAGCCTATGATTTTGCCGGGACTGACCGGTCAGTCCGCCGGGCATCCGGCCACGCCGCCTCGACCGGATCGGGGAGATTCGTCGGCCACGAGGATCGTCATCGACGCTTTTCTCCATAAGACCTTGCGACCTCGGTCCCGGCTCGCGACCGTCGCGATCGGCGGCCGACGTCCCCCGGTCGCGACGAGCGGGAGCCGACCAGCCGATGAGCGCGATGGCGACGAGACCGGGCCGGGATGAGATCGCCGAGGCCGACTCGCTGGCCCGTCGCGAGGAGATCCTCGACGCTGCGACCGACCTCTTCGCCGAGTTCGGCTACTCGGACGCGGTCACCCAGGATCTCGCGCTCAAGCTCCAGGTCGGCAAGGGGACGATCTATCGTCACTACCCAAGCAAGCGCGACCTGTTCCTCGCGGCGGTCGACCGCGTCATGCGGCGGATGCGGATCTACATCGACGAGGCGGTCGCCCGCTTCGACGACCCGCTCGACCAGGTCCGCGAGGGGACCCGGGCCTTCCTGGCGTTCTTCGCCGAACACCCCAAGTTCGTCGAGCTCCTGATCCTGGAACGGGCCCTGTTCAAGGACCGGAAGACGCCCACCTACATCGAACATCGCGGGCGGAACCAGCTCCGCTGGCTCGAGGTCTACCGGGCCCTGATCGCCGAGGGCCGGGTCCGCGAGATGCCGGTCGAGCGGATCAGCAATGTCTTCGTCGACCTGGCCTACGGGACCATCTTCACGAACTATTTCTCGGGGCAGGCCCGCTCGCCCGAGGAGCAGGCCCGGGACATCATCGACGTGGTGTTCCTCGGCATCCTCGGCGAGTCGGAGCGGGGCGGGTCACCCGTCGGCGACGGCGGGGACCCGGCCGGAGACGTCGGGACGCGGGGGGGCCGGGCCGTGGACCCGGCGCCGGTGGATTCGCCAAGAAAAGGCGGGGGATCGAATGCGTAGGCGAGACGTCCTGATTGCGGCCTTGCTGTCCTGCGGCGTCGGGGCGGGTTGCGCCAAGACCGCGGCCAAGCCGGTCGACACCAGGCTCGACGAGGTGCTGGTCAGCCAGCCGACGACCGCCGAGGTCACCGACTACGAGGAGTTCATCGGCCACACCGACGCGATGTTCTCCGTCGAGGTCCGCGCCCGGGTCAACGGCTACCTTGACAAGGTGAATTTCAACGACGGCGAGGAGGTCGAGAAGGGCGCCGTGCTCTTCGAGATCGACCCGCGCCCCTATCAGGCCACCTTCGACCAGTCCATCGCCAATCTGGAGCAGGGCAAGGCCCGCCTGACCCGGTCCACCGCCGACCATCGCCGCGCCGAGGCGCTCCTGAAGCGGAACGCGATCGGCTTCGAGGAATACGACAAGATCCAGGGCGACTTCGCCGAGACCAAGGCCACCATCGGCGGCGCCAAGGCGTCGCTCGACATGGCCCAGCTCAACCTCGACTTCACCAAGGTCACCGCGCCGATCAGCGGCCGGCTCAGCCGCCGGATGGTCGACCCGGGCAACCTCGTCCGGGCCGACGACACGGCGCTCACCTCGATCGTCTCGCTCGACCCGATGTATGTCTACTTCGACATCGACGAGCGGACCTTGCTCAAGCTCCGTCGCCTGATCGCCGAAGGGCGGATCAAGTCGCGCAAGGAGGCCGAGGTGCCGGTCCAGGTCGGTCTCGCCGACGAGGAGGACTTCCCCCACGTCGGCACCATCAACTTCAGCGACAACAAGGTCGACTCCAGCACCGGCACCTTGCGGCTCCGCGGGATCATCGCCAACCCCAAGCCCCAACTGCTCTCGCCCGGCCTGTACGCCAGGGTCCGGCTCCCGGTCGGCAAGCCCCACAAGTCAATCCTCGTCGCCGAGCAGGCCATCGGCACCGACCAGGGCCGCAAGTTCGTGTACGTGGTGAAGCGGGGCAAGATCAAGGAACTCGACAAGAAGACGGGCAAGGAGGTCGAGCGCGAAGGAGACCTGGTGGTCTCGCAGCCGGTCAAGGTCGGCTCGCTCAACAAGGGCCTCCGCGTGATCGACTCCGGCCTCGCCCTCGACGACAAGGTCGTCGTCAGCGGGCTCCAGCGGGTCCGGCCGAACAAGGAGGTCAAGCCCGTCTCGATCGACGACTACAATCGGAAGAACGCCGAGCGGCAGGTCAAGGTCGCCGGGTCCGCCGAGCAGCCCCGGCTCCCGCTGACGGTGACCGCCTCGGCCGACCCGACATCGACCCCTCCCTCCCCTTCGCCCACCACCGCCCCCGCCCCCGCCAGGTAAGCTAACCGCGATCGCCAGGCGTCGCACCGCCTCGGCCCGACCCCGGACCGCCTCGACGGCGGGGCGTGTGAACGGCGTGCCCCCACCCACGGGAGAATCGGCCTTGATCTCGCGCTTCTTCATCGATCGCCCGATCTTCGCGTCGGTCCTGTCGATCGTCATCACCCTGGCCGGCGGGATCGCGCTGTTCGCGCTGCCGATCGCGATGTATCCGCAGATCGCGCCGCCCACGGTCCAGGTCGATTGCACCTATCCCGGTGCCAGCGCCCAGGTCGTCTCCGAGACGGTGGCCACGCCGATCGAGCAGCAGGTCAACGGCGTCGAGAACATGCTCTACATGTCCTCGCAGTGCACCAACGACGGCGCCTACAACCTCACCGTCACCTTCAAGCACGGCGTCGACCTGAACATGGCCCAGGTCCTCGTGCAGAACCGCGTCAGCCTGGCCATCCCGCTCCTGCCCGACGTCATCAAGCAGACCGGGGTGACGACCCGCAAGAAGTCGCCGGATATCTTGCTGGCCCTGGCGCTGAATTCGTCGACGGCGGCGGACGGCCGGACCGAGACCTACGATCAGCTCTACCTGAGCAATTACGCGCTGATGCACGTCAAGGACGAGATCGCCCGCATCCCGGGCGTCAGCGACATCGGCGTGCTCGGCCAGCGCGATTACAGCATGCGGATCTGGGTCGACCCCGAGAAGCTCGCCGCCCGGAACATGACGGCCGCCGACGTGGCCGACGCGATCCGCCGCCAGAACATCCAGGTCGCGACCGGCCAGATCGGCCAGCCGCCGGTCCCCGACGGCCAGTCGGTCCAGATCCCCTTGAGCACCCTCGGTCGCCTGATCGAGCCCGAGCAGTTCGCCGACATCATCCTCAAGCGGACCCCCGACAACCGGCTCGTCCGGCTCAAGGACATCGCCCGGGTCGAGCTGGGGGCGAAGAACGAAAATATCAGCTGTTCCGTCAACAGCAAGCCCGCCGTCAGCCTCGCCGTCTTCCAGCTCCCCGACGCCAACGCTCTCGAAACGGCGGACCTCGTCAAGGCCAAGATCGAGGAGCTGAAGGCCGACTTCCCGCCCGGCCTCAACTACGAGATCCGCTACGACACCACCCCATTCATCCGCGAGTCGATCAACGAGGTCTTCAAGACCCTCCGCGAGGCGATCATCCTGGTCGCCGCGGTGGTGTTGCTGTTCCTGCAGAACTGGCGGTCGGCGTTGATCCCGCTGGTGGCGGTGCCGGTGGCGATCGTGGGCACCTTCGCGGTGATGGCGGCGATGGGCTTCAGCCTGAACAACCTGACGCTCTTCGGCCTGGTGCTGGCCATCGGCATCGTCGTGGACGACGCGATCGTGGTCGTCGAGGCCGTCGAGCACCACGTCGAGCACGGCATGACGCCCCGCGACGCGACGATCCGGGCGATGGACGAGGTGTCGGGGCCGGTGATCGCCATCGGGCTGGTGCTGACGGCGGTGTTCGTGCCGTGCGCGTTCATCACGGGGATCGTCGGCCAGTTCTTCCGCCAGTTCGCGCTGACGATCGCGACGTCGACGGTGATCTCGGCGTTCAACTCGCTGACGCTCAGCCCGGCACTCGCCGCCCTCCTGATCCGGCCCCGGACGGCCGGCCCGCAGGTGGCCCTGCCCCGCGCCTTCTACGCCCTCGTCGGCGGGTACCTCGCCTACGGCGAGCTGCCCAGGATTCTGGGTGGCCGGATCGCCGCGCCGGGGTGGGCGATCGAGGTCGGGTGCGTGATCGCCGGCACGGCGGCCGGATGGGTGGTCGGCTGGGCCCTGGACCGGTTCCTGGTCTGGTTCTTCGGCGTGTTCAACGCGGCCTTCCGGCTGGCGACGAGCGGCTACTCCCGGGTCGTCGCGCTCTTCCTCAAGGGGAGCCTGGCGGCCCTGATGCTCTACGGCGGCCTGCTGTTCCTCACCTATCGCCTGTTCATGACGACCCCGGCGGGGTTCATCCCCACCCAGGACATGGGCTACCTGCTCGCCAACGTCCAGCTCCCCGACTCGGTCTCGCTCGAGAAGACCAAGGAGGTGATGGACAAGTGCGAGGCGATCGCCAAGGCCACGCCGGGCGTCCGGTTCACCCAGGCGGTCACCGGCCAGTCGCTCCTGCTCAGCGCCAACGGGTCGAACTTCGGCTCGATGTTCTGCATCCTCGACCCGTTCGACAAGCGACGGACCAAGGACCTCTACAGCGAGGCGGTGATCGCCGGCCTCAAGAAGCAGTTCGCCGAGCTGGTGCCCGAGGCGGTGATCACGGTGCTCGGGCCTCCCCCGGTCCGCGGCGTGGGCCGGGCGGGCGGCTTCAAGTTCATGGTCGAGGACCGCGGCGACGTGAAGTCGCAGATGCTCCAGCAGCAGGCCGACATGCTCGTCGAGAGGGCCCGGGCCCTCCGCGACGACGTCAAGAAGTCGCCGGTGCTGACCAGCCTCGTCGCGACCTTCCGCGCCAACGTCCCGCAGATTTTCGTCGACGTGAACCGCGGCGAGTGCATGACGAAGGAAGTGGCGCTGAAGGACCTCTTCGACACGCTCCGGATCTACCTGGGGTCGCTCTACGTCAACGACTTCAACCGGTTCGGCCGGACCTGGCAGGTCGTGGTCCAGGCCGACCAGAAGTTCCGCAACATGACCGAGTACGTGCCCCGGCTCCGGGTCCGCAACGCCCGGGGCACGATGGTCCCCGTCGGCGCGCTGGCCTCGCTCAAGGAGATCAACGGGCCGCTGGTGCTCACCCGATACAACATGTACCCCGCCGCCCCGATCAACGGCGCCGCGGCGCCGGGCGTCAGCTCCGGCGGGGCGATCGCGGCGATGCAGGCCCTGGGCGACAGAGAGCTGCTGCCGATGATGGCGACCGAGTGGACCGAGCTGGCGTTCCTCGAACTCCAGGCGGGCAACACGGCGATGATCGTCTTCGGGGTCGCCGTGGTCATGGTGTTCCTGGTGCTCGCGGCGCAGTACGAGAGCTGGTCGATGCCGCTGGCGATCATCCTGGTGGTGCCGATGTGCCTGCTCAGCGCCGTCATCGGCGTCCGCCAGGCGGGCGAGGACATCAACATCTTCACCCAGATCGGCTTCGTCGTCCTGGTGGGCCTGGCGAGCAAGAACGCGATCCTGATCGTCGAGTTCGCCAAGAAGCGGCGCGACGCGGGCGAGTCGCGGTGGCAGGCGACGATGGACGCCTGCACGCTCCGGCTCCGGCCGATCGTCATGACCTCGTTCGCGTTCATCCTCGGCGTGCTCCCGCTGCTCACCGGCCACGGGGCCGGGGCGGAGATGCGGCGGACGCTGGGGATCACCGTGTTCAGCGGGATGCTCGGCGTGACGATCTTCGGCATCTTCCTGACGCCGGTGTTCTACTTCGTGATCGACTGGCTGGGCGAGACCCGCTTCTTCGCCTCGCCCGCGGTCCGGCGGATCGGGGCGTTCCCGCTCTCGGTCCTCTCGCTGAGCTTCCTCCGCAAGCCCGACCGGCGGCCCCGCCGGAGGCCCGCCGCGCCGACGCCCCGCCCCGAGTCGTCGCCGGCCCCCGCGACGGTCGCGGTCCCGGACCGCGAGGGTGAACTGGTCGAGCAGAAGTGAGACCCCAGGGATAATCCATGTCGCGCTTTTTCATCGATCGGCCGATCTTCGCCTCGGTCCTCTCGATCATCATCTTCCTGGCCGGCCTCGTCGCCGTGGGGTCGCTCCCGGTCGCCCAGTACCCGGAGATCACCCCGCCCACGGTGGAGGTCTCCGCCTACTACCCCGGCGCCAACGCCAAGGTCGTCGCCGACACCGTGGCCGCGCCGATCGAGCAGCAGGTCAACGGCGTCGAGAACATGCTCTACATGTCCTCGCAATGCACCAATGACGGCATGTACACCCTGACCGTCACCTTCAAGAACGGCGTCGACCTGAACATGGCGCAGGTCCTGGTGCAGAACCGGGAGAGCCTGGCCGAGCCGATCCTGCCCGACCTGGTCAAGCGCCGCGGCGTGACGGTCAAGAAGAAGTCGCCCAGCATCCTGATGATCGTCAACCTGTTCTCGCCCACCGGCAAGAGCGACAACCTCTACCTCAGCAACTACGCGACGATCCAGCTCCGCGACGAGCTCGCCCGGCTCAAGGGCGTCGGCGACATCACCTACCTCGGCCAGCGCGACTACAGCATGCGGGTCTGGCTCGACCCCGGCAAGATGTCGTTCCGCAACCTGACCGCCACCGACGTCTCCACCGCCATCGCGCAGCAGAACATCCAGGTCGCCGCCGGCCAGATCGGCCAGCCGCCGGTGCCCACCGGCCAGGTCTTCCAGTACACCATGACCACCCTGGGACGCCTCGACGACGTCTCGCAGTTCGAGGACATCATCCTCAAGACCGACGCCGACGGCCGGATCGTCCGCCTCCGCGACGTCGCCCGGATCGAGCTGGGCGCCCAGGGATACGACCAGACCTGCACGCTCGATCGCCAGCCGTCGGTGGCCCTCTCGATCTACCAGCGGCCGGGCTCCAACGCGCTGGAGACCTCGGAGCTGGTCAAGGACAAGATGGAGGAGCTGAAGAAGCGCTTCCCCGACGGCATCGACTACGCCATCGTCTACGACACCACCCCGTTCATCACCGAGTCCGTCAACGAGGTCTTCAAGACCCTCCGCGACGCCGTCATCCTCGTGGCGATCGTGGTGTTGCTGTTCCTGCAGAACTGGCGGTCGGCGTTGATCCCGCTGGTGGCGGTGCCGGTGGCGATCGTGGGCACCTTCGCGGTGATGGCGGCGATGGGCTTCAGCCTGAACAACCTGACGCTCTTCGGCCTGGTGCTGGCCATCGGCATCGTCGTGGACGACGCGATCGTGGTCGTCGAGGCCGTCGAGCACCACGTCGAGCACGGCATGACGCCCCGCGACGCGACGATCCGGGCGATGGACGAGGTGTCGGGGCCGGTGATCGCCATCGGGCTGGTGCTGACGGCGGTGTTCGTGCCGTGCGCGTTCATCACGGGGATCGTCGGCCAGTTCTTCCGCCAGTTCGCGCTGACGATCGCGACGTCGACGGTGATCTCGGCGTTCAACTCGCTGACGCTCAGCCCGGCACTCGCCGCCCTCCTGATCCGGCCGAAGTCGAAGGACAAGCCCGAGGCCCTGCCCCGGCTGGCCTATGCCCTGGGCGGCGGCCTGCTCGGCTACTTCTACCTGGCTCCGCTGGTCGGGGCCCGCCTGGGTTCGTCGACCCCCGAGTACGCCGGCCCGGCGATCGCGGCGGTCACCGGGGCGATCGCCGGCTGGGTCGTGGGCTGGGGCCTCGACCGCCTGCTCGTCTGGTTCTTCGGGGTATTCAACGCCGGGTTCAACGCCGTCACGAACGGGTACACCCGGATCGTGGGGCTGATGCTCAAGGGGAGCTTCGCGGTCCTCCTGATCTACGGCGGGCTGCTCTACCTCACGTACTACGCCTTCGACAAGACGCCGACCGGCTTCATCCCGTCCCAGGACAAGGGCTACCTGCTGGTCAACGTGCAGATGCCCGACTCGACCTCCGTCGAGAAGACCCAGGCGGTGATGAGGCGCGTCGAGGAGATCGCGCTGAAGACGCCGGGCGTCAAGCACACCGTGGCGATCGCCGGCCAGTCGATCCTGCTCAACGCCAACGCCCCCAACTTCGGGGCGATGTACGTGATGCTCGACGACTTCCACCATCGCACCAGGCCCGAGCTGCACGGCGAGGCGATCTCCGCCCGGCTCCACGGCGAGCTGCAACACGAGATCATCGAGGGCCAGGTCAACGTCTTCGGCGCCCCGCCCGTCGAGGGTTTGGGCACGGCCGGCGGCTTCAAGCTGGTCATCGAGGACCGGGGCGACAACCCCGCGGCCACGCTCCAGCAGGCCGCCGAGAAGTCCGTCGTCGAGGCCAACAACACCGAGGGGCTGACCGGGCTGTTCACCAGTTTCCGGGCCAATACCCCCTGGCTCGAGCTGCTCATCGACCGCGACAAGGTCAGCTCGATGGGCGTCTCGATGGACGAGGTCTTCAACACGCTCCAGGTCTATCTCGGCTCGCTCTACGTCAACGACTTCAACCGCTTCGGCCGGACCTGGCAGGTCAACGTCCAGGGCGACGCCGGCTTCCGCAAGAAGATCGAGGACCTCAACTTCCTCAAGATCCGCAACAAGGCCGGCGGGATGGCCCCCTTCGGCGCGATGGCGTCGGTGGTCGACCGGCCCGGCCCGGTCCTGGTCATGCGGTACAACATGTACCCGGCGGCGGCCATCAACGGCTCGCCCGGCCCCGGGACCAGCTCGGGCCAGGCCCTCCGGACGATGGACGAGATCGTCGGCAAGGACCTTCCCCCCTCGATGCGGATGGAGTGGACCGAGCTGGCCCTGCTCCAGCTCCAGACCGGCAACACGGCCATGATCGTCTTCGCCCTGGCGGTGGTCCTCGTCTTCCTCGTGCTCGCCGCCCAGTACGAGAGCTGGTCGCTGCCGTTCTCGGTGATCCTGGTGGTGCCGATGTGCCTGCTCTGCTCGGTGGTCGGCGTCCAGATGGCCGCGATGGACATCAACATCTTCACCCAGATCGGCTTCATCGTGCTCGTGGGCCTGGCGTGCAAGAACGCCATCCTGATCGTCGAGTTCGCCAAGGCCCGCCGCGAGGAGGGCGTTCCCCGCTACCAGGCGACGCTCGACGCCTGCAAGCTCCGGCTCCGGCCGATCATGATGACCTCGCTCGCCTTCATCCTCGGCGTGGTCCCGCTGGTCCTCTCCGAAGGGGCCGGCTCCGAGATGAGGCGGGCGCTAGGGACCGCGGTCTTCGGCGGGATGCTCGGCGTCACCATGTTCGGGATCTTCCTGACGCCCGTGTTCTACTTCGTGATCCAGTGGCTCAACGACCTCTGGGCCCGCGAGAAAGGCCCGACCGCGTCCACGACCCGCGACGACCCCGGCAAGGGCGACGATCATCACGGCGGCGGCGGCGGCGATCGCGACCTCGACGACCCCTCGGGCGAGCACTCGCTGACGATCGGCAAGGGCGAGCCCAGCCTCACCCCGGCCTGAGTCGGCCCTCGGCCGACCCACCGGATCGCCCTTCGCCTCATGGCTTGCCCAGCAGGTTGACTCCCGCTCGTCGGGTGGATGAGATCCACCAACCCCTCGATGTGGCCCGGGCCGTGGTGGATCTCATCCGCCCTGCAAGAGACGGGGCCTTCCCTTTGCATCGATGGTTTGCGGATCGGCGGGGGGGTGGGACGAAATCATGGCGATCAACATCCGGTCCGCGGGCGAGGTCGCGGTCCTGAGCAACATCGGCCGGCTGATGAACGACCCGCGGCATTTCGACGCGGGGCGCGACGTCCGCGAGCTGCTCGACCAGGGGTATCGTCGGTTCGTCCTGGAGCTGGGCGGGGCCCGTGAGCCGGGGTCGACGGTGCTGGGCCTGCTCACCACGCTGACCCGGCAGGTCCGGCAGGCGGGGGGCGAGGCGGTCCTGGCGAACGTCAGCCCGCCGATGTCGGCCTACCTCGACCTGATGCGGATGGACGACTTCTGGGACGTCTTCGACGACGCGGCCGAGGCGACGGCGTTCCTGGGTCGATCGGAGGATCGGGCGGGGCGACTCGCGCGGGGGGAGGGTGGAGGGGGTTGACTTCGGGGGCACCCCGGGACGTGGACTTCGCCCGCGCGGGGGTCACCATTTTCGATCGATCCTCGGGGAGTGGCAGACAGATGCAACGCCGGATGTTGGGAAAGTCGGGGCTCGAAGTCTCCGCGATCGGGCTGGGATGCATGGGGATGTTCGACTTCTACGGCGCCCGCGACGACGCCGAGTCGATCGCGACCATCCATCGGGCCCTCGAACTCGGCGTCGACTTCCTCGACACGGCCGACATGTACGGGCCCCACACCAACGAGGTCCTCGTCGGCAAGGCGATCGCCGGCCGCCGCGACCGGGTCGTCCTGGCCACCAAGTTCGGGGTCGTCCGCTCCGCCGAGGACCCCACGGTCCGCGGGTTCAACGGCAAGCCCGAATACGTGAAGTCGGCCTGCGACGCCTCGCTGAAGCGGCTCGGGGTCGACCACATCGACCTTTATTATCAGCACCGGGTCGACGCCGAGGTGCCGATCGAGGACACCGCCGGGGCGATGGCCGAGCTGGTCAAGGCGGGCAAGGTCCGCTTCCTCGGGCTCTCCGAGGCCGGCCCGGCCACGATCCGGAGGGCGTGCGCCGTCCACCCGATCGCCGCGCTCCAGACCGAATATTCGCTCTGGAGCCGCGACCCCGAGGACGAGATCTTGCCGACCTGCCGCGAGCTGGGCGTCGGCTTCGTCCCCTACAGCCCGCTCGGCCGGGGGTTCTTGACGGGCCGGTTCCGCTCGCTCGACGACCTCGACGCCGGCGATTACCGCCACCACTCGCCTCGGTTCCAGGGCGAGAACTTCGCCAAGAACCTCGAACTCGTCGACCAGATCAAGGCGATCGCCGCCGAGAAGCACGCGACCGCGTCGCGGCTCGCGCTGGCCTGGGTCCTGGCCCAGGGCGACGACGTGGCCCCGATCCCGGGGACCAAGCGGCGGGCCTATCTGGAGGAGAACGTCGCCGCCCTCGACCTCCGGCTCACCGCCGACGACCTGGCCCGGATCGACCGGGTCGCCCCCCGCGGAGTGGCCGCCGGCGATCGCTATCCCGCCGCGATGATGGCCTCCGTGAACCGCTGAACCCGGGGTCGCGTCCCCCCGCGGACCCGGACGTCCCGGCTTGACGATCCGCCGTCTCCCCCTACGATACCGGCGATCTCAGCGGGGGCGGCGAGCGTCGTCGCCCCTCGATGGCCGGGTCGTGGAGGGCGGACGATGATCGGACCCGACGGGCCGGCGGAGACCGGGCGAAACCTGGCGCAGGAGCGGGCGGTCCTGCTCACGCTGGCGGCCGTGCAGTTCACCAGCATCGTCGACTTCATGGTCATCATGCCGCTCGGGCCGCAGTTGATGCGGACGATGGGGATCAGCCCGGCGCAGTTCGGCCTGGTGGTGTCGTCGTACACGTTGAGCGCGGGGGTGGCCGGCGTGGTGGCCTCGTCGCTGGTCGACCGCTTCGGCCGGAAGTCGGCCTTCCTCACGCTTTACGTCGGGTTCCTCGTCGGCACGCTCCTGTGCGGGCTGGCGCCGACGTACTCGACGCTCCTGGCCGCCCGGCTCGTGACCGGGGCCTTCGGCGGGGTCCTGGGCGGGCTCGCGATGACGATCATCGGCGACGTCTTCCCCGACGAGCGACGCGGGCGGGCGACGGGGTTCCTGATGTCGGCGTTCTCGCTCGCCTCGATCGTCGGCGTGCCGTTCGGCCTCTACCTCGGGAACCTCCTGGGGTGGCACGCGCCGTTCCTGATGCTGGTCGCCCTGGGTCTGCCGATCCTCGGCGTGGGGGCCTGGGCCTTGCCGCCGCTCCGCGGGCACCTGGGCCGCCAGGTCGAGGTCGACGACACCTGGGCCCGGCTCCGGGAGACGTACACGCACCCCAACCACCTCCGGTGCTTCGCCCTGATCGTCTCGGTGATGTTCGGGACGTTCCTGGTGGTCCCGTTCCTCAGCCCGTATTTCGTGTCGAACGTGGGGGTGGCGGAGGCGGACCTGCCGTGGATCTACGTGGCGGGCGGGGCCCTCTCGCTGGTCTCGTCGCCGCTGGTGGGCCGTTGGGCCGACCGGTCGGGCAAGCTCAAGGTCTATCGCGTGATCGCCCCGGCGTCGGCCGCGATCATGCTCCTGCTCACGAACCTGCCGAGGGTCCCGCTGGCCGTCGCGGTCGGCCTGGTGGGGCTCCTGATGATGAGCAACGCGGGCCGGATGGTCGCGGCGATGGCGATGGTCAACAACAGCGTCGAGCCCCGGCTCCGGGGCGGCTTCATGAGCGCCTATTCGTCGGTCCAGCACGTCGCCTCGGGCCTCGGCTCGTTCGTGGCCGGGCTGATCCTGGTGAAGTCGGCCGACGGGACGCTCGCGCGGTTCGGCCTGGTCGGGCTGATCGGCGCCGGGTCGACCCTGTTCAGCCTCTGGCTCGCCGGTCGGCTCCGGCCCGCCTCGTCGGGAAAATTGAATCCCGAAGGCACAGGGTCGTTGGCCGAGTTGATCGACGTGGTACCGGCGGCCGAGGCGTTCTGATTCCTCGATTCCGAGTTCCGGATGCGAGACGACGATCCGGCCGCGATCGGGAGGATCGCGGCCGGGCCGATCGACGTCAGACCAGGCCGGAGAGCGGGCCGTCGCCGCAGAAGTCGGGGTTGCCGAAGCGGTCGAGGTGGTGGCCCATCCCGTGCGCCAGGGAGAGCAGCAGGCGGTTGTGCGAGACCTTGGGATACTTCAAGGCCCGCCCCATCTTGAAGTCGAGGGCGTTGCCCACGAGCACGAAGGGGATGTTGTCGAGGGTGTGCGAGTTCCCCTTGCCCAGCTCGTTGGTCCAGAGGATCGTCGTGTTGTCGAGCAGGCTGCCGCCGCCGCCCGGCTCGGGGGTCTCGGCGAGCCGCCTCGCCAGGTAGGCGAGCTGCTCGCAATACCAGCCGTTGATCTTGGTCAGCTTGGCGACCGAGGCCTCGTCGTTGTCGGGGTTGTGCGAGAGCTCGTGGTGCCCCTCGTCGACGCCGATCCAGCGCATCTTGGCCCCGCCCACCGAGTTGGTGTACTGGAGCGTGGCCACGCGGGCGAAGTCGGCCGCGAAGCTGTTGACCATCAGGTCGACCTGCATCTTGCTGATCTTGGGGATGCTGTCGTTCTGGGCCTTCACGCCCGGCTCCAGCTCGGGCACGGCGTGGGCGAGCGAGGCGGTGTCGGCCTTGAGCTCCTGCTCCATCTCGCGGACGAAGGTGGCGTGCTCGTCGAGGATCTGCCGGTCCTCGGTGCTGACCGCCGAGCCGATGACCTTGAGGTCGTCCTGGAGGTCGTCGAGGATGCTCCGGAGGCTCTCCTTGTCCTTGGACTGGCCGTAGAGCTTGGCGAACATCCGATAGGGGTCGTCGATCGGCGCGACCGGCTTGTTCGGGCCCGAGTAGACCATCCGGGTCCAGGTGTCGGCCCGCTCGGGGACGAGGACGCCGAACTCGAGCGAGCCGAACCGGGTCCGGGTCGCGGCCTCGGACTGGAGCTTGCCCTTGATCTCCTGGTCGATCGAGAGCCCGCTCGCCCAGCCGGCCGGGGTGTGCGAGCCGCCCTGGATGTTGCCGGGGAACAGCTCGACGCCGGTCAGGAGGCAGCCGATCCCCCGCATGTGATTGTCGCCGTCGCCGCGGACCTTGTCGCAGACGCCGTGGAGAGTCATCGTCCGGTCCTTGAACGGCTCCAGCGACTTCAGGCTCTCCTTGAGGGTGAAGTTTTCCCCCTCCTCATCCGGCCAGAAGTTCTTGGGGATGACGCCGTTGGGGCTGAACATCACCACGAGCCGCTTCTTGCGGGCCCCCTGGTTGGCGAAGCCCAGGCTCGGCAGGTTCAGGAGGAACGGCAGGGCCGCCGAGCCGATCCCCAGGTCGCGGAGGAACTCGCGTCGGTTGCGGGTCTGGGCCACGTTCGAGACTCCGGGTCAGGGGTTCTTGCTCGGGGGGGCGACCGGGGCGGACAGGGCCACGATCTCGACCATCAGCTTGCGGATGTCGTAGCCATGGGCGGCGAACGACCGGGTCAGCTCGGCCTGGCGGTCGGGGCCGAAGGCGCGGAGGGGCTGCTTGACGAGGTGGTGGAAGACCTGCTCGACGAAGGCCGCGTGCGTCTCCTCGCTGGCGGCGAGGACGGCGGCCATCGACCGGGCGCCGGCGAACCGCGAGGGCTCGCCCGACGGCGGCTCGTAGGAGCCCTCGGAGTCGACCGGCCTGCCCTTCTCGTCGCCGCGGAACCGGCCGACGGCGTCGAAGTTCTCCAGGCCGAAGCCCAGCGGGTTGATCGTGGAGTGGCAGGAGACGCACGCCTTGGGGCTGGTCTGGAGCGCCACCCGCTCGCGGGTCGAGAGCCCGGCGTGGAGGTCGGGGGCGAGCGGGGCGATCGCCTCGGGCGGCGGCCGGAGCGAACGGCCGAGGACGCTCCGGGCGATGAACACCCCGCGATGGATCGGCGAGCTGGTCGCGGTGTAGGCGAAGTTGGCCATCAGGTAAGGGTGAGTCAGGACCCCGGCCCGCTCATGGGCCTCGGGGGTGACCCGGCGGAACGGGGCGTCGGCCGGGAGGTCGACCCCGTAGAACTTCGCCAGGCGGCCGTTGAGGTAGAGGTCCTCGGCCAGGAGGAGCCGGCGGAAGTCGGGCGATTCGCCCCAGGCCACCTCGTCGAGGAAGAGGTCGAGCGAGGTCCGGAGGTCGGACGCGACGGCGGCGTCGAAGCCCGGGTACTTCCCGGGGTCCTTGGCGATGTCGGGGACCTGGTCGACCTTGAGCCAGAGGAGGAAGAAGTCGCGGACCTTGGACCGGGCCCGGAGGTCGCCCATCATCCGCTCGGCTTGGGCGACGACCTGCTCGCGGGTGGCGAGCCGGCCGGCCGCCGCGGCGTCCCGGAGCTTCCGGTCGGGCATCGAGTCCCAGAGCCCGAACGAGATCCGCGAGGCCACGTCGTGGGCGTCGGGCCCGCACAGCTCGCGGTAGAGGAACCGCGGCGACTTCAGGACCAGCAGGACCGACCGCTTCACGGCCGTGACGGGGTCGGCGGCCTGGTCGAACTGGCGGTCGACATAAGCCTGCTTCTGGTCGTCGCCGAGCGGCCGGCGGAAGGCGCGCCCGGCGAACTCCCGGCAGAACTCGCGGAGCTTCTCCCGGCGGTCGGGGGCGGCGTCGTCGACCCCGGCAAGCTCCTTGAGCCGGGTCGCGACGTAGCCCGTCGCCTCGATCGCCGCGTCGGTGGCGGCCTGGTCCCACGCCTTCGAGACCGACGTCCCGCGCTCGTAGCCGATGCTCCGGTCGTCGGGCGGGAACGGGGTCGAGGCGACGAAGCTCACCGGGAAGTCGGCGGTCGAGAGGCAATGCGTCGGGATCGCCTCGGCCACGCGGTTGGGCAGCTTCCACTCCAGCGCGACGGCCGCCTTGACCGGGGCCGCCTTGGCCTTCTTCTCCTCCGAGTCGTTCACGCCCTGCTTGGCCTTGATGAACTCCAGGCGGATCGGGTAGGCCCGGCCCCCGAGGAGGTGGATCGACCGGCGGTGCTCGGTGTCGTCGCCCGACTTCACCGAGGCGTCGATCAGGGGACGGTCGGCGTCGTTGACCCAGAGCCGGGTGGCGTTCTCGGTCCGGACGATGAACTCATACTCCCCCGTCTCGGGGGCCAGGACCGAGCCGGCCCAGTTGATCGAGAACTCGTAGGGCTTGAACTCGTCGGGCTCGGGGCCGACAACGCCGAAGTCGAACCGGACCTCGGTGTCGACCCGATCCAGGATCCGGTCACCCTTCTTCCCGACCCGCCTCGACTTGTAGTATTCCCCCTTCAGGCCCCGCGTCTCGCCCCAGGTGCCCTCCGGGCGGAAGCTGCCGACGAGGTCGGTCACGGCGTTGCGGTACTGGCGGACGGTCAGGCGCGACAGCTCGACCCGGGCGGGCTTGTTGCGGGCCTGCGCGGTCCGCGAGTAGAAGGCGTCGTGCATGTAGGCGGCCACGCTCCGGGCCTCCTCCCCGACGCACGTCCCGGGGTCGTCCTCGGGCATCGTCTCCTCGATCACCCGGGCGAGCTGGCCGATCGACCGGCTCCCGGCCAGCGGCTTCTTGTATTCCTTCGACCCCTCGCCCGACGCGCCGTGGCAGGAGGCGCACTTCTCGAAATACACCCTCTTCCCGGCGGCCTGATCGACTTCGGCGGCGGAGGCGACCGACGCGGAGACGCCCGCGAGCAGCGAGGCCGCGACGAGGCAACGACGGACGATCGGCGAGATCGACGGGTTCGGCATGGAGGGACGGCCCTGTCGGAGGCGGGTGGGCTCTCGGGCATCCCGGCGGAAGCCCGATCCTGCGCGGAATCGTCGAACCTGCCCGGCCCGAGGGAGGAGGGGGCAAGAGGTCGGCGGGGATGGCATGCTCGTCCGGGTCGGTTTCAACAACATTTCTACCCGAGGATCGGCCGCAAGGCAAGTCCCGCACCGGCCGAGCGATCGACTAGGGTGCCCCTCTCGATCTTGGCGTTGGTTCAATTTCGCTTCCAGAACGCTTCCCACTCGGTTCCGGCTGCCAATGCACCGAATTCGACCATCGAGGCGACATGTTCGAGTTTCCAGCGGGCACCTGT
>JAABUX010003277.1_pt1 | contig 21617 bp, 23 predicted proteins | sample 5561851 | NCBI WGS metagenome assembly JAABUX01 (sample SAMN10711883, study PRJNA513361) | rock metagenome | isolation source: Antarctica rocks | place: Antarctica: Victoria Land, Richard Nunatak red sandstone | collected 2016-01-03 | reverse complement strand
CGATGTGCGGGCTTTCCGTAGACCGCGATACCAACGCCGCCGTCAACATACTCGCTCTGGGACAACAGAGCCTCGCTTCCGTGAAAGCGTAGAAGCCAGCCCATTTATGGGCTTGGAGTTGTCACCACTGCTGTTGTGCTGTCGGGGCGAACCTTGTGTTCGCCCTAAGAACGAAGCACAAAAAACGAGGCACAGAAGGGGAAAAGTCTAACTCGGCCTCAAGGCCGGCCCTTTAGGGCCAGGGAGATCAGTGAGGAGACAGCGCATGGGGCGGAGGGTGACGCTCGCCGAGGTGAGCGAGGGGCGGGACAACAACTTCGACTTTCTGCGTTTTCTGCTGGCCGTCTTCGTGCTGTTCTACCACTGCTACCCCATCCTCTACGGGCTGGGCGCCCCGAATCACGGGCCGGCCGAGACGGTCGCGGGCGTTCTGGGCGGCCTGGCGGTGCCGTTCTTCTTTGTCATCAGCGGCTTTCTGGTCACCCGGAGCTAGCTTGCCGACCCCCGCCCGCGCGACTACCTCCAGAAGCGAGTCCTGCGGATCTATCCGGGGTTCTTGGCCGCCTCCCTCTTTTGCGCCCTCGTCGTCGGCCCGCTCGGAGCCGCCGATGCCGCCGCCTACTGGCACCAGTTCCAGCCGGTGAAGTTTGCGCGCTGGGCGCTGGCGCTGGTCGAGCCGGCCATCCCCACCATTTTTGTCTCGCTGCCCATGTCTACGGGCGTCAACGGGTCGTTCTGGACGCTGCGCTACGAAGGCTACTGCTACCTGTTCGTCCTGGCCCTGGGGCTGGTGCGTCTGTATGAGCGGCGTGTCTTGCTCGCGGCCCTGTTCCTGATCCTCTTCGCGCTGCGCGACGCGCAGACGCTCACGAGGCGCGTCTTTTTCCCGGACCGCGAGCTGCACCTGTTCGGCAACCTGTCGTCCTGGTCGTCCCTGATCCTCTACTTCCTGGCCGGGATGCTGCTGTACCTCTACCGCGATGCCGTCCCCTACTCGCGCGGCCTGTTCCTGACGTGCCTGGGCGCGCTGGGGCTGTGTTATCTCCTTTTCGGCCGGCTTGACCTGGTCCTGCCCGTCTGCGGGGCGTATGTGCTGCTGTTCCTGGCGTTCGCGCGCCGCCTGCGGATGCAGCATTTTGCCCGCTCCGGGGACTTTTCGTATGGGCTGTACCTATACGCCTTCCCCATCCAGCAGCTTTTGGTCCTTTACGGCGGGCGGCGCCTGACCATCCCCGCCCTGTTCGGCCTGGCGTTTTTGCCGGCGCTGGGCGTCGCCGTCCTGAGCTGGCGCCTCGTCGAGAAGCCGTGTCTGAGGCTCAAGCGCGGCTCCTCGCGCGCGAGGGCGACGCGCCCGGAACTCGTGAACACTCCACACGGGGTAAAGAAATTCTAAACCCCGATGGCTTCTAAGGTCTTGCACCTAAGCATTGTGTCCCCGATAAGGGGAAGGGAAGGGCGGGGAGACCCCGCCCCTACGGTTGGTGGTGTAGGGGTCGGGGGTGGGGGCCTCCTTCGGACGGGGGTTCTTTACACCGTCTCCAGCGCGCCCTGCTGCTGGCCGACCATACGGGCGTAGCGGCCGCCCCGGCGCATCAGCTCGTCGTGCGTCCCCTGCTCGGCCAGGCGGCCCGCGTCCAGGACAAAGATGACGTCGGCATGGCGGACGGTGGACAGGCGGTGGGCGGCCAGGATCGTCGTCCGGCCCCGCATCAGGCGGGCCAGGGCGTCCTGGATGACGCGCTCGGAGTCGGGTTCCACGGCGGAAGTGGCTTCGTCGAGGAGCAGGATGCGCGGGTCGGCGAGGAAGGCGCGGGCGACGGAGAGGCGCTGACGCTGGCCGCCGGACAGTTTCACGCCGCGCTCGCCCACGAGCGTCCCGTAGCCGTCGGGCAAGTCTGAAATGAAGCCGTGGGCGTTGGCGGCGCGGGCGGCCTCCTCGACCTCGGCGTCCGAGGCGTCGGGACGGGCGTAGCGGATGTTCTCGGCGACGGACGCGCCGAACAGGAATGTCTCCTGCTGGACCGAGGCGATCCGGCGGCGGAGGGAACGCTGGGTAACATCCCGCAGGTCGTGGCCGTCTACCAAAACGCGCCCGCCGTCCGGGTCCCAGAAGCGGGACGCGAGGGCGAACACGGTGCTTTTACCCGCCCCGGAGTCGCCGACCAGCGCGGCGGTCCGGCCCGGCTCAATCCGCAGCGAGAGCCGGTCCAAAACGGGGGCGGTGTCCGGGCGGTAGCGGAAGGACACGTCCTCGAAAATGATCTCGCCGCGCACGGGCGGCAAGGCGGTCGCGCCGGGCGCGTCCGTGACCGTGACGGGGGCGTCCAGCACGGCGAAGAGGCGGTTGCCCGCCGCGACCGCGCGCTGGACGGTGTCGTTGATTTGGGTCAGGTCGTCAATCGGGCCAAAGAAGTAGCGGCCGTAGCCCCGGTAGGCGACCAGGCCGCCGACGGTGAACTGGCCGTGCAGGATCAGCCAGGCCCCGTAGCCGATGGTGATGGTGTTGCCGAAGCTGGCGATCCAGCGGACGAAGGGGAAGAACGTCGCCCGGAGCCTGATGGCGTCCAGGTTTTCCATCAAGTAGCGCCGGTTGACCCGCTCGAAGGCCCCGGCCTCGGCGTCCTCGCGGGCGAAGGCTTTGATGACGCGGATGCCGGACAGGTTATCCTGCAATTTGGCGTTGACCAGGCCCAGTTTCTCCCGCGCCTGCTTGTAGACGCCCTTGACGCGCGCGTTGAAGAGCTTCAGGAAGACGCCGACGAGTAAAATCGGCAGCAGGGTGGCAAGGCCCAGTTTCAAATTGAGCGCGCAAAAGATGAACGCGACCCCGGCCAGCCGCAGGAAGTTGGCAAGGATGGAGTCCGTCCCCCGGATGACCACCTCCTGCACGGCATCCACGTCCGACGACGCCCGGCTCATCAGGTCCCCCGTCCGGGCCTCGTTGAAGTAGGCAAGGGACTGATGCGAGAGCTTGTCGTAGAGCGTGTTGCGCAGGTCGTAGACAAACCTCTGGCCGACCGATTCCAGCAGCCGGGAGCGGACGGCGGACAGCAAGGCGCTGCCCCCCTGCATCAGCGTCAGGGCCAGGATCGCCGGCCAGAGCTTTTGGAGTTGGCGGCGGACAATGACATCGTCCACGACGACCTTCCAGACCAGCGGCGGGGCGAGTTCGAGGGCGACCGCGCCGAGCAGGCAGACGGCGCCGAAGACCAGCGCGGCGGTATAGGGGCGCAGGAGGGACAGGATGCGGAGGAAGGTGGGCACGGTAGGGATATTGTACCCGAAGAAAACGCCCGGCCTTGAAAGGCCGGGCTACTCAAAGTGGAAGTCGCTGCGCGACTGAGGAAGCAAGGACAAGAGGGAGGGCAGGGACAAGCCCTGCCCCTACGGGGGCTGCTCCTCAGTGCCGGAGGCACTTTCACCCATAGTAGACCGGCACTTCCAGTGCCGGGCGCTCTTCCGGGGCCGCCTTCGGCCCGCTTGCACCTATGGGGCGGGCCGTGTATAATGGCATCATCTTAACGCTTTGGAGGCTCTGCCGATGACGACACTCACTTTCCCAAACACGACTTCACCACATCTGACGCCCGAACAGGTCGCGCAGTACGGGCGCGACGGCTACACGCTGGTCCACCAGCCGCTGTTCGCGCCGGACAAGTTCGCGCGGCTGCGGGCGATTTTCGAGGAGAACCTGGCCCGCGAGGGGTCGGGCGGGATGGACATGATCCACACGCGCGACGCGCGGCTGCTGGAGTTCTTGCTGTCGCCGGAAGTCTTGGACCTGATCGAGCCGGTCGTCGGCCCGAACATCGGGCTGTGGGCCAGCCACTTTATTTCCAAAGACCCCTTCGCGGGCAAGGCGACGCCGTGGCACGAGGACTCGTCGTACTGGAACGGGCGGACGTCCACGATGGCGGGCATCTGCACGGTCTGGCTGGCGATGGACGAGGCGACGCGGGAGAACGGCTGCATGGCGGTGATCCCCGGCAGCCAGCACGGCGGCTTTTCCGAATACGAGGCCGTGGCGGACGCGGGCGGCAACCTCTTCCCGACGCAGATCAAGGCGGATGCGGTGGACGAGTCCCAGGCCGTCTATTTCGAGCTGAAGCCGGACGAGTGCAGCCTGCACGAAGCCCGGATCATGCATGGGGCACGGGCCAACACGTCGGATAAGCGCCGCGCGGGGTACACGATGCGCTACTTCCCAACGACGACGAAGGTGTACCCGGAGAAGAATCTCGGCCACAAGATTTGGCTGGCGCGGGGCGTGGACGTGGCGGGGAATGTGTACGAGAATGGGTAGGGAGGAGGCCGGGGCGGCGTCGGAAGGAGTCCCGGCACTGGAAGTGCCGGTCTACTCCCGTGAAAGTCGCTACGCGACTGAAGACAAGAACGCAGGGCCGGAACGCAGGGCAAACCGACGGATGCATTCTCTTAGTCGCGTAGCGACTTCCACTTCGAGTAGCCCGGCCTTTCAAGGCCGGGGCTAGGGGGCGATCTCCACATACGCCGCCAGCGCCGCCTGCCCGATCTTGCCCTCGCGCAGCAGGCGGGCCGGGGATGTTGTCAGGTCCAGGACGGTGCTGGGCGTCCGGTCTGCCGTCTCGCCGCCGTCCAGCACGAGGTCAATCAGACCGTCCAGGTCTTCCAGGACGTCGCGGGCGGACATGGGGGCGCGGCGGCCCGTGAGGTTGGCGGAGGGGCAGACGACGGGGGCGCCGAAGGCGCGCAGGACGCCCAGGGCGACCGGGTGGTCGGGCATCCGCAGGCCGAGGGTGTTGCCGCCGCCCGTCACGGTCAGCGACACGGAGGGCAGCCGCCACAGGACCAGCGTGAGCGGGCCGGGGAAGAAGTCGGCGATGAGCCGCCTGGCGGCGGGCGGCACGGCCCGCGCCAGGGTTTCGACCTCGGCGGGGTCGGCGATTTGGACGGGCAGAGCCTGTCCGAAGGGCCGCTGCTTGGCGTCGAAGACGCGCGCGACGCTGTCCACGACGAAGGCGCTGGCGGCCAGGCCGTAGACGGTCTCGGTCGGGTAGGCGACCAGGCCGCCTTGCCGCAGGACAGCGCCCGCGCGGGCGAGAACGTCCGGGTCAGGGTCGGCGGGGTTGATTTTGAGGAGTTCGGTCATGGGCATTTACCGTGCCGGGGAACCCGGCGCGAACTAGGGAACCGGCATTAAGATAACCGGCATTTCCATGGCGGGCGCAGCAGGAACCGGCACTGGAAGTGCCGGTCTACCCGGAGTGGAAGTGCCTCCGGCACTCAGGAGCAGCCGCCCCGTAGGGGCGCGATTCATCGCGCCCTCTTCTTCATCGCGCCCTCTTCTTCATCGCGCCCTCTTCTTCATCGCACCCTCTTCTTCATCGCGCCCTTCCCTCAGTCGCGCAGCGACTTTCACGCCGAGTAGACCGGCACTTCCAGTGCCGGGTTCCGCCCCCGCCTTCCACCTGCCCGCGCCAGGTTCCGCTCGCGCCGGCTTCCGCCTGCCGGGTCATTATGGCCTCACCACCATCACTTTGCTTTCCAGCCGACGCACGCCCGGCACGGCGCGGGCGACCTGCTCGGCGCGGGCCTTCTGCAAGGCATTCGAGACGCTGCCGATCAAAATCACGACGCCGCCCTTGCCGCTGGCGGACAGGTACTGGGTCGGCGCCTGGCCGTCCGCGTTCAGCGCGGCCAGAACGGCCTGGGCCGCCGGGTCGTCCGGCTCGAAGCCGCGCTGGGACGCGATGGCCTTGAGGTGAACGGGCCTGCCGCCGTAGACGCCCGGCTGGGTGTTGATCGGGGCCGTGTTCATCTCCCAGGAATTGACCGAGGAACGGTTGGTGGGCGTGCCGATGTGATAGACCGGCGTCTGCGTGACGGGATCTCGGGCGGAGCAGCCGGCGACGAGGGTCATTAGCGCGGCGGCGAGGGCCGCGCGCGCGGCGCGTGTGTGCATTTTCTGCCGTGTAGACACTACTCAGGCTGCCACTGTCCCAAAACGATCCGTCCGATGCCCGCCATGTCCTGCCGGACGGTCACTTCCGCATACCCGGAATCCCGCGCGGCTTGGGCCACGATCTCGGCCTGCCCCTGCCCCACTTCCAGGAGAAGCCAGCCGCCCGGCGTCAGATGAACGGGGGCCTCGGCCAGCAGGCGGCGGTGCAGGGCGGTCCCGTCCGGCCCCGCCGCGCCCGGCTCGCCGGACAGGGCTAAGGTCGGCTCGTAATCGCGCACTTCGGGCTGGAGGGCGGGAAGCTGGGCCTCGGTCACATACGGCGGGTTGCTGACGATGACGTGAAAGCCCAAGTCCGGCGGCAGCGGGCCGGTCAGGTCGCCGTGCAGGAGCGTCACGCGCTCCCCCAGGCCGTAGCGCGCGACGTTCTTGCGAGCCAGCTTGAGGGCGTCGGCGGACAGGTCCGTGGCCCAGACCCGCGCGTCGGGCCGTTCCAGGGCCAATGTCACGGCGAGGCACCCGCTGCCGGTCCCGATGTCGGCCAGGCGCGGGGCGGGTTCGTTTTGACATTTTTCCCCCGCGGCCTGCGCCAAGTCCTCCGTTTCGGGGCGCGGGATCAGGACGGCCCGGTTGATCTTGAAGGGCCGCCCGTAAAACCAGGCTTCCCCGGTAATATACGGCAGCGGCCGCCGCTCCGTTCGCAAGGCGACGGCCTTTTGGAAGATGACGCGCTCGCGCTCGGTCAAGGCGCGGGCGGGGTCGCGCGCCAGATCCTCGCGGCGTGCCTTCAGGGTCCAGGTCAGCAGGAGCTGCGCGTCCAGGCGCGGCGTGTCCACCCCGGCGGCGATCAGGGCGGGAACGGCCCAGGCCAGGGCGGCGGCGACGGTCACAGAGAGACCCCCGGCCCCTCCCCCGCAAGCGGGAGAGGGGGGATAGAAAGAGAAGAGCGGGCCATTCCTAATCTTACTCCCCTCTCCCATTCCGATGGGGGAGGGGCCGGGGGTGGGGGCTTCTTCTCCCTCACAGTCATTGCGGCGAGAAGCCCACACCATTTATTTAGGATTTTATGGGTGGGAGGACAGCCGCCTCGTCCTTCCGAGGACGAGCCTGTTTCTGTTTGATTGGGCCTGTTTCTGTTTGATTGGGCCTGTTGGCGGATATACTTAAAGTGTCCAAAGGCACTCCTCGGAGACAACAGTTCTGGACAAGGGCCTGAATACAGGCACACAAGCGCACACTCCACGGTTGTCGCAACTCATGCCTTCTTGCGGCGTAAAGTGTTCGGAAGGCTCTCTCGGAGAGATGGCCCCCAGGCGACTGGTGAGGCACGGGCGGCTTTAAGCACGCCTATAGATGCGTTTCTTGTTGCAAACGGGCAGCGGAGATAGCGTCAAATCCCACACCGTTTACGGGTGGGATGCTTAATTCAAAAACAACTCGATCACCGGCACCGTCACCGGCGGCTTCTTGACGGGGAGCCGGAGCACCAGCGCCTCACTCCCCGCGCCGCCGCCGGGCTGGCCCGCCGCCCAGGAATCCTGGCCGATCTTGATCTCCGAGGCGTCGTTGAGAAGCTGGGCGTAGGCGACGCGGCCCGCCAGGCCGTCCAGATGCACCTCGCCGAAGGGCCAGGCGAACAGGTGGACGTACAGGCGGTTCGTGGTGGGGTTGTAGGTCAAGCGGCCGTCCTGCGGGGGCTGATACCCGTCCGGGGCCTGCGTGCAGCCCCGGATGGACCGGGCGTGCCGCTTCATCCACTCGCCCAGGCCGGCCAGTCGGTCCAGGGCGCGGGCGCCGAACTCGCCCCGGCCCGTCGGCCCGACGTTCAGGAGCAGGTTGCCGCCCTTGCTCACGCTGTCCACGAGCATCTGCACCAGCAGGTCCAGGCTTTTCCACGACTCCTCATCGCGGTGATAGCCCCACGACCCGGAAAACGTCTGGCAGGCCTCCCAGACGACCGGCTTGCCGTCCACATGCACCCACCCGCGCGGCTGGTACTGCTCCGGCGTCTTGATGTCCCAGCCGATTTGCAGGCGGTCGTTGAGGATGATGTCGGGCTGCACCTCGCGGATATATTGGACCAGTTCCTCGGAGCGCCACTGCTCCTTGCCCATGCCGCCATAGGAAAAGTCGTACCAGAGGATGTCTACTTTGCCGAACTGGGTCAAAAGCTCGCGCGTCTGCCCGTGCAGATAATCCACATAGCGGGAAAGGTCCCGGCCCGCGTTCGAGGCCCGCGCCTCGGCGTTGTCCCGCATCGGGTGCAGGTCGTCCACGGGGTAGTCGGGGTGATGCCAGTCCAGCAGCGAATGGTAAAAGCCGACCCGCAGCCCCCTGGCCCGGAACGCATCCACCATCGGGTGCAATAAATCTTTGCCGTAGGGCGTGTTCGTGGCCTTGTAGTCCGTCAGGGCCGAGTCCCACAGGCAGAAGCCCTCGTGGTGCTTGGTCGTGACCACGAAATACCCCATGCCCGCATTCGCCGCCGCCTCCGCCCAGACGTTCGGATCATAGAGATCGGGGTCGAAGCGCCGGAAATACTTCTCGTAGTCGGCATCCGAAATCTTTTCCTGGTTCTTGACCCACTCGTGGCGGGCGGGCAGGGCGTACAGGCCCCAGTGGATGAACAGCCCGAAGCGGGCCTGGGTGAACCAGGACGTGTCCCCCGGCGTGGGGTCCGGCTGCAAGGTCATGGCATTTCTCCTTGTGGCATCTGAAACATGCGACTCAGGTCATCGCGCCAGTCACGGTCGGCATAGTCGCCTTGATCCAGAATTTGGAAGCGGAAGCAGTGTTTTTCAAAGCCTTCACCAAGTTCCTGCCATGTCACCTCGCGGCCAATTCTGGTGAAGTAGTCGGCGACGCGGCGCTTGTAGTCCGTGTCCAGGTTGCCCCTCAGCTGCTTGCCTTTACTTTCCACAACCAGCACCGTCGGCTTTGGGGCTTCCCCTTCGCCCTGCTGGACAACGAAATCAGGCCGGATGCGGTAACGCTTGAAGCCTTGAATGGCGAACTCGTCCCGCCCGACAATGTTGCGATACCACCAGAGCACTTCAGGACGGTTATCCAGGTAGAGGGCGACGCTCTTCTCGTACTCATTGTCCTCATCGGGCTGGTAGTCGAACAGATTTTTCTGCAAGGGCGAGAAGTCGCCGCGCAGGAGCGGGCGCAGGCGGCGTCGCTCCACCACGCGGGGGATTTCAAAGCGGCATTCCACGCAGTGCAGGAAGAAGAAGAGGCGGCCTTCGTCATACAGGGCGCGGAAGCGGCGCTCCGTCTGCTCATCCGTCTGCTGCAAGATCAGGCCCCGCGTCTTTTCCAGCAGGCGGAAGCGGATCAGGGATAACTGCCCGGCGACCTGGGGAAGTCGGGCGCAGACCTGCTCGACCACCGGGCGCAACTGCCGGGCGCTGAACCAGTCCAGTTCCAGGTTGGCAACAAGCCAGGCGCGCGTCTGCGCGTCGGTTTCCGTGACCGGGCTGGCTTTGTCCGCGATGTCCAATGGCTCCAAGACTTCTTGGCTGAGACCGATCCGATAGAACTGCTCCCGCGCCGCCGCGAGGTCGTCGCTGAAGTCCCACGCGGCGACCGCATCATAATCAAAGCCTTCGACGCGCACGGCGCTCAGAAGGTGGCGGAAGTAATCTAGCTCCTCATCCCCTTGCTCATCACGGACGCAAAAGCGGGGCAGGAAAATCCGGCCCTCGAACGGCTGGCGGTAGACCTGGCGGAACTTCTCCTGCATGGTCGCCGTCTGTGTCGGCGACGCCGCGCCGCCTTCGCTGCGGTCAATGACGCTGGCCGCATCGCCTTCATAGCCCTCATTTTGCAGGGCCGCCCGCACGTCCTGCACGACCGCTTCGGCGCGCTGGCGCAGGCAGTAGACGTAGCTCTCGTTGAGTTCCGGGAAGGGAGTCTTCTCGACGAACGGCTGGCGCAGGACACGCCCGACAAGCTGGGTCATGCTGAGTTTGCTTTGCGTGTTGTTCAGAGAAACCAGGATGTAGGCAAACGGGCAGTCCCAGCCTTCCTGAAGGGCGGCCTTGGTGATGATCCACTCGACGGGGCAGTCGTCGGCCATCAGGTCAATGCCCTCGATGTCGTCCTGGACCGACGTTTTGATCTTGACGCGCTCGGCCGGAATGGACAGGCGCTGGATCAGGTACTCTCGGACATCCTCGCTGTGGATGACGCCGGGCGCGCGCTGGTCCTTCCCCACCCGCTCCACCTGCACGAGCACGAGGGGGCGGATGAGCGGCTTGCCGGTGCCGTAATGCTCCAAGGCTTTGGCGGCAAGCTGTACGCGCTTGTCGCGGGCTTCCGTGAGACAATTTTCCCATTTCTGCTGGCCGGAGTTGGAGACGTTGATCGGCAGCTTGATCATCTCCTCGCGCAGCAGTTCCGCCCCGGTGACTCGGCATAGCTCGTTGGCCTCGCCTTTGGGCGGGGTGGCGGACAACTCGACCACGAGAGTAGGGTTGAAGCCTTCCACGGTCCCGCGCGCCAGCGTGCTGGTCCACTTGTGCCCTTCATCCAGGATGACGACCGGCTCGCACAGGCGGACGAGGTTGGCGAGGCTGGTCTTGGCGAGGAACGTCCCCGTGCGGTCGTCTTCGGCCAGCATATCCAGGTTGGGAATGCGCGCCTTTAGCGCCCGGTGCGCCTCCGAGTCGTCTTCCGGCGGGAAATGGGCGACGATGCTGCCGCCGCTGTCCCGGAAGAACTTCAGGGTTTCTTTGTCCTGGCGGTTGGTCCCTTGCAGCTTCAGGAGCAGGATGTTCAGGCTGGACGCAAGCTGCACCGGCGTCAAACGCTTGATGTCGTCCTTTTCCCAGACCTCGACGCGCCGTGACAGCGCGAATTCCAGCGACTGCCGGTAGGGGTGGTCGCGGTTTTGCAGGGCTTTGAGCGTGTCCTTGTAAATCTGGTCGCTGGGCACGACCCAGAGCGCCAGCCCGACGCCGTTGCGGGCGGGCAGCAGCGTCTTGTACGCCTGGCCGAGAACCTGAGTCGCCAGCAGGGTCTTTCCGCCGCCCGTCGGCACTTTGAGGCAGACGGTCGGCAGATCGGCTCCGGTTCCCGTCCGGCGCGGCGCGGGCAACAGCCCGCCCTTCACGGCCCGCCACGCTTCCTGCGAGGCGTAGGCTGGGACATCGGCCCGCGCCTGGGCCAGTGCGTCCAGATATGATCCGACTTCGGCTAAGACGCGCTCTTGATAAGCCTTCAATTCCATAATGGCTTTGCTCTACTTCAGTTGGAACGGCACGATCATGGCCCGGACGGACTTGCGGTGGTCGCCTTCCCAGCGGCGCAGCTCGTCGCGGTGCATCCAGAACTTCTCGCAGTAGACGACCAGCTTGGCGTTCGGGTCGGCCAGCGCCACGCTCCGCAGCCACTTCAAATCCAGCGCGGCGTTCGCCTCCCCGTCGGGCGTATACAGGAGGTAGTAGCTCGTCCCCCCCTGCAAGCCGATCCTGCCCGTGGCCCGGTCCATGCCCGCCGGGTCCCACTGGCGGCTGGTCTCGGTGTAGAAGACGTACTTGGCGAGGTCTTCATAGGGCGGCGGCGGGTCGCCCAGGTCGCGGTACTCCCCGAACAGCGGGGCGTCGCTGACGCGCGCATAGGTGAACGCGCCGCCCGTCGCCGGGATGCCCTGCCCCGCGATGACGCGCCGGACGCGCTCCGCCGTGATGGTGCGGCAGATGTTCAGTTTCTTCTTTTCGTCGTCCTTGCTGTCGTACTTCTGCTGCACCAGAACGAACTTCCGGTTGCCGCCATCTTCTTCATTAAGTTCCAGTACGGCCTGCCCAGTTGTTCCACTACCGGCAAAGGAGTCGAGGATAATGTCGTTCCCGCCAGTGCTGAAGCTCAACAGATGTTTGAGCAATCTAACCGGCTTGGGGTTTGAAAAGATGTCCCGCCCCATGATTGCTTTCAGTTCCTCACTTCCTCTGCGACCAGGAAACGTGAGGAGGCTTTTTAAGCCCTCTTCAGTCTCCTCAATGTACAGTTTTCGGTATGCCCTATCGCCCCGCCAGACAATCCGACCGTCACTTTCCAACTCATCGATGTATTCCTGACTCATCCAGTGCCTTCCTGGAGGGGCAGGAATTTCTTCACCTCTAAAGCGGCGTGGCGGTCCGCTCCCCTCACCGGACAAGTCAACGGGATAGTATATGCGCCAGTTATCATCGAGGTTGATGTAATTGGTCAGCCATGCATGAGTTTTGCTTTTCCTCTGCTTGTCTTCTTCCAAAAAGACAGAAACAGCTTTCCTTAAATCGGCTAATGCCTCTGTTTGGGCCTTTCCATTGTCCTTTGCGTCTTGGACCACTTCCAGTAGGTGAGCGATTTCGAGCCGTTCCTTTTTCCACGGCCCTTCAAGTTTCTGTTTATTACGGGCAAAGACAACGACATATTCATGCTCAACAGCGACATAATCACTGCTGCGTGATGCGTTGTGCCAAACGATTTGCGCGACGAAGTTAGTATCATCGAAAACTTCATTCATCAGCAGTCGCAGGTGAAAAACTTCAGTGTCATTGATTGAGACAAAAATCACGCCGTCTTCGCGCAGCAGTTCCTTCAGCAGCATCAGGCGCGGGTACATCATGCAGCACCATTTGTCGTGGCGGCAGGCGTCCTCGCCCTCCTTGCCGACGACCTGGCCGATCCACTCTTTGAACTGCGGCTGCGTCAGGTTGTCGTTGTAGACCCAGCCCTCATTGCCCGTGTTGTAGGGCGGGTCAATGTAGATGCACTTGACGCGCCCGGCGTGGGTGGGGAGCAGCGCCTTCAGCGCCCGCAGGTTGTCGCCCTCGATGATCACGTTGCCGTCCAGCGAGGGCGTCCGCCCGGCCTCTAAAACGGAGGCCGCCGGATCAAACGCCAGCGTGTGATGCGGAACCGTATAATGGTAGGTCTCGACGGCGGTTTTGCCTTTGAATTGCAGGAAGGGCATGAAAGGCTCCAGAGGATACAAAAAGTAAGCCCGTAAGTGCGGCGGGACGCGGGCTTATCTTTCATTGTACCCGCCCCCGGCGTCCAGTGAGGCGATTTACGGGGCGCGAAGGAAGTATTCGGCGGGCGCGGCGCGGGTTCCTGCGTCGCCAGGGATCGCTCTCGTTTCAGGCCCGGCGGAACACGAACCACGCCTGGGCTGCGTCCTCCTCCACCACGGCCCCCTCGGACCGGGCGAAGTTCTCGGCCCAGACGCGCACTTCTTCATGGCAGCGGGCGCAGATCGCCTCGGCCGGAGCGTCCGCCGAGACGTGGGCCGAGCCATCGTGCGCCAGTTGGTGACGCAGACGCGCTTCGATCTCCCCAAGCGGGGTGTCTGGGAGCGGTTCCATCGGATCGCCTCTCAGCCCAGCGAGAGCCGGAGGGTGTCGCCCTCGACCAGAGCGTCGCCGATGGCGGCGGGGGCGCCGTTGCGGTGGACGCGCAGGATGGAGCGCAGCTCACCGTCGCAGTTGAACATGCGGAAGGCGGGGTAGGCTTTGGCGACCTGGACCAGCGCGCCGTGGACGCTGGCGGCGTTCACTTCCAGTCCCGCCGCGCCCCCCGCGATCTGGGTCAGGCGGTCGTCAAACTCGATAGGGATGGTCATGGGGTTGTCTCCTGTTGAGTAATTAGGTTGAGTATTAGGGGAGCAGGGCGGACACGGCCACGACGGCGTCCGGGCGGGCCAGCGGCGAGACGGTATCGGTCGGGGTAAGGCGGATGATGCTGCGGTAGTGGTGGCCCAGCGGCTGGTCGGTCATCTCGGCGGGCTGACGGTGAACTTCCAGGACGCCGTCGGGCAGGTTGACGATCCAGTAGTCCTGGATGCCGGCGCGGGCATACAGGGCGGCTTTGGTGGAGCGATCCATTGCCAGCGTGGCGTCGGAAACTTCGACCACGAGGGCGGCGGTCGTGGGGTGGGCCTGCTTGTAGTCGTGGAAGGAGCCGGCGACGACGGCGATGTTCGGCTCCGGCTTGCTCCGCGCGCCGAACACGAGCGGCAATTGACAGCGCACATCATAGCCGGTGGTGAAAACACCCCGCAGTGCCTCTTCCATGGCGCGTACTGCCCAAGCGTGTGGTTCGTTCTGGCCCATCTTCCTGATGATCTCCCCTTCAATGAGTTCCAGACGGACATCAAAGCCGAACGCGCCCAAGTCATAAGCGCGCTGAAACTCGTCCACCGTCCACAGCCACCGCTGCGACAGGGTCAGGCCGCTGCCGCCGGTCATGGCCCGACGGGTGAGGCGCGCGGACGGTTTTGGGTTTGGCGTCTTTACAGTCATCGTCTGCCTCCTGTCTTCGCTCCTATTATGTCACATCCTGACGCGGATACTATGAACCCATTTACCCGCCGTAGCGACAATCAAAGAAATCCTTCGCGGCGCGCCCGACAACGGGCAGTTCGCTTGCCGAGGCGGCGAGTTCGGCCAGTTCGACAGCAAGTTCTGGGGCACAGGTAACGTCAAAGTCGCCGCAGCCGAGAGTAAGGAGAGCCTCATCGGAGGCGAGCGCGGCAGAAATGTCGTGCCAAGAGGAATGTCGTGCCAAGAGGCTGGCTTGGCCTCGTTGACAAAGCCGTCATGCTCGTGCCAATCGTCCAGCGTACACAGGGCGGCCTCCGGCCAGCGTTGCTGCAAGCGGGGGACACCGGCCAGAAGTGTGAGACGAAGCGCAGGGAGCGGCGTCAGGTCTTGGGAGGCGAACGAAACCGTTTGGCCGTTGAAGGGCGCCGCACCATCCGGCCAGCGCTGTTCCAGTGCCTCGTTCATCGCGTCTCCTTTCGGGGAGAAGGGCGCGATGAATCGCGCCCCTACGAGTCGGTTTCGTGCTTGAGCTTTTCGGCCTGGTCGGCGTTGACCAGGGTGTCAATGATGGTCTGGATCTCGCCGCCCAGGATATTGGGCAGGTTGTGGACGGTCAGGCCGATGCGGTGGTCGGTGAGGCGGTCCTGGGGGAAGTTGTAGGTGCGAATCTTGGACTCGCGGCCCCCGGACCCGATCAGGTCCTTGCGCGTGCCGCCGATGGCCTCGTTCTGCTTCTGCATCTCGATGTCGTACAGGCGGGCCTTGAGGACGCGGATGGCCTTCTCGTAGTTTTGGAGCTGCGAGCGCTGGTCCTGGCAGGCGACCACGATGCCGGTGGGCTTGTGGATCAGGCGCACCGCCGTCATGTTCTTTTGGACGTTCTGGCCGCCCGCGCCCTGCGAGAGCGTGTACTGCTTCTCGATGTCCTTTTCCTCGTTGATCTCGATCTCGACATCCTCGGCCTCGGGCATGACGATGACCGTGGCGCTGCTGGTGTGCAGGCGTCCGCTGGCCTCGGTGGCGGGGACGCGCTGGACGCGGTGGACGCCGGATTCGAACTTGAGGGCCGAGTAGGCGCCCTCGCCGTGGATCTCCACGACGGCCTCCTTGTAGCCGCCGTTGCCGGTCTCGTTGGAGTTCAGCAGCTCGCAGCGCCAGCCGCGCTTTTCGGCGTAGCGCAGGTACATCCGCAGCAGATCGCCCGCGAACAGGGCCGCCTCCTCGCCGCCCTCCGCGCCGCGCACCTCCAAGATGACGTCTTTCTCGTCGTTGGGGTCCTTGGGGAGCAGCATGACCTTGAGGTCGTTTTCCAGCGTCGCCCGCTGCGCGCGCAGGTCGTCGAACTCGGACTGGGCCAGGTCGCGCATCTCGTCGTCGAGCGAGCCGCGCAGCATTTCTTCCGTTTCCTCGGCCTGCTTGGCGGTTTCCTGATACTGACGGTATTTGGCGACGATCTCGGTCAGGTCGCTGTACTGTTTGTGGACGCGCCGGTACTCGTCCATGTCGCCCACCAGGGCGGGGTCGCTCATGCGGCGCTCCAGCTCCTGGTACAAGGCTTCGACTTCGGCTAACTTCTCGAACATAGGGTTTCCTTAGCAAAGGGTTTCCTTAGCAAATAGAGGATCGCCCCCCGGCCCCCAATAATGGGGGAGTCGGAGGGGGAGGCGCTTGCCCATGTCCTCTCCTCCGGTTCCCCATTATTGGGGGCCGGGGGGCAGGGCGATTGCATATGGAGGGCAACCACGGGGGGTTGCCCCTACGCGCCCCGTGATCCGTAGGGGCAGGCCCCCGTGCCTGCCCTCTTTTGATCCCGTGCCTGCCCTATCTCCTCCTGCCCTTTCTCCCTCCCCCCGTGCCCGCCTTCCATAATGCAATCGCCCTGGGCTGGGGGGTTCCTACGCCACGACCGCCGCCGGCTCATCGTCCTCGGTGTCCGTCCGCAGGGCGAGCATCGTCAGCGTCGCGCCGTCGTGCTCCCTGGCCCACACGGCGTCGAGCGCGGCGATGGCGACCTCGATCTGGCTTTCGTCGGGGACGCGCGTGGTCAGGTACTGCGTCCACAGGCCCGGCGCGATCAGAGCCTGTGCCCAGGCTTTGTCGCGGCTGCTTCCGGCCCACTTGAGTATCTCGAAGGCGATGCCGGCGACGACGGGCAGCAGGACCAGCCGCAGGCCGACGGTTGCGAGCACCGGCAGGATGCCCTCGGAGAAGGGGTGGCGCGGGACAATCGAGAAGACGACAATGGACGTGATCAGCACGATAAAGATGAAGTTGGTGCCGCAGCGCGGGTGAATCCGGCTGGCATTGGCGGCGTTCTCCAGCGTCATGGGCAGGCCGGCCTCGAGCGTGTTGATGGCCTTGTGCTCCGCGCCGTGGTACTGGAAGACGCGCTGGATGTGCTTCATCTGCGAGATGGCGGCGATGTACAAAAAGAAGATGGCGAGCCGGACCGCGCCTTCGGTCAGGTTGGAGGCCAGCCGCCCATGAATGCCCGCGTGACTGGGCAGAAATTTGTCCGTCAGCAGGGCGGGCAGGGTCCAGAACAGGCCGAAGCCCAGGGCCAGGGAGATCACCGTCGTCACGCCGATGGCGATGCCGTTGATCGTGCCGTCCGGGGACTTCCGCGCTTCGGCGACGCCTTCGCCCATCGCCAGATTCGCGGCGGAAGCGGCCCCTACCCCCGGCGCGAGCGCCGACCCCTCCCTGTTAGGGAAGGGCAAGGAAGCCGTTCCGACTCCCCCTTCCTTAACAGAGAAGGGGGCCGGGGGGTTAGGTTCCGGGTGGTCCGCCGCCTGGACGTTGGCGGCATAGGTCAGCGCCTTGATGCCCAGCGCCATCGCGTCAATTAATGCCAGCGAGCCGCGCAGGAACGGCTTGTTGAGCCATTGGACGGCGCGCAGGTGCTTCTCGATGGGTTCCAGTTGGGTGACGATCTCGCCGTCGGACAGGCGGCGGCAGGCGACGGCGAAGAAGCGCGGGCTGCGCATCATCACGCCCTCGACCACGGCCTGGCCGCCATACTGTGTCCGCTCATCCGGCATACGCTTCTGCTCCTGGGGGTTCCCCGCACATGGCCCGCACATGGCCCGCACATGAAAACAGCCCCCTCCCCGCCAGTCGTGAAAGACCGGGGCGGAAAGGGGACTGCGGGCGCTGCTATTTCTTCATGCCGTACTTGGACAGGAACTTGTCCACGCGGCCCGCGCTGTCGAGCAGCTTCTGCTTGCCGGTGTAGAACGGGTGGCAGTTGCCGCAGATTTCGGTGGTCAGCTTTTCGCCCGTCGAGCGGGTCTGGTAGGCGTGGCCGCACGAGCCGCAGGTGATCGTGGCTTCTTTGTATTCGGGATGGATGCCGGTCTTCATGTCGTTTCTCCTTCGTTGCCGTGGGAACACCCATCGGCGGGCCTTAAAGACAGCCAACTCCGCATTATACCGTAAGAACACCCCGGAAGGCAACCGCGTTCCGCAACAAAAACGCGCGAATCGGGTACAAACGCGGTTATGAGCAATGTCCTCCACCAAGCCGGGCAGAAGATCCGGCAGGCGAACGCCACCCAAACGGCCCCGAAGATCGTCTTTGCACACATCGCCGCCGGCCTCCTCCTGAGCATTCTGTTCACGGTCGTTTTCGTCCGCCTGACCGACTACATGACCGACAACGAGCATTTCGTCGCCCCGTTCGACCGACAGCTTTTGTTCTTCATGTACCATCACCGGGCGCCTGCCCTCACGACCGGGGCGAAGTTCCTGGCGCACATGGGGTCGCCGCCGGTCATCGTGGTCTTGGCCGCCGTCGCCGCGCTGGTCGGCCTGGCCTGGCGCCGTGTGCGCGGGGCGGCGTGGACGCTGCCGGTCGCCGTCATCGGGGCGGGCGTCGTCATCCAGGGCGTCAAGCTGGTGGTCAGGCGGCCCCGGCCCTCCTTCTTCACGCCGATCCTGCACGAGTCGGGCTTCTCGTTCCCGTCGGGCCACTCGCTGATCGCGATGGTGGTCTACGGGCTGCTCGGCTACTTCGCCCTGCACCTCTGCAAGAACCACGCGGCGCGTCTGGCCGTGCGGATCGTGACCGTGCTGGTCGTCTTCCTCATCGGCGCGTCGCGCGTCTATGTCGGCGTCCACTACCCGACCGACGTGCTGGCGGGGTGGACGGCGGGCGTGCCGTGGCTGATTGCCTGCCTGGCCCTGCACGAAGTCCTGTCCCGCCGCTGGCCCGCGTCGGGCGAGCCGGTGCTGAAGGGGTGACGGGAAGACCCCCACCCCCGGCGCTGCGCGCCGACCCCTGCCCCCGCAAGCGGGAGAGGGGCTGGGGGTGGGGGCTGTCCGACGCCTTCTCACAGCATCTCAGGCGGCGACGGCGGGCGCGTCCCGCGTCTTCTGTGCATGTTCCTTTCCCTGGCGCTCCTCGCGGGCGACGATCTCCAGCGCATCGGCCAGCATGGCGATGGGTTCGCCCGCATCGCGCATGGCCCAGTCGTCGGGATGCCGGACGAGCCAGGCGCGGGCGAGCGTCAGCCCTGTCTGAACCGCCTCCTTCGTGCGCTCAGACATGGCCCGCTCCAGAGCCTGGAACGCTTCTTCGCGCTGCGCCTCGTCCTCGGGCGCTTGCGGATTTATGACGGTGTTCATCTTTTGCCTCCTACCCATTCAAGTGGCCGGACGCCTCTGCGTAGACACGCTTGAAGCGCTCAAAATCTTCCGCGCCCCGGCCCCAGCCGAATACCGTTGCTTTACGGCTCGCGAGCGGGACGCGCAGCAGCCGCTCCATGAACTCCTGTTCTCCCGTCGCGGGCAGTTCGGCCATGATCCGGCGCAGAGCGTCCACGGGCGCGCTGTAGCGCCACTCGGCCTCAGTCGCCGTAAACGCAGCTTCCGTGACCGCAAGCCCCAGGCGTTTGAGGAGGATCGGTCGGTACAACCGCTGCAAGTTTTCCACGACGCCTTCTTCCCAATAGGGGAACAGCAGAAAGCTTTGCGGCGTGAGGCCAATGGAAACCGAGTGCAGCGCTTCGTGGATTAACGTCCGCCAGCGGCCGTCTTCGGCGGCAACCGACGTGACGACCGTGATGCTGCAACTCCATTCCTTCTTCGCGCTGTACGGCTCCGGGGAAAACAGCGCCGCCGTGCGGTCATCCAGCACTGTGACGGTGCCGTTCCAGCGCGAGCGCAGGCCGGTCAGTTGTTCCACCTCGGCGACCACCCGGCCTATCTCCTCAGTTAGTCTTTCCCGAGTTAGTCTTTCCCGAGTTAGTCTTTCCCGCTGCTCCTGCGGCTGTGGCATCATGGGCCTCCTTTCCTCGTATCCTTTGGCGCTTGCCCTGCTCAGGCCACAGTGTGCTGGTCGGAAGTCCCTGGAGGCTTGCGGCCACGCGGCCCCACCCAGACCGTTACCGCCAGCAGCGACGTGGAGACGGCTTCCAGCCAGTGCAGGCCGTGGCGGAACGGCGAGACGTGCGGAGGCAAAAAGTCAGAGACGAGAAAGTCAGAAACGAGAAAGTCAGAAACGAGAAAGTCAGAAACGAGGAGGTAGACCCAGGCCAGAGCGAGGGCCGTGACCCTGGACCTGCCTCTTGCTCCTCTGCTTGCGGGCGCCTCCATTGTACCATAGAAGGAAGGATTTGGGGGCAGGAGAACGCGGTCATACTCGCGAACAACGCCCCCATCACACCGCACAGATTAGATCGCAGACATTGGAGGCCCCTATGCCGATCCCTTCCGACTACGTTTCCTCCGACGAGTACGCCGAGCGCGTGTACGCGGGCGTGCTGGGCAAGATCATCGGCGTTTATTTAGGCCGGCCTTTTGAGGGCTGGTCGAACGAGCGCATCGAGCGCGAGCTGGGCGAGGTTCACTACTACGTCCACGAAAAGTATCTAAAAAACTTCTGTCGGAGTCTTGACAGATGTCGTTCCTTTTGTTATAATAGAGTTGTGGTGCAATTATTCAGTCTCTTGACTCAGGAATGGCTTTTCTTGCCGCTTGGAGCGGCTGTGAGGCCCCTGGTGACGATAAATTGACAAGATTTTCATTCAGGAAGCTATAATGCGCTCAGGGAGCCTTACAGAGCCAAAAGGCTTATTTGCACCACAACTCTAATGACTCCAGTTTTCGCAAAACGGTTTGCATAGACGCCTATGGCTAACATTAGGGATGTCGCGAGGGAGAGCGGGGTGAGCGCCTCCACGGTCTCGCAGGTGCTTAACGAAGGCGGGCGGCCTGTCAACGCCGAGACGCGCGCGCGTGTGCTCCAGGCGGCCCGCCGCCTCCGCTACCACCCGAACGCGATGGCGCGCGGCCTGCTCAGGAAGCGCATGGACACGCTCGGCATGGTGTTCCTGCACTCCCACCAGCCCATCCACACCGCCCAGTCGTTTCTGCTGATGATGGACGGCATCCTGAACGTCGCCACCCGGCACCGCCAGAACACGCTGTTCTGCACCGGGTACTCCTGGTCCGACGGCGACCGGAACCTGTCCACTCTGCTGGACCGGCGCTGCGACGGACTGATCCTGATGGTGCCGACGCGCGACACCCGCCTGGTGCCGATCCTGCGCGAACAGGGCGTCCCGTTCGTGGTCCTGTGCGGCCAGAGCGACGACCCCGGCGTCACCACGGTGGACGTGGACAACGCCGGCGAGGTCCGCGCCCTGGTGGGCCGGATGGCAGCGGACGGGCACCGGCGCATCGCCCTGGTCCACGGCGGCCCGGAGCAGCAGGCGTTCAGCTACTGCGGCGAGCGGGTGCGCGGCTGGCGCGAGGCGCTGGGGGCGGCGGGCCTGCCCGGCGACGACTCGCTGATTGCCGCCGCCGGCGGCTCGGACGAGTCGCTGGCACGCTTGATGGGCCGGCCCTCATCCGAGCGCCCGACTGCTTTTTTCTGCGTCACCGACCTGGACGCACTGGCGGTGGCGGGCCGGCTGGGTCGGGCCGGCTGGCGCATCCCCGAAGACGTTTCGGTTGTCGGCTTCGACGACATCCCGGACGCGGCCCGGTCCCGGCCGCCGCTGGCGACCGTTCACCAGCCGCTGCGGGAGATCGGCGAGCGTTGCGCCGAGATGCTGCTGGCGCAGATCGCGGGCGAGGAGGAGCCGGGCCGCAAGGTCCTGCTGCCCGCCGAGGTTTGCTGGCGCGGCTCCTACGCGCCCCGCCGGCCCGCCTGAGACCGTCCCGCGTCTGATCTGTGTCTGATCTGTTCTGAAGCAAGGGCAAAACCTTTTGTGCTATTGCAAAACGTTTTGCGGATACCCACGCATAGAGAAAAGAGGGAAAACGCCATGACCTACCGACACTCAGGCTGCCGCTCAGGCTGCCGCTCAGGTCGCCGCCCCGCTCCCAGGCCGCGCCGCGCCTTCAGGCTCCCACCCTGCGGTTTT
>JAABUX010003275.1_pt1 | contig 21619 bp, 18 predicted proteins | sample 5561851 | NCBI WGS metagenome assembly JAABUX01 (sample SAMN10711883, study PRJNA513361) | rock metagenome | isolation source: Antarctica rocks | place: Antarctica: Victoria Land, Richard Nunatak red sandstone | collected 2016-01-03 | reverse complement strand
GCCTGCGCGGCTGGCGGCCACTTCGTGGCATTTCGCGTGGGTGCTTGCACGATAGACATTTTGGTCTTCCCGTTGGTCGGGCTCAGCTTACCAAATGCCGAGCATCGCGCGGCCCACAAGAGCTGGTAGTGCAAGCCTCATGCAAAATGCCACGAAGTGGCCGCCAGCTGCGCCGGCGGTTTTCGCCGCTATCAATTCGCCTATACTGCATGCCACAATGAGGTTTGAAATGGAGCTGAAGGGCAAACGCGTGCTGGTGGTGGGGCTGGGCCGGTCCGGTTTGGCGGCAGCCTTGTTTCTGCGCCGGCATGGGGCGCAGGTCACGGTATCGGACGTGCGCAGTGCGGAGGCGCTGGAAAAAGAGATCCCGATGCTGCTGGAGGAGGGGATCGCGGTGGAGGCCGGGGGGCACGGGCTGCTGACGTTTCGGAGGCAGGATTTTCTTGTGGTTAGCCCGGGGGTGCCGCTCGATACGCCGGAGATCCGGCAGGTGCGCGCGTTTGGGCAGACTGTTCTGGGGGAGGTTGAGCTGGCGTCGCGCTTTTTGAAGGGGCGCACGCTGGCCATTACCGGGTCCAACGGGAAAACCACCACGACTACGCTATGCGGCGCGATTCTTGCGGCATCCGGTGTGCCGACCGTTGTCGGGGGCAATATCGGGATTCCTGTGGTGGCGCTGACGGATGCGTCGCGGGAGGACGGCTGGAACGTGCTTGAACTCTCTTCGTTTCAGTTGGAAACCATCGATACATTTCGCCCGGAGATCGCGGTTCTGCTGAATGTGACGCCGGATCATCTGGACCGGCACGGTTCGTTTGAAAAGTACCGCGAGGCGAAGGAACGTATTTTCGTCAATCAGACTGCGGACGACTTCCTGGTGCTGAACGCCGACGACGAGGTGGCGCAAAGGGCGGCGGCGCGGGCACGTTCGCGTGTGTTCTGGTTCAGCCGGACGCGCGTGGTGCGGCAGGGTGCGTTCGTGCACAACGGGACTGTTCTGTTCCGCGCGTCGGAGCAGGGGGCGGCCGAGCCTGTTCTGCCGGTTGCGTCGATCCCGCTCAAGGGTGTGCATAACCTTGAAAATGTGCTTGCCGCCGTGGTGGCGACACGGCTGGCCGGAGTGGCGTCGGAGGTGATTCGGGTTGCCGTCGAGCGATTCCAGGCGGTTGAGCACCGGTTGGAGTTCGTGGCGCGGGTGCGCGGTGTGGAGTACTACAACGATTCCAAGGCGACTAACGTGGATGCGGCGGCCAAGGCGATTGCTTCGTTCGAGTGCGGGGTGCATTTGATTCTGGGCGGGAAGGACAAGGATTCGGATTACCGGGTGCTGCGGCCCTTGTTTGAGGGCCGGATACGGGCTGTATATACGATCGGGGCGGCTGCGGAGAAGATCGAGTCGCATCTGCAGTCGTCGGAATTGGGATCTGTTGCGATTCCGATTCGTCGGGCCGGAACTCTTGCCGGGGCAATTGAGCAGGCCGCGGCCACGGCCGAGCCGGGCGATACGGTGCTGCTAGCGCCGGCGTGTTCGTCGTTTGACCAGTTCCGTGACTATGAGCAGCGGGGTGAGCGGTTCAAAGAGCTGGTGCATGCGCTGGAATTGCAGCGAGCTTAGTCTCGGGAGCGCGAGGCAGGTTTCTATTGTTTTGAAGGAGGTGCGGTGAATCGGAGAAAAAGCAGATCCTTTGGCGCAAGCGCTACCGCTTTGCTTAGGATGACACCTTTTTGTAGATGCGGCTGAAATCCGTGAAGATCAGTGCTGCAGGAGGCTAAAGGATGGCAAAGCGCGTTGGTGTTGACAAGTGGATTTTCTGTATTACGCTGCTTCTGGTCGTCGCGGGACTGCTGATGATCTTTTCGGCGTCGGCGGTGATGGCGCAGGCGCGTTATGGATCGGCTTATAGCTTTGTGCTGAGGCAGGCGGTGTGGGCGGTGACGGGGCTGCTTGCCATGTGGTTGTTGATGCACCTGGATTATCGCAAGCTCAATAACCCTACGGTGGTTTTCCCCGCGATTGCCGTCACGGTGATCCTTCTGGTCCTGGCTTTTTTCGGGCATGACTCGCATGGGGCGCATCGCTGGATCCGGGTTGGGCCGATGCAGTTTCAGCCGTCGGAGCTGGCCAAGCCGGCGCTGGTGCTGTTTCTGGCCTGGTGGCTACAGGACCGCATGAGCCGTATTGAGAACCTGCGCGAAACGATTTTGCCGGCGGCGGTGCCTAGCCTGTTATTTATCGCGTTGATCGTAAAGGAGCCGGACCTGGGGACTGCGATGGTGTGCGCCGCGGTGACGGCGCTGCTGCTGTATCTGGCCGGCATGAACCTTAAATATCTGTGGTACGCGGCGCTGGCGTCGGTGGTGCCGCTGTACTTTTTGCTGTTCCGGGTGAAGTTTCGGCGGGACCGGATTTTCGCGTTTTTGAACCCGGATGCGGACCCGCTGGGCAAGGGATTCCATATTATTCAGTCGCTGATCGCGGTGGGCACGGGCGGGTTCCACGGGGTGGGGTACATGGAAGGGCGGCAGAAGCTGTTTTATCTGCCTGAGCCGCACACCGATTACATCTTCGCGAATATCGCCGAGGAGCTGGGCTTGATTGGCGCGATTTGTATCGTGCTGCTGTTTGTGGGGTTCGGCTACCGGGGCGTGCGCGCGGCAGTTTTGTCCACAGACCCGTTCGCGCGGTTTCTTGCATTTGGGATTACGGCTACGGTGCTGATCCAGGCGTTTTTCAATATCAGCGTGGTGATTGCGCTGCTGCCGACCAAGGGCATCACGCTGCCGTTTGTTTCGTATGGGGGGACATCGCTGTTTATTACGCTGGCGTCGGTCGGGGTGCTGCTGAATATTACGCGGGAGCTTGAGTGAGTTCGCCTCAGGCGGCTGTGCGGGTCTTCATTGCGGGTGGGGGCACGGGCGGGCATATTATTCCGGCGCTGGCGATTGCCGATGCGCTGCGGGCCGGGCCGGGTGGGGCGGAGCTGTTGTTTCTGGGAACGTCGCGCGGGCTGGAGTCGAAGCTGGTGCCGGCGGCGGGGTACCGGCTGGAGCTGATCGAGGTTGGCCAGCTCAAAAATGTTTCGTTCGGCACGCGGGCGCGGACGCTGCTGGACCTGCCCCGGGCTGTGCTGCGGGCGCGGGCGCTGCTGCGCGATTTTCGCCCGCAGGTGGTGGTTGGAGTAGGCGGGTATGCCTCGGGGCCGGCGATGGCGGCGGCGATCCTGGCAGAGGTTCCGACGCTTGCTTTTGAGCCGAACGCAGTGCCGGGGCTGGCGAACCGGCTGGTGGGCAAGCGGGTTTCGGCGGCCGCGGTGAACTTTGCGCCGGCAGCGAGGTTTTTTCGCCATGCGCAGGTTACGGGGATTCCGGTTCGGGAGGCTTTTTTTTCTCTGTCGCCGAGGCCGGAGGGGGCCGAGCCGCACCTGCTGGTGTTCGGAGGCAGCCAGGGGGCGCGGGTGCTCAACCGGATGCTGCCGGAGATCCTGCCTGCCTTGCTTGATGCTGTTCCGGGTTTGACCTTGCTGCACCAGGCGGGGGCGCGGGCTTTCGATGAGACGCGTGCGGCATTTTTGGCAACTGGCGCGAATGCTGCGCGGTGGCAGGTAAGTGCTTTTCTGGACGATATGCCGGGCTGCTTTGCCGCGGCAGACCTAGTCTTGGCTCGCTCCGGTGCTAGCACGGTGGCGGAACTTTGTGCCGCAGGCAAGCCTTCATTGCTGGTGCCGTTTCCGCTGGCCGCGGATGACCATCAGCGGCGCAATGCCGAGGTGCTGGCCGGATATGGGGCTGCTGCGGTTCTGCTTGAGGCGGATCTGACTCCCCAGCGTCTGCTAGCGCAGCTGGTGCAACTGCTTACCGACCGGAAGAAATTGCTTGAAATGGGTGAACGGGCCCGCACGCTTGCCCGGCAGGGCGCGGGCGAGCGAATCGCTGGAATGGTGCGCACTCTGGCTGGCAGGAAACTGCAAGCGTAAAAAGGCTGCGCCTCCAGCGCAGCCTTTTTACATTTGGTCTCAGGTTCTGTATGAGGGTTATCGATGGCCGCCGCCCCCGCCGCCACCGTGAAAGCCGCCGCCGCCGCCCCCGCCCCCACCACCGTTCATGCCGCCCCCGTGAAATCCACCTCCACCGCCCGTCATACCGCCACCGTGAAAGCCGCCGCCGCCACCGCCCGTCATACCGCCGCCGTGAAAGCCGCCGCCCCCACCGCTCATGCCACTGCCGTGGAAGCCGCCGCCGTTCCCGATGGCGCCGCCGTGAAAGCCGCCGCCATTTGCGATGCCCCCACGGAAGCCGGCGCCATTGACGGTTTTACCATGAAAGCCACCGGCGTTATTGAAACCACCGACATTTCCGGCACCGCCACGGAAACCATTCGCCGCCCCACCGTGGAAGTCATGGCCTTCCCCCCCACGGAAGCCGCCGCCATACCCACCTCCGTTGCCATGTAACCCGTTGTAACCCCCGCTATATCCGGGGCGACCATAACCGCCGTAGCCGCCGTGCTCATGTCCGTATTCGCCGCCTCCGTAGCCGCCCCGCACATAGCCGTAACCGCCGCGTTCATAGCCGTAGCCGCCGCGTCCATATCCATACCCGCCACGACCGTAGCCGTACCCACCGTAACCATAACCGGTGCGTCCGTAGCCATAACCCCATCCGCGGCCGTAATAGCCTTGATACCAAGGGCCGGCACCGATAAAGAGACCGCCCGGGAACCAGTCAGCACCGTAGTAGCCGTAAGGGGCACAAGTATAAGGATAGTAGGTGTAGTAGCCGTAGTCGCACACCGGGGCAGCGTCAATGTAGCCGTATCCGTCTCCATATCCCGGGTAGTCGACGACCGGGCCGATGCCAATACCAACGGAAATCTGCGCGTCGGCGGCACGGGAGGCGAGCGAGAGCGGCAGGGCCAGCAGAGCTGAAAAACCAATTGCACGTAAAATGCTTTTCATCGAAGTTCCTTCTAATTCGGCAGGAGAGAGCGTGCACCTCGCCTTTCGAATGTTGCCTGGCGTCGCTCCGTACGCGGCAAGCCCGGATATTGGTTGGAACACAACTTCCTGTTTGAAGTTGCGCGGCGTGCAGAGTCATGTGCATGTCGGGCTCAGCTATGGTTGCCCTACCCTGTCGGTCCCTGAGGTAAGCTGCATGCAGCAGCATGTTTGCCAAGGCACAACGCGTTCACTTTATCGGCATCGGTGGGATCGGCATGAGCGGTATTGCCGAGATTCTGCTCACCCTGGGCTACTCGGTGTCCGGCTCCGATCTGCGGCACAGCCAGGCTACCGAGCGTTTGCAGGGGCTGGGGGCCAGCATTTTCGAGGGCCATGCGGCGGCGAACGTTGTGGGTGCGGGCGTTGTAGTGGCTTCCTCCGCGATTGCGGACCGCAATGCTGAGATTGATGAAGCTCGCCGGCGTAAGATTCCAGTGATTCAGCGGGCCGAGATGCTTGCCGAGCTGATGCGTTTGAAGTACGGCATTGCGATCGCCGGCATGCACGGCAAGACGACGACCACCTCCATGATTGCGAGTGTGCTGGGTGCGGGCGGGCTCGATCCGACGCTGGTGGTGGGTGGACGGGTCGATACGCTGGGCTCGAATGCGCGGCTAGGGAAATCACAGTACCTGGTCGCCGAGGCGGACGAGAGTGACCGCTCATTCCTGAAGCTTTCGCCGATTCTGGCGGTGGTCACAAATTTAGATCGCGAACATATGGATTGTTATCGCGATATGGCCGATATAGAAGATGCGTTTGTCGAGTTCATGGATCGGGTGCCGTTTTACGGCGCGGTGGTGGCTTGCTGCGATAACGCGAGGCTGAGTGCGCTGCTGCCCCGGGTGCGGCGCCGGGTATTTACCTATGGGACGGGTTCGCAGGCTGATTACCTGGTGCGGGTTCTGCCGTGCGCGTCGGTGGGGGGAAGGATCGAGGGCATGCCGGTGCGTTCGCGGTTCGAGATTGTGGCGGATGGCAGCGTGATGGGGCCTTTTGAGTTGCTGGTTCCGGGCCTGCACAACGTATTGAATGCGACCGCGGCGGTGGCCATTGCGCACCAGCTCGAGATTGCGGAAGCGGATATGGTGGCCGGGCTGCGGCAGTTTCGGGGAGTGGACCGGCGTTTTCAGAATAAGGGGTGTGTGCGCGGAGTCACTGTGGTGGACGATTATGGGCACCATCCGACCGAGATCGAGGCGACGCTGCGGGCCGCGCACGAGTGCGGCTACGGACGGGTGCATGTAATTTTCCAGCCGCACCGGTATACCCGGACGCGGGACCTGATGGGGGAGTTTGCGCGGGCATTTGTCGGCGCGGCTTCAGTGGAGGTGCTGGATATTTACGCGGCGAGCGAGCAGCCGATCGCGGGCATCGACACCCCGGCGCTGGTGGCAGCTGCGGCGCAGCGAGGGATGAGGCATGCGCGCAGTTTTTTGGAAGCGGCGGAAAGAACAGTGGCTCGTGCCGAGGATGGGGACGTGATCCTGACGCTCGGGGCTGGGAATGTTTCGCAGGTAGCGCCGCTGGTGCTCGAGGCGCTGCGTGCGTCCTCGGCAATTGCAGCCGTATAAGCGGGAGCACGTTACCATAGTGGTCCTTTTCAGGGTTTTAGCAGATGGACTATATGGGAGAGAACCGAATGACGGGCTATAGTCAGGATGGCGATTCCTACGACCTGGCTCGGGCGTGGCAAAACTGAACTCCAATGGATGGACAAGCCGCTCCGCGGTGCCCTCCCCGTCGTCCTCTGCGCTGTCGTCCGCGATAACCGAGGAGGAGGACGAGGCTTATCTGCGCCCGTCAGCGCCTGCGCTGCCGCAGCGCAAAGGGCGTGCACGTCGGGCCTCCGCTCAGGATCTTGTCCCGAATTATGATCCTGTCTTTGACAGAGGGGAAGACACGGAGCCGTTCCTGCGCAGCCGCCGTCGCGTTCCGCCGCGCAAGGGCGGGCGTTTGCGGGCTCTTGGGCGTACACGGGTCGGGCGCGTGCTGCTCATTCTTTTCGCTTTAATGGTAGTGGGGTTTGCCGGCGCGGGCGCGTGGGCGGTTCATTCCTTTTTGCAGCATGATCCGCATTTCCGCATCGATTCCTCGGCTTCGATCGAGGCGACTGGAATTACAGAGCTGAGTCGTTCGGAGCTGGTGAACGTGTTTGGCTCCGATATTGGCCGCAATGTGTTTTTTGTGCCGCTGGTCCGCCGCGAAGCTGCGCTGGAGGCCACGCCCTGGGTGAGGCATGCCACCGTGATGCGGGTGTTGCCGAACATCATCCGGGTCACGATCGAGGAGCGGGTACCCATTGCTTTTGTGCGCGTAGGCCGGGAGATTGAGCTGGTGGACGCACAGGGAGTTTTACTGAGCATGGCTCCGGCGACGCTGGCGCGCCGGCATTATTCATTTCCGGTGGTTGTCGGGCTGGACCCGAACGGTTTGCCGGCGGCTCGCGCGGATCGCATGCACCTGTTCCAGAGGTTTGTTTCCGCGCTTGACGGGGGTGGCGCAAAGGTCTCGTCGCAGCTCAGCGAGGTGGACCTGACTGACCTGGATGATGTGCGCGCGGTGGTTCCGGCGCAGGGGACCGATATTCTGCTGCATTTTGGCAACAGCGATTTTCTCGAGCGCTACCGCTCGTATCAGGAGCACCTGCCGGAGTGGCGGCAGCAGTACCCGAACCTGAGCGCCGTGGATCTGCGGTACGACCGCCAGGTGGTATTGAAGATGGCCGATGCGGCCGAGGCCGATGAAGCGGCGGAGTCGAAACCGCTTGTGGACCCTCGTCCCGATGCCGGGAAGAAGATTGCCGCCTCACGAAAATTGCCTGCAAAGAAGGTTGCTGCGGCTTTCGTCAGGCCTGTTGGAAAGCCTGCGGCGGCGCACAGCACGAAAGCGGCCCGTACCTGGTATACGGAACGCGCAGGTCCACACCATGCAGTTCGTTGGGTACCGCACCCTGTTTCAAACGCCGGGAGATCGCCGCGATGAACCCGAAGGGGGAAGAGGTGCTGGCGGTGCTGGACGTGGGCAGTGCGAAGACCCGGATGCTGGTGGCCGAGCTGCATGAAGGATCCTTACGGTACCGTGGGCACGGCATTGCGCCAACAGCGGGTATGCGCCGGGGCATTATCGCCGATCTCAAGCCGGCGACCGAGGCGATCAACCAGGCTTCCGTGCTGGCCGAAGCCGCATCGCAGGCGGTGATTGAGCAATGCGTGGCCGGCATTGGCGGCGGCCACGTGAGCGGGGTCAACTCGCAGGGCGGCATCGCGCTGGGCTCGAAGATGCGCGAGATCACGAAGGAAGACGTACGCGCCGCGGCTGACCGGGCGCGCGCGATCTCGCTGCCGGGCGACCGCGAGGTGCTGCACCTGCTGCCGCGACACTTTCTACTCGACGACGTGCCGGGGATTCATGACCCGGTCGGCATGGTTGGCCACCAGCTTGAGGTCTCACTGCACTTGGCGACCTGCTCGGCCTCAGCGCACCAGAGCCTGGTGACCTGCGCCAACAAGGCCGGCTTGCAGGTGACGGAGACGGTGTATGAGGCGCTGGCGGCGGCGGAAAGCACTTTGTCCTCGGACGAACGGGAGCTGGGCACTTGCCTGATCGACATCGGCGCCGGCTCGACCGAGCTGATTGTTTATTTCGAGGGGGCGGTGGTGTATACGGCCGTGATCCCGATCGGCGGCGACCATTTTACAAACGACCTGGCAGTGGGGCAGCACCTGGGTATTCCGGAAGCCGAGTACCTGAAATGTGAGTACGGCCATGCAGTGGTTACGGCTATTTCGGAGTCGAGCGAGATCGAGTGGCAGGGTGAGGAAACGAGTCAGCCGCGCGGCAGTATTCGCCAGCGTGCGTTGGCCGAGATTCTGGAACCGCGTGCACGGGAGCTGTTTTCGTTGATCCGGGAGAGCCTGCGCACCGGTGCGGTGCTGGAAGCCCTGGGCTCGGGCTGTGTCCTGGTGGGCGGCGGTGCGAGGCTGGCTGGGATGCTCGATACGGCGGAAAGCATTTTGCGGGTGCCGGCGCGCATTGGCACGCCGGTGCCGCTGTCGCGCATGCCGGGTGAACTACAGCAGCCGGAATACGCGGTGCTGGTGGGCCTGATGTTGTACGCCCATCGCACCGGCACGATCCGAGCGCAGGGACAAGGGACGCTGCGCGCCAGGCTGCGATCGATGTTCGCAGGGAGTATCTAAAAAGTCTCAGGAATGGGCAGGACTCGCCGAAAGGCGGAGAATAAAGGGAGTGAGGACGGGCATGAGCGAGAGGGAAGAGATGCGGATCCAGTATCACGATGAGATCCCGAAGGGCGCGAAGATCAAGGTGATGGGCGTGGGCGGCGGGGGCGGCAATGCCGTGAATCGCATGATCGCGGCGAAGATGGAGGGCGTGGAGTTTATCGTTGCCAATACGGACGTGCAGGCGTTGCAACTGTCGTCGGCGCCGGTGAAACTGCAGCTTGGTGTGAAGCTGACAAGCGGCCTGGGCGCGGGGGCGAACCCGGACGTCGGACGGCGGGCGGCGCTTGAGGATTCAGAAAAGATTATTGAAGCGCTGGAAGGCGCCGATATGGTGTTTGTGACAGCCGGGATGGGCGGCGGCACGGGGACGGGCGCCGCGCCGGTAATTGCCTCGCTCGCGAGCGAGATGGGGGCGTTGACGGTTGCGGTAGTGACCCGGCCATTTGGATTTGAAGGGAAGCGGCGCATGGCTCAAGCTGAGCGCGGCATGCAGGAGCTGCTCGACAGCGTGGACACGATGATTGTCATCCCGAACGAAAAGCTGCTTGCCGTGGCGCAGGATGCGGGCTTTTTCGAGAGTTTCCGGGTGGCTGACGACGTGCTGCGGCAGGGGGTACAGGGAATTTCAGACATTATCACGATTCCGGGGATCATCAATCGCGACTTTGCAGACGTGAAGACCACGATGGCCGGCATGGGCTATGCCGTGATGGGGACGGCGCAGCGCTCGGGCGAGAACCGCGCGATTGCCGCGGCACAGGCGGCGATGGCTTCACCGCTGCTTGAGGATGGCGCGATCGATGGGGCGCGAGGAATTCTGATCAATATTTCCGGGTCCAGTTCGCTGAAACTGAGCGAGGTGAATGCCGCGTCGACGCTGATTCAGAGTGCCGCGCATGAGGATGCGAATATTATTTTCGGCGCCGTGCTGGACGAAACTATGGGTGATGACGTCAAGATCACGGTCATTGCGACGGGATTCCGGCAGGGTATTTCCGGCAAGCGGGACGTCGTGGCGGCAGTACAGGTGGCTGCTCCAAAGGCGCCTGTTGCTCCGAGCGCACCGGCAGGGAAGCCGCGCTTTGCGAGCGAGTTTGAAGAGCATGGGGGTATGGGGAGCCGGACGCCCGCGCGCGAAAGCGCTTTGCTGGAAGAGCAGGAGATCTTTTTGCCTCGGGAAGGAACTTCATTGTTTGCGCCCGGGCAACTTACTCAACAGGACCAGCAGGATCGGCCTTGGGAGCAGTCCCCGTCCTTCCCCGCATCGGATCGGCAGCCCGTGCGGGAGGAAGATCTGGATATTCCGGCCTATTTGCGACGCGGAGGTAACTAGCGGGGCACACTTTCGCTTGCATCCGAAAGAAGTTTTGCTAGAGTGAGTGCATCACGTACCCAATCGATCCTCTGTTTGCCGAACAGGTTTGTGGAAGGGAATGAGCCGTTAGGAATGCTCATTCCTCCAAGCGATTTGCCGCGACAGACAAAGACATATGACGCTCCGGTCCATAGTATGGCCGGCTTCCTGCGGGGGGATTTGCCCGCGGCAGATTAGAGAGTTATTGAATGAGACGTTTTTTGCCTTTATTTGCGGCGTTTGTTTTATTTTTACTACCGCTCAGCACTTTTGCCACGGCCAACACCCGGCGTCACCATGCCCGGGCGGCGCATGTGCAGGAGAGCCCGCGCGCTCGCCATCATCTTGTCGCGCTTGAGCATAGCCGCCGTATTGTTGGCCGGCGTGGTACTCGTGTGGTGACGGTTTCCACGACGACCCGGCTCGTACGCGGGCGCAATGGCCGTTTGCGTCGCGTTTCTGTTCGTCACCGTTACGGTGAGGTGTTCACCGCCGATTCGTTTACCAATACCGATATCGGTCAGGGCGATATTACGACGGGCGAGGATCCGGTTGTGCGCCAGGCGGCAATCGATGCGCTGGGCAATATGTATGGAACCGTGGTCGCAATCAACCCGGACAATGGCCGCATCCTGGCCATGGTGAACCAGAAACTCGCGCTGTCAAGTGGTGCGGAACCCTGCTCGACGATCAAGGTTTCCGTCGCGCTTGCGGCGTTGTCCGAGGGCATTATCACCAAAGACACGCAGGTCAACCTAGGTGGCCATTATTCGCTCGACCTGACCGACGCGCTGGCTCGCTCGGTCAATCCGTATTTCGAGGTTTTGGGCCGTCGGCTCGGATTTGACAAGGTGCGCCACTACGCGAACCAGTTTGGTTTGGGTGAGCTGGCCGGCTATGACATTCCAGATGAACAACTTGGTGTGTACCCGTCGCAGCCGCTGCCGGACAGCAAGGGCGGCGTAGGTCGCATGTGTTCGTTTGGCGAAGGCGTTTCGATGACGCCGCTACAGTTGGGCGCGCTGGTGTCGTCTATCGCGAACGGTGGTACGCTGTACTACCTGCAGCATCCGACCACACCTCAGGCGATCGCCGGTTTCCAGCCGCGGATCAAGCGCACGCTCAATATCAAAAATCTAATTCCGGAGATCGAGCCGGGAATGGCCGGCGCGGTGGGCTACGGCACGGCGCGGTCGCTCAAGGCCTCGTTCAATCAATTTCCGGTGATGGGCAAAACGGGAACCTGCTCGAACAATGGTACGCGGTTTGGCTGGTTCGCCAGTTTTGCTGACACACAGCAGTACGGGCGGATTGTAACTGTCATTTTCCTCGAAGGCGGCCGGCCGACTTTTGGACCGAAAGCCGCGGAGCTGACGGGTTTGTTCTATAAGAACATGTGGGACCACAGCTACTTCGCTTCGCGCGAAGGCAATGGGCTGCCGGTTCCGGGGAATGCGTCACGTTAAAAGCAGCATCTTAGCCGGGTAGCAGCCAAAAAGCTGCCTCTGCATACAGGGGCCGCTTGTGTTGCGACAGGGGCCTATGAAGATTTTAACTGCTGCGGAAATGCGCGAAACCGATCGCGTGACGCATGAGCTGTATGGGGTGCCCATGTTGCACCTGGCTGCACATGCGGGTGCGGCGGTGGCCAGGTTTGTGCTGGCCGAATTTCCCGAGGCTCGCCGGATCGTGGCGATCTGCGGAAAAGGCAATAACGGCGGCGATGGATTTTTGGCGTGCAGCGCGCTTGCGAAAGCGGGGCGAGAGCCGCAAGTGCTGCTGCTCGGGCGTCGCGATGAACTGACCGGTGATCCCCTGGAGATGTACCGCAGATCGCAGCCCAGGGTTCCGGTTACGGAAATCACCTCGGAATCGCAGCTAAGCGAGCCTGCGCTGGCCAGGCTATTTGTCGAAGCCGACCTGATTCTGGACGCGATGGTCGGCACCGGTTTTAACCCGCCTTTGAAAGGCATGGCTGCCAAGTTGCGTGACCTGATCCAGCCGATGCCAACGCCCGTGGTGGCGATTGATCTGCCGTCTGGGTGGGACGCCGACTCGACAGCTTACGAGGTGGACGGCGTGGTACGGGCCGATGCCGTTGTCACGTTTACCTCGCCGAAGCTGGCGCATGCATTCGGCAATCTGACCGGGTCGGCTACAAAGCCAATCGTGATTGCGGAGATCGGCTCGCCGGAGGAGGCCATTGTTTCCACGCAAAACCTGCGCTGGACCGGCTCCGCTAAGCGCATTACGGAAAAACCGCGGCAGGCGGACGACAACAAGGGCCGTCATGGGCATGTGGTGCTGTTTGCGGGCACTCACGGCAAGGCGGGGGCGCCGTCGATGGCTTCGCTTGCTGCTTTGCGGGCCGGGGCTGGCCTGGTGACCGCGGCTGTACCGGCATCCATTCTGAATACCGTCGCGCTGGTCGCGCCGGAGTTGATGACCGCGCCCTTACCTGAAGATGCCCATGGGCAGATGGATACGAGCTTTTTTGGCGAGCCGCTCGACTTGTTGCTTAAGAAGAAAACAGTGATTGCGGCGGGGCCTGGGCTGGGCGAGGGCGAGCAGGCTGTCGGACTGGTGCATGCGTTGCTGGAACGTGCCGGTACTGAGGGAGACGTGCCGCTGGTGCTCGATGCGGACGCGCTCAATATTCTGGCGAAGGACATGCATCGTCTGCGAGACCGGCCGCACCGGGATACACAGCGCGTCGTTCTCACGCCACATCCGGGGGAAATGGCCCGGTTGGCTGGGCTCTCAATCGCCGAAGTACAGAAAGACCGGATCGGGCTGGCGCGGCGCTTTGCCGCCGAATACAACGTGACCCTGGTGCTAAAAGGGTGGCGTACTCTGATTGCACATCCGGGCGGGATGGTTGCGGTGAACACGACGGGCAATCCAGGGCTGGCCAAGGGCGGATCGGGCGATATGCTCACCGGACTGGTTGCGGCCGTGATCGCGCAGTACCCCGAGCAGTTGGAAGAGGCGGTTGAGGCGGCGGTTTACCTGCATGGCCTTGCTGCCGATTTTGCTGTTCGCGAGCAGGATGAGCATACTTTGCTGGTCACCGACGTCCTGGCAAATTTGTGGAGGGCATTTCGTTACCGCTCGCGAGGCAAAGACGGGTATGTTTGGTGGGAGGGATTGCCGCGATGACAGAAGAGATGGCAGCACGCAGGCTGGAGTTTCAAACCGCGAATGCCGCTGAGACGATCGGTATCGGGGCGCAACTGCTCGATATCCTGACGCCGCCGATCCTGCTCATCTTGACTGGAACCCTCGGCGCCGGGAAAACGACCCTGGTGAAGGGGATAGCCGAAGCATTGGGCGCGGCCGAGCGCGATGAGGTCACGAGCCCCACGTTTACCCTGGTGCATGAGTATGAAGGCGAACGCAATGGCAAGCCGGTGTACCTCTACCATCTCGACCTGTACCGGCTGGAAAACGAGCGGCAGGTGGAGCAGCTTGGCATCAGTGAGTTGATGGAGGATGATGCGATTGTGCTGGTTGAGTGGGGGGAGAAGTTTCCGTCCATTCAGCGTCGAGCTGCCGGTGAGATCGTGATGGAAACGTCCGGAGGGGATGGGCGCAGGATCACAGTAACTTTGCGGTAAGCCCGAAATTGAGCAGCATAGGCTTGAAGTGTTTAGAGCGCTTCTCCAACAGGTATAGCTCTTGATTCTTTGCGCGGCTTTTTGCGGAGAGTCTATTGCTATGGCCAAGGCGTATAGCGACGATCTGCGGGAGAAGGTGCTGGCGGCTTATGCGGGGAGCAAGGGCAGGTTGAAGGAGCTGTCCAAACGTTTCGGGGTTAGCTAGGACTGGGTGGCGAAGATCCCCGGATGGAGCTTCGCACTGGCCGGGCGCGTTCGCCGCAACGGGTCCGGGGACGGCCGAGCGGCCTCGATGTCGATTGGCTGCGCAGGCTGGTCAAACAGCGCCCGGATATAGTTCTGCGGGAACTGCAGCAGGTCCTGCTGGATGCCGGTACGTGAGTCAGCATCGCATGTCTGGCGCGAGTGCTGGCGAGGCTTGGCCTGCGGCTGAGAATAAAGTCACTCCGTGCCACGGAACGCGACACCGAATCCAACCGTGCGCGGCGCGAAGCCTTCGTTGCACTGCTTGAGCAGATCGCACCCGAAGACCTGATTTATCCGAATGAAAGCGGCGTGTCCACGCAGATGGCCCGCACTCGGGCGCTCTCTCCCCGAGGCCAGCGCGTGCATGCCACCGTACCGGGCGGACACTAGAAGATGCTCACCATCCTGGGCGCGCCTGGTTTACGTTGGCATGCTGGCCGTCATGACCGTCGAGGCGGCCCGACGATGACGCCTTCCTCACCTACGTGGACCAGGTGCTGTACCCCAAACTCAGGCCCGGCTACGTCGTCATCATGGATAATCTCAGCGCCACAAAGTCGACGGGGTGCGCCAACTCATCGAGCAGACCGGAGCGTCACTGCTCTATCCGCCGCCTTCCTCACCTGATCTCAACCCCATCGAAAAAGCCTGGAACAAGCTCAAGGAAGGACTCCGCGCTGCCAGGCACGCAGCCCAGGCGCTCAACAACGCCATCCAAGGCCTGCCTCCAACCCTCACCGCCCAAAACGCAAAAGCTTGGTTCGGACTACCCTTTCAGCAACTATAGCCATAGGAGAAATGCTCTAGAAGCATAGGTTCTAGTGTAGTGCGAGCAAGACGCAGATCTTTTGGCGCAAGTGCTACCGACTACACCAGCCGGAAAGTTGGCCTACAGCCTAGGTGTATGGTCCCGGAGTTTGATGGTGCATACTCCGCCCAGGGATGGAAGAAGGCGTTATGGGCCAGGTACTGCATAGTGCGCCAGTACGATAGAGGCAGTTCGTCGAGCGATACAGGGTAGTCAAGAGAGCTTGAGGGCCTTAGCCAGGCGTCACGGGGTCAAGCGCGAACACCATTGCCAAAGGGCGGAAACGCTGCTCAGGGACAGAACCGCCGACCGGGCCGAAGCAGGCCGGCTCAACCGTGCTCTCGTCCAAAGAGGAAGCCGGGGTGGTAGCCTTTCGCCGGCACACGCTGCTGCCGCTCGACGACCGCCTATATGCCCTCCAAGCCATGATCCCGCAGTTGTGTTCGTTTCTCGCTGCACCTTTGTTTGCGAGCGCCACAGCATCCCCCGATGTCGAGGGCGATCGGCCTGCCCGCAAAGTTCAAGGCCTATGCGATCGGCTATTTCCATATCGAGATCGCCGAGGTTCGCACCGAACAGGGCAGGCTGTATCTGTTCGTGGCCATCGACCGTACTTCCAAATTCGCCTTCGTCCAACTGTACGGAAAGCGACCCGGCGCGTAGCGGACGACTTCCTCCGTGCCCTGCTCGCAGCTGTTCCGTACAAGGTTCATACCGTGCTCACCGACAACAGTACCCCCTTCACTGCGCCCGGAAACACCTGCTCGGCCGCCACCGAAATCCGGCTTGCCATAAGCGGGACCATACAGCTAAGAGCAGATCCTTCACTGCGCTCAGGATGACAACTCTCTTCTGATATGCGGCGATTCGGGTTCACTTTGAAGATTGCCAGAATTGAGTCCACCTCCAAGGAAAAGCCCCGTCCAGGTTTGGACGGGGCTTTTGTGTTTGGGTTCCGGTTATGCGCTGTAGAGCAGGATGCCTTCGGAGGGGGCTTCGGTTTCCGCGCCTTCCTGCGAGACAGGACGGTAGAAAAGCTGGTTGTTCTCGAGATAGACCTCGAGGAACGCGGGGCGCTCGTTGATGTGGCCGGCGATGAGGGCTTCAGAGAGCGGGTCCTCGACGTAGCGCTGGAGTGCGCGGCGCAGAGGGCGTGCCCCATAGCTGCGGTCCACCAGCGTTTTCTCGAGAATCCACTTCTTGGCGTCGTCGGTCACCGAGATAGTGATCGCCTTCTGCACCAGGTTTGCATTGAGTGACTGCACCAGCAGCTCGAGGATCTGGATGAGGTCCGTGTCCGAGAGCGAGTGGAACAGGATGATTTCGTCTACCCTGTTTAAAAATTCAGGGTTGAAGGTCCGCTTGACCTCCTGCTTGACTAGCTCCTCGACCTTGTCCATGACCAGGTCTTCGCGTTCCGACTGGAAGCCGAGACCCTGCTTGCGCTGTAGGTGACGCGCGCCGATGTTCGAAGTCATGATGAGGATGACGTTTTTAAAATCGACCGTGTTGCCGAGGCCGTCCGTCAGGTGACCGTCTTCAAAGACCTGCAGCAGGATGTTGAACACATCCGGATGCGCCTTCTCGATTTCGTCGAGCAGCACGACCGAGTAGGGCGAGCGCTTGACGCGTTCGGTCAACTGGCCGCCTTCCTCGTAGCCCACGTAGCCCGGAGGCGAACCGATGAGCTTCGAGACCGAGTGCTTTTCCATGAACTCCGACATGTCGAAGCGGATCAGGGACTTTTCCGAGCCGAACAGGAACTGGGCCAGGGTGCGCGCCATTTCCGTTTTGCCGACGCCGGTTGGACCCAGGAACAGAAACGAGCCGATGGGGCGGTTCGGCGACTTGAGACCGGCACGCGAGCGACGGATCGCGCGTGAGAGGGCGGAGATCGCCTTTTCCTGCGAGATGACGCGCTTGTGCAGCTCGCCTTCGACGCGGAGCAGCTTCTGGGTCTCCTCTTCCTTGATCGAAGTGACGGGCACGCCGGTCCAGCGGCTGACGACGTCCTCGATATCCTCGCGGCTGACGATGCCGGCCGTGGAGTCGTCGAGGTGGTATTTGTCGCGGAGGGCGCGCAGGTTTTCGCGCTCCTTGCGCTCCTCGTCGGAGTAGAAGCGCGCCTTTTCGAACTCGTGGTTCGCGATGGCGTTTTCCATACGGTGCACGATGAACTTGATCCGCTTCTGGACCTCGGTGATCTCTTCCGGCAGGGAAGTCTGGCGTAGTTTGACGCGTGCGCCTGCCTCGTCGATCAGATCGATGGCCTTGTCGGGCAGGAAACGGTCCGGGATGTAGCGGCTGGAGTGCGAGACCGCGAACTCGATCGAATCATCGGTGTAGGAAACCGCGTGGAACTTCTCGTAGCGGTCCTTGATGCCCATGATGATCTTGATCGCGTCTTCCTCGTTCGGAGGCGGCACTTTGACGGCCTGAAAACGACGTTCGAGGGAGCGGTCTTTCTCGATGGATTTGCGGAACTCGCTCGGCGTGGTTGCGCCGATGCACTGGATTTCGCCGCGCGACAAAGCCGGCTTGAGAATGTTCGCGGCGTCGAGCGAGCCCTCGGCCGAACCGGCGCCGACCAGGGTGTGCAGCTCATCGATAAAGATGATGCAGTTCTGGTTTTCCATCAGTTCTTTCATGATGGTTTTGAGCCGTTCTTCGAACTGGCCGCGGTACTTGGTGCCGGCGACGATCAGCGAGAGATCCAAAGCGAGCACTCGTTTGTCGGCGAGGAAGCTTGGGACTTCGCCGTCGGAGATGCGTTGGGCGAGGCCTTCGACGATGGCGGTTTTGCCGACGCCGGGCTCGCCGATCAGAACCGGGTTATTTTTTGTCCGGCGGCAGAGGATCTGGATCACCCGCTCGAGCTCGCCATCGCGGCCGACGAGTGGGTCGAGCTGGTTGTCCATGGCAACCTGGGTCAGGTCGCGCGAGAACTCGGCCAGCAGACTTTGCTCGCGGTTGGCGCCGGTTGCGCCCTCGCGGTTGCCGCGCTGTGCCGCCCCTTGCGGGGCTTTTTCCTGCGTGGCGCGGGACAGTTCCTCGCGGATGGCGAGCAATTTCAAGCCGCGTTCGTGCAGGATTTCCGCGGCGAAGCACTTTTCTTCGCGGAGCAGACCGAGCAGTAAATGTTCAGTGCCGATGTGCTTGTGCGACAGGCGCTCGGCTTCTTCGGCTGCGTAGGCCAGTACACGTTTGCACTCGTTGGACAGCGGCAGGTCGACCGAGGTGGAGACCTTTTCACGGATGGTGGTGTGCCCTTCGATCTGCTTGCGGATCGACTCGACGGATGCATGCGAGCGTAGAAAGCGATTGGTGAGCGCCTTGTCTTCGCGCAGCAGGCCGAGCAGCAAGTGCTCGGTCTCGATATAGGGCGAGCCGAACTGGCTGGCCTCATACCGGGCGAAGAAGATGACGCGCCGCGCTTTTTCTGTATACCGTTCGAACATGTTCCCCCTTACTTCCTTGCATCTCCGCTCGGGTGCGAGCGGGGGGATGCGGTTGAGGCCAAGGCGAATACCCAAGTGTCCATGGGCAGATCCTGCTTTGCCATTGTTCTGTTTCTACTCTAATTGAGCGGCAGCTCCGGCTCCGGTACCGGATGCATACCGTCATGCGTTAGCCGTAACACACGATGGCATCGGTGTGCCAGCGCCATATTGTGAGTGACCATGACGGTCGTAAGGTTCTCTTGCCCGTGCAGCTCCTGCAGCAAGGCGAAGACGGCTTCGGCGGTGGTGCCGTCCAGGTCGCCGGTCGGCTCATCGGCTAGCAGGAGCCTGGGTTGGGTGATAAGTGCACGGGCGAGTGAGACCCGTTGCTGTTCGCCGCCGGAAAGCTCTCCAGCGCGGTGGTTGAGGCGGTTGCCGAGGCCTACTCGGTTGAGCCAATCGGCGGCTAGTTTGCCGGCCGGCTTAAGCTGTTCGCCTCGCGCCAGGAGAGGCATGGCCACGTTTTCCTGGGCCGTGAACTCCGGCAGCAGGTAATGAAGCTGCCAGACGTAGCCTACTTCGCGGTTGCGGAAGCGGGCCGCGGTTGGCCCGGACAAGGTACTCAAAGCCGTGGTGCCGATCCATATTTCGCCTGCCCTGGGTTTGTCGAGCGCCCCCAGCAGGTGGAGCAGTGTACTTTTTCCGACGCCGGACTGGCCGACGATGGCAAGGATTTGGCCTTCAGGTACTGAGAACGTGAGCCGGTCGAAGAGTTGGAGCCGACGAGCATCTGGTTGAGCGGTCGGGGCTGAGTAGCTCATGCTCAGGTTTTCTACTCGTATAAGTAGATGATCCTCGGTAACTAAAGGTCGCAGGAGAGGCTTGTCTGTGTTCATACCTGTGTTGATACCTGTGTTGATGGCGCGGGAGCTACTCATAGCGGAGGGCCTGGGCCGGGAGGACATTTGCAGCGGAGCTGGATGGGTAAAGGGTGGCAAGGAGCGCGACTCCGAGCGAAACGGCGGTCACCAGCAGGCCATCTGTGAGCCTGGGTGCGAAGGGGAGGGTATCAATAGAGTAAACATCGGCCGAAAGGTGGATGAGGCGGTAGTGGCCGCAGAGGAAGGCGACGCCGTAACCGATGGCGAGACCGATGGCGGTGCCGATGCAGCTGATGAGCATGCCCTGACAGAGAAAGATGCCGCGGATCTGGGCCGGGGCGACGCCCATGGAGAGAAGCACGGCGATGTCGCGGGTTTTTTCCATGACCATCATGGTGAGCGCGATCAGGATGTTGAGCGCGGCGACGCAGACGATGAGGCCAATGACGATGAAGGTGACGAGCTGCTCGAGTTTGAGCGCGCGGAAGAGTTCGCGGTTTTGCTCCATCCAGTTGGTGGTTTGGAAGCCCGGGCCGGCGGCCTGCTCGATCTCGCGGCCGATACGGTCGGCGTGGTTGAGGTCGTCGACTTTGAAGGAGAGGACCGAGACGAGGTCGGGCTCGCCGAAGAGCGCCTGCGCGTCGTGGAGGCGTACGAAGCCGAAACCGGAGTCGTACTGGTAGAAGCCGGAGTGGAAGATGCCGGCGACCTGGAAGCGCTGGTACTTGGGAACCAGGCCGTAGGGGGTGAGTTCTCCCTGGGGGCTGGTGACGACGACGGTGTCGCCGACGTGGGCGTCGAGGGAGTCGGCGAGGTCGTAGCCGAGGACGACGGGCGGGGTTGGGCCTGTGCTGGATGAGGCGAGTGCGGCGGCGCTGCCGGCGGTCATGTCATGGAGCATGTCGCTGACCTGCTGCTCCTGGGCGGGCAGGATGCCTTTGAGCAGGGCGCCGCCGGAGTGGGCGCCGCGCGAGACCAGCACTGGTTCATACAAAGCCGGGGCGGCGGCGGTGACGTGGGGCAGGGTGCGCAGGCGGGCGGTGAGCGTGCGCCAGTTGCGGATGCCGTCGTTTTGGACGCGAAGCAGGGAAACGTGGGCGGTGGAGGAGAGGAGGCGGTCCTGCAGGTCGCGGCGCATGCCGGTGGTGATGGCGAGGGCGAGGATGAGGGAGGCGACGCCGACGGCAACACCGGTGACCGAGATCGCGGTGACTACGCCGATGACGGCCTGGCGACGCTTGGCGCGCAGGTAGCGGGCGGCGATGAAGAGTTCAAAGCGCACGCGGGGGCTCCGAGATGCGGGTGCGCTGGGTGTGCGCGGGGGCAGGTATGTGCGGGGTGGGGGAAAGCAGATCCTTTGGCGCAAGCGCTACCACTGCGTTCAGGATGACACCGATTCCCACGCACAGCAGGAAACCGGTTTTCGGGCTCAGGAGGACATCAACTCCACCGCTTAGCAGGAAATCGGTTTCCGAGGGGCATGTGGCTATTGGAGGGATCACCTGAGCCCGGCAGGCAGTCATGGGACCGAAACCTTGGACGTGCCTTGATTGTCGTAGCGATCGTAGGCGCGCATCGTCAAAATGTGCGGGCCGGCGCTTGCTGTTGCGGGTAGCGGGATCTCGAAGTTGTACTCTTCGCGAAGGGAATCGGAAACGCGGCCGACCGGCTCGATGTACTGCCAGGGGCCGGCGTCGAGCGAGTATTCGGCACGCTCTATGGGCGTTTTGGCGTCGGTTACGGTCGCGGTGACGTGCAGGTTGGTGCCTGCGCGCTGGGCTGTCAGGGCGCTCACCTGCGGCGTCGCGGTATCTACGAGGAAAACATCGCTGACGCGCTCGCCTGTGAGTGCCGCGCCGGGGGGGTGGGAGGCGGCATCCGTGACGACTACCCGCATGCGATAGGGGCCGTCGGGCAGCAGTGCGGCGTCGAAGCTGTAATAGCGTTCGGTGAGGTTGTCCTTGAGCAGGTGCCACCCGGTTTCGTCCGGGCTGCGGTAGTAGAGGGCGAAACGCAGCTCGTCGCCATT
>JAABUX010003274.1_pt1 | contig 21623 bp, 17 predicted proteins | sample 5561851 | NCBI WGS metagenome assembly JAABUX01 (sample SAMN10711883, study PRJNA513361) | rock metagenome | isolation source: Antarctica rocks | place: Antarctica: Victoria Land, Richard Nunatak red sandstone | collected 2016-01-03 | reverse complement strand
AGCAGGAGGCTGAGGCAAGTGTTAGGAATGCGCATCTAGCCCCATCTATGCTAGCGTCTTGGCATGGATCATGTGGATATCCTAGCCTTTGTGGGCCATCCAATAAGACGGTACCCGAGGGTGGGCTGGGTGACACGTCACCCTTGGCACAGCCTCCAACACCCCTACTAGTGCGATCCTCATTTTCACAAGGCGGCATGCACCCTTTTCTCTATTAGGGGTGATCTCAACGTAGATTCTTCACCTCTTGGCAGAAGGGCTTATTTTCAACGGTTTTCAATGATTCCGGGAAGGTCGACTAGCGTGAGTTGCGGCCGTGAAGGACCTTCAATCTCGATACTTAAGACATCCCTCGCGAACGCTCGCGTGCTCGAGTCCGATCTGGCAGTATCGTCGATGCCCATGGTCACCATAGCCTCGGCCATGACACGAGGGAGCTCATCGAAACTGGTGATTGATTCCGCGAACGACTTGATCGACTCCTGTTCACTAGCCGGCCGGTCAGGGTCAGGGATCACTTTGATGGTGAGCGAGTTCGAGGAGGCTCGATGTAATATGATCTCCGTTGCAAATCGAGTGCAAAGGTTGTCGTTTCTCGGGAACGAGATCTCCGTGAGAGCTTCGAGGACCGAGCTCTTCCCAGCGGATTGCTCCCCACAGACCACAAGCTGAAGAAGCGAGAGAACGCTTTCGAGACCGCATTTGCGCAGCTGGGCGACAATGTCAAGGACCTCTCGTTGGTCTTTGGTCTGAAGAGATTCGAGAGACGTGGTTGTATCCAGATCTTCCTCGGGAGTATCCATTGGGCTTCGACAAGTGCTATACGAAGAGCTCCTAAAAACAGCAGAGGACTTTCAGAGGTCGAGAGAGCATTGCCTTGTAATGGACCGAAAGCTTCTACTTCGCTCGTAAGCCCTCCGAAAGGCGACCGAGAGGCAAAAGAGAAGGAAGCAAAAAGAGCAGGGACGCGTATATAGCGGGAAAGCTAAGTAAGGTGTTGCAAGTGCAACCCCTGAGATGATTTCTCTATCACAGTTGTTCTGGCGTTAGATATAGACACAAGAAGTGTTTAGTATTACTCCGAAGGCCTTCCCAGGCCGGCTAATATTACGCTCTTTCTTTCGGTTTGTTATGGTTTCGCCATACATACCATACTCTGATCAGTCGTTCCTATATATTCAATCCTTTGCTCATATACCGCGGACGCTCTCTGGTAGAACTCCTGTCTTTAACCATCTAGCCATGCTCTACCCATAAGCGCTCGAAGACTAACGCGCTAGAGTTGCCAAGTAATGAAAGGTATGAATAATGGATGATATTATTGGATGATGATGAGTAGTATTGTTGACTACTAATAGATGTGGTTGATTAATTGTACAGAGAAACACTGCAAAGAACACGCATGAAATCTCTTCTAGTTTGCCAAGGCCTAGTCACGGGATGATTCACGTGACATACCGAAGTTGACCCGGCCTGAAATCCAACACCAAGCAGTGATATTAGCGTATTTCAAATGACGTCTACATCGAACTACGAGGACTGAGATCTCCTATGGTATTTTGATCTGTCACTATTACCTTTGCTATCTTCGCAGCAGCTATGACAATATTTGAATAATCTCCCTTTGCACTGCTCGCCAGTATGCAAAAGACACGTGACAAAGATGCTCTAAGAGCGTGTGGATCATGCCGAACGCGAAAGATCAGATGTATACTACCTTTATCTAGCGGCCCACGCGTTTGTCAACCCTGCGCCCTTTCCGACCGGGAATGCATCTTCACGGAGCCTTCGCGAAAACGTCAGCGTAAACGAACTGATGCGAGGGTTACCGAGCTCGAAGAGCAAGTCAAGGCCTTGAGCGCGGCAGTGGACCGACAAAATTTGCCCGCGTTGAGCACGAGTGCTGAGGACTACGATTACAGCGGAGATACCATACAGCGGCAGGACAATGCAGGACAAGTTGACCAAATTCCCTGGCATGGTAGCCTTTCTAGTTCGAACACTGCGCCGCCAGGTGCCCAGGACACCTACCAATATCCGCTGGCGGCACCATGTTCGAGCACGCCCAGAACGTCCGGAGAAATTGCTATCGACTTGAGTGAAAACCCAGCGCTGACTCAAATTGGAGACGTGATCGATCGTGGATTGATCTCGATGGAGGAGGCGTCACGCCTCTTGAGGCGATACATGGTTGATCTTGTTCAACATTTCCCTGTAGTTCCCTTGCCCGAAGGTATCACGCTTATTGAGATGCGAGAAAAAAGGCCCATTCTCTTGCTATCCGTCCTTGCCGCCGCGGCTGGTGCATCTAATGTCGACCTAAATATGCGGCTCAATCTTGAGATTCAACAAACCTATGCTGACCTCGTGGCCATGAAGGGTGAAAAATCGCTCGAACTGGTGCAGTCGATACTGGTCACCATTACATGGTATTGCCCACCTGATAGATTTGACCAATTGAAGTTCTATCAGTATCTACACATGGCTTGGTCTATGGCTTTGGACATCGGACTTGACAAGGATCTGTGTATGCTCTCGGCCGCAACACAGGGTGAACAAATGCCAAGCTCTGATCGCCTTGTCTGCGGATTGATTGATGGCCGACGGTCTCTGCTGTCGTGCTATCTCATGTGTTGCATGGCATCCGTTGCCCTTCGTCGTCCGAACATGGTACGCTTCTCTACGTTGATGGCGGAGTGTGTGGATCTGCTTGAGGCATCAGCCGACGCTGTTACGACAGATCGCAGGTTGTGCGCATGGGTGCGACTCCAATGCATCATGGAGCAGTGCGCTGCGATCTGCTCGATGGATGATCCTAGCAAAGTTTTCAGCCTTGAGGAATCTCGTGTCCGTCATATGATGAAAAGCTTCGAGAAGCAGATCAGAGATTGGAAAGAGGACCTCGCCCCCGGGATTATGAACGAGTCATTGATGATCTTTTACCATGTCAATATTATCTATCTGTATGAGATGGTAATGTACGTCGACCACGACCCCGAGGACTTCAGGCCACCGTTTGTGGTCAAGAGGGTTGTGAACAAGGAAGATAGAAGTAAGCTGCCTCCGGCCTATATCGATGCAGTCTCCACGATACATTCATCAACGCAAGCGTTGTTGGACGCCTTCCTCTGTCTGGATATGGATGGTCTCCGGGCTCTACCTATTGTCAGCTACGTTCGTGTGACATATAGTGTCGTTGTCCTCATTAAGCTGTCGTTATCGGCGATGGCTGCTAACAATCCACTCGGGCAATTGTTGGACGCCTGGAATATTCAAGCCACGGCGTATCAAGACAAGGTCATAACTCATCTTGCCCGCGCTATTGGCTCCAATAGATTTCGAGTCGCAGGCAAATTTTTCATGGTTGTTTTGAAGCTCAAGTCTTGGTATGTCCAGCATGCTGTGCTATTTGACCCCCTAGTCAACAGCGAGGAGCAGATCAAGCCATGCGAATTCTTGGGACCTGAACACGATCCGTACGTCACGCTCCCAATATCCGAAGACCAAACTTCCCACCGATCTGAAGGCGTAGATTCGCTTTCATGTCGATCACATACGGGCATATCGCTTCCGCAGCATTCTTCCGTGACAAAGCCCGCAGAATTTGCGGGCGACTGGTTGATACCTCCGATCCACCTTGATCTATCACTGGTAGACATGCGCGGCTTGGAGTCAGAAGGCATACTTGACATGTTGCCCGAGCTTGGGATGGACCCCCATTCATACTTGTGATCTGGACAGGGTCTTTCGATTCGGGCCTGGTAATATGGCCGCCCGAGCATGGCGCGAGATGTGAGGCGGACTTCCGAGCTCCGATCTGCCAAGTCAGGGAAACTCTAATTCTCATGTTTCGAGGTGGCAGGCAGCGAGCATAGTGCATTTATCTTCTGACTTCTTGTGGTTAGCTTCGGGCCTTAATCATCATTGTATCCCCGGTCAGCAGAAGTCTGACATACAATGCATCTTGTCGCTGGTTGACTCAAGGATTATTTAAAAGCTTGACTCTCTACAAACGCGGCATTCATTGAACCTCCATATTGTGTTCACCATATTGCAATTCGAGCCCTTCAAAGAAGCCTCTTCACGTCGTTACTCTTTTCGTCACTTCAGGTCGTGACCTCTTTAAGACACGTTTAATATACTTTCAACAGCTAGTGTCATCATGCCTACCAATGGAGGGTACCTAGACCCTAACAGGCCTGATCCTTTGGGACCTCATGACGCGAATGTCATCATTTACGGGTGCGTACTGCAGACATTGCAAATATTGGAATACTCATTAACAGTCACCTTACAGCTACGTGCCTAGCATTGCTCTATGCGCACTGGGCATAGCCCTGTTCGCCCTCGCCTCTGGTGCACATGGATACCAAGTCTTCCGATATCGCGTCTGGTCCTTCCTCCCGCTCTCACTGGCCTGCTTTATGGAGATTATTGGCTACATCTTTCGCGCCCTGTCGTCCGTCAAAGATCCATATATGATTACATACTTTGTTGTACAATACTTTTTCATTGTGGTGGCCCCCGTTCTCATTTCGGCCAGCCTCTATGTCTGTCTTGTGAAGTTGATCAGATGGTCCGATACCATTGGTGTTGATATGCGATCACGATACTTTCTGCGACCAAAGCTGCTCCTTTGGATATTCATCACTGCCGACGTCGTAACCTCTATCATTCAGGTAGCTGGGGCGGCCATGATTGGCGTGGCTGAATCGAACGGAAGAAGCCCAACAACGGCGAACGATATCCTCTTGGCCGGTCTCGCCGTCCAGACTTGTGCCTTCGTCGCTTTTCAGATCCTGTACGCCAAGCTTGCGTTCCTACTGATTCGGGACGCCAAAGCGCGGATCCACGTTAAAGGCAAACAGCCATTGCTGCTGGCTATAGGGGCGGCGAGCATTCTGGTCCTACTGCGAACAGTCTTTCGGTTGGCTGAAACCTCGGAAGGGGTGTTTGGGTATGCTAGCTCACGAGAGGTTTTCTTTGGTTGCTTGGAATTTGCGCCCATTGTTGTCGCAGTTTGGCTGCTTGCCATCTGGCATCCTGTCCGATCGTTACGTGAAACGGACCCTTCGGCTCCGGGCCCCATGACTACAAGCGAGATGGCGGAACCGTAGACGGGTCAGGGGATGGTCTTTTGCTAAAGGGCGCATTTGGGCCTGGTGTCTTGACTGTTGACACGCGTGCGCCATTGGATAGATAAGATTGAGTTGAACGAAATGCCAGTGATGACTGTCCTGTAAGAATTGACCACTATCTAAAGTCCCTCCACGAGTTCTGGTCTCTGTTTATTTTCTATGACCTCCTCAGCGCGCTGGTAATCGGTCTCGGGAGAGCTGCGTTCGAGCCTATATCATGAGGCTATCATGGCCGTGCCTAATAGACTAGGGAGAGCGAAGGCACTGAAATAAGGATGTTCTGTGGCAATCGCAGGCAGTGCCTTCGCCTGTTCGGGATCGTTCTGACCCTCTTTTGCAGCACTGTTAACGCCGATAAAGCCGAAAGATTGAAAAATCGGGCCAGATTGCCACTTCCTTCTCTAATTTTAATTTTAGTTGGCAAAACGATAGTTGCGACCTGTGCAGCTATCCCAGTCAAGAATGAAGCTTATAAAGCTGTCAGTTAGTGACTGCGCATGCCGGCCTCATGTTGCAGACCTTATCGTTAGTACAGCTTAGTCCTAGGGTGGTGAAGGCTTCTGGATTTCTGCCCTGTCGGCCTCATCGGCGTCAATAGTGGTGCAACAAGGGGTTCTGGTGCAGAAGGGGTTCAGAACGAGTAGTGATGACGTGCAGCGTTGTTTCGGGAGCTAGAAGTGACGTATTATGCTTGGCCTTGCAGAGCATAACAGATTCGCCTATTTTTCATAATGTACATAGTAATAGACCATAAAAGAGCTTCGGCGCTAACAGGGCTCCGTCGACCACTTACTTGACGGCGGGTCCATAATGCACTAACGCAGTGAACGCGGAACTCTAACATGTTTCTCGGCCACGGAGGTTGATGTTTCCCGGCGCTACTCTACGGGGCCAGATGCTTTATCGATCGCTGTGAATCATGTTGGTCCACACACTGGGGGAGACGGTGGAAACAATTTGTCAACTACGCTGCAATGTGGTTAAGATGGTATTTGTCGTCGGCTGTGCTTCTGTGAGATTGCTTGGCTAGCTTTCTCTCCCATTACGCCCGGTCCGGACATGTATCTGCATGAATCATTGGGATTGCTTAAAAGCGTGTTGATGTCCGGCTTTGGGACAAAGCATCCTCGAACCTATCTACATTAACATGTTACTCCTTCGCCAGATTGGTACCTTGACCAGGAAGAACTTACTCATTGTTTTGTTTCGCCGCAGAATATCAACGCCAGTCCGAGCTCTCCTCCTGCCTGTTGTCCTTGCCTGGTTCTTGACATATGCGCGTAATATTTTCGTTCCGCCGTCGACTTATGGCATTGGCAACCCCCGGCCACTGGTTTCATTACCGGATTCACTGGCCTTGGCCAGCGAAGGTCGGAATATCTTGGCCTTGGTAGACAATGGTTTTACAGGTGGTCTAATCGGTCATGTGGTTGGTCAAATTGCAATGACCGCTAGAGAACATGCTGGGACAAATGTGCGCATTCTCTCAAACGAGGCTGATCTCCTCACTATATGTAAAAGCTCTTTGCGCGGTGCCTCAGCCTGCATCGCGAGCGCTGTTTTTCACTCATCGCCCACTGAAGGCCCGGATGGCCAGTGGAACTATACTCTGCGCGCTGACGGAGCTCTGGGGACCAAGATCGATACAACGTCTTCGACCAACGATCCCAACGTTTACATTCTTCCTCTTCAACACGCGATCGACTCCGCTATCGCCTCCAGCAGTGGCGCCGTTGATGTCAATTCCTTTGACCCCATTCTTGAGTATACCTTTACCTCGCTTACCCAGGCACAACGCGCCGATCAGATTCGTATCAGCTACATGAAGGCCATTGTCCAGATCATCGCTGTCGCCTTCTTCATAACCATGTGCGGTGTCACTTTTCATTTGACCGGCCTGATGGTGAGTTCGAGCTCAGCCCGATGCCCTCCAACAGTTGACATAAAATATCATAGGCCTCAGAACGGGAATCTCAGATGTCTCAATTGATCGAATGCATGATGCCGAACATTCGTCGATGGGAACCCCAGGTAATTCCCCAGAAGGACTCAACACGTTTCGAATTTCAGCTCGTTGACGATCAATAAGGCGGCAAGGCTTCTGAGCTACCACTTATCCTTCTCTATCATCTACTTTCCAGGCTGGCTGGGGATTGGCCTTGTGCTGGCTTTTTTGGTCTTCGTGAAGTCAAATATCGCTATTCTCATCGTCTCACACCTTTTGGCCGGACTCTCGCTCACCTCTTTCTCTATCTTCGGCGCATCCTTTTTCAGGAAGGCTCAGCTAAGCGGGATCATCCTCGTCATTGTCTCACTATCACTCGCCGTTGTGGCACAATTTGTCGTCCCGAGTACAGGAGCAGGTTATGTTTTTTCCCCTCACAAAGTCTGTCAAAAAGCAATGCTTACCGTATTGAAGTTGTCATCTTGAGCTTGCTTTTTCCGCCCATGACGTACACCTTTCTCATCCTCCTCATGGCGCAACACGAGATGCGAGGTACTGGTATCAACCTCCTAAGGGCTGACCCCGACAATCCTTGGGCCGTACGTGGTCTGATCTTGTTGATCTTCTTCGTCGCCCAGATTGTGGTTTTCCCAATTTTGGGAGCCCTTGTGGAGCGCCGGCTTTATAGTGAATCCAATGCCAGACGGCCTTTACTCAACGACGATGCGCCAGTCGCTGTGCAGCTCCAAGGTTTCACAAAGCGCTACGCACCAAACTGGTTTGCTCGAGTGGTCCGCCGAAAGAAAGACGAGGTTGTCGCTGTCAATGAGCTGAACCTCGAGATACTCTCAGGCCAGATTATGGTCTTGTTGGGTGCTAATGGCAGGTGAGCTTTGCACGGGACCAAGTCTTTACACGCCCATACTAATTGAATGCACTCACAGTGGTAAATCCACCACTCTTACCGCGATCGCAGGCTTGACCGCTGCCACCACTGGCACGATCGCATTTAGCGCAGGCCAAGGCGTTGGCTTTTGTCCACAGGGGAACGTGCTTCTTGAACTGTGCACGGTCGAAGAGAATGTTGGTATCTTTAATCGCTTGAAATCCTCTGGCAGAATGGACTCAAAAGCCGAGATTCATGAGTTGATCAGATCGTGTGATCTGGATAAAAAGATCGGAGCTCGAATCAGCTCGTTGTCGGGAGGCCAGATGAGAAAGCTTCAGCTTTGTTTGATGTTCACAGGTGGGACCCAGATATGCTTGGTCGACGAATGCAGTAGTGGCGTCGACACTCTGGCTCGTCGTTCTCTACAAAATATCTTGCTGCGTGAGAGGAGTCGATCAAATCGCACGATCATTTTGACCACACATTTTCTTGACGAGGCGGATGCGCTATCGGACCGTATCGCTATCTTGTCGAATGGAACTCTTCGGGCAGAGGGGACCGCTCCTGAGATCAAGAGTTCTTTCGGGGCCCGTTATCGTATCCACGTCCACCGCACGGCCCATACCAAAAGCGTGCCTTCATTCGCCGGCGCAATCCGGCAGGACATCCACGATCGAACAATCCTGACTGTGCCAGGCTCGGCCCAAGTCGCGGATCTCCTCACCATACTCGAATCGCAGGGCTTTTCGGATTGCGGCATCGATGGCCCAACAATCGAAGACGTGTTTATGGGGATAGCTGACGAGATGAAAGACACCTCCACAAGTCCCAAGGACTTCCCGACCGTGATTGACAGCACTGACAAGCCCATGTCCATCCTAACGGATAATTCTCGAAGACCCGTTGCCCTAGAGAAAGCCGCCCTCGACCTACATGGAGGTAACTACGTCAACCTCTTCGAGCAATGGCTCATTTTGTTTCGAAAACGGGCGACCATCTTTCGACGTAATCCGGTGCCAAATATGCTCGTACTATTCCTCCCAATTGTTGCCACAATCTTAACAGCATTGTTCTTACGGGGCTTTCAAAGAACAGGTTGCTCGCCCGGTGCCAGAGTAACTAGTCCACCCGTCAGGGCTCTGGCGACCCAGACAAACTATAGCTTCCTCGTCGGCCCATCGTCGCGATTTTCTGTGGAAGTAATCGGACGAATCGCATCAACACTGCCCAGCAGGGTCTCCGATACAACAAAAAACGCTACCAGGCAGACCTTGACTTCTTCCCTACGAATGGTAGAAAGCCAGTCAGATTTCGATACTTACCTTCACCAAAGATTTAGCAGCCTGACTCCTGGGGGATTTTATATTGGAGGCCAGGGCTTTTCGGCTACGCTCATATATCGTGGGGATGGTGATGTCTCTCTTGCTGCCATCTCGCAAAATGCACTGAACAATGTCCTGTTTAATCAGTCGGTTGCGACTCAGTATCAGCCCTTTGCAGCTCCATTGAAGGCAGATGGAAGCAACACCCTACAATTTTGTGTCTATCTTGGTCTATCGATGGCTGTCTATCCAGCCTTTTTCGCCCTGTACCCATGTACAGAACGACTCAAGAAGGTGAGGGCATTGCAATATAGCAATGGAGTTCGCGCAGTTCCGCTTTGGCTGGCGCACGTTGTGTGGGATTTCCTGTTTGTACTGGCTGGCGCTGTCATCTCCATTGTCATCCTGAGTACCTCCACCAATGCCTGGTACCATCTCGAATATCTCTTCGTGGTCTTCTGCCTATATGGCCTTGCGTCTGCATTATACAGCTATACTATCTCCTTATTCGCGCAGTCGCAGGTAGGTGACGTCCTTAATCCACTGAGAGCATCCACTGAATGGTTCTACCTAGTTGGCGGCATTTGCACTTTCGGCCGCTTCACAAGCCATCATGTTCCTGTTGACCATTGTCGCCTACATCAGTACTCTTACATTTTGTAGGTTCACTTTTTTGGACATCGCAATGGCGTGCTGTCTAACGGCCGCTAGCACCCGTAAATAAAACAAACCCCACTCTATTAGATCTATATTTCACTCGCGCATTGGTCTCACCATCAACTAACCTTGCGCGTGCATTATTCCTCTCCCTCAACATATACTCTATCCTTTGCAGAGATACGGAGATTGTGTCGTATCCAGGCGGTATTACAGTCTACGGAGGCCCTGTTCTTTATCTAGTCGGACAAGCCGTCGTTCTACTGACTATCATCATCTGGAGAGAGAGAGGTGGAACCTTCAGGAACCCCTTCCGCCTAAGTCATCCCCCTACCGCTTCAGGGGCAGACATTGAAGACGCTGCTGAAAAGGACGACGAAGTGGTTGCCGAACGCAACCGCGTTACTGAAACCACCACCGACCCTCTTCGCGTCCTCAATCTCTCAAAACATTTCTCCCGCATCTCCGCCGTCCAAAACATCTCTTTCAGCGTTTCCCTCGGGCAAGTTTTCGCGCTCCTCGGCCCCAACGGGGCCGGGAAATCCACCATCATCAACATGATTCGCGGCGAAATCGCACCCTCGAAGCCTACGAGAGGGATTACCAATCCTGAAATCACCGTTTCCGACACCTCCATCCTTACGAGCCGCACCGCTGCGCGGCAAAAACTTGGTGTCTGTCCGCAGTTCGACGCTCTAGATCAGATGACCGTGGTTGAGCACCTACGCTTCTACGCACGAATTCGTGGCCTCTCAGACGTGGACCATAATGTCTCTACCATCATTCGTGCAGTAGGTCTGCAGTCCTTTGAGACCCGCCTCGCCGCTAGACTCAGCGGCGGCAGCAAACGGAAGCTCTCCCTGGGCATCGCTCTTATGGGCAACCCTGCGGTGCTTCTGCTCGACGAGCCCTCCTCGGGCATGGATGTGGCCGCTAAACGCAACATGTGGCACACCCTCTCTGAGATTAGCCGTGACCGCTCCATACTTCTGACGACACACTCGATGGAGGAAGCGGATGCGTTGGGAGACAGGGTGGGGATCATGGCAACTAGGATGTTGGCATTGGGGACCAGTGACTATCTGAGACGCAAAATGGGAGATCTACTGCATGTCCACCTTTCAATGCAGAAATCGCAGAGCTCTGGATTTGAGAAGATCGACGTGGTGCTGAGGTAGATTGCAGATACTTTCCCAACCACTAGCACCGATGTGAAGACGTACTACGGTCAAGTGAGGTTCGCCGTGCAGACACACTTGAGACCGATTGCGCCAAAAGCGAATGAGGCGTTGGGTCAGGAGCAAGAAAAGGTGACCGCTGATGTTTTGGCGCAAAAACATAGCCTTGGGACATTGTTCTCTGCGCTTGAAAGCAATAAAGAAAGGCTGGGAATTGAGTATTACAGCGTTAACAAGACCACGTTCGATGATGTCTTTGTAAAAGTCGTAGAGCAGCATGATAGAGAGGAGGAGGGCGGAAAAGAAAAGAAGAAAGGAGAGGTTGGGAGGGAGGAGGAGGCTCGTAGCAGTGGAGTTGGGGTAAAAGCAGTACAATGGATTAGGAGACTTCGAAGGGATTAGTATTCTTGTTAGGTACTAGCTTTTACCAGGAACTCCTTTGCCTTTTCGGAGTTCTTCAATGCGTGTTCCCTCGGCTAGTACTTTCTCCCTACATTTTCTGTAATCAGGACGCTCTTTCAAGAGATAAGTCTCACTACTGCGTAATCCGTTATGGCTTCTTTGCTGCGATCTATATACCATCAAATGCAACTACGACTTCCTTTCCTCATTTAACATGGCACAACCGCACTCCTTTCCACTTGAAGTAAGATTCTAGTCAGTCTAAAAGTGGACTTGAATGCGGTCATGTTCATGTTAATTGTGTAGCAGAAGATGTAGTCACACTTGACAATATATTGATCACATGAAAGACCGAATGTTGCGTGGCTGTGTCCTGGTCGGGACTTTTGGTGCCTTTATAGCAACGACCTTTAACCAGTATCAAAGTTTGCTTGGGCAATCATACACGTCGAGGACCAGCGAAGCAAGATTCCAATGCCGAATTCAAGCCTTTCGCTTCCTGTATCTGAATCAGTCACCTTTTAAAATGACTCAGGGATGAAACATACTATCTCCACGCGTCCGAGTCAAAGTCAGTACCACACTCAAAACGAAAGCGGCGATATTGGAGGCGCAACTTAAAGTAACAAAAAAGGAAAGCCAAAGGACTATGTTTCGGCTCTCCCTGGCAGACTGCAAATACTGTCTGCATGCAGGTAATTTCATGTTGCAACCATGCATCGCTTTGCTCGGACACCATATATACTCAGCACGGTCAACTACGATGGACTAGAGAAATCGACTGTGATTGGCCATTACAAGGTGATGTGATTCGAAAGGCCGTCATCACCCTGACTGCCCTGACTGCCTAAATTCGTGTGTCAGGGCATATAGTGGCAAGTCGGGTCAGTGGGGTCACTCATGTCACTCAGGCGAGATTTGGAAGTCGCCAGGTCAATGAGGAGTCAGGGCAGTCAGGGCAGTCAGGGGAGTCAGGGGAGTCAGCGAATTTGGTTGACTCAACCCAGTAATAACTAAGATCGGGCCGGGCCATTCGACGATCCCAAACTCCACCTCCTCTATTAGATCCCCTGGCATTCGGAGCCCATCGTTCACGCTTTTATCTAAAAGATCTTGCCTGAATCGACGAGCGTGGTGAAACGAAACTTGCTGATTTTTAAAAGGGTTCTGGTACTTCCAAAGTGGGAATACCAAAGCATCGCGAATTAACCAACTATCCTTTGAATTTGATGGCCCAGAAAGCGGCGATATGGCGTGTAAAGGCAGGATCTATAGCGTTATCACATCGATCGTCAATTTTTCTAAGAACGTGCATCAGAAAGCTAGGCGGCTCTTGGCTCTTTCATTTCTTATAGCTCAGACCACTCTTTCAAGTCTTTCACCAAGTTTTCACGTCTTTCAATCCATCTCCCAACCATTCTTCCTTTCTCAGAATTCTGCCAGTATCACGCATGCGGTCCGAAGGATGGCGAAAGCGTTTGGATTCAGATCGCGCTTAGAGGTCAAGAACATTCTGATTGATACAATTTGGCATCTTTCCGTTACTATGTCGGTCAAAGACCCATTTCCGTCGGAAGTTGACTGTCACCAAGTCTCCTACTGGCCTTTTATGACTATGAGGATTGGTAGACGTCCTTCGTCCACGATTGTCCTACGCTCTGTTGGTGGTGGCAATTGGAAAGCTTTCTCGACAGTCTTGATAGACCCTTCCCGGCCTCTGCCCAGATGTATCATGGCTGCTTGGAACCATTCACTTGAGAATCTGGATTACAGATTTGAGGTCGACATATGGGAGGGTGCGCTTCATCTTGAATGGGCGGTCAGTACTCAAATCTGCTTCGCGGCAATACCGACTAAAGCTCAACAGCTTCATCTCCGGGCTATCGCAAAACCTCAGTTTCAAGTCGTTGGGAATCACGCTGACCCGCGGTTTGACCTCCTTTGCGACCGCTGCGTTCCTTGTGACGAATTTCCATGGCCTGGAAACACCGCAGAATTACAACATCAAGGGGTGGGCAGCAATGTTTCTCGGAGTCCAACACCGATTGTAGAAGAAGAACAGATGGAGACCCTTGGGGATCTTGGATTACGTACACCACCTAATGATGTCAGAAGCTGGTTTCACGACAAGCATCACAATGAAGATACCATGGACTCTCGGGGCCCTAACTCCTCGGCCTCAGAATTTCACATAGCCAACAACCAGCTCACTGAGACCACCAGCGGACCTGATCCAAGCGATGTTCATCCACGCCATTAACCTGTGAACGGAGATGGATGGGCAGCCTCCGAGATCGAAACCTGTCTTCGAGAGAAGCATCTTGACCCTTTGGGCTGGGAGAAATGTTTCGATGATGGTATTGGTAAATTTCGCACTCCGCGACCTTCGATCTCTCCTAAAGATCACCGTAATACTGGCACACCTAGCTCATTCGATCACCACAACGACCGGCATCCTCTCCCAAATAATTCCATACAGCATTACCTCGTCACTGACAGTCTATATTAAAGTTATAATGAGATCTGACACCTTCATGGCGACTAAAGACACCAGACCTAGCGCATCGAACACTACCAAAACGCTCAGCTTAGAAGCAGTAGTAATTCCCTCGGACCAGTAGGCTGGAGAGCACCACCAGTATGGAGGCGCAGAAAGCTGACGAAACTTGTAGACAGCGTGGCAAGCTGTCTGCGCAGCAGTATCTTTTCATTGCACGAAGACGTCTTTTTCTGCTCCGAACTATACAAAGATTCGAGAGTCATTTCAAATACCCGTTATGGCAAAGTGAACAGCAATACTTGGCTGATCTACTCAAAGTCGAAAGGCCGGGAAAGTATGCGAGCTATGCTCAGCATGCGCTGTCAGTCAGTCAGCGACTTAGAAGTCCCGCCAAAAGTATTCGACATCTGAAGAAAGATGATAAACGCACACAGACGGCCCTAGAGTCTGATATGACAATGGTGGGAGAAAAGGAAGCTGAATACGCAAGCGAGACAGCAGATGTGGAATCCATCGAAGGGGACGGAAAAGAAACCGAAATCGCATTACAATGGCTGGGCGCAGAATGGGAGTCCATGGTCAGGATTCTGAGGCAGAGAGAGTCCGATTGCGAGTGGGTTGATGAATACTAGACGATAGCAATGCAGCGCCATGGCGTAGGCCAAGGCAGATTTGCAAAGCAACTTTAATCGAAACTTCACGTTCCAGCAGCGCTAGCATATTGAAGTCATGCATGTTGAGACAGGTTTTTGGCGTTATCGGGCCATGCCTGTCGAATCGTTTGCATCTGCGCAAAGCGATAGATCAAGTTCAAGGAGCAGATCGTCCATGCGCGCCAGATCACACAACTGCCTAGAACGTGGATGTGTGATTAGCCAACAAAATGCTAGCCCGTAGATAGCATTGCCTCGGAGCAAGCGATTGGTGGCTTGCTCTCTCGTGACATGAGGAAACGACAAAGAGCTCTCTGCCCTGGTGTATAAAGCGATGTGAGTTCCCAACGCCTTCGACTGTTTCCCAAGAACATACTTCTCATCGCATTACACGTCAAAATTATTTCTCCGGAAAAGGTAAGCACAAGCCGTTCACTATTTGAAAGAACAAATTCCATCTCACCATCCATCAGTTGTCTGTTTGACCGTTCACTCCACCACATTCGATCAACAATGACGACGCCTCAAACGCCTCAGCGTCCGCAGAGACAACCAAATCCAATCTCTCCTCAAGGCACATCATGCATGCACTGCCAAACGCCCTGCTCAGGATCGACTGTCCACTGCATAGTCTGCCTTGGCGATGTTGGCAAAGTCTGCAAGTCTCCTCACTGCAATCAAAATCTCCCAAAGTCAAGCATAATGCGATCAAGTAGCTTCGTGGTATGGTTTCTTCCTCGTCTTATCCGTTCTGAGGAGGCTAATGACTTTTAAGAGCAATTTCATCAGCAGCCTTCAAAGAGTCATATGATGGGATTGACTCGAGGAAACATGTCTTTGGGGGCAAGCATCAGGTCAAACGATTACATACACGCAGGCTTCTACATTATATGAAATATAGAATTGCATGACTGCGTTTAATCTTTTGCGACGTTTTAATCTCATCGTAAACTCATGGCATGGAGGTCAGGATTTTCCTACCCCGGCACCTCCTTGCTTGGCGCGCTTAGCTCTCCGCCAAGGGTCCGCTGAAAGACTGTTCTACTATCACTCAGCCCAGCTCGCCCAGTTACTCTTTGCCGAAGCTCCTCGGCTTTTCTCTCATTCTTCCCTTACACACATGAACTCGGCTTTTCCCTTCTACCACGAACACAATGAGTGAATCTGGGTGTTGGCACAATGCGGACAGATTCTATAGCTATGACACTTGGACATTTACTTAAAGAGAACTTCGACCCAATAAACGCCTCTTGAATTCTAAAGGCGAACTCGTCAAAGCGCTATGGACTACAGAACGCTTTTGGAATGAATATCAAGCCCTCGAGTTCGTCAGAACACGCACTACCATCCCAGTGCCGAAGGTGATAAGATTTGAACGGGTCTGGGGTTCCTACCAGCTAGTAATGGAACGTGTGAATGGGACACCGCTCAATCATATCAAGAACAACAAAGCTCAAGCGCTCCTCAACGCAGAAAACTTCATCAACACCACCGTTCTCCCATAACTTCGGTCTCTAAAATCATCTACTTTAGGTGCTTTGATCGGTGTCGTCATCCCTCCCAACCGCCTTACGGCACGAGATCAACGGAACTCCTGGCCGATCAAAACTGCAAGGGCACCTCTCTTCAATTTTTGCCATAACGATCTCGGGCAACACAATATTTTGATGAATAGCGTGACTCTAAAAGTTGAAGCAATCATAGACTGGGAGTTCTCTGGATTTTACTTACCCGACTTCGAGGCTTCGCCATGGATGAAGTCCTTTGATGAGCCAGGCTACCAGGAGATAGATGCCGATAAGGTGGAAGGCCTTATCCGGTTCCTCGCCGAGACAGGTAGATAGAGCACAATCCTTCCGACAAGATCATGCTAATAATAAGCAGACGCTATATCAATCTAATTGACATCTCGAGGCACGAAATTGATGTTCTCGGCCCCACAGGCAGACGGCCGCTATGATTAATCTTCCTCCATCGAAGAGTAGATACTGCGGTGAGACCCTGTTCTACTTGAGAGCAAACAAGCGCTGATCAGAGAGCTGTAGTACGGCAACGAATTACCCATAAAATATCGATACTCCGCGGCCCCCGTCTAAGTCATTGTGCCAGATTTAAGCAACGTGTAATGGTTACTGCCTTTTCCGGAGACGGGTGGCGGCGGGACGAAAAACCGCGAGCATTAAGATATTGACGGAGATGAGGTCGTCATATGGTGCTTTGCTTCGTCGAGATCGAGTCCCGCTCAAAAGGCTTCAGAGGCTCCAATGAAACACGGACTGGTGAAAATAGCAGGACTGCATCTTCCCTGGAGTCTTGGTGCATGGAAAGAGGGGGATTGTCGTAGAAGTAGAGCTTTGGCTGTTCCTTCTTGTTTTGCGGAACACACAAGCTGGGCTCGCCCCCACGATTCACCTTCATAGACATGACGTAGAGAAGGATGTGAGGTTCCAACGGTCGATACTCAAGAAGGCTCGGCCCGATCCCGCGACGATCAGCACATGATATGCAGTAGATACAAAAGAATTGTATCTGAAAATCGTTACCAAATATTACTCCTCTGTAGCTCATTGGACCATTACGTCGGGCGACCCGCAGCAAGGCCTCAGGGCAGCAAGGTCCACACTATCTGTCTATCGTCTCCAATTTCACTCCTTGCTCTTTAAATCAAATCGAAATATAACGTACATAAACATTACGCAGCGACCGCTGGGCATTGTAATCATCGGCCCTTCCCATGCATCTCTTTTCGATAACCCTGGCGATTTCCCATTCATCGTCCTCTCCTGTCTTCTTAGGTCATACCAGCCTCTACGTAGTCGCTGGATCGTGCGGCATCAATACGCTTAAAGCCCTCGTCCCTTACAAGCTCCATGCCACACTACGCGCTTACATAGCCCTTTGAGGCTCGCTGTAGCGATGTTATTGAGCTGATCAGGTACACATACGAGAACACTCTATGCCGCAAGCGTAAGGACAGATTACGAGAGCTCGTGGCTCGGTATGTGGTCCATGAAACAATACAGATAGCAGGGTCCAAGCCATAGCTCTCGTTCGTTGAAGATGGTGGACCATTTGCGAGGGGTCTATCATAAACAGTGCTGGAGAAAGTAAGAAAAAGAGAGTCGGAAGGGATACCAAGTCGGTAAGTGTGTCTGCAATCAGACATGTGCCTTCCTACTAGTGATGACCTCGATCCTGATGGTCATAGGGAATGTCCAGTATATCTAAGCTGGACGCTGTCGCAGTGTTCGATCTGCAGGGTCTGGAGCTTTCAGTCGCCGCGATGGAGCCAGGCTACTGCTTCCTCGCAGTGAACAACCAATGTTGAAATTATACATGTAGAAGGAGAGATAAATCAGAAGATTGGGATATCCCTAAGACGTGAACTATTGAAGGGTCTTGCCGGTGTTCGCCTCTGACAACGATCCGAGAACTTGTACCGTTAGAATCAGTACCGCAACAGCCTCAGCCACTGGCTCAGGCAAAGATAGCAGATAGCACGCTCTGAGCCAAGTCAGTGGGCCATTTGCGAGGAGACTTTCATTTTGATAATTGAAAGAGCGAAATAGTCGAAAGTCGAATGGCACGTAAAACCGGGGGCCTGTCTCTCGGATTCTAGAGCAGCAATAGCAGAAAGCAATTGTGGTGTTGAGTGGAAGTCGAACTTGTTGTTTGCTTATGGACAGAGTAGAATAGTCACTAGTTTTGGCCTGTCTAAGCCCGTCTCCAAACTTTACCTCCACGCCGCGCCCGTCGTCTCATCTCAAACTCCTGTATCAGGCGCTGTGCGTTTCCCAACTCACCTTCAGGTTTCCATGTCCTCCGCCATTCTAACTCGTACTCGATGCCCTTCCCCGTGCGCCTCCTACCAACAATTCTCGAGATTTCCCATTCGTCGTGCCCCCCTTCATCCGACGCTGGATCATCTTGGCCCTGAGGTTGCTGAGGGAAAGGTGGAGAAATAACGGTAGGAGTGCTGGCAACCGCTGCTGCTCCGTAGTTGTCCTTGCGGACGGATCCTCTATGTGGATACTGGATCAGAGCCACGTCGGGAGAGGTCGGCCGATCGAGAGATTTGATGCGACGCTGAGGGATAGTAGGAGCATCCAAATCATCAAGGGTCTTTGGCTTTTCCATCGGCTGGGAGCCGAGGAGACGGAGGTGCGTAGTTTCGATCTTTGGCTCGACGGTGGAGGCTGTAGTGAAGGCACCAATATCATCGGCCATTACGCTGTCATCCCCAACCACGAGAGGGTTATCTAAAGTGTGTCAGAAGAAACGTCCGGATACTGGTCAGAAATATAGGAGGGGTGGCTCACCTTGACTGTCGCCAGCCCCACTGGATTGAGTCGAACTCGCTGTGTTCTCGCGTTGCCGGAAGTTTCGCAGAGGGGGGGGTCGTCTAAAGATTGGCCTGGGTTGGGCGCTGAGCCGTGCGGACTCGAGGTCGCTCGAGTCCTCATCGGCGTCATTTGACTCGTCGATAGGGTCTTTCGGAGATATTAATCGCGGTATACAGCAATCAGGGCCTGCAAACTAACCTATACGTCGTTAGACCTTCTCTAACCTGGGTGTACCATCGCTCCCCTCGTTTAAACCTGCATTGCTTGCGGTGCGCTTGGAGGAATGTCGAGCATCTGCTACGCCCTTAGCCGTGTACTTTCCATCTGGTTCATCTCCCTCTCCCTTGTGCCCATCACCTGTGTCTGCCTTCTCTTTTCTCTTACTAGAGGAACCAGGTCCAACGTTTTGGGGGAAGCCGTCACTTGATTCTGCTTGTGTATGGAATGTCGACGAGAGGGCGGTATCAGCAGGTTGTGCTGACGGTGGTGGTGGTGAAGGAGGAGGGGGAGGAAGATAAGTGGAGGTAGGATGATTTGTCTTCCCGCGGAAGGAGATAGTCCTAGGTTGCAGGCCTCGGTCAGTAGTGGAATCAGCGAGCGAAGGGTCAAAGGGCCTACCCAGCATGTGCGCCTGACACCGAAACCGCTGGAGTGCTGGGGGCATCAAGGGTCAGAAGTGCTCGGTCACTGAAAATACCAGGAGCTACAATAAAAGGATTGTGCAAGGTGTTATCCAAGGGGCGACGTCAGAAGCATTGGCACCAACAAACCGTATTAGCGGCGAAGTGGATGCAGGAAGCAGTGAGTCGGGTTCGTCAATTATCAACTCCCGGGCAACCATTCATCACAGGCGGCTCATTCACAAGTAGAAACCTCGGCCGACGAAATATCGTTACGAGCGGAAGAACATCAGCACCTTCAAAAACGCCGACGTACTGACACGACTATCCCTTCGGAACCTCTTTCCAACGCTAAGAGCGGTGAGTTGGCCTCGTCATTCATCTAGTCCCTGAACGGTGCAAACGACTCATCCATTATAGGAACCTCGGCCAATGGGAATCCAACACAAGTAGAAGCGCCACCGCCATCTGAAAAGCGCCAGCGTACTGTTACAACCGTATCCTCTGAACCCCTTTCCAGCGCCCCATCGAACCAGTCTCATCAGTCAAGACCGTCAGAGATCTCTGCGCCGAGAAATGCCTCAGCGGAACCCACTGAAAATTCGTTGGAGGGTTTGACTGGGCCATGGGAGATTAACCAACTGACAGGGAGTCAAATCGTGTCTGCCCACAGCTTGTCGAACACGACAAACACGACTTGTGAGCCTAGTTGTATGCAGCCTCAAAGAAGACTTCGGTGAGATACGCTGACTAATACCAGACGGCCCTTCTCAAACCGTACAAAATCTGCAGCTAGGAGATCTTTTCGGTTTCTTGACGGAATATCATGGAGGATGCGCGCCTCTGGCAATTCAGCTTCACTCGTACGATCTCAATTTATTGCCATCAACGGAGATAAAGTTCGGTTCTTCGAATAGGCCAGGCGCCACGGTATTGTTTACGAGAGACACGTGCGAAGACCTCCTTGAATTCATCATCAGTAAAGGAAAGTCGGCGCTAGAATTTGGCCGTTGACTGCCCTAGGTCCGGGGGCGAATATATAGAACAGTAGAACGCCCGTAAATCATACAACGTTGGTTAGACCGTATTTCAGCCAAGACGAAACGACTCCCTTCAGGACCCATCTCTCGAGGACCTGTGTTGACACTTTGATCCGCGAAACCTCCACCTGTAATTTCCACGAATCCCTCCTCGCTATGCTTATCGACTACAACGGCGCAGACACTCGGCGCCCGTTCAGATCGGAAAGCGTTTTTTCCTTTGTTTTCTCCGGTCGTTTCGTCCTCGTCGATCTCGAGGTTGCCATTGCCAGCTAGCTAGGCACCGATAAGCCTATTTCAGAATCCTTGGTGGGGCAGAAGACTATCTTACCAGCTCTTTCGCCTTATCTTTGAGTCTCTTCTGGTCGATTGCACCCCTCGCCATCCTTTATAAATTGGACACAAGTGGACTTCCTCGTGTGATATTGTTGATGATGCACGAATGTGAGATCAAGTCCTCCACAAGATAGCCGTGATTCGCACCTTCGACAGCCTAGGCGGCGTATGGAGGGTAGAACAATACAGACGGAGTGGGCCTGGTGGAAATGGAGCTGATGAGATATTTCGCTGGTGACTCTTCGAAGATCGTGTTGAATCGATTATATGGTTCTGCGTCCACTGAAGAATGTTTCGGAGATTGGTGGGCGATATGCGAAAGAAGATGGTCGCGGAGGCTTCAAAAACCAGAGGCAATTTGCGCTTCTTATTACACTGAAGCGTATATGACGCGGCAGATGAGGCCAGTCAGCGGTTTGTGATGCGGAGTGAGGCTCGTTCGACTCCTACCGACGAGCAGCGTTGATCGCGGTCTCAGGGAAGGATGTGGATGCGGATACTGAGCAGTTAATGAGCCGACTTCGGACTCAATGTAGTCGCCTGCGAGTATATGCCGCCTAGAGCCCGGCAGCAGTCCAGGAAGTGGCCTCCCTTTTTTCC
>JAABUX010003271.1_pt1 | contig 21635 bp, 16 predicted proteins | sample 5561851 | NCBI WGS metagenome assembly JAABUX01 (sample SAMN10711883, study PRJNA513361) | rock metagenome | isolation source: Antarctica rocks | place: Antarctica: Victoria Land, Richard Nunatak red sandstone | collected 2016-01-03 | reverse complement strand
GAAGGGGCGGGAGGGGGATGGCGGTATCCCGGGCGCGCACGCGCAGGCGATCCCCGTCGCCGACGTGGAGGGGGGTACGGGTGGTGAGGGCGCCGGTGAGCCGGTAGCGGTTAGAGAAGCAGCCCTCGGTCTTCCTATGCATGGGGCGCCTCCTTCGGGTTCCAGAGCGTCACGCCCTCGGGGGGCGTGCGATGCACATCGAGCGCGATCTCACCGAAGCCATTCTCGGGCAGGTACGGGCAGGCCCGCCACAGGTCGTGCTCGGGGACCCCATCCAGCGCGTAGAAGTGGCGGACGGCGGGGGATAGCTCGACCCCACGCCGGAGCCAGCGCGTGAGGCAGGCCGTCGTCGGGCCGGCATCGCGGACCTTGAGGAGGAAGACGCTGCCCGCGTCGGTGAGCAAGTACGGACGGTACGGCTGGCCGTGCTGGAAGCGATGGCGCAAGTAGCCGCCGCCGGCGAGGGATTGGCGGTGGAAATAGTGTTCCAGGGCGAGGGCGCCGCCGCTCAGGTCATCCCAGACCTGCGCGTACTCGAGCCACATGGTATCGCGGTCGGTGGAGCCCTGCTTGCGGGGCTCCGTGCTCGAGAGCAGATAGCGGGAGGGGGCGCAGAGCAAGGCGGCGCTCTGGAGGGTGACCGCGACGAGGTTGCCGGCGAGGGTGGCGGTGGGCGGGGTGCTGGCCGCCGTCGTCACCGAGGCGCGCGCCTTGGTCTTGCCGATAGCGAAGAGGCCGTGCTGGAGGGCCTGCTCGAATTCGGCGGCGACGGCGGGGCGCGCGGCGGGGTCGACGGCGTCGAGGGAGACCGAGGCGAGCCAAGCCACCTTGTCAGGGACGATCATGCGGTAGGCGAAGAGCTCGTCCTCGGCGGCGCGGCGCGAGGCGCCATCGATGGCGGTGCGCACGCGCAGCTCCGATGGCGGCTGTGCCCAGCCGAAGAGTTTGGCGACGCGCGACGCGGCGTCGTCTTTCCAATCGACGCTGAAGGCGGGGGACGTGTCGTCGATGAGGCGGGCATCCGGCACGAAGAGGGCATCGTGGAAGGTGTGGCTGTCCCTCGTCACGAGGGAGGCGGGCGGGAAAATGGGGCGGGTGGGGCGCGGGATATCCGGGGTATCGGGTGTGGCCGGGGTATCCGGGGTATCGGGGGCGGGATAGGCGTGGGTGAAGCGGACGGCGTGGAGGTGCTGGAGGAGGGTGGGCCAGCGGCCGCGGTCGAGGTCGAGGAGGGTAGCGAGGGCGCCCTTGAGGACGCCGCCGGTGATCCAGGGCACGGAGTCGAAGACATTGTCGGCGGTGCGGCGGCCCGCGACGCAGATTGGTTGGGTGAAGTGGAGCGATAGGTCGAACGCCGCGGGCGAGGGGTTGGCCGGCGCGGGCGGCGCGGGCGGCGCGGGCCAGGTCAGGCAAATGAGGGGGCCGCAAGCGCCGTCGACGACGCGACCGAAGCCGACGCTGCGCTCGGCGCCGGCGGCCGCGATCCAGCGCAGGCCGGTCTGGACACGCTTGCGAAGGTCCTCGGCCGTCTGGGCGTCGGGGCAGAGTGCCCACAGGATTGCTTCGAAGGCGACCTGTTTGCCGGAGGGGTAGGGTGCCTCGATGACGAGGTAGTGGCCGTGCTCAACGGAGCCGCGGTCGTCGTCGATCTCGATGCGGAAGCGGGTGGGCGTGTGGCCGGCGGGGGTAGCGGCGTCGACGAAATCGGCGAAGAAGAGCTTGGCGCGCGCGGGTCTATTACGTCCCGAGGGGTCGCGCGCCTCGCTGCGCTCGCCGAGCCACTCCTTACGGGCCTGTTCGAAGGAGGGGTCGGCGCAGGAGAGTTCCTGCCAGGCCTCGGCGAGGAGGCCCTTGACGAGGGTGCTGGGGAGGTAAAAGTGGCCGTCGGAGATTGCCATGGCCGCGTCGACGCCGAAGCGGGCCTGGGTGGTGGATTGGGTGAGCACGGGGCCGCGGAGGGTCAGGCGGGCGGTGAACGAGGCGGCGATCATGCGTCGTCCCTCCCATGTGTGGCGCCGAGCTTCTCGGGCGCGACGTAATCCCACAGCTCGCCGATGTGGCGCCAGGCGTGCATGCCGACGGGGTCGCGCCCCTTGAGGAGTTTCGTTTTCTCGAGCGTCTCGATGGCATGCAGGGCCGCGGGCGCGTCGGGGTTGCCGGCGTTATTCTGGCGCAGGTCTTTTTTTATGGCGGTGGCGATGGCGGGGTCGGCCTGAGTTTTGAGGAGGTTGTGCAGTTGCTTGCGCGAGACGGATGCGCGGAGGGCGGACATGGCATCGGTGAGCGTGGGCATCGCGGTGGCGGGGAGGACGAGGGGGTCGTAGGCCGCGTCGACCGTGGCGATATAGTCGAACGACTCGAGCACCTGGTAGAGGAAGCGATTAGGGCCGGCCTTGTCGGCGTGCGCCCCTTGTTTATTCTCTCCCTCCCCGCTGTTTTCGTCTTCGGTGTCCGTCGCCTGTTTGGCGCGGTCCACAAGGGCCCGGGCGAGGGCGGTGACGGTGTGGATGGGGGCCTTCTTGTGGCAGAAGACGAGGCCGGCGGTGTAGGTGAGGGGGGCGGGGTTGGGGTTCCAGGGTTGTTTCGGTTTGGCGGTGTCGAAGAAGAACCGCAGGAGTTCCCAACCCTTCCAGGCGGGGACAACCCAGGTGATCTCGTCGCCGCCCCAGAGGAGGGTTTCGAGGCGAACCATGCCGCCGTTCATCCAGTCCGGATCGTCCTTCGCACGATCGCGCGGATCGGGGCTGATTTTATTGATCAACGCGGCGAGGATGCGGGCCTGCTCGGCGCGGAGGCCGTGGGAGAAGTCGCCGAGGGCGTCCTCGGTGCCGAGCTGCGGGTCGGTGGCGAAGGCGGTGAACTTATTGCCGTCGAGGTGGAGGACGGCCATCTTGTCGCGCAGGTTGCCCCAGTGGGGACTATTGCCACAGAGGCCATCGAAATCCTGGGTGTAGCGGAGGTCGGTCCGTCCCGGTGCGCCGGTCCTGGCCATCTCCCGCGCATAGAACCGCTGCTTCATGCGGCGACCGAACTCGCGCCGGTGGCGGGTCGATGCGCTCTGCAGTCTCTTGCCGTCGGGCGCCTTGGCTTGATAGTGGGCGGCGGGGCGGACGTTGTCGATGTCGCACGGCTCCTGTTGTGGCGAGGGGGTATGGGGCGACGGGTAGACGACGGAGGGGGCCTGCATCTGGCGCCAGCGGTTTTGGGCGAGCGCGGTCGTGCGGGGGACGGGGCCCTTGTCGGGGGTCTCGCACACATCGACGACGAACGTGGCGTGAGGCAAGCGCCTCGAGAGGTGGGCCGCGACCTTGTCACGGACTTCCGGGGCGGCCAGGCGGGCCGCGTCGATGCGGAAGAGGCCGATGGAGGCGCTCTTGACGATGGCGGTGGGGGTACAGCCGAGGCGGGTGAGCATCGGCTCGACGATCTCGGCGGCGTTGAGGAGGAGGAGGCCGGCGCCGCGGACGGTGCTGAGGTCTTGGGTATCGGTGATAAAGCTGGCCTGGTTGACGCCTTCTACACGTAGGAGGAAACTCGTCATACCGTCACCTCGACGTCACTGATCGGTTTGATTGCCAGGATTAGTTGCCGAAACAGGCTTACTCCGCACGGTTCCATGTCAATCCCTACCCCTCGTTACCTCCGGCCCAATTGGATGCGCGTGTGTCATCTATGTCGCGCTGCGCCTGTTGAAACGTCGCCAGAGGGCACGCGCGAGCAGGGCGACCGCGTAGACGACGAGTGCGCCCAGTGCAAGGGCGATAAGGAGAATACCGACACGCACGAAGAGGTACTCGCCGGTTCCGAGTAAGGTATGTGGTGGGCGAGCAGATCTACCCGCGCCAGACTGGAACAGTACAATTAAGAGTGTCTCCGGTACGCCGTGGCCTAGCTGAAATAGCGTCAGCCCTACTCCCACCATGGATAGCCCGACACTCAGGGCTGCGACGATGGCGCCGACGACCTGAATCCTTCCCAAGCGTTCATTCGATAGGTCGGTTGCGCGGGCGCGCCTCTCCGTCGCCCGCGCGGCGAGCCACTCGTCGGTCGCCCGGATCTCGGTCTCGACCTCCTTATAGAGTTGATTCACGCGCAGGCTTTTTCGCGCTAGGGCGTACATCTCCTGTCCCTGGTACTGGGTGGAGAACATAGGGAACTGGTAGAGGTTGGTCAGCAGCGTGAACTGCCGGCGGAGCGCATGGAAGCTGTCGAGGGCCTCCTGCTCGTTTACCGTGCTATGCGCGCTATGGGTGGCCTTGAAGTACTTATGGGAAGCCGTACTGATGGCGGCCGAGAAAAGGTAGAGGGTGACGCGCTCGTAGAGGAGGAGCAACAACTGGTCGAGGTACACGAGGTGATAGTGGTAGTAGGCAACCGGGAAGCCAAGCTGTTGTTTGTCATTCACCTTGACGAGCATGGCGGCGCTGAAATCGGTGTAGCCGTAAAGGGTATCTAGATGGAACCAGCGCTTGTACGTGCGGTCTTTGAGCCAGCGCAGGTGGTACTCCGAGATCCCATAGTGGAGGTCCGAACTCCCATCCACATCCAACAGGCAGGACCAGACGCGCTCGCCGTATTCCTCCGACGCATCGTCACGGTCGCCGAGGCGACCGAAGCCGGCGGCCCCCGTGACACAGGCGAGGATATAGGTGAAGGCGCGGTCGTCCGGGTAGCCACCGCGCGCCCCTTGGTCGCCTCCTTGCCGTCCATCGGTCGCACTATCGGTCGACAGAATGTCCGTGGGTTGTAGCCGGTAACCAGGCTCGCCGTCCCCATCGCGCAGGGCGAAGTTGCGTATGAGCTGTCCCCACAAGTCCCAATAATCGTCATCTGCACCGGGGGCAATGTCGGGGTCCGAGGGGTTCTTGTTTGGCCACGACAATGTAACGCGCGATCGATAGTCTTTGTACGGCCGTTTCAGGTAGCGCATGCGTTGGTTGAAATCAAGCAGCGCGGCCAAGGCGCGATCCGCGGGCTGCTTATCGGCCAGGGCCGGGTCCGCACGTCGCTGGTTTTCCTTGGCTAGGTCTGCAAGCTGCTGATCCGTTAAGACGGCCACGAGCAGCAGGTACCCGACAGCTTCCACAGCCTGCTTGATCGTCCCGTCGGTGGTCTGGCTCGCCTTGGGGTCTCTGCCGCCCTTCACGCGGGGCGCGCGGTCGAACTCGAAAAGGACGAGATCAACCATGGCTTGGAACGTTATAGGCGTGGTCGTACCCGCGGGAGTGAGCTCGCCATCGAGTACGGCAGGCCCGCCCTTCTGTTGTCGCAATCGGAACCAGTGCGCGCGCGTGAACAGTGTCAGGCGCGTTTCGGGCAGGAGATACGCGTCGCGCGCACCGGCAAGATCCCACAAGTCTTCGGACTCGAGCGGCTTACCCAGCGGGGGGTGTTCCTGATCGTCCAGGATTGAGAGGTACGTGCCGGACGGTTTATCGGTCGGGTTCGCGGGTCGCACCTCCGACGGGGTTTCCCGGTGATACTCTAGGGGTGTGCTCGCGGATTGGCCGGCGGGTGAGAGTTCGTAGCCGAACGGCACGATGAAATAGGTGTAGTGGCTGCGCGGGACATTGCTTGGCTGCGTGAGCGCGAGATCGGGCTGCTCGCCTGTTCCCATCGATGGCCTCCCCCTGCGCTGAGACCCGGGTTCCGTCGATGGGCTGCTAGCGCCCCCGACCATCGTGATGCCTTGTCGCCGTGGTGGTGTGACGCGAGAAGGAACGTAGTGTTGGGGCGCGTGACGTGCCGGCCTGGACTATCGCGGCTAAGGGGCGGACAGTCGACGGTTTTACCCGAGGAACGCGCGGATGCGGCGGTGCCGTGCCACTGTGGAGCGGGTTGTCCGGCTGGCCCGTCGCCCGGTCTCGCCCGATAGGCTCAGGATACAGCACGGTCGGCCCGGCCGTCAAGCGGGCGCGCGCCGACACCTTGACGCGCCAAAGCCCGGGCACAATGCGAGCTTTCGCTTCGAGTCGGCGCATGAAGGCCCACACCCCACTCGCATTTATGCGACGCCGGCGCGGCGCGCCGGTGCATGGCGCTCGACGGGTGGACACGTTGGTATGGCCTGACGGCTGGCCCGTCCGGGCACCGCGTGCGTGGATCATCGGGCAAGCCTGCGCCGATGGGGCGGCGCGCATCGCCGACGCCGCGGCCCGACCGAGGCGGATATCTATCTGGTCGTCCCGGCGGTCGAACACGGGGCCAAGGGGCTTCGACCGGCGCCGTCACCCCCTATCCCTGATCCATTGGGCATAGCGCCATAGCGCTAATAGGAGAGCGACGATGAGGCCGATGAAACTCAGGGCTATGACGCTGGAGACGACGGCGCGGACCACGGGCAAGTCCACCGGGTGGTGGAGGGCGGCCGTGATTGTGAGGATGACATTTGTGGGACTCGTCCACTGCGTGTCCTGAACCTCCAGGACCTGCATACCCGTCAGGGTCAAGGCGCCGAAGGCCACGGCGGCACCAATGTATTGTATCCTGGCGAGATGGTCGTTGCGCGTGTTGTCGCGCTGCTGGGCGAAGTAGGCGTCCGTTGCGTGGATCTCGGTCGATAGCTCGCCGTAGAGTTCGGCGATGCTCAGGCTCGCGCGCGCCATCGCATACATCTCCAAGCCCTGCTGCTGCGTGGTGAACATCGGGAACTGGTACAGGTTCGTCATGAACATGAATTGTTGGCGCAGCTTGCTGAATCGCCTGGCCGCGTCGCGCGTGTTGCGTTCGATGGAGTCGTGCGAGAAAGCGCTGATGGCGACCGAGAATTGGAACAGCGTCATGCGCTCATAGAACAGGAGCAGGAGTTGATCAAGATACATCTGCCGGTAATGATAGTATGTCAAATAAAAACCTCTGCCGGCCTGCATCAATTGCGCCGCGCTGAAGTCGGTGAAGCCGTACAAGGTGCCGTTCTCTCGCCAGCGCGCGTAGGTCTGCCGGCACAGCCAATCCCGTTCATACTGCGTGAGCGCCTTACTCTGGCGTAAAGAGCTGCTGCCATCGACATCAAGGAGGTTGAACCAGGCGCGCTGCCAGCATCGCCCGTCGTGGGTCTCTGACCCCTTGGGTGTGAGATCGACGGGCTGGTCCGGACCTTCTATATACGCGAACGTGTAGACGAAGGCACGGCCATCGGGATAACTGCGCGCGAAGGCGGCGTCGTTGTCGCCGGGGAGGATGCCGCTCGCGCCACGTTCCAGCAGGGGCGGGTCGGGGAAGGACAGCCTATAGTGGCGCCCCTGGCCTGCATCGAGCGGCGCCTCCAGATAGCGCGTCCACAGGTCGCGCGGCAGGGCCGGGGCGGCCGTTGGGGGTTCCGCGATTGTACTGGCCACCCCCGGATAGGGGGGCTCGGTCAAGTAGCGGAGGCGTTCGTTGCAGTTGAACAGGTGATCCAGGGAAGACCGCGCGCGCGAGGCGCCCTGTTGGGGCGCGATGCGTCCGGCGAACAGCAGGAAACCGACGGCATGGGGAGCGGCGATGGCTGCGCGTCCGCGGCCAGATTCATTGAGCGGCCACTCGAACAACACCAACTCAACGTTGGCCACGAGGCGGCAGGACTCGCTTTCCCCGTCGGTGTCATAGGAAAAGGTGGCCTCAAATTCATCGTCCTGCTGCCCCTTCAACTCATCGCGCAGGCGGAACCAGCGCGCCCGCTTGAACAGGGTGAGACGCGTCTCGGGTAACAGGTAGTTGAGGCGGTGGCGGAGTATCGTCGCGGCATCGGCCGTGGGGCCATCTATGGCCGAGAGGTGGCTGGCCGCAAAGCCACCGTCCGACGGCGAGTCGGCGCAGAAAATACGCCCTGATGTCGTCTTGTTGCGTCTGTCAGCCTTCCGGAGGCTATAGGTGAATGGGATGATGAAGAACGTATAGTTGTTGCTCGGGAGAGGACTCGCGGGCGGCAGGACGGGCAGTTCGATCACGTGGCACCTCTCTGAACCCGCGGGACGAGGCCGCACATAGCGCTGAACGACCCCTATTATCTCGACGAAAAGCCTCAGCCCGTGCCCGATGTAGGCTCTCACGGTCTTATTGCCGATCTCTCTCTCCGACCCTGAGATGTCCCGTAGTGTCGCACAGCGAATGTGCGTTGTTCAGTCGGCCGTTTGCTGGAGGAACGCGCGGATGCGGTGCTCCTTCTCGGGGCCGTCGTGCTTGTCCCAGTCTCGGCCGTAGGGATCGAGGCGCGCCACCAGTTCGGCCGAGGGTATGTGCCAGGAGACCTGGCCGCTCGGCAGGTCGATATAGATGACCGGCCAATCAGGTTCCTCGGCATCTACCCCTGTGCCCACATGTAGTCCACATCGCTGCGCGAGAACCGCGGCGAGTTGAGCCAGTAGGTTGCGATCCCTGTACACGTCATCCTTCGTCACGACCCCTGTCACGGTCCCATCGTCCTGTGCCATTCTTTCCTGTCCTTCCGCACCCTCTCGCACTCCCTCGTCCCGCTACATCAAGCGGAGTCAAGATACAACATCATCGCCCTGGGCGTCAAATGGATTGGCAGGCTCGTCGCCCGTGAACCCGACCGCATCGAGCCACGCGCGGCCGTACATACACCGCCCGCCCGCGATCACGGCGCGCCAGCGGGTCCCGTCGACGGCAACCGTGACGACATAGCCATCGAGGTGACGGATGTCCCAGCGGACATCCCGCGGCGTCGGGTCGTGGCCCTCCCCCTGGCTGGCCGGGCACGCGATCGCGTGCCCGGTTAGCCAACGGCGGATCTCGCCCGTGCATGGATAGACGTCGACGTCACCGAGCATAGGTCCGTCCTCTCCTCTCCTCTTTCTCTGATGGCGATCGGCGCTGCCCGCCGCGACAACGCCCGATCCGCGCCTGACCGGCGCGACGGCGCTATCCCCGGCCGTCCTGCCTCGTTCGACTCGCTCGTACGCGACACGCCCACGGATGGATTGCCTTTTTATCCACACCGCCATGCCCTATCATAGAACATATGTTCTATTTATGCCACCTTTTCCCGACCTATCTAGTGCGTTGATCGTGGATCGCCCCGGACGAGCCGATGAACCAATGACAATGGAGAGGATAGCGCATGGACCATCCACAGCAGCATGAGAGGGATGATGTGGTGCCCGACCTCGGCGACCTTGTCGCGCGGGCGGGTGCCGGGGACCGGCGCGCGATGGAGGGGCTGCTCGACCGCTATCGCCCGCTGATCGCGCGGGCCGTGCGGGGCTACGCCGCGTCGCGCGACACCCTCGCGCCGGTCCTCGACCGGGAGGACGTGTGGCAGGAAGCCGTGTGCGGCTTCCTGGCGCTCGTCCGCCGCTACGACCCCGCGCGCGGGACGTTCGGCGCCTACGCACGGCAGATCCTGCCGTGGCATATGCGGCGCCTCTCGACGGGCGAACCGCGCCGGGAGGAGAGCGCGCGCGACATCGCGGACATGATCGCCGTCCACGACCCGGACAGCGCCACGATCCGCGAGTTGCTCACGCACCTGTCGCCGCACCAGGCCAAGATCCTCGACGCCATCTACCTGCACGAGCTGCCGGTTTCCACCATCGCGCGTCGCCTCGACGTGACGCCGCGCGCCGTCCATGCCACGCATCGTCGCGGGCTCGACGCCCTCCGCCTCATGCTCGCGGGCGAGGAGGATGGGGACGACACCGGCGGACGGATGCGCGCGAGGGACGGACGAGTAGGAACGAGCCGGGAGGAAGAGGGACACCCATGAAACCTATGAAACGGATAAGGGGACCGGTTATGCGCCATGCGGCGGTCGGGCTCGGCGCCGGCTACGGGCTGGTCATCGTCGGCATCTACCTGGTCGCGGCGGGGCAACTCCCGTATCAGGCGCTCCTGCCCGTGTGCGCGGCGGCCGTCGGATTGACGCGCCTCGCATGTAAGGGGTGACGCTTCATCGATGTCGATACGGGCAGCGCGCAGTGGATGGCGGCCGATGTCGAGCGCATGGCATCTCGCGTCTGTAGCAATCCAGCGCATCGGCATAGACTGCACCGTGGCCGGTTCACCACGCGGACGCGTGCGGCGCGACGCCGCTCTCGCTCACCCACACGTGCGCGTCAGTCCGGGCGATCATCGGTGAGCGCGACATCGGGACGGTGCTGCGCCCGATAGACCGCCACCAGGAAGGACAGCAGCGTCAGCACATGCACGACGGTGCACCATTCGCAGAGCGCGTGCAGCCGCACGATCTCGACGTAGACCAGGTAGAGCGCCGTGACGAGGCCAATCGCCCCCCAGCCGACTTGCGCCGCGTAGAGGCGGACCGACGCGACGCCCGCGCGCGCCTCCGCGCGCCAAGCAACACATGCTACGCCGCCACCGACGAGGAACCAGAGCATGCCGGGGACGGTGATGGGGACCTGCGTCCCCGGCACGACGGAATAGGCGCTCGTCGTGACCTGTGCGCAGTTGACGACGCCCCCGGCCGAGCACAGCAGGGGCGCGTGCGTGTAGTGGACGGTCGTCAGATAGAGGGAAATAGCGAACCCGACCATCGCCATTCCGACAAGCGCGGCGAGATCCGGCGCCCACCGGATCGATGCGCGCGTTCGCCATCCCGTCGTTGTCCGTGTTGCCGTCGTGTCGTGCGCGTGCTGGGCCATACGTTATTCCCTCAGGGTCGCTTCGGGAGCTGCCGCCCGATGCGCCGGATGGTTGGCGTGTCGCAGGCGCTAGCGGGTCGATCGTGCGTCACTGCGCAGATAGCGGCGGTCACATAGTTGGCGTTGCCGACGACGCCTTGCGTGATGGGGCTGTGCGTGTTGCCCAGCGCGTCCGCGATCTGCAACCAATCCTTCCCACTCAACACATTCTGATCATAGCCCCCCGGATATGATTTGGGCGCGTCGTTGGCGTACTGCCCGGCGATATCCACGAAGGGGTAGCCATTACCCCCGAGCGTCGAGAGGAGCTGTTGCTGCTCACCGTTGAGCGGCTGGAGTTGCTGATGACTGCGGTCCTCGTTCTCGATCGGTACGAAGCTGACGTACGGGCTGGTGTACCCGCTGCCGGAGAAAGTAAGGGTCGCGATGTCGCCGTCGTCGTCCGCCGAGCGCATATAACGCAAGTTGGAGAACGCGCCGAAGCGACTGAGCGCATTGACGAGGCTCCAGCGGTCGGCCGCGCAATACGGGCAGAATTCACCACCGATGTAGAGCACCTGGGGCTTCCCATCCGTCGTGAGCGACGGGCCGGGGATGGCGCGTAGCGGATTGGGAAGAGGAGCCCCGTTAGAGAGCGTGCCGGCGCCGACCGCCGCGATAATGGACGGGCTGATGCTGGTCACCGCGCGCATGATTGTCGACGAGGCGGGCTGGCCAATCTGCGCGCTAGCGCTAGAACTGCCTTGCTGCGCCATGACCACGAAGGCTCCGACCAGCGCGAGCACGACGACGACGGCGCCGACGAGCGGGATGGGTCCGCGCCACCACGGCCGCCGTGCCCTCTGCAGGGCTTGCCGGCGCCTTCGGCCGCGGCCCGCCGACCCCACGCCGCCGGTCGACATGGCCCGTTGTCCGGGCGCATCCGCGTGTGAAACAGAGTGCTTCGCCATACATCCTCCCCTTATAGTTCGCTCGCGCGCGCCCAGTTGAATCGTGTGACGGGCGGCGTGAGCGGCGCGCCGATCTCGACGGTGATGAGTCCGTGGTCGGCCAGCGTGACACCCCGATAGTCCGATCCGCTGTCCGTGCCGCCAACATAGACATGGATGGCGTCGGCCGTCGTCGCGCGCAATCGGCGGATGAACGTGTCGTCGACCGACGTCGGATTGATGCGCGCGGTCTGGCTCCAGATGTCGCAGAATTGGCCAAGCGTGTACACCCGCGTGGTCGGATTCTCGACGCGGATGACGCCCGAGGATGTCCGCGTCCGCAGCCTATAGGAGCACCGTCCCCCTGGGATCGTTGGGCTCGACAGAAGGCCGATGCCGGCGGGGAGGACCACCGGTCGCCCGTGATCGATGAGCGTGAGGTCGCAATAGGGCCGATCGACCGCAGACCCTACCGGTTCGCACGGGATGCCGTCGATCGGCGCATCGGCTACGATGGTCGTTGCTTGAGACTCGTGGAGGGCATAGCCGACCCCGCCAACCGCGAGGGTGGTCAGGGCGCCGAGCATCCACCCACGATGACGTCGTCGCCGCGCCACTTGCCGCGCCATGCGCCCCCGTTGTCGTCGCCGCGCCACCTTTCCGCGCATCCCGATGCGTAGACGCGGATGCAGGTGCGCGTCGACCGCGCCGCGGGCGATGTCGATCATGGACAGGAGCGAGGGCGGTTGCTGGTCCAGCAGCGCCCCGAACTCCTCTTCGTAAAGGGCGCGCCAGGCTTGTGGGTACAGGCGCAGTAGCCAGCGCATGTTCATGCCGTTGCCAACCTTTGCAAGCCCAGCCGGGCAAAGGCGCCCAGGGTGGTCAGTTGTGCGCGCAGCGCCGCAGCGCCCTCGGCCGTCAAGCAATACGGCTTCCGCCGATCCTCCGACGGGAGCGGTTTTATCAGGCCGTGGTGCTCCAGACGGTTGAGCGCGGCGTAGAGGGTGCCCGCGCGCATCTCCGTCCCCGTCATCGCCTTGATGTCGTCCATGATCGCGTAGCCGTGCTTGGCCCCCGGGGCGAGGCTCACCAGGATGAGTAGCGCGGGTTCGGAGAAGCGTCCCAACTCCGATAGATCAAGGTTCATCAACATAGCTCCGTATTCAGTTGCGTTGTATACCGGTTAAAAGAATAATAGACCATGTGCTAGAGGGTGTCAACAGGTCACGGACTATATACCACCCGAAGTAGGAAGGATCTTATTTCTTCCGATGCATGCGCTACGATGCTTGTCCAAGGTCGATACGATTGCTGGAGCGGAATATTGTCTGCAAGGTTACCATCTCTACAACATGGTCCAAACGGACTTGACGGTGTTGTGCCTGCGAAAGACTCAAACTGTCAAGCACACGCAGCGGGGAACTGGACCACGTCTACCCTGTTTTGAGGGCCGATTGACACAAGTCATGCGACGCGACGCGGCTATCCAAATAGGGGCGCTGTTACCCTCCTGGTGGGCGTTGATCGGCATAGGGGGCGTCCACCGGCACAATTATCCACATGCCTATCGCGCATGGTTGTTTTGTGACGATGATATAGACGTGGATACAATTGGGCAGAGGGCGTGAAAGAGCGATAAGCGATAATGGTAGGATGCGCGAGCGAGATAGTGGATAGCGACACATCCCGGACGGGCGATGCTAGCGCCCGTCGCCTCGATGGCCTTGCGCTCTTCGACGGCCTGCGGCACATCCTCCCCTGGGTCAAGGTGGAGATGACCGCGTACCTCGACGTCCGACGCGCCCTGTCCGGCGCGATCAAGGCGCGCACTCTCATCACGGGGGTGCCCGACCGTCTCTTCGATGGCTCCCCCGTCTGTCCCGATACCCTCATGGGACCCCAGATAGGCCATGAGGCTGCCTTCTCGTACCTGCTCGATGCTGTTTGCCGCGAGGCTATCCGCCAATTGTGCGGCCTCGCCTGCGATCCATCCGCGCTGCACGGCGTCGTACCGGAACTACGCGCGTACGAGTGGTATCGGCCGTCGCCCGGTCTCGCCGCTCGGATCGATCGGTTCCTGAGATCGTGCGACCTCTCGCCCCTCCCCATCGACCTGGCGGGGGACATCTATCAGAAGTCGCTCTCGACGCGCGAAAGAAAAACGTTCGGCCAGTATTACACGCCCGCCGGGATCGCCGATCACCTGCTTGCCCAGGCCGGGTACGCGCCCGGGGCCGGGATCAGCGATCCCGACGGGCGCATACTGGACGTGGCGACGGGGTTCGGCGTCTTCCTGGCGCGCGCCGCGCGGCTCCTGATAGGCGAACTGCGGCGCCAGGGCAGCACGAACGGTGAAATGATCCACGCGTTGGGGCACAACCTCCTGGGGTACGACGTGCAGCCGTTCGCCGTCATAGCCACGAAACTGCACATCCTGGCGACCGTCATTGAGCACCTCGCCCTCGATGCCGAGGGGGTACGGGAGGTGCTGACCAACCTGCGGCTGCCCGGGGTCCGCGTCGCCGACACCGTTGCCCAGCCGTTCGATACGGATGTCGCGCAGGGTCCGCAGTGCCCGCGCTACGTCGTCGGCAATCCTCCGTACGGTGTCTGCAAGCCGGGCGCCCATCTCGCACGCTACGGCGACGTCGTCGCCGGTCGCGCCAACCTCTACCAACTCTTCGTGTACTTCGCCGTGCGGCGTTGCGCGCCCGGTGGGACGGTCGCCCTCCTCATCCCCGAGTCGCTGCGCTCGGGCCGCTTCTTCCGGCCACTACGGCACTACCTGACCGCGCACACCCTGCTCCTCGCGACGACGGATTTCCACGCCCGCGGATCCCTGTTCCCCGATGTGCAGCAGGGCGTGCTCATCCTCGCCGTACGCAAGGACGGGCGGGCGGAGAGTAGCAGGATCTCCCATAAGGTTGGCGTCGTGCAGACGGCCGACGAAGGGTCCCTCGCGGGGGCTGTCCCCTTCTCGGCGCCCCTGGAGCACGTCCAAATGAGCGCTCCCATGGGTTACATGCTCTTCAAAGCGGGTAGCCCCGACGACTATGCGCTGCTGCACAAGCTGTGTCATCTCGCCGCGTCGCGGCCGCTCATCGCGCTCGCCGCACACACGGGACGTTTCGTCTGGAATCGCCAGCGCGACCGTCTGCACGACACCGTCGGCACGGGTCGCTTGCCCGTGATCTACGCCCCGAGCATCCGGCGCTACGGGTTCGCATTCCCGCCCGGGGCGAATAACACGGGGCGCCGGGACTTGCTGTACGGGGAAGCGGACGCGGCGCTCCTGGCCCTGTCGACCCGCGGTCGCGCTATCCTGGTTCAGCGGACGACCTCGCGCGACCAGGGCAGGCGCATCGTCGCCACCCTGGTCGACCCGACCTTCGCGCGGGAACACCCGCGCTATCTCATCGAGAACCACGTCAACTACGTCGACGCCGCGACCTGCGACGGCGCGGAGGCCCCCCTGACGTATGTCCTCGGCCTGTTGAATTCCAAGCTGCTCAATTTTCTCTTCGCCGCCCTCAGCGGCACGACCCACGTGTCCGCATGGGAACTGGGGGTCCTGCCGCTCGTCCACGAGCACACGCGACGGGACGCGCTCGCCGCCCTCGTCGAACGTCGACTCGATGCGTCGACCGCGCAGGCCGCGCCGTTGGACCAGGACATCGATCGCGTGGTCTACGATATCTATGGCCTGGACCTCGCCGAACGCGCCCTGATCGAGGCATTCCACACGTATAACCACAGCCGCATCGGGCGGCGCATCGCGCGAGGCTCCTGATACAATGGACGGTCCCTTGCCCCACTCGCCCTCACGCCTCGTTCCCGTTTCGCCGCACGATCGATCGCGGGATAGCGGGTAGGCCACCATGGATAGAGATGACGTCGACGCGCAACTCGCGCACCTGCTGCCGCCGCTGGCCGAGGCCCTCTCGCGGCGTGTCCTGGTGATCGCCATGAACCTGTGGCGGCCTCTCCCGGCGGCGGCCCTGCTCCCCTTTCACGTCGCCCTGCGCTGGCCCGATCGGGTCGACGAGGCGCCCCTGCACGCCCGCGCGACGGTGGTCCCGTGCGCCGGGGCCGCCCGGAGACTGATGGAGGAGCCGCTGTATCCCGTGGCCGACGCCTACGGCGCGCGGATGTACGCGCGCTCCTGGCGACGCGAAGCGGGGGTCTCGCACCCGGACGACTTCCTCCAGTCCGATTGGGAGGAGGGGTACCGGCGCAACCAGGAACGCCTGGCGTGCCGCGCCCTGGGTGGCGCCTCGTATCTGGGCGTCGACGTCGTCACCCCGGCGGGTGTCGTCGTGCAGGGTCGCCGCCCGGTCCTCGGGCAGATTGCCGGTCGCGCGGCGCCGCGCCCCTGTGTGCTCATACCTGGGAGAGGGCGCTTGTCAGGCGCCGCGCTGGACCTCCTGGCGGCCAGCCCGCTCGTTGTCGTCGACGTGCAGGGCGTGCGCGGGGTGCGGACACTCGAGGTCGCGCGAGGCGTCCTGGCGCGGCGGCGGGACCGCGCGACGCTTGTGGTGGCGTCGAGCCCTGGCGACGTGTTCGCCCTGGGTCTCCCCGATGTGGAGGCTACGGCCCCCCTGCATGCCCCGGGCGCGGCGCCCGCCCTCGAGGGGCTGATCCCTCTCCTCGTCGCGCGCGAGCGCCCGTTGGAGGAGCGGCGGTTCGACTTCGCCGTGACGGCGTTGCGCGGGCAGTCGGCCGCGCTCGACGAGGTGCTGGACCTGGCCGAGGGCGCCTGGTGGGCGGCGCGCCAGAGCCTCGATCCGGCGAGCGCCCGGACGGCCATCCTGCCGCGGCTCCAGCGGGCGGTCGAGCGCCTGCGCCTCTCGTCCTCGTCCGACGCCGGCCAACTCACGTCCGCCCTGGCGCTCCTCGACGAGACGATCGGCGACGCGCGACGCGCGGCGGAACGGCTGGCCGCCCTGCTCGACGCGGCCGAGGGGCATTTCGATCGCCCCGCGGGCTGGCGGACCGCGATCATCGTGCGCAACGGGATCGAGGCCGAGGTCGTGCGCGCAGCCCTGGGCGAACGATGGGATACCTCCTACACCGAGATACGCCGACTAGGTCTGGAGGTGCGAAGCGGCGGAATCCCGCCGACGGGGAAGGACGACCGCGCAGACTCCATCGTCGCGAGCGGCTATACGGGGACGCGCACGCTGGACGCGATCTTCGCTGGCGGCGCGCGGTGCGCGACGATGATCCTCGACCCCGTGGAGGCGCGCGTGGCCCACCACCACGCCGCGCGCATGCGCCGCTTCCTGGAGCGCGGCGCGCATCCCGCCGTCCTCGCCGTCCTCGACCGCGTCGCGGCGGCCTGCGCGACCGTGATGGCCCCGGCCTCGGCCGCGCCGGTCTCCGTAGATCTCGATCGGTCGGCGCGCCAGGTATCCGTGGACGACGCCCCGTCGGCGCAGGACCGGCTGCAGGGCGCGGGGCCGGCCGAGCGCATGCTGATCACCTTCACGGACGGCACGTCCCTGGCCTGCCCCGCCCATCAGTCGCTCGATGTCCTGCGCGGCGACGGCGTCCCTGGTTTGCGCGGCGTCGAGGCTCGCGCTCTGTGCCCGGGGGACGACGTGGTCGTCGTCGTCCATGAGACCCAGGCCCGTTTCTCCGACGCGCTGCTGCGGATCCAGGATCGAGGACCGCTGCGCGACGCGGCGTCGAAACGCCGGCAATGGCTGACCCTCGTGGCGCTCGCGAAGGAAGACCGGCGCCGCACGTACAAAAGCATCCACGTCGGCCCGCAGGCGCGGGGGATACGGGTGGACTACCATACCGTGCGGGGGTGGATCCCGTCGCCTGCCGCCGTCGATGGCGGCGCGGTACCCAAGGCCTGGGACGCCTTCAAGGCGCTGGCCGACGAGCTCGGTCTCCCCTTACCGGAGGAGATGCTCCGGTCCCACTACCGCGCCGTCCGCGTCCTGCGGACGCGGCATCGCCAGGCGGGCCGCGATCTCGTCCGCCTCATGCGCCACGCGGCCATGGGCCGGCTGGACGCGGCCACGCTCCACAACGTCGAGACGCAGTGGGGCATGGGCACGCGCGACCTGTTGGAGGGGACGCGCCTGCGGACGGTCGACGACGTGACCGAGTTGTAGCTGCCGCCCTATGGTTATAGGTGTTGAATAGGTATGGACGCCGACCCCTGGGTAGGAGAAGAGGAGGGTAGTATCGCGATGGAAGACATCTACAATAGCTTCGCCATGGGGATCGTCCATCGCGTTGCGGAGCGCGCGACCGGCCTCGATGGGGACGCCGCGCGCCTCGTGGGGCAACGTCCTCCCGACCATGTCCTGGCGGGTTTCCTCACCCCGGTCCGGCACGACAAGGGCGAGGGCGACGAAGACGCCGGGGGCGGGGACGACCTGCCCCAGGACAGCCCGTACGAGCAGACCTCCATCGGCATGGAGTGGCTCGTCCCGATCGACGGCATGCGGACGCGCCACCTGGACGTGTCGGTCGACCTGTGCGTCTACGTCCGCCGCCTCCCCGCATTCGGGGAACAGGTTGCGCACACGCGATGGAGCGCGCCGAGGAAAGAGGGCGAGGAGCCTGTCGCCGCCGTCGTCCCGGTGTGGACGCGCGAGGACATACCCCGCCTCGCGGCACGGATCGACCTCGCCAATCTGCGCGATCGACGCGCCGCCGTGGCCCCCCTCGGGCCGCAGATCGCCGCGGCGTGGCAGGGGCGGATGGACGACCTCGACGACCTGTATCCGGCGCCCGGCCCCCTCGCGATCGAGAAGCCGGCGCTCGCCACCGCGAGCGCGTACGCGGCGTGGCGCGCGGGGAGGTCGCCCACCGCCGTGATGCGCGAGGCGCTCGGCTGGGGCGCTGCGATCGACGCGCGGGTCGTGCCGGTCCCGACGGAGCCGGGCTGCCTGCGGCTCTCCTTGCGGGTCATCAACACCACCGTCCCGCCCCGCGCCCGCACCGGCGCCGAGTACATCGACGCCAACCTGTACGCGGTGCGCTTGGTCGTGCGCGTGCCGGAGGCGGCGCACCGCGCCACGGTCTTCGCCGAGCTCCCCGCCAGCTACCGGTATGACCGCTCCATCGCCGCGGTCGGGATTAACGCCGACATCGGCGCGACCACGGAGGACGGCCACGTCCTGCTGCGCACGGAGACCATGCCGCGCAAGAGGGTCGACCGCCTCGAGCCCCGCGAGATCGAGGACGCCCATCCCACCTTCCGGGCGCTCGCTGCCGACCCGGTCCCGCTGCTCCGCCGTATCCTGGGCGACATGCGGCGGTACGACGCCGAGGAGTGGCAGCGCAAGATCGACGCCCTCGCCGGGGCGCAGCGGCAGGAGGCAACGGGCGACCGCGCCGTGTTCCGGGTAGACGAGATCGACGCCTTCGAGCGCGGCATCGCCCTGCTCGAGGACGACGCGTACCCGCACGTCCGGCGCGCCTTCGCGCTGATGAACGAGGCGATGGGCAATCTGGCGGGGGTGGCCTACGACCGCTGGCGCCTGTTCCAGGTCGTCTTCATCGTCATCCAACTGCCGCGTCTGGCCGCGCGCGCGCACCCCGAACTGGGCCGCGCGGACGACGACGCGGTCGAAATCCTCTGGTTCGCGGCGGGCGGCGGCAAGACCGAGGCCTTCATGGGGCTCTTGATCTGGCAGATGTTCTTCGATCGCCTGCGGGGTAAGACGATCGGGGTGACGGCCATGGTGCGCTTCCCGCTGCGCCTGCTGACGTTCCAGCAGCTCCAGCGCATGTCGCGCGTGCTGGCGCAGGCCGAGCTCCTGCGGCGACGCGAGGGGCTCAACGGGCCCCGATTCAGCCTGGGGTACTTCGTCGGCGACAACACGCGCCCGAATAAGATCGAGGACGACCAGCACAAGCGCTTCGTCGACCACGGGCCGGACCCCCACCTGCGCAGCCTGATGCGCTGCCCCTTCTGCGGCGGCGAGGTCGTCCTGCGCTACGACGCGGAGCTGCGGCTGGTCGAGCACCACTGCGCGCGCGAGGACACCTGCCCCGGGGGGCGCGAGCGGCTGCCGCTCTACATCGTCGACACCGATATCTACCGTTACCTGCCCACCGTGATCGTCTCGACGGTAGACAAGCTGGCGCTCCTGGGGCAGAACCAGAAGTTTGGCAACATCCTCGGCCGCTTCGATCTCCTCTGCACGCGCCACGGCGCGAGTTTCCTCGACAGCACCAACGCGGGCATCAACCGCTCCGGCAAGCAGTGCTGTGCTGCTGCCGAGGAATACGCGAAGAATCCCGCCGCACCCCCGTCGTCGTGCGGCGGGCAGCACAAGGTCATCTACGGGCCGTTCACGGACCCGGCGCCGGCCCTGCTCATCCAGGACGAGCTGCACCTGCTCAGCGAGGAAATGGGCACGTTCGACGCGCACTACGAGACGGCGGCGGTCGAGATGATGCGCAGCCTTGGGTACCAGCCGTGGAAGGTGGTCGCGGCGACGGCGACGATCGAGCGATTCGGCGACCACGCCTTCCAGCTCTACCTGAAGCGGGCGCGGCAATTCCCCTGCCCGGGGCCGACCGCGTACGGGTCGTTCTACTACCACCTGAACCGGGACAAGATCGGGCGCATCTTCGTCGGCGTCCTCGGCGTGGGACGTAAGCACACCCCGTCCGTCACGCGGCTGCTCTCGCTGGTCTACCAGGAACTCCAGAAGGCCCGCGACCTCGCCGCGGCGAGCATGGCCGACGCGTGCGGGCGCTACGACCTGCCCCCCATGGACGTCCGGGCCTTCGCGGAATTGGTCTTCCGCTATGAGCTCGTGCTGACCTACGTGCTGACGCGCAAGGGCAGCGACCAGGTGTCGGAAGCGATCCAGTCGCGCGTCGAGAAGGAGGTGCGCGAGCTGATGCCGGGACACGGCGACCTGCTCGTGCAGATCTTCAACGCCGGCATCGACGTGACCGAGATGATCGACACCATGGAAGAGATCGAGATGGCTACGCCCGACGAGGCGCCGGGCGAGCGCGTGCGCGGCGTGGTGGCGACCAACATCATCAGCCACGGCGTCGACATCAACCGCTTCAACATCATCGTCTTCGCCGGCTTCACGCGCCTCGTCGCCGAGTACATCCAGGCGTCCGCGCGCGTCGGGCGCACGTTCCCCGGCATCTCGTTTTTCGTCGCCACACCGCAGAGCGAGCGCGACCGCTCGATCTTCGGGCGTTTCGGCAAGTTCCACGAGTACATCGACCGCCTCGTCGACCCCTCGGCGATCAACCGCTGGCCGGCGCAGGCCCTAGAGCGGACGGTCCCGGGCGTCCTCGTCGGGTACCTCACGACGGTGGCCGCGCGCGCGAGCGCGCGGCGATTGGAGACCGTGCGCAAGGTCCAGCGCGCGAAGGGCACGGCCGGCGCGGAGGCGCTCGACGAGGCGGAGGTCGTCGCGTGGATGGCGCGGGCGTACGGGGCCGACAAGGCCCCCTACGACGGCTACGGACGCGAGGTGGAGACGGTGGTGCGCAACCGCTACGCCCAGATCGTCAACACGCCGGAGGCGGTCATCACCACCGACCAGCTCAACATGTTCCTGACCCCCATGCGCAGCCTGCGCGACATCGACGACCCCGCGAGCGTCGAGGTGGGCCTGCCGCGCGAGAAGGCCGTCCTGCGGGCCATGCGCGGGACGATCAGGCGACCATGAGCTATCAACCATGAGCCGGCCATAGGCTGCCGGCCGGCCTAACGAGGCCGGCCGGCAGCCACGAGACACCCGTCGCCCGCCGGTCGCGGGAGTGCGGGAAGGAGGAGAGGGACGTGGAGGCACGGACGAGCGACGAGCGCGCCATTGTGATGCAGCGCGGCGTCGCGCAGCTCATGTTCTCGTATCTACCCGGCAAGACGGTCGACTGGGAGGACGGCCTCGCGATCGTCCAGCTCGCGGGCGTGCGCCTCAAGGGGGCGTGGGAGCCCAAGGACGCGCAGATCGTGCTCAAGGAGGTCTCGGGCTACCTAGCAGCTTGTCGGAGAGAACGCCGCTGCGGCTTGCACGGCTGGGATACCGCTGTTCGATGAGGTGCCCGGTTGGCGACCGCGCGTGAGTAACGCAGGACACCGGCAGGGCACGGTCGCGGATGA
>JAABUX010003270.1_pt1 | contig 21637 bp, 16 predicted proteins | sample 5561851 | NCBI WGS metagenome assembly JAABUX01 (sample SAMN10711883, study PRJNA513361) | rock metagenome | isolation source: Antarctica rocks | place: Antarctica: Victoria Land, Richard Nunatak red sandstone | collected 2016-01-03 | reverse complement strand
GAAAAGGAGAATAATAAGGAGATTCATCACCATCAACATCCCCACCACCAGACTTATCTTCACCTGAACTAGGATTAACCACCGACCGCAATTAAATCCTCCAATTGGATACGTACAAATAAAAGAAGATTATAAGAAAAATAAACGGGATATAAATTTAATAAGCCAGATAGATATAAAACTATAGACCATATATAGTATAGAATAAATATAGTTAAAGATTTCCTAAAACAATTAATTAATTAATAAATATAAGCCTTTATTCACTTTTTTTTTCACTATCTATATATATATTAGACATATTTTAGATTAAATATATGTACTTAAAATTATCCCTGAAAATTCCACTAAAGTGGTTAATGAAAAAGGCGGTGTAAAACAAACAATGAGATAACCATTGCAGCTCTAATTATAAAACTCCTAACAAATAATAAACAAAAAAAGTCTAAATTCAATTTTTTATAAAAATGTTTAAAAGCAAAATAAACTCTTTGTGATAAATTTAATTAATTCATGTTTAAACCTTTCCCGCTGTATAAGGATGTTAATGACTTAGTGTTCGCAGCATTAAAAAAGTTGTTTGCCTATTTTTGCACAAGCAAGTGGTTTTGTTTTATGGCCGCCGGTCTTGACCTCATCCACACTATAGATTGCAATGGTAAACTCACAAATGCATAAGGTTTAGCTGAACTGTTCAAAACTAATTATAAACTGTTAGAGGCTCTATTTAATAAAGTTTGAACTAAATTAATATAAAACTTATAAGTTAATAGGGGATATATTGATTTTGGGGTACATTCAACGCTAGAATGGAGTATTGACATGACACATCTAGAATTTACAGGGTTAAAAAGAAAAAAAAAAGAAAGTCGAGGGAAATACGCATTCCAATTTGAAGATTTATTTATAAACAAGTTAACATTTACTAATTAAACTATTCCTGTTTTTATATCTTTTTTATTTTTAAACCAAAGCTTAATATTCCTATTAAAAAAGCATTGGTGATAAATACATTCTATTTTTTTATAGATTTATTTGGAATGTCTTATCGCACTATATTGAAAATAGATAGCCTATGATATAGGTGTATAATAAAGCATTTTTTTCACAAAAACTCGCAGAATTTATAATATCTTATAATTTTTTTTTTCAGATTTTATATAGTTCTACCCCCCCCCCAAAGCACTATTTTTGTCTGGAAAGCGTTTTTGCAAAGCCCTTAATTTAAAAACTACCATTGTAATAAAAAAAATAAACAAACCCAACCAAAAATATAAAAACTAAGACTAGAAAAAAATTAAATACACAGAGAATATCCGATTCGAACGGATGTGGTTGTTTAAACCAAATAAGTCTCAAGCTTATCGCTATAGACCACTCAGCCAATTCTCTTTTTTTTTTTCTAGTAATAAATTACACAGGTAATAATCTAAATTTACGATAAGGCTCTCCAAATTTAAACCTCTAGATTTTATTATCACTAAAAAATTGAACATAATAGTAATATATCATAGGAAAGAAACATTTAAGGGTTATTAATGTAGTTATAAAGCATCTTTAACATAACAACGGAATATGACTACAAAACCTGGTATTTTATGAAAGCAATCCCTAACCAGAATGCAAAAAGATCTATATTAAAGGCTAAAGGTTATAATCCTAAAAATAAAATAAAACAAAAGAAAAGAAAATATAATAAAATAAAATAAAAAGAATTAGATATATATGTTCTCATCCAAGACTTGAACTCGGATCTAGATATTAGAAGTATCCTGCTCTACCATTGAGCTAATAAGAATTTATTTTTTTTTCGGTTATTTATACATAATCCTTATTATTTAAATATTGAGTTAAATCTAATCGACCATTTTTAGATTTTTAAAAAAGTATATAACCATTCGAAGGGTAATAATCCAATAATAAGACTTTATATCTATAAAGTAATTTTATAATATTTAATTCCATAGTTGTAAATTTCACCCCAACACTATAAGGCAAACTGTGATATAAAAAATTAAAATATAGACGCGTTTAACTATATATAATTAATTTAGTAATGTACATATACATTACTACTCTATTATACAAAAAAGTATTTTTTCGGGTTATTATGATTCGAAAATAACTAACCCTCAACCCAAATGAGCCGCCTAACCAACCTGGCTCTAACCCGTTTTTGTATTTAAAAATTTTTAACTTTTTTGCATATTTTATCTAGATTTATTCAAAAAAGCTATTTTTGTCTGCATAGCCCTTTGCAAACGTGGGAGAGGGAGTCGCTAAAAGGGTGTCCCTATTAGAATAAACTAGAAAAAAAGGTATATAAAAATAAACCAAAACCTGACACCCTAATGGTTAAATATATACACAGAGAATATAAGATTCAAGCGGATTTGGTTGTTTAAACTAAATAAGTCTAAAGCTTATCGCTATAGACCGCTCAGCTAATTATATTTTTTTTACATATAAGCCTAGTTTATGCAGAATAGATGAATGCATATAGGGTATTAAATTTTTATTTAAAAATTTTTAACCATATCTTTTTTAAACACATCTATTCTGGGATGACGATTTTTAAAATAGCGTATAGTACAATGTATAATATATTTAATCATTAAAACATTTATTAGTCTAACAACATATACTATTGAATATAATTCAGTGCAGAATAATAAAGTAATACCATTAAATGTCCCCTCTACCTTAATTAAATGAGCCAGTGGAATAGGTGTAAGATAATTGTAAATACAAGCCTTAATAACTTTAATCTTATTAGCATAATAAGCATGGTATAATTCTGTAATACAAGCCATGGATCTAGTACAGATATATAAGCTACTACTGGATATATCCAATCTAGATCTTATGATTAATACAGGACTTATGGGACAGTAATGAGCCAAAAGATTAAAAACAAAATAGAGATAACCTGAATGAGCTAAAAATGGAGTTAATCCTAAACTACCCTTTTTTTTTATTTTAGTGCTGAAAAGTATATATCCGTCAGATAATAACATTCCTACCATAACACTTTTTATAAAATTAGCTAATTTTATATTGTCTAATTCAGTTGGAGATAACTTCACTCCTACTGTACAAGGTAAACTTATACCTCAATAAACTAAAGATTTACATTCCCTAGCTCTAGTTTGATTTAAATTAGTAGAATAATCTCTAACATTACCTAATTTCATATGTATATTCTTAAATGAAAATTTATACCTAGTTAATCTACCCCCCAAAAGGTATAACACAATTAGATATTAAATCACGAGTATGCATTTTTTATATAAATTATTCCTATAATCTTCATCTATACAAGATAAAAAACTACTCATAGAATTAAGTTGATCGATTAAACTTTTAGGACCTCTATTTACAATATAATTATTCTCTTTTAAACTATTTAGTAGCAAACCTAAATATTTTACAAGTCAATCTTTTAGTAAATATAACTCCTTGTTTGAAAGGTCTTGTTATTTTTTTCCTTATTTTTATAGAACAAAGTTATTAATTTTTCATAGTCTTTTTTGATTATTACTTTTAATAATTCTATGTTTTCTATCCCCTCAAGTACACGAGTACTATTTTTTTATTATATAAAATAAAATAAAATAAAATAAAATAAAATAAAATAAAATAAAATAAAATAAAATAAAATAAAATAAAATAAAATAATTCAATTAAACTAGAGACATTTTGAGAAAACTCAGGACTTGTTATAAATTCATATTAATGCTCATTAAGTTGTTCATGTTTACTTTTTATATCATTTAACTTTGAATTATTACCTAAACTATTATCTATAAATGTAATAAAATAACCTCATTGTTTGAAAATATAGCTCGACTTACAATTACTTTTTATGATTAAATAACTTAATACACTATCTGTTAATATTTCAGGTTAATAAATATATTTATTTATAAATAATTAGATTACTATCCTTATTCAAGACTATAAACACCACTAAATATATCCCACCATTTTCGGTTTTGATAGATTTATGTCTTTATTTAACCATTAAGCTTTGTCTAAAGAGTGATGCAACTATGTAGTGTAAAATAAAAGATCGTTGACTTTGTTCATTTTTTCTGTAAAAAAATTTTTTTTAAACACAATACTAGATTAATATTCTAGATTAACCTATAAGTTACACTACGATTAATTATATTTTTCTAGGGAAATAACAGATTATCTATAATAATTATTATCTAAAGGTTTATTTATATAGTTTACTAGTATTGATTTTATTCTTTCAAATTTATTTTTACCCTAGTTCGTTTATCAAAAATGCTTTTTATTAATAATTTTTTTGATTTATATATAGATTAAAAACACAATACTAGAAAACTTTTATTCTTTTAATAGTATAATTAAATTAAATTAAAAAGCTATATAAACTCTTTTTTATTATACATAAATTATTTATTAATACGTGAACTTACATAAACATCTAAGTTATTATGTAATTAATTTGTAAAATAACTAGAACAAGATAATCCAATTATCCATAAAATTAAGATAAATAAAATATAATAATGACTACTTTTTTTTTTATTTAAGATTATAACTTTGACTAAATAATAATTAAATTTTTCATTAAAGCTAGAACCTATAAAACTATATAGATTAAATTTTACCTTTATTTCATCTAAATAAAACTTAAAGAATATTTGTATAAACAAGAAATCTTTTAAAAGATTTCTAAGTATAAACAACCATAATTTATAAACTCCATAACAACAGTTAAATCATATAAAGGACTATTATTTAATTGACCATTATGAAAAAATTTTATAATACCACCACCATTAGGTTATTTACCATTTCCAGCCAAATATAAGTTAGCTTTTTTATTCACCGCAGAAGCCGCCACATGAATACCAGCACAACTTGTATTACTAGCCACTACAATACCTGCGTTTTGAAGAGCAGGCATTGAAGACTTAGCTATAGTTTTACCTACAGCAGTAGCAACGCCAGCAGCAGTAGCACCTAAAGATGCTCCTATATTTGAACCTAGATTACTAATACCTTTAGCGATTTATTTCGCAGCATGTTTACTTAACTCTACATTAGCACCAATAGATACCTTATTACTCTTAGAATTACAACTGTTTTCATTAACCTTCCTTCAAAAGGTATAAATTATTCAAATAGTCAGTAAAATTGTAACAAATATGTCTCGTAAAAAGGAGAAAAAATAAAAAATATAAAATTTGTATAATTTTATTAAAGGAAAATCTTAAGTCATCTAAATTAAAATAAAAATTAAGAAAAGTAAATATAAAGGAAATTAAAAAATAATTTAATAAAAAGTAACTATTCATAATATTAATAAAAAAAAATAAAAAACACAATCCTATAAATTAAAGGTCTAGATAGCCTCAAAGGAACAACCTCTTATAATAATCTAGATAATTAAAAATTATAAAAACGAATATAAAAATAACTAGCTTTATGTTCCAAATAAGCTATATGATTAAATATTTTCTTAACTAAACTAAACTAAACTAAACTAAACTAAACTAAACTAAACTAAACTAAACTAAACTAAACTAAACTAGCAATAAGATCATGTTTATTATAAAGACTTGATGTAGTAAAAAGAATAAAATAAGCAAATCTGTAATCACCATTCTTCTCTCTATAATACAAGTTAACAAAATAAGTAACACCTACTGTAAAATCAATATTTTTTATCTCATTGCTAAAATAATTCAAATCAAAAGTATCCAAATTAAAATTTATTCTCTTATTATTAATTTTAAGGATTAAAGTAAGTAAAAAACACTGTACAAGTAAAAACTTGCGAATAAAACCAAACCAAACCAAACCAAACCAAACCAAACCAAACAAAACCAAACAAAACAAAACCAAACAAAACCAAACAAAACCAAACAAAACAAAACAAAACAAAACAAAACAAAACAAAAATAAAAGCGTCTAGTAATAATTAAAAGAAAGAAAAACAAACAAAAAAATATAGGTTTTCCTTTACATAAACCACTCGGACAATTCTCTTTAATTGGACTTTATAATCTAAAACATGTGATTACTCAAAATTATAAATTAATTTTGTGTTTATTTATTTCCAAAGGGGGTTTTTCCTTTTAATTTAGAGATAATCTGAAGATTAGACTTGATTATATAAGCTTTTTCTTATTAAAGACTTGTAACAAGATCCTTTTTAATATCTCTTAAAAGCTACGAATTGTTTACATCAGCCTGTTTACCAACAGTATTCAAATCATCTACATCTTTATTCAAATCTACCAATTTACTATATCTGTACTTCAATCTCTTTAAATCTTCATATAACTTAGTAATATACTTTTTAGGAAACCTTTATAAATACCAATAGTAGATAAAGCTTTATCTAGACCTTTACCTAAAGTATATCTAAATACAGGTTCACGACCATAACTTAACAGAAGTTCATCTATACCTAACCTAAGCCTAATGCAGTACCTCCACTTAAAGCTTTCCTAATACACATGTACCTTTTACACTACCAACTAAAGTAACACTAAAACTAGCTAATCTATCTAAAGGGGAATTTCTAACTTCAAATTTTTTATTTTTTCCTAAATATATAGTGCAGAAAAATTTTATTAAATTAATCACAAGAATATATATATATAAACTGTTATAAAACCAAAGGAAATACTCTATAAAATAAGTACTGTCTACTTATTCAGATTTACTTAATCGCAATAATATAGATATACCGCCTAATACTATAAAAATCCGCACCAAAGTATTATTATGAAATTTACTTGCAGAGTTAGGTAAAGCAGGAAGCATCACACCTATCTTAATATCCTTTCAAATTCTACTTAAATTATTTTTTAGATTAATTCTATTCATTTTTTTTTATATTAAAATTCTTATTACAAACACAATACTATATTTATAACTTTCTCCCGGATTAAATTAAATTGGTGAAAAAATAAAAGGTTATAGATAAACCTTAAATAAAAACTACTAGTTATCAACTTAAATATCTTTATATTTACCTTACTACTATAAATTAGCCTTAAACAACTCATAGCCTGATTCCTCAGCGAATCGAACGCTGAACATACCCTTATCAAAAGTACACTTTACCTATTAAGTTAAGGAATCTTTTTGGTTATAAGATAAATATAATAAAGTTTACTATTATTATCTAGATGTCTTCTTATTGTAGTACTGGAAGTATTACAATTTTCTGCTGCGGGTTTAATAGAAGGATCTCTATAAACTTCACCTGAAACAACCTTTGTGACTATTACTAATTTACCATGGACCGTGTTCATTTTTTCACCAGTATCCAATCTAGCTTTTTTACCCAACCTAAGTTTTCTAAACAATCTTTAAATAATGTCTAGAAAACTTTTTTCATAATGTTTTCTTCCTTTCGACATTGCACCTATCTTAACGAGGGTTTATTCAGAGTGTTTATTCCTAAACTAGCTTTACTTATTTTTACCCGTGTTTATTAGCTTTGAAAGTGTTGTATACGACCTTTATTAGCTTGACTGATTAAATTACGACTTTCTTCTCTATGTTTTTACCAAACATATTGTTTTTCATACCTAGTTTTAATTCACTCATTATTAACCTACTAACCAGTGTGTGATTATAACCTAAACTAGATTAAGCTATATTTAAAACATTCATAACTTATTCATTATAAAATGTATAAGCCCAATTTATATAGAAACTTTCTCTATGTATATAAGACCTTTTACTTAGAGGACTTTCTGTATTACATACTTATAAAATAACAAGACTAAAATTTTCATGACCATATTTTAAGATACTATTATATATTAAACTCTTTATTACTAGTAACAACTGAAGGTAAATAATAAGAATTTAATTTCTACCTTTTCACGCACTACCTAGATATACCTGACCTGTAACTTTATTAAACCACATGTAAATAACAGTAATATATTTAAAATCATTAATTATATCTTATATAGACAATTTAGCATCATCATAAATTCTTGCCTAAACTATGTCTTGTAAAAATTTCTAAAAGTTAAATTATCTTTTTTATTCCTAATTTTTAATTATAAATTTTATTAAGCCAATACTAGATGATATCTGATTTTACACTGGCTCTATATTGAGCCATTCTTATAAAAACCGCACAAGACCAGTTAAGTTAAATAACCTTATGTGTGTGATCCCTAGATTAAATTAAAAATACAAGAGCACTCAGACTTGAACTGAGAATTTAAAGTTTGAAGCTTCCTATTTTGCCAATTAAACTATACTCTTTACACGAAACATCTATATACAAGAGCATCTAATAAGTTACAATTTAAAGGTTTTCTAAGTTTTAGCTTTTTTCCCAAAGCGTTATATTTTTTTAATTTTTATATATGACTTTATAATAAGAAAATCTAAAAGGAAAACCCCTAGTCCCCTGCGGGGCCTTGCCCAGCACCCGGACAAGCTCTATTTATTACACGGCTAGAGGATTAAAAAAGTACTTTTATAAAAGTAAGATGTATTGTTGTTTGACAAAAAAGGTAAAATCTATTTGTGAAAAGAAAAAAGCACTCTATCAACCAAAGTTTTAGCCTTCTAAGCTAATAAACAAAATTTAGCTATATATACTTTTAGCAGGTTTGATTTTATTTACAATTATTTTATTTTATGAGGTTTTTAATCTTTTTTTTTATAAATTCAAAAAGGTCAAAAGATAAAGATTAAAATAAACTTAAGATTTTATGCTACAAATTTTATTTAAAATGTTAAGCCATAATTTACCCCAGCTGGGATTCGAACCCAGGATTATAACATTGAAAAAGTTATGTCTTAACCACTAGACTAATGGGGCCATTTTTCTTTATTTTATTTTATTTTTATTTTCTTAATTTTTTTATTTTAATTCTGTTTTTTAGAGAAAAAAATCCCACAGAGCAATTATTATTATTAACAGGTTTACCGTTAAACTAAAATCTCTTATACTGTCTGTATTTTATTTTATTTTATTTTATTTTATTTTATTTTATTTTATTTTATTTTATTTTATTTTATTTTATTTTATTTTATTTTATTTTATTTTATTTTATTTTATTTTATTTTATTCTTTTATTTTTTTTTTATTTGTGTGATCCCTAGATAAAAACTAAAATACAAGAGCACTCAGACTTGAACTGAGAATTTAAAGTTTGGAGCTTCCTATTTTGCCAATTAAACTATACTCTTTATTGTATTTATATATATATATGTATAAAATAGTTTGAAACTTGCATTATATTATTTTAAATTATTAGTCATCTTAATTAATTAAACAAACAAACAAACCAACAAACAAACAAACAAACAAACAAACAAACAAACAAACAAACAAACAAACAAACCAAAAAAATACACAAAAACAAAGAAAGAAAAAAGGGCAAACAAATAAACATACACTCGGAAAAGGGATGATTCGAACATCCAGGTGTAAAAACACAATATTTAGCAAATATCTTGCCTTACCTATAGCAACTTTTCCCGTTTTGATAATAAGGGCTTGCACAGCACTATTTAACGTTAAAAAGCGGTGTATCGCCTCTACGGCCAGTCGAATTCGAATCGACACACATCGTTTGGAAGACGAACGGTCTACCATTAACCTATGGCCGTTAATCACATCAGGCTTTAAAGACATATAGTTATAAGCTCTATATTCTACACAGATATTTTTATGTTTTATTTATTTTTTTTTGTAGAAAACCAGAAAATAAAAAGAGATTGTCGGGTTAGGTCGGCTTCGATCCGACATCTTCTTTCTCGACAAGAAAGTCCTTTACCTATTAAGTTAATAACCCTTTTTAAGATGCTTACTCTTGTTATTAAAAATTAGATGTCTAGCCCTCTCACTAAAAATAAAGCATTATTTTAGCAATAAGAAAATTAAGAAAATTAATTAAAAATAGAAAAAGCGGAGTTAAGCTTAAGACCTGTGGGATTTGAACCCACATAACAATGATTAAAAGTCACATGCTTTCCCGTTAAGCTAAGACCTCTTTTTTTTTTCGCTCGCTCATTTTTACGATTAATTCTATTTTTTTCCATTAATTAACCTAGTATATCTCGCAGCATTTACATCTGATACTCTATATTTCTCAATTAACTTAGTATATATCGCGGGATTTTCATTTTTATAAGATTGAGATAATGGAGGATCTATTGGATAATATCCTTTTTTATTCTTTTGAGAGTATGGAGGATCTATCGTAGAATCAACAAATGGCATAATGTCGCAGAGTTTATATTTTTTGTCTTGTCTTTTTCTAGACCCCGTTTTATTATACTAAAGACTCTTTAGTCTTAGCTTTTATTTAAATTCTGGATCATCTTTGTGTGCTTCATATTATTTATTATTATTATCTTATTAATTTAGTTTTCGCCTTTCTCTCTCTACTTGAGTCTCATTTAGTCTTTTTTTTCAAGAGACCTCTTGCCTGTCTCTTTTTTGTTTAATTTTCGCCATTGTTATTTGGTTTCACTAGAAAGGATGTAAGATCGTGAACCACCTTTTTAGGAAACATTTATTAGGCCCATCAGTAGCACGATTAAGTAGATTATTAGCCGAATCATTAACTCAACCATTTTAATAACCATTATTCATATTCAAAATATAGCTTATAATATAATTCAAGATAATAGAAAAAAAACTATATGAAGACAAGAGAACAGAAGATAAAAAAAGAAATAAAAAATGAAATACCACAAACAATAACTAATACAAAAGATAAAAAATACATTTTTTCATCTTCAATTATAAATTATATATATAATAGTTAGAAGACAAATTCAACTAACAACAAAAAGAGTTAAGAACTTTAAAGGCTATAAAAATCAAGAATGAAGAAAAAAAGTCCCTAAGAAAAGAACGCTATAAATAGATAATAAACTCTCACTACAAATCTTAAGATTAACCATAATTACTCTGTAAAAAGCTATATATTCTACACACATTTTTATTTTATTTTATTTTATTTTATATTATTTTATTTTTATTTTATTTTATTTTATTTTATTTTATTTTATTTTATTTTATTTTATTTTTTTCCGTTTTCCTTAATTAAATAAAAAAATCATTAAACAAGATTTCTAATCTATCATGTATTAGAGCTATAAACCCTCTAGTAATAAAATTAAAATAATGTGACTTAAAGAAAAATGGGACCCACACAAGCATATTTTTGTAAATTCTAATAAAATCTGGATAATATTTTATATAATAATCCCGAAAAAACACACAAAGTTACACTTTTAATTAAATTTTTTTTGTTTAGGAAAGCAAAATTAGCAAAATTAGTAAATGTAAAATTATTTGAAAGGTTGAATAAAGGACTAATCAAGTTATTTTTATTGCGTGCCAAGCTTTTAAGAATATGTATTAGAAAACTTTTAAATTAATTTTCCTTTTTCATAAATAGTTTAGATTAATTTTTATTTTAAGACCCCCAGTAATAAATAGATATATATAAAATTAATCAAACAACATCCACAAAATGTCAGTATAAAATCGCAGACTCAAAACCTAAATGATGGTTTTCAGTAAGGTGGTATGCTAGTATTCGCCATAAACCTACAGCTAAAAAGGCTGTTCCTATCATAACATGTAGACCATGGAAACCAGTTCCAAAATAAAAACAAGATCCAAATGCACCATCACTCATTGTAAAACTACTTACTGAATATTCTACTCCTTGGAAACTAGTAAAGATTAGAGCTAATATAACTGTATACACTGTACCATATAAAGCTCCTTTTCTATCTCCTTGAATTAACGAGTGATGAGCATAAGTAATAGATACACCACTTGACAATAATATAACTGTGTTTAGTAAAGGTAATTCAAAAGGATTAATAGCTTCTATACCCATAGGCGGTCATAGAGCACCAAGTTCAACCGCGGGTGATAACGCACTATGGAAAAAAGCTCAGAAAATTGCTAAAAAGAATAGAGCTTCTGATACTATAAATAAAGCTACACCCATGTTTAATCCCCTTTGTACAGCCAAGGTATGATTACCAAGATAAGTCACTTTTAATCACACCGTATTATAGCATCAGCGGTTAAATTAGTTGCTATAATATTAACTTATTAAGTATTCATGCTAGCTATAAAAATTATTTAAATAATCTCGATTAAAATAAGTTCTATTTGTGTTCATACATTGTTTAATAAAACGTACTTGTTCTTCAAAAATTCATTTTTTTTTTCATTTAAGGTTTACTAAATAATTTAATCCTTTAACAAAACATTAATAATTGATATATTTGCTGGACATTAAAGGAAATATATTTAAATAGGAAGTAATCAAATAATGTTTTTTATCTGACTGAGCAAAAAAAGACCCATAGCTTAGCAGGCTTATTAAATATAGAAGCTCTATCTTATCTGTTATATAATTTAAGTTAACTTGAAAAAAGTTTGCCCATTGTGTCATAAAAATAATATTATAAAACTTTTACCTTATATTCTATTTACTTCACTATGGTTAATAGAAAAAACACATCGTACTCTACCTCTAGATTGTAACACATCTTATTTATAACTACCTTATAATTTTAGGGAGAAATAGCCATCAGAGTCTATTAATCCTGCTAACCATGCATTACAATCGAGGTTACGAGTGTCTAAAGGTAGTTTTGATAAATTTTCGTTTCGTAATAGATTAAGATTATAAATAGCTCTGTACAAAGCTTCTATTTTAGGAGTACTAAATTTTCCGTTTACAAGATTAACAACTCTTATAACTGCTTCTGCATTGGTTATTCGATATCTACACACTCCGGTTTTTTCTTTTCTTTATTGATCCTCCGTTTATTTAAAATTTAAACCTTGATTTAATTTATCATAAAAAGGCCTTTCATTAAAAAAATTTATTGCTTGAGATATTTTTTCTCTACTACCTTTTCTTACTATTATATAACCATCTCCTTCTATTAAACATGATAGATAAAAAGTTAATAAACTATATGTTTTTCCCGTATGATAATCATTTTTTACGGAATACGTATTGTCTAAACCGCTTTTAAATAAATTTTTATTAGTATGAATACCTAAGTAAGTAAAAAAAAAACTCAACATATTTCTATGCTGACTGGACTATCTCATAAGTAATAGGTTAAGGTTTTTCAATGTATTACTTTTTTACATATAGTCTCTGAGTATCCTACTAGGATAATTATACGTCCGTTGGTTTACTGCTTATTGTCCATTGTAACATCTTTAAAATTTTTACTTACCAAAATTATTGACAGAGTACATAAAGCTTTAGGAGTTTCTAGCATATAGTAAAATTTATAGAGGGCACTTATAACATCATGAGCCTTTGGCTCAACAAAGAAACTACTTTTATTATCTTTCATTTTACTCGCGATTAATTCTATTTTTTATTTTCCTTTTTCAGTTAGGTGTTGTTTAGGTAAAATAATATTATAATCTACTTGTCAATCTTTAAAATCTTTACCTTTAACACTTAATAAAGGCTATTTATTAAAATATTTAATAAGAAACTCTAAATTAGTAATATATTGTACAATAAGACAGAGTAGTTCTGTTAATGGCGGATTAATTTTCTAATTTTTAACCTCACATTCTAAAAATAGGCTAATTTTTGCATTAGGGGTAAGATATAATAATTATTATGTTTGTCTTATGCACGTGGATCTAATATAAATTTAAGACTAATGTTTTCACTAACAGATCTTTTACCTGTATATTATTTAGGTTTAACTTTTATATCAAACTGCCCATCAGTTTCAGGAAAGCCTGTAAAAGATATCCAGCGATTCTTTTTTAAATCAAAAGAATCTAGTGCACTCTGTTGTATTTTCAAACAATATTTATAATTAATAAACTTTATTAAATAATTTAATCTTTTGTTCTTAGGTGTACGAAGCTTACCACTAATCAAACTAATTATAAAAATAATACTTTTTATATCACCAATAATATAACGAAATATATTATTATTACCAGTTACTTGAAAACGTCCAATTCCACCTAATTTTCATGGAATATATTCATATAAAGCCATATTATTAATGTGCGAGGTAAATACCATTCTAGAATTTAGTACTATATTTATAGTAGTTATACCTAAACTTGGCAAGTAGATATGTCCATCTCCTTCTAGTAATCCTACTAAATCATAAGCAAATACGTTATGATCTTTATATACATTATCAGGTATAGAATTTTTTTTTAATTAATCATAGATTTTTATTTCTTCATAATTAATAGTTATAGTAGTTTTCAATGAAAAGTCGACATATAACAAATGTACTAAAAAGCTTTTAACTCTACCCTCTGAGATAATGTCCCTAAACCAAAATGACATAGTTGAAATAAGAGAAGTAAAGGCTAAAAGTAAAAAAAGACTCGCTCAAGCAAAACCATGCATTGTTAAAACTCCTGATAATGTAAGTGTTAATAAGCTAATACTACTATATAATGGCCAAGGGGATGGAGATACTAAATGATAGGGGTGGGCTTGAAAATTGCTTCTAATAACGTTAGTCATATCTAAGTTTATATATTCTTAATCACATAAATGACAAATTTAAAGTAAACACATTTTACTTTAAAACTATCATTGCTTTTCTATAAAGGCATTAATAAATAGCGGTTATTCTTTTTTTTTAAGAACCTTTATAAATAATTGCAATATACCTTTAAAGGTTAAGGAATAGGTGATTTGAACACCTAACCTGCCGTGTGTAAAACGGTCGCTCTACCCTTGAGCTAATTCCTTTTTTTTTTTAAAAAGTAAATTTACTTACTCTTGTGTTTTTTTTTTATTATAGGGAGCAAAGCTTATAATAGGCTTTATTTTATTTTATTTAAATTTTTTATCTCATTAAAAATAAACCGCTTTTACTATAATACGATAACTTTAGATCTAAGATAAAAAGATAAAATTTTTAGTTTTTTTGTTTTATTGTTATAACAATAGCTCCTACCATGGCTAATAAAAGTATTATAGATGTTATAATAAGTCATATAGAATAACTAGTATAAATTATATTACCGATACTAGTTATGTGGGTAGTTTCTGATAAACTACCATCTCACAAATTAGATGTTACAAAGGCTTTTTCTCCATTATAACTAAAAAAATTAAAAATTTTCTTGAAAGAGTCATAGTAGTTATAATTATAAATTAGATTAATAAAGGAATTTTTTAAATCAACACTTAAAGGTAAAATTTCATTTAGAGGATAATTGAAAGAAATCGCTACCATTACTGCCAAAGGTATACTATTGTTAGTTTCAGTTAGCAGTTCAGATATTCTTACATTTATTAACATTAAAATAAAAAGAAATAAAATAGTTATTGCCCCTACGTAAACTAATAAATAGGCTAGACCGATAAAGTTTATACCTAACATCATTAAATAGATTGATATACTTAAAAATAAAGCTATTAGAAATAAAACAGAAACTATAGGGTTTTTACTAATAATCACTAATATGCCAAAAAAAATCGAAGCTAAGGAGATAAAATCCAAAAATTCATCTTTGTATCCGTTACTAAAAGTTTCATTTAATATAATTAATAGATACATGTATCTTAATAAAAAAAATCTATCTCTTAACATGAATAAGTATAAATAACATATAAAATCAAACATATAAAAAAAAAATTATTTAGCTTTAGCTGATTTTTTAAATGCGAATGCAAATGCATGCAATTATAAAACAAATCCTCCAAAACAATATACTTATAAAAGTTAAACATTCCACTTTTCCCCTTAGTATAACTTTTGCTCTAAGAGAAAACAAAAGTTAATTAAAAAGTTAATAACACTCTATTAAATTAAAACTATGTAATATTCACATGCTCACTTTATTTTTTTTTATTAAACTAAACTCGTCATGAGGTTGCACAATCACGTTAAATACTGCAACTTATCACCACACCTTGGCTTATTTTTAATAATTTTTTATTTTTATGTATTATACCTAAAACAAAACAAAACAAAACAAAACAAAACAAAAAAAGTTATATTAGAATGAGCCCTCAACATGAATCGAACATATATCAAAATATTAACAGTATATCGCTCTACCTTTGAGCTACAAGGGCTTTACATGAATAAAATTTTATTTTATTGCAGTTAAAGGGTTTAACGTATATATATATATATATATATTTTATTTATATTGTCCTTTTCTGCTTTTTATAGTGATATTTTTTTTTTAGAAAAAGAATCTAACCTAGAAAAACCCCTAAAAAAGCTTTTTATATGCAATATTTTAGAATTTAAGATTAACGATTTAAACAAAAGCAAAACATTAAAAATTATAAATTTTATAGGATTATTTACTTTTAATTAAAGATAAACTACGGTATAAAGTTGAGCTATAAAGGCTATTAAACTAAAACTTAAGTTTAAGTTTAAATCATATTTTATAAAACATTAATACATAAGAAACATAGTTTATAATATTTATAAATATATCTGGTAAATAATTTTTATTTAGATAAGATATTGTATTTATAAGCTAGGAGAAAAGAGATTCGAACTCTTAAAAGTATATAACTAATGAGTTTACAGCCCAACCCTTTTTACCAATAAAGGAACTCTCCTTTGTTTGTTTGTTTGTTTGTTTGTTTGTTTGTTTGTTGGTTTGTTTGTTTGTTTGTTTGTTTGTTTGTTTGTTTTAATGATAGAAAACCTATCTAGATCTGGCTTAAATTTAGGTATTTTTTTTTTTAGCATATATAATTCAAATTAAATAACGATTACCTGGTTTATCTCCAAACAATTATAGATTTAATTCTTGAGTAGCTATACCAAACAATGCTTTAGGTGCCGCACTTGTAACCGCTGCAGCCCTTATCACTTGCCATCTGGCTGCAGCCAGTGGCTTTTAAGTTCCTTTACCTTCAACAATTGTATGCAGAGTACTAATTCACCCTTCACCTTGTAATCTTACACTAAAATCTGGTTTATATGGACCTAATTATTCTTTACCTGCGGCTATAAACTTTTTTTGTTCTGGAGAGCCAAATTTAAAGTACCCATCATATATACTTTGGAAATAATCTTCCCTATGAGAGATAGAATACATTAAACCCTGAGCTTGCATAGTTTTATACTCATTTATATAATAAATAGTGTTAGAGTGATTAAATGTGATTGACTATTATCCAAGAATAAAATAAAAATGCAAGAGGCTCCTTAAGTAAGATTATATCTTTAAAAACAGATAAACCTCGTTTTTATGAAATAATACTTTCATAATTATGAACAGGAGGTCAAACCCTAACTAAATCATAATGAGGAAGATACTCTCCTTGAGTTAAAAAGAGTATATTAGTAATTTTTTTCTTATCATTAATATATAAACCATAACAGGTGAACAAGTCATTTAAACCGCCTTTAGTAGCCTTTTTATCTATTTTATTGGTGCAATAACTAGGATGATACTGTTTACTATTAACATAAGGACGATATATAGTTATTGTAATATCCTTTTCACTAGTTTGTGTATATTATGCCGCCACTTTAGAGCCAGTATCTATAGAGAATCCTTTTTTAAAGGTGTAAATATTTTTAATCCTTTCTTAGCATACAAAAGAGAAAGAATTTTTGATTGTTTTATAATAGGGATAAATTTTTCTTTTAGGCGGTGTATATTGATTATTATTCATGCCAGAGAATACATAATGCGATAGTTTATATTTATTAAATTCAAAATATGCTCTTTTGTTAAGTAAAACAGTATTAGGTCCAGTTTGTGATGCATCTCAGTTATCAAAAGGAAGAGTAGAGATAGAGCTTGGCATATCCATCAAATCTTGATGAGTAACCTGAACAATAATGGCCCCCTCTAGTTAAAAATTGAATCAAAGTAGAAGGCATAGCAGACTGTAATATTGACCTCTTTCGTGTAGTAGATAAAACACCAAATAATTCATTAATAAATCTTTAAATATATTAAAGATTTTAATATTGCTATATTTAAATAAAAAAAAATCACAAAAAAATAAACCAATAAATAAAATATGCAAAGAGAGGGGGGGGGTGATAATACAGCTAGTTATATACAACAACGTATACTTATTTAAAACTCTAATCTTAACTAAATAAATATCTTAATGTCCTTTACCTATAAATTTATTACTATTTATATCTATATAAGGAAGATTTTGATTTTTTTTTCTAAAATAATATGTACCACAATAGATATTAAACATATATCTGTAAATAATATATCCATATTCATAAAAAAAAATTTTTTTTTATTTTATTTTTATTCTTTCTTTTAAAAATCTTTTTATTTTTCCTTTTTTGAGTTTGAAAAAAGTATAAAATTATAACTTTAGATTCCCATCCAAGATTTGAACTTGGGTCATAATATCCGTAATATCGTATTCTACCCTTAAACTAATGAGAATTTATATTTTTTTTTAAGGGAGACAAAAACACTATCAAATAGATTCTGCTTTTATTTTTATATTATAATTGCTGCGTATACCTATAAACCTGGGCATGTTGCTAGTGTATTACTCTTTAATTATGAAATAAGCCTGTCTAAAGCCTAATATTTATAAACCTTTAGCCTAAGCTTGCTTATACCGTAAACGGTGTGTATATCTTAATAATACATAACTAGATATATTATTTTTATTTTGTTTATAAAACAAAAGCTTATAGATAAACCTTAAAGTAAAAGAGAAAAGAGAAAAGAGAAAAGAGAAAAAAGAAAAGAGAAAAGAGAAAAGAGAAAAGAGAAAATAACCCCGTGTTATACTATAAAAAATAGCATAATATTTATGGTAAATGACCTTGAGCATAAAAACCGTAAAAATTAAAAAAATTAAACTTTTAATTAGCCCATTTCTGGATTCGAACCAGAAGAAAATGAGATATTTTCTTCTCCATATCTAGGCTTTGGGGGGGTATTGTTAATTTTAATTAATCCCGTGCACGCGTTACAACATCTTCTAGCTTGCTTTCTTTCTTTATTTTTTTCTTTCTTTATTTCTTTTTTATTTTACACATAAAAGTGCTTTAGATTACAGTTTAGCTAAGGATTGCATAGCAATGATGTCTTATCATTTATATTTATATAAATGGCTGATCGTATCTTAAGCTTACGCCGAATACTGTACGATCGATGTACTTTTATCCTGTTTTCATTTATTATATTAAAAATTTATTAAGGAATTTAGCTGCGCGATTGTCCATTTTCTTTAGATATATTGTTTGATTTTACCATACCGCGAGTCATTACCTGCGCCATTTAAGAGTTACCTCTTCAACTTGGTTAAACAATCTTTAGAAGTTCCCCGCATTTTAGTATTCTTTATTCTTGGAAATTTTATTTTGTGGGATAATCCATTTTTATAGATTGAAGCTTGTCCATCTGCAACCTCCCCCCCCGTTTTTTAGAAGCAGACAATATTTCTAATCTATATCCAAGAGATAGCTAGAGGTTCACTCTAACTGAAACAAAATAGTTTCCTACGCTATTCATTTCCACTACACGAACCGTATTTCGACTTAACACTAATCAGAGTCACGCATACGAAGTTTACTGTTTAACATAGATAAGCCTAATTACCTATAATATTAGCTAAACGCAACCAAACTTATTGCACATACTCCTTTCAGCGCCTGACGAGTAGTTAGTACCTATCTGAGATTAAATTCACCGTGCCGTGGTGATACACGATTACTAGTAATTACTTTTTCATGTAGTCGAGTTGCAGACTACAATCCATATTATATCCTATTTTAGGGTTTAGCTCAAATTCACATTTTTGCATCCTTTTGTCTAGGCTTATGTGGCACGTCTATAGCCCACAATATTTAGGCCATGATGACTTGTCTTATTCCCTGTTATCATATCCAATATAGCGGTGAACTTCATTAGTTAATATAACTAACGAAAGGGATTACGTTAATTTAATGGATCTAACCAAGTTCTCACGACATTAACTGAAGACAGCCGTGCAACGCTTGTGTTAATACATGTAATTAATTAAATTAGTTGTTAAGCCAACAACTATTAGACTACTGCATGTATTACATTCAAATTGTGGTAAGGTTTTTCGAGGGTTATCGAATTAAATAACATACTTCACTACTGGTTTCAGAAACGGTCTAATGATTTCAGTTCCTGCGTTGCCACATTACTCTTGAGGTGGAATGCTTACACTTTCATTTATAGACCCAAATTATTTAATCTAGTCTATGGCACTCATAATTTTCTGCCTGGACTACTAGGGTATCTAATCCTGTTCGCTACCCAAGCCTTCGTCCCTCAACGTCAGTTTATACATAAAGGGTTGCTTTCGCCGCCACCAGTCCTAATAGTATCAAAGAATTTCATCTCTACACCAATAGTACTAACAGTAGCCTCTTACATAAAACTCTAGTAAATCCGTACCCTTTGCGGGCTAGAAATACCGTCTAGGTACCCTTTAAACCTAATAAAGATGAATAACACTAGTCTTCCACGTATTACCGCGACTGCTGGCACGTGACTTGGTCAAGACACTTAGATAGAAAATTGTCATAATCACTATTCTACCTAGAACTTTATTCGACTAAGCCGATTCCCCGCCAGAAAAAAGCCTGGTATGACATTAATCTGGCCCCACTTATCATTATCCAACCTCATTCTCCCAAATTGCTGGTTCAGCCGTTAGGCTATTGACCAATATTCCCCACTGCTGTACTATACGTATTGGGCTATTTTCAGACCCACTGTGGTCGATAAACCTCTCAGTCTCGACTACGGGCTTAAGCTGGTTAAACCATTACTTTAACTACTACTTACCCGAGAAAGATATTAGCATCTTAAAGCGAATTTTCATTCTTTTTCTAGTTATATTAACTATTATAAGGGATTTTTCTCCTTACTTTAAGGAAGCAATATTATCATTTACTCACCTGTACACCACTTCTAATTAAAATTTATAATAAAAAACATATTATTATAAAAATATTAGACGTTCGATTAGCATGTGTCAAGCATTTGGACAGCGTTCATTCAGAGCCATCATCAAACTCAACATTTTTTTTTAATTTTATTCATTAATTAAGAAAAGTTTGTTATTCACTAAACATTTCATTTTTTAATCTAATCTTACAAATAATTATTCTCTAAATAATTACTATTGTATTATACAAAAAACTATTTTATTTTATTTTATTTTATTTTATTTTATTTTATTTTATTTTATTTTTTTTTTATAGAGATTTTCTAATTTTTAATCTTTTAATTTCTTACTACACAAAGAATTATTTTATAAATCAATACATTACTATTGTATTATACAAAAAACTATTTTTAGGTTGTAAAGCTATTCTTAAAAATTAAATATATTAAAATACAAAGATTTTGTCTATAAGATAAAATGCTATAGTTAAACTCGAAAATAGTATAATCATATTTTTAAAACTTAATGTCTTTTTTATTCTTTCCTTGCACTTCACCAAATTAAAAGATAAACTCTGTAATGGTAAACTTACAAAGGCATGTGGTTTAGGTGGACTATTTAAACATCATTCTAAACTGTTATATGCTCTATTTAATAAACTTTTTAATAAATCAGTATAAAACTGAGGAGTTATCCATGGGTATCTATATGTCTCTTTACCT
>JAABUX010003269.1_pt1 | contig 21639 bp, 21 predicted proteins | sample 5561851 | NCBI WGS metagenome assembly JAABUX01 (sample SAMN10711883, study PRJNA513361) | rock metagenome | isolation source: Antarctica rocks | place: Antarctica: Victoria Land, Richard Nunatak red sandstone | collected 2016-01-03 | reverse complement strand
GGTTCTAGGTTCGAGTCCTAGTCGGGGAGCTTGATTCCAAGGGTTTGCGTTTTCCGACGCGAACCCTTTTTTTGTCGACCCCCTCCGGCACTCGACCCGACACGAGGATCAGTATTGGCCGAGAAGGACGTTGACGGAGTGGTGGAGGTCGGTTATATTCCATCCACACGAGGGACGACCCCCAGAAGTCGTCTCTCCGACCGCTCGACGGGGGATTAGCTCAGCTGGGAGAGCGCTTGCATGGCATGCAAGAGGTCAGGGGTTCAAATCCCCTATCCTCCATTACGAGAAGTTGAATTTAAGTAGCGAGTTACGACGATCAATTCGTGTCACAGACGTTTGACCTGCGGCAGATTCTTTTGAAGACACCGGCAAGCTGTGGACTTGCAACATGATTCGCTTCCGCAGTCTGCGGAAGTGGATCGAAGCGCCTGAAGGGCTCGCTATTTATACATTCCGCCATATCTGGGTGACCGTTGCCGTTCGACGGGTCGTGCTGATCGCGAGCCTGGCAGAGCTGACCGGCCCTCGGATGCGACGATAATCTCGAAGCGTCGCGGAAACGGCGGCACCTCCGCGAGGCTGTCGTGCGGGCGGCGGGTGGTCAGAGCCGCATCGACCCGTGATCCGGTCAAGGGTCGGACGTACGCTACGCCCTCTTCCGATACTTGGTGAGTTGCTTCTTAGTGACGCGGATGCATCCGCGACCAACCTCGTGCCGGTCGTACCGCAGCTTCCCGGCGGCAATAAGTGAATAAGCCAGAGCTGGGCTGATCTCCAGTCACGCCGCGACGTCTTTCACCCGCATTCACCACCTCACAATCCGCGTTTTCGACGAAGTTCTTGTTTTTCCCAGGCACACCGTCGCCAAGGTCGAGATGCCGCTGGCGATGTCGCTCGAACGCGGTGAGGAAGTCCCCGCACACGCCCGCCAAAACCATCGGACACCTGAATGAGATCCTGATCGTCGCTGACCGCCTCGGGTGTATGCGGAACGCCCACACCGCGAGATCAACCCTCGCTGCGGGATTGTCAACAGGGTCCCGGCCAGTGGACACGCCACATGCGCCCGGCCGAAACACGTGGCCGGATTGATCCCACCCGAATCAATGCGGCACGGCGGTAGAACCCCAATCTCGATCGCGATTCGAAAGCTTTGGATAGGTGGTTAATGGGAGGATACTCAGAATCAGTGCGCCCGCGGGGCGGTTTTGGGCTGGGGGAGTGCAACGTCGCCCGCACCTGGTTGGGGCGAAAGATCCGGCGGGGTTTGTGTCACTGACTTGAGGGCGCGGCGATCTCCCGCCGCGAAATCGAGCAACAAGTCGCCCCCTGACTCCCACGTCGCTGGATCGCTGAGCTTGTTGCTGGGGGTCTCGGATTCGGGTTTTCCGGCGTGTTTGCAGACCTCGCAAGTGCCCGCGCGCTGCGGTGGTCATCGCGGGCGCGCTATCACGCCAGGTCGGGGATGCGGTTCACCCTCCGGGACCGAAACGGACCAGAACCCGCCGCGATCGAGCGCGTCGCGCCCGGAACCGCGTGGGTGCGGCGAACTCGAACAAGCTGGTTTGGCCGGCGGTTTCGAAATCGGTCTTGTTCCCGTCGGGCCGGATCGGAACGCTGGCGACGCCTCGAGTTATTCGGGGCGAGCCGGGCCAGTTCGGCGGCCCACCCCATAACGGTCGGCGTGGCGGCGGAGACCCGACCCGGCTCGAAACATCGGACCCGCACCCGGGAGCGAATCGATGAGGCGTCGATCGAAGATCCCGCCGTCCACCACGAAGCACCGCGGCGGCTCCTGGCTCCTGCCCAAAGGGCATCATCCGGCGGTCCTGATGGTCCTCATCGACCTGGGGACGCACAGCGTCGAATGGATGGGTGTCGTCCGCCCGGTCCGGCAAACCTTGCTGTGCTGGCAAGTCGGCCTGCGCCGCCCCGACGGCACCCCGCACGTGGTGAGCGAACCGTACAAGTTGTCGCGTTCGCCGCACTCGCGGCTGCTGAACATGATCAGCCGCTGGCGGAGGGTGGACTATCTCCCGAGGGGGCAGGTTCGCCTGGAGGAGCTGCTCGGCAATACGGCGAGGCTGACCATCTCGCACGCCGTCAGCGCCACCGGCCACACCTACGCCCGGCTCGACCGGGCGGCCGCGCTGGCTCGGTCCGAGCCCGTGCCTGTTGGGACGTTCAACGAAGTGTTTGTGTACCGGATCAAGCAGGGGAGACTGCCGGAGTTCTTCTGGCGTCCCTCCGTTTACGGCCAGCCGCTGACCGACTCCATCAATTCGTCTCGCGAGCGCCGGCGCTTCCAACGACAGGACGGGCTCCCGCCGGACGAGAGTTAGTCGCGCACTTGGGCGCGGCCGGCTTTCTCTCCAGCGGCGCAAGTTCTGAGCCGTTCCGGAGGCCGGCCTATCTTGCCGGCGGCGAGGGACGCCCCGCCGCCGCGGTCTTGCCTACAGAGGCGAACTTGGAGCGGACGGCCGATGGTGTGTGGTCGAGCCGCCTTCCCGCCTGCCGGCCAAGACGAGCGGGCGGTCGAGGGAGGTTGATCCCGCCGGCCAGCGCAGTCAACCACTGCCAGATCCTGGCGCCAAACACCACCGCGAGAGCTGGGACCGAAGCAGGACCCGGCCTCCGCCGAACGCCGGCCCAACGCCGGAAACCGATCAAGTCCAGCGGAATCGGGAAACGGTGGGTTTCAGGGGTCCGGATCGCGAGTCTTGATCGCCACCGCACCAATTCCAACTGGACTTGCGACCGATCTAGTGGGTCAATTGCCCCGCCCATTGCCATAATGGTGCGACTCAGTTAAGATTGGTAAACTTCGATCCTTGGGGTTCACCATGTCTCGACTCAAAAAGATCCGCTGCGTCCGCTCACCGACGATGAGCTTGCTGTCCTGACCCGCTTGAGTCGGTCCCAGTCGGAGTCGGTCACTCGGGTCGCCCGGGCTGGTCTGATCCTGGCTGTGGCCCGGGGATGCGACTATCAGCAAGCCGCCGAGTCGATCGGGCGACGCTCCGGCGATGCTGTCTCGCACCTCGTCGCTCGGTTCAATGCTGAGGCTTTGGCCGCCCTCGACCCCCGTCACGGCGGCGGGCGAGTCTCGATCGACGATCAACCGACTCGTGAACGCATCGTCCAAGAAGCTCGCCGCCAGCCCACCCCCGAGGCCGACGGCACCGCCTCATGGAGCTTGACGACCCTGCGAAAGGCCCTCCGCTCGGCCCCCGACGGCCTGCCCAGGGTCTCCACCCACACCATCTGGCGAGTGCTCCACGAGGCGGGGGCCTCGCCGCAAAAAACTCGGACCTGGTGCCCCACCGGGACCGTGCTCCGCAAGCGAAAAAGCGGGACGGTCCTGGTCACCGACCCCGACACGACGCCGAAAAAAAGTTGATCGAGGAGGCTTATCAACTCGGCGAGGCGATGGGCCTGTCCGTCTGGTGCACCGATCAAGCTGGACCGTTCCAGGCCATCCCCCAGCCGGGCCAGTCCTGGCGGCCCGAGGGGCACCCCGAGCGGCAGCCCCACGAATACCTCCGCAACGGGACGGCCAAGGTGCTGACGCTGTTCCACCCCGCCGACGGCCAGGTCCGGGTCAAAGGAGTGACCACCTGCCCCAACACCGTGTTGCACGCCTGGCTGAAGCGGGAGTTAACGGCGATCCTGGCGGCCTTGCCCCTCCTGAGCACGCCGCCGGGTTGCTCCAAGGCCTCAGTCCAGGTCGCCTGGGAGCACTGGCAAGAGGGACTCTCAAGCAAGCCGACCCTGGGCGAGGGATTGCCACCCTTGCGGATGCTCCTGGTGCTGGACAACTTGGTCGGGCACAAGACGCCGGCATTGGTGTGCTGGCTGTTTGCCCACGGGATCATGCCGCTGTACACCCCGCTGGGCGGGTCGTGGCTAAACATGGTCGAAAGCCTGCAACGCATCCTCAAGCGACGAGCCTTGGATGGTCAGCAGCCGGGCACACCTGAAGAGATCATCGGTTGTTCGCGGCGGTGGCCGAGCACTGGAACCGGGCACCGACGCCGTTTGTGTGGGGCGGCAAGCGAGCGGCCCGTCGGCAACGTCAGCGAGCACGTCGTCGCTTGGGCGGGTCGGGTGCTTGCGTGTCAGATATGGCGAACCGGCGATCAAGGGTTTATGGCCACGGGCGAGGCAAGTGACCCACTAATGGTTGACCGCCTTGGTTTTTGATGGTCTTCTCGTTATTCTGGCTCAAAAGGAGCTGAGCCGATGACGAAGCGACATGTGGTGCAGTTGACTGACGAACAACGGGCCGCTCTGGTACGGCGAGAGGACGGGCCGCTGACCCGCCGACAACGCAACCGGGTCCAGGTTCTGCTCCGCTCCGACTCGGGCCACACCGATCAGGAGATCGCCGACGACCTCGACATCAGCCTCGGCACCGTCGCCAACGTCCGTCGTCGCTTCACCCTGGGTGGCCTCGACGCCGCTTTGCAGGAGAAGCCGCGCCCCGGGGCCATCCCTCTCCTCGACGGCAAGGCTGAAGCGATCGTCATCGCCACGGCCTGTAGCCCCGCTCCCGACGGCCGGGCCACCTGGACGGCCCGCATGCTGGCCAATCGCCTGGTTGAGTTGCAGGTCGTCGAGAAAGTCTCGGAGGACACCATCCTGCGGGTTTTAAAAAAAGTGAACTCAAGCCCTGGCAGAAGGCGTCGTGGTGCTTGCCCAAGGGGGTAGACGGCACCTTCATCCGCCACATGGAGGACGTGCTGGAGCTAGACGCCGAGCCGTATGACCCGGCCCGCCCGGTGGTCTGCTTCGACGCGGCGAGCAAGGAACTGCGGGGTGATGTGATCGAACCGATCCCGCCGGCCCCGGGCTTACCGGCCAAGCAGGACTACGAATATACCCGCCACGGCACGGCCAATCTTTTCGTGATCGTCGAGCCGCTGGGCGGTCGCCGGGAGGTGACGGTCACGGAGCGACGGACCATCCCCGACTTCGCCGCCCAGATGAAGCACTTGTGCGAGGAGATGTCCCCCGAGGCCGAGGTGATCCGGGTCGTTCTGGACAACCTGAATACGCACACGCTGGGCTCACTCTTCGCCACATACCCGCCCGAGGAGGCGTGGCGACTGGCCCGCCGGCTGGAGTTTCACTACACGCCCAAGCACGCCAGCTGGTTGAACATGGCCGAGTGCGAGTTGTCGGTTCTGAGCCGGCAGTGCCTGGACCGCCGCCTGTCCAGCCAGGAGGCGGTTTCGGCTCAGGTCGGGCCGTGGCAGGAGGATCGGAACCGGGCGAAGGTCCAGATCAAGTGGAGCTTCCGGGTGGCCGATGCCCGGAGGAAACTAGCCCATCTTTACCCACAAACTTCATAGCGGTCAACCACTAGGTCTCCCCGGGACGATCCTGCTCGGCGCGCTGGATTACGTCGTGCCCGGTGCGACCGAGACGCTGGTCGTGGCGAAGCCCATCGCCGAGGCGATCCTCGGCCACACGTCCCGGGCGGCAGCCCAGGGGGCCGCGACAAAGGCCGTCGCGCACGTCGACAGCCTCGCCGGCAAGCAGGTCTGGATCACCTACGTCGACGGCGTCGGCGTCGAGGCGATCGAGCCGGTCGGCTGCTCCCTGAACCAGGAGGAGTTGGACTTCGTCGCCGGGACGGCCGTCCTGTCCGACTGCTCGATCTGGGACCTGAAGAAGGCCCCCGGCGAGCGTTGGCAGGTCGACGGAGCCCAGCTGTCGGGACTGATCGACCCGTCACTCCGGGGCTCCACGGTCGGCGAGGTCGGGTTCATCCGGGACGCCGACGGCCAGGAAAGCGGCCGGGGGTTCGCCCGGCTCCGGATCGAGGACGGCACGCTGACGATCCACGCCTCGGATGCGACCACACGGCGGATCGGCGGCTTCACGCCCCGGGGGACGCTCCGGTTCAGCCTGGCCGACAAGATCGTCGAGCAAGCGACGCTGGTCGGCCGGATCGACATCGAGGAAGTCTCGACCGACCACATCCTCTTCGAGACCCGCTTCAAGTCGCGGCCGACGCTGACGATCGACTACTCCTGCACGGTCCGGTGAGCGAGGATGCCCCCCATCGACCCGGCGACGATCGATGCCCCTCATCCCCGTCGCGGATGCACCCGTGCTCATCGGGCGCTTCGTGGGCGTAACCATCCGGCTGCCGGACCCGACCATCTCCCGCCGGCACGCGACCGTCCGGCGGGCCGCGGGCGAGTTCTCGGTCGAGGATCACGACAGCCGGTTCGGGACGTTCGTCAACGGCGCCCGGGTCCGCGTCGCGACCCTCCGGCCGGGGGATCAGGTCCGGTTCGGGGCGGTGATCACGTATCGTGTCGAGCCCGACGGCCTGCGGCTCGACGTCCAGGCTGGGGGCATGACCCTGGAGGCCCAGGGCCTGACGGTCTCGGTGCCCCGGGGGATCGGCGGTCAACCTTTGCTCGCGGAAGTTTCGCTCCAGATCCCGCCCGACTCGTTCACGGGCATCCTCGGCCCGAGCGGGGCTGGCAAGAGCACTCTGCTGAACTGCCTGGTCGGCGCGGTGGTCCCCGACCGGGGTCGGCTCGCCGGCGATGGCGACTTCGACCCGGCCGAGGACCTGCCGGCCTACCGGGCCATGCTGGGGTATGTGTCGCAGGACGACGTCGTCTTCCCGGCGCTGACGGTCCGCGAGAACCTCGCCGACGCCGCCCGGCTCCGCCTGGGCCGAGGGGTGGGCGCCGCCGGCATCGCCGCCGCGATCGACCAGGTGCTGAACCGGGTCGACCTAGTCGAGCAGGCGGGCAAGCTCACGGCCGTCCTGAGCGGCGGCCAGCGGAAGCGGCTGAGCGTCGCCACCGAACTGCTCCGGCGGCCCCGGCTCCTGCTCCTGGACGAGCCGACCGCAGGCCTGGACCCAGCCAGCGAGGCCCACTTGATGGAGCAGCGGCCCAGTTCGCGCTGATCGGCCGCCGCGCGATCCGCCTGACACTGCGTGACCGGGGCCTGGTGGGGACGATGGTGGCCCAGCCCATCGTCCTCGGGCTCCTGGTGGCGTTGACCCAGTACGACGCCTCGAAGCCGTTCCCGATCCTCTTCTTCGCCGTCGTGATCGCCCTCTGGCTCGGCCTGAACAACTCCGCCCGCGACCTCGTCCGCGAGCGGCGGCACTACGTCCGGGATCGCCGCACCGGGCTCGGCCCGGTCGCCTACCTCGGGGCCAAGACGCTCGTCCACGCCCTGTTCGGGCTCGGACAGATCCTGATCCTTTTGGCCGCCCTGCGGATCGGCTGCGCGCTCGTGCTCGCCCCCCATGCGGTGCCGGCCCTTGGCCGCCTGACCGGGCCAGGGTTGCCAGCGGTCTTGCTCCTGACCTATTCGGGCGGCGTGGGGCTCGGGCTGCTCGTCTCGGTGCTGGTCCGGACCGAGGAGGCGGCCGTCGCCGCCCTGCCCCTCCTGATCATGCCCCAGTTGCTCATCGAGCGCCGTCGCGACGGGATTCCAGGACGAGCCATACTCGCGGGCCCGCCCCTTCCGGCCGCTCGTCGTGAGCTTCGCGAGTCGCCAGGAACTGGCCGCGCCCGCCGCGGTGCTGGACGGGCTGTCGCTGCTCTGCCTGTCCCGGCCCGCCGCCCTGGTCGCCGAGGCCCCGGCCGTCGCCGGGTACGGCCGCTGGGCGTGGCTCGGGGACCTGTGCCACCTCGCGATCCTGCTCCTGGGGATCTGGTTGCTGGTGTTCCCGGCCTTCGGCCGTGCCGAACGCCGCTGGCTCCGCCCGATGGGTCCCTGAGTACTGGAGATCCCCGATGATGGCCGACTTCCCCGAGCGCGACCCATCACCCCCGCTGGCCGGCCTCCTGCTCCGGGTGACGCGGCCCGATGGCCGCGTCGCCGAGTTCTACCTGGCCGGCGGCCTGACGATCGGGCGGTCGCTGGCCAACACGGTCGTGCTCACGGACGACGAAGCCGTCGACCGGACCCATGCGCGAGTCGAGGTCGCCACCGATGGCACCGCGCACTTGCGCCGCGTCGAGCCGGGCGGGTCGCTCGTCGCCGACGGCGCGGCCGTGCGAGAACTTGGGCTGGATGCCGGGGTCCAGTTCCGGATCGGCCGGACCGAGTTCCGGTGTGTCGCCGGCCGACGGGAACCGGTTGACGGGTCCGACCCCGCGCAGGATTGTTGCCCGTTCTGCGGCTCCTCCGCGGTTTCCCGCGGCGGCCAGGCAGCCCGCGAGTGCGTCGGTTGCCATCACCTGGTCCTTCCCGTCCTGCTGAACCCGGATGACTCCGTTCCGGTCCTGTTGCCCGCGCTCTACGGCGACTACCGGGCGGAACGCTTCGTCGCGCGCGGCGGAATGGGCCTGGTTCTCCGGGGGGCCCGGGCGAACGGCGAGCCCGCCGCCATCAAGGTCCTCCTGCCGGGGAGCATCCCCGAGCGGCGGGACGCCGAGCCGTTCGAGCACGAGGTCGCGATGCTGGCCCGGGTGCGCACCCGAACATCGTCAAGCTGCTCGATCACGGCCGATCGGGCCGGCATCGCTACCTCGCCCTGGAATGGATCGACGGTCCGAGCCTCCGCCAGGTCATCTCCGCCGCCAACCAGGCGGGCCAGTTGACCGACTTCGCCACCGCGCTCCGCTGGTTCGAGCAGGTGGGCAAGGGGCTCGCGGCACTCCACGCCGTGGGGATGGTCCACCGCGACCTCAAGCCGTCAAATATCCTGATCGGCCCGGACGGCGTGGCGCGGATCGCCGACCTGGGGATCGCCCGCCGGATCGACGCGGGGCACACCCTGGTCACCACCACCGGCCATGCGGCGGGGACCTTCGAGTACATGGCCCCCGAGCAGGTCCAGGCGCCGGACCGCGTCGACGGGCGAGCCGACCTGTACGCCCTGGCGGTCACGTTCCACGAGTTGCTCACCGGCGCCCGCCCCGTGGGGGCCTGGCGCCCAGCCTCGGTCGTCAACCCGACGGTGCCGCCGCGCTTCGACGCGATCCTCGGCCATGGCCTCGCCCCCAGGCCGGAGGATCGTCCGCACGACGTCTACGAACTGCTCGCGGCGCTCGCCGCCGCCAGGTCCTCGTTCCTGGTCCCGCCGACCGACGATCCCCACCGAGGCGAGGGCAATCCACGAGCCGGCACCGATCCCGGGTTGCTGCCTCACGCCCGGCGAACCCTCCCGGCGGGCTGGGCGACCGTGTCCCGAACGCTTGTGACGATCCGCGACGAGTTCCGCGGGATCGACCGTGGCGATGCCGCACCGCGATATGAGGCCGTCTGGGGTTCAATCTTGCTCGGGGCCTTCGGCGGCGGCATCGGGTTGCCGACCGGCCTGCTCGTCGCGGTCATGCACCCGTCCCCGACACCCGGAGCCGCGATCGGGGCGATGACCCTGGTCGCGATTCAGTGCGGGATCGTCGGCGGCCTGGTCGGTGCGACCTGGGGTGCCTGGGCCGGGTCGTCTCGCTGGAACCCCGGGGCGATCCCGCCTGCGCAAGTTGCGGCGGGGTTGGCCTGGTTGAACAATCAACTCCAAGAGTGGTGGCGAAAATTTCGGGCAAGCAAACCACCGCTCGGCTCGGCAGTCCTGATCCCAGATCGAATGACGATCGACGTGCCGCCGGCCGTGGCCGGATCGCCGGATGTCAGCCAGCAGGGTCTGGCGGGCGGCGTTGGCTCACTGTTGGATCGCGTGCAACCCTGGGTCGAGATCGCCGGATCGACCGTCCCGGACCCGGGTGACGTTCCGCCGGTCGAGCTCAAACTCCACCGCAAGTCGTTGCTGACTCCCGGAGCCCGGACCCCGTGGAGCCTGAGCTTGGCGGAGGATGCGGCAACCCTGACCGACCCGCTCGTTATACTCCTCGCGGCTCAAACTTGAGGTTTGCCCGATCAGCCTTGGCTCGGCAGCGAAGCTCACCTGGCCTAGTCAGGAACCGCAGTCTCAGCCCGCGAGGAGTATAACACGATGGCGGTGATCCCCGGTGCCCTTTTGGAGACAGCATTCACCTTCCCGAGCTTCTGGACCAACCGTCGCAGCCTGAGCATCCGGGTGAGCCCCTGGAAAGTCTTCCGGTTCTACCGCGACCGGACCACGCCGCGGGCCATCAAGAGCTACCTCGACTTGACGTTGGAGCGGCTGGGGCCGCTGGCGTTGTGGGCGCCAGACGGCGAGGCTACCGGCGTCTGGTGAGCGGCATGCTCCTGCTCTTTGCCGCGATCGGCCTGACCGCCTGGGGCTACGCCGGTGCCGCCGCAAATCCCCAAGGGGGCGAGTACCTGATCTTCTGGGGACTTGGTCTCTGGGGCACCATCCGGATCGCGCGTGGCTACGGGAACTTCCTCCGCGTGGACGGCATCCAGCAGAGGAGACGAGCCGGATCGCGCGGTGACGGTACATCGCGGACGACGGGCGAGCGAGCGGATCGAGCGAACCAGCAGGAGTCGGACCCCGATGCCGGTCCCTGGTCGCCCAGGACGATCGGCTGGGCCATGCTCTGCTTCGGTCCGCTCTGGGCGGGCCTGGTCGCCGCGTTGAACTGGCGGCGGCTCGACCACACCGCCCCGTACCGCTTGCCGATCGCCGCGGGGTTGCTCGGCACGGTCGGCTTCCTGCTGCTTCCCTCCTCGAACCACGCCTTATGGCTGGTTCTCACCAGCTATCTGATCATTGGCCTGATCGTCCTCGCGCCGCAACAGCGTCTTTACCGCTCACTTGACGACGCGGGGGGCCGCACGGGAGGGTCGGTTTGCCCATCCTCCTCATCGTGATTGGTATGATCCCGCTCGGGTGGGCCGCGTGGCAAGGCAATCCCGATCGCGGCGCCCCTTACGTGGCGGAGGCCCTCGTCGCTCTTCGGCACCGCGACCCGGACCGGGCGATCATCGCGTGCGAGGCGGCGCTGGCCAGCCAAACCCCGGTCGAGCGAACCCGCGCCCTGGCGATCAGCACGCAGGGCGTCGCTTACGCTCTGAAGCGCGACTTCAACCGTGCCCTCATTGATTGCGACCGCGCGATCGCCCTCGAACCGACGCTCGCCACTCTGTACGCCAATCGCGGCCTGGTCTACTTGAGGAAGAAGCAGCCCGAGTTGGCCTTGGTAGACTGCGATCGGGCCATCGCGCTCGAGCCGAACCTGGCCGCCGCTTACTCGACTCGAGCCGTCGCCCACCTCCTGAAGGGATCGCTGGGACCGGCGCAGGCGGACGCCGAGCGGAGAGTCGCCCTCGATCCCGGCAACGCGGACGCCTTCGCCGTCCGGGCCTCCGTCCGGACGTCAACCGGCCAGCACGACCTGGCGATCGGCGACGCCGACGAGGCGATCCGGCAGGAACCATGCTTGGCGATCCCCCACACCAACCGGGCACTGGCCCAACTGGGGGTCGGCGCGATCGACCGGGCGTTGGCGGATTGCGACCACGCCATCGGGCTCGACCCGAGCAGCGCCGATGACTTCCTCTGACGCGGGGCGGCCCACAGCAACTGGGGGGACTACGATCAGGCGATCCGTGACACCACTGAGGCGATCCGGCTTAACCCTGCCGACCTTGTCTTCCTCGCCGACCGGGCCGCGACGCACCAGGACCGGGGCGAGCACGCGGCCGCCGTGGCCGACCCCGAAGCGGCCATCAAGCTCGATCCGCCGGACGTCATGGAGGGCGGTGCTGGCCGGACCGACCCAGGATTCGCGGGAAAATTTGAGATTTGTTGCCCGCGGTGACTGTCTGTGTCATATCCAGCCCGTTAAACTTCCCTCGCGATTCATCCCAGCTTGATGCCAGGGGACGCCAACCATGAAAACGGCCTCGCGCTTTTTCTTCGAGCGGTTGGCGCTGGTCGACCGCCTGATCCGGGCCGAGGAATACCCCAACGCCCGGACCCTGGCCGATCGCCTGGAAGTGTCCCGGCGGACGATCCTCCGCGACATCGAGATGGCCCGCGACCGCCTCGGCATCCCGCTGGCCTTCGATGCCCGCCGGCGCGGATATTATTACAGCGACCCGACTTACCGCCTCTCGTTCACCGCCCTGACCGAGGCCGATGTGGCGGCGTTCCGGACGGCGCGGCTCGCCCTCGAACCTTTTGGCGGCCTTCCCGACGGGCCGGACCTGGAGCAGGCGACGCGGAAGGTCATGCTCGGTCTGATCGATCAGCCCCCGGATCGAGTGGAATCCCTGGGCAAAGCCCGCTCGTTCCGATTCTCCGTCGAGTCCCGCGCCGACCCCGATCGGTTCCGCGCCATCGACGGGGCGATCCGGCGGCATCTCCGGGTCCAGATGCGGTACTACTCCGCGTCCAGCCAGGTCGAATCGGACCGCGAGGTCGACCCGTATCACCTCGTCAGCATCGATGGCAAGTGGTTCCTGGTCGCCTTTTGCCATCGTCATGCCGAGATCCGGATGTTCGCGACCCCTCGGATCAGATCCTGGAATCCGACCGACCGCCACTTCGACCTGCCCGAGTCGTTCTGCATCCGGGAATACCTGGCCCGGTCGATCGGGATGCTCCGCGGCGGCGACGACGAGTCGTACACGGTCCGGCTCCGGTTCCGCGGCGAGGCCGTCCGCTACGTCCGCGAGCAGACCTGGCACCCGAGCCAGACCGCCGAGGCGACCCCCGAGGGGGACTGGCTGGTCCAGCTCGAAGTGTCGCACCTCCGCGAGGTCGAGCGCCTGGCCCTCTCCTGGGGGGCCGACTGCCTGGTCCTCGACCCCCCCGAACTCCGCGACCGCGTCGCCCAAAACCTCGCCCGCGCCGCAGCCCAATACGGCGAACCAACCGGACCGACCATGACCCTCGCAGGTGACCCATGCCGGTGATCGACCTGGCCTTCCAACTCAACCCGTCGACGATCCCGATCGACTACGGCTATGCCCTGTTCGGGGCGATCAGCCGAGTGGTGCCTTCGGTCCACGGCGACCGCCGGATCGGCGTCCATCCGATCCGCGGGATGCACCTCGAACCGCGCCGCCTGACCCTGGTCGCCGCTTCGAGGCTCCGGCTCCGCCTCCCCTCCGAGGAGGTGGCGACCTACCTGGCGCTGGCCGGCGCGACGCTCGACCTCGACGGCGACCGCCTGGCCGTGGGCATCCCCCGGGTCGAGCCGCTCCGCACCGCGCCGAGCTTGCTGGCCCGGATCGTCACGATCGGTCAGACCCGGGACCCCGAGCCGTTCCTGGCGACCGCCCGCCGCCAGCTCGCAGACCTCGGCGTCGCCGCGACACCCGAGTTCCTCGCCGACCCCCACCCCGACCGCCTCGGTCAACCCGTTCGCCGCGTCATCCGGATCAAAGGGAAGCGGATCATCGGCTACCCGCTGTCGATCTCCGGGCTGACCGCCGAGGAGTCGCTCGTCGTCCAGGAGCAAGGGATCGGCAGCCGCCGCCGGATGGGCTGCGGAGTGTTCGTGGTCAAAGCGGGAAGAGAACCTTGATTACCAGGAATCATCCTCGTGTCCTACATTAAACCTCGGTTGGGTCGCCTGTGATCTGGTACCAGTCACCTGCAATGGAAGAAGAGTCCAAATCTTCTTCCCTTCGGCCTCCAAAACCGATGCTCGTCGGGGTTTTGCAGCGGGGCGTGTGGGTGGTGTCTCGCGTTGAGCAGCAGGACGCGAGAAGGATGCCTGAAGTTTGAGGAACAGGAAATGACAATGACGCATAACCTCACCCACTCGCTTCGTTGGTTCGAGGAGTTTTCATGAGAACGCAACCCCTTTTAGCCAAATCATTCGCAGGCGGTGGGAATCCGCCTCACCATGCTCTGCTGACGAATCACACTCGCGAGGTGGCCGACTCGGGTGACGCCCTCCTTGAAATACTTGGGCAACGCGTCATCGAGAACGCGGGCCTTCCAAATTCGCTGGTCAAACCCTTGACCGATGCCGCCCGATTGAGTTTTTGGCTGCACGACTTGGGCAAAGCGAACAGCCATTTCCTCGGGATGATCGAAGGTCAGCCGGATACGGTCCAGATTCTGCGCCACGAGACGATTAGCGGGTTGATTGCCATGCGTGAGCCGATTCGTTCATGGCTTGGATCGCATTATGAACTTGACATGCTTTTCCCAGCGCTTTGGGCGGCGGTTGGTCACCACCGAAAGTTTTCGGCTGACTTTTTGTCACCCAGAACGTCTCCCTCCATGATCGTTCACCTGGGGCACAAAGATTTCAAATCAATACTTGGAAATATGGCCCAGCGATTGGGTCTTGACATTCATGCGCTAGGTACTCTCAGCAGTGAATTGACCATCGGCTCGGGTCGCGGGATCAAATGCGACATTTCAGCCGCGAAAGCGGTCGGAGACCTGTGTGAGGAGTGGGAGGCTTGGTCCGAAGATCACCTTGATCCCTTCTGGGCTCGTTTAATCGGCATCATCAAAACTTTTGTTATTTCCGCCGACGTGAGCGCCAGTGCTTATCCCCATAGAAGCGACGTTGTGAAGGGTCGACCTATCAGTGAATATGTTAACCAGACTCTTTCCCAAGGGCTTACCCCGACCGATCTTGACGAGTTGATTTGGAAGTACGCATGGGACCAGGTTGAGGATGTCGAGGCTCGGCCCGAAAAGCCGATCGGTTTCCCGCCAAACTTTGAACTGCGTCCATTTCAGCGAGAAGTCGCCGAATTGGAGGCGACTACCCCGCCTAATGCTTATTTGACACTCGCTGTCGCGGGATGTGGATCGGGCAAGAGTCTGGCGGGCTATCTTTGGGCGAGACGTTGGTGTCGGGCTTGGGCGGATGGAGGCCGGTCCAACTTTCGGCTTTTCTTCACACTCCCCACAACAGGTACGGCCACCGAACACTTCAAAGATTACGCCTTGTCGTGCGGAGTTTCACCGACGCTGAAAAGTTTGTCGCACTCACGGTCTTCCGTCGACCTGAACTTCGTGGCGAGCGAAACCGCTCTCCAGGAAGAAAGTTGGGAAAAGTCCGATCAGTCGAAGCAAGCCGAAGAGATGCTGAAAGCCCAAGCGGACAAGATCGAGTCACTCGACCTTTGGGGAACGCCCCTCGTCGTCGGAACGGTGGACACGGTGCTTGGCCTGATGGCTAATGCCCGACGGTCAATTTCGAGCTTTCCAACCATTATGCAATCCGCGATCGTGTTTGATGAAATCCATGCTTATGACGAAGAACTGTTCGGGCACCTTTTGATGTTCCTCGAAACCTTTCCAAAAATACCGGTCCTGCTGATGACGGCTTCGTTGCCGGAGGCCAGATGTCAAGCGATTCGTGGACTACGCGCCGACTTGAAAATCGTCCAGGGACCACCGGAACTTGAAGAGCGAAAACGTTACGCAAAACCCGAAGTGTGGGACGAAGATGAGATATGGCCTCTGATCCGTCGTTGCCTTGAAGATCGGTCGCTCGGCAAAGTTCTCTGGATTCGCAACCAAGTCGGCTGGGCAAACCGAACTTATCAAAAGTGCTTTGCCAATCTCGCCGATCTCCAACCGTTCATCGGCATCTACCATTCTCGGTTTCGTTACAAAGATCGCACACGAGTTCACTCCGAAGTTCTTCGACGCTTCAAGCGAAAAGGCGAACCGTGCGTGCTGGTGGCGACACAGGTCGCGGAGATGTCGCTCAACTTATCCGCCGATTTGTTGATCTCCGATCTTGCACCGATCCCAGCGCTCATTCAACGCCTCGGGCGACTCAATCGGTTCGCCATGACGGATTATGGGCCATCGGGACGTGTCATCGTCTGCGAACCTCCTCGCCAAAATTCCGGCCAACCGAACCCACTTCCCTACACCGATGCGGAACTGAGCCGGGCGCGGGATTGGCTCGGGCAACTGCGAGCCGAAAATCGCCGCTTGAGTCAGCGCGATTTGTCCGAAGTCTTCACGCAACGCGATGCCGGAGTTGTTGTCCGCCTTGACGACGCTCGCCAGCGAGCGGTTTTCTTATCGGGGCGGTGGCGAACAATGCCGGCGTCGACCCGGGGCGACGGTTCGACGATCGCGGTCATTTTGCAAGAAGATTTCGACACCTGTCCCCCTGACAGACTCCGTGACCGTGCGTTTCGTCGTGATTGGTTGAAAGAACATGAGGTCAGCATCCCGATCCGCGCCGAAATTCGCGGTTGGGAGGTGTTCGGCTACACGCCGATCGCGCCCCGTGACGCGATCGACTACGGTCATATCGACCATGCTGATCGGATCGAAAGGACTGGAGCCAAATGGGCCGCTCGCCGATCATCTACCGCTTGAACGACCCTGGCTTCACGATCTACCATCGCGCGGCCCTCGGAGGGTTGGCGACGACGATCCGGTCGTGGGACCCCGCCCGACGATCCGTCGATCCGCCATTACGATTTGACCATGACCGGTCGGCGAGAGGCGGGGTTTTAAGCGACGACACGGGGCGCAGCGTTCGGGTATTGCTGGACGCGGGGAGCGTGACGCTGGAGTGGGATGAGCCGACAACCGACCGCGAGGCGTTGGCATTGATTCTCCAGGCGAGCTTTCGTCGCACGGACCGGGGGATGATCTACTTGCCAGGGCATGGATTTGGGCCGGAGCGAGAGGACGTATTGATGGCGGCCCACGACGCTTACAGCCGGACCTTCCTGCAACATGCGAAGAAAAGGCCGGGGCAAGGTGTAGAATCGGTTTCAATCATCGACGAGGATGGCAAAACACAGCTTTTTTCGTACCGCAAGGTCGACCGCTACTCACATCAGACGGCCCAAGGCACCTCGATTCTGGGAGCGGGTTGGGATGTTGAGCCGGGAGACATTCCCGACAAAGCGTCCATTTCTCAAGCGATCCTCCCTGGAGCGACCGTCGGGGCCGAGGATTTGGCAGGCTCGCCCGAGCAGGTGATCTTACTCCACTTCCTGATGGTGGCGTGCCCCGTTTTTTCGATCCGATCGAGGAAGTGGGAAAAGAAGATCCAGACTTGCCTGGTCGTCCCCGACGTGTCGAATCTCATCAGTTTCGCCCGGCGGATCGAGAACGTCGGTCAGAGTCCGGAGGGCCTGACCAACTCTTACCTCGGCCGGATCGCTGGTGGGGCCGAGGAAGCCGCGCTCAAGTTCTTGATCGACTTGCGGGGATCGCAGACCGTTGAAACCCTCGGCGTTTCGGGAGCCCAAGTTTACGGCATGGGGAGAGTCGCTTGGGACAAGAATCAGCAGTATCGGAGTTGGGTCGCCCGGGTGGGCCTACCCGATCCCGATCAATACCCGGATGTCGCCATCTTTGAAGCCGCGATTGGCCATCTGGGGCGGGCTAAGATCATCAAGACCAAGCAAGGAGAGCCGTTCGCCATCCCGGCGAGTCCGCTGCCCGACCTGATCGCCGCGAACCTGGCGAACGGCGGACGATGGTCGGATGGCTTCCGCGACCTCGTGGCGACTAAACAAGATTTCTTGAATCTGAGCTATCAGTGGAAGGGGTTGAGAGCGATGCGAGCGGCGATCCAAGACGAGATCGACGAACTGATCGTCGAAATCTTTCAGGAGGCGTGGGAGGTCAAACGACACGCGCTGAGCGATCGGGCCATCCGCGATCGCTCCGATTACTGGTCGCTGGTTGACGGGGAACGCGAGCGGATTCGCAATGGCATTTTGAGGTGTCGGTCATCCGACATGCTCACTCGGTGGCTGCTCGCGTTCGCCGCCGATGCCCGCCGCAAAGAGCCGATCGGAGCCCTGGTGCGCGGCGAGATTACTGTCCGCAAATTTCTCTTCAACCCTCGAAACGTCGATCGCACGCAAAATTTGCTCCTCTTCGCCCTCGTCAGCTCTCGATCCGACGACCCATCAGGCCATTTCAAACGACCGCCCCAGGAGAAATGACCCCATGCCTACCCATTATCTTTACGGCACAATCTTGACCGCCGAGGCCGTAGCCGCGAACAACCGAGGCGACAACATCGGCAACACGACCACTTTGCAGAAGGTCTTCGTGGGAGATGATCTCCACACGAGCGTCTCCGCCGAGGCGATCCGGTTCGCTTTGCGATATCGGTTTCAACTCCAAGGCGCAAAGGTGAATCGGACCTTCGAAGTCCGTGAAGGCAAGTTAACCTACAAGGATGAAACTCGAACGACCTGGGGCAGTCCCGGCGGCGATCATTTCGTCGACGACGACCTCATGGGTTTCATGGACGCGAAGGCCGCGCAGCAAGAACAGGAGGCCGAAACCGCCGCGGACGAAGCCGAAGCCACCACCGACAAGAAGAAGAAACCGAAAAAGAAGGGAACCACCACCAAACGAACCAGCCCGCTCGCCGTTGGTCGCGCCGTCTCCCTTCGTCCTTATCGGGGCGAAATCTCGTTCAATTGCGTCAGCGGGCAGAAAGAAGAAGGAAGGCTTTCGCTTTACTCCGCCGAGATGCACACGACGGAGTACCAGTATTCGTTCGGTTTGAACTTGGGGGATGTGGTTGCCAAGGTCAACATCGCCCACCTGATCGACGCCATTGTCGACCCTCCCGCCGTGGCGGGCAATCACTCGCGGTTCGCTTACGACTTTTCTCCCGCGTCGATCATCTTGCGTCTGACCTCGTGTCACTCGTCACGCATCCAAAATTGCTTTGAACACGACGAGCAGGCGCGCAGCTACGCGATCGGCAGGTTGCTCCACAAGATCAAGGCCGGCGACTTGCCGACGTCCGAGATCATCGTGGGCGGCATCGTCGCGCAAACCGACCTGGGAGCGCAACTTAAGGCCCTGGGCGTGTCGGTTCTCGATGGTGTCTTGGCCGCTGCGGGCGAGGCGAAATCGCGGATCGCTCGCCTGGGTGGCGAATTTACTGTCGTGGGAAGTCGGAGGGAGGGTCAATGATCGCTTTGAGCGTCGAAGCCCCCCATGCGAGCTGCCGGACTTCGTTCGCTCGGTCCTTCGCGGAGTCCTATGCACTGCCGCCGCCAGCAACGATTTATGGGATGCTCTTGTCGCTTGTGGGCGAGCGGCAACGGCGCACCCATCTAGGAGTCAAGATTTCGGTCGGCTTTCGGCGGCGCCCACGTATTGCCACAGTTCTAAAGAAGCTGAGTCGCTACAAATACGGTGTTCCATCTAAACAGGCGAGGCTTGGCAACGCCCCGGACTACGTCGAAGTGCTTTGTGGAGTCGAGTGCTTGGTCCTCGTCGACTCGATATCGGAGCCAGCGAATCCCACACTCGAGCAGAGGCTCACGACCGCCCTGGATTTGCCCGAACTCATCGAGCGTAATGGTAACCTTTGCCTCGGCTTGAGCGACGACATGGTCGACGTGGCTCTTGCGTCCGACGTCTGGACCACCTCGACCCTCGAGTGGCTGACGGTTGATCCTCTTGGATCATTGGAACTGCCAGTCTGGGTGGACCATGTTGGCTCTGCGGACACGCGATGGAGGCGATTTCATCTCGTCAAATCGGCGCTGGATCAGACCTTGCCGGATCGTTGGTTGACGATTCAGCCACCCGAAGAATTATGACGCGATACTTGAATTCGCTTCGCTCGAAGCCGGTTGGCTGCAAGTCGTCGCCTACGCCGCCCTGATCGAGTCGAGCACCGGCGAGCCGATCCCCGAGGGGCGGGTCCGCTACCATGCCGACAACGCCACCGTCCGGGTCCCGGTCGACGCCCCGGCGCGGGCCGAACTGGCCGAGGCGATCGCCACCGCTCGGCGGCTCCGCGAGTCCACCGACCGGCCGCCGGTGACCAGCAACGACCGGCTCTGCGTCCGCTGCTCGCTGGCGCCGGTCTGCCTGCCCGAGGAGACACGCCAGGCCGAGCACCCCGACCGCGTCCCGACCCGGCTGTTTCCGCCCGACCGCGACGGCGCCAGCCTCCACGTCGTCACCCCGGGCGCCCGGGTGGGCCGGCTCGGCGAAACTTTGACCGTCACGCCGCCCGACGGTCAGCCGCTCTCGAAACACGCCATCCGCGAGATCGACGCCTTGCTCCTCCACGGTCAGGCCCAGGTGACCACCCAGGCGCTCAACCTCTGCGCCGAGCGCGACATCCCGGTCCACTGGCTGTCCACCTCGGGCTACCACTCGGCGAGCTTGACGGCCTCGGCGGGCCAGGTCCAGCGGCGGGTCCGCCAGTATCGCGCCCTGACCGACGAGGCGACCTGCCTGCGGCTGACCCGAGCTTTGGCCCATGCCAAGGTCGAGGCGCAGCACCGCTACCTCCTCCGTGGCTCGCGTGGCGACGCCGAGGCCCGCGCGGCGATGCTCGCCGACCTCGTCCCGCTTCGCTCAGCGCTGGCCCAGATCGACACCGCGGCCGACCGCGATTCGATCCGAGGGCTGGAAGGCTCGGCGGCCGTGGGCTACTTCCGCGGGCTGGCCAAGTTGCTCAGTCCCACCGTCCCGGAATCGCTCCGCTACACCACCCGTAACCGCCGACCACCCCTCGACCGCTTCAACGCCCTGCTGAGCTTCGGCTACGGGTTGGTCCACACCGCCGTCATGCGCGCGGTCCTGGCCGCGGGCCTCGAACCGGCCCTGGGCTTCTTCCACACGCCTCGGAGCGCCGCCTACCCGCTGGTCCTCGACCTGATGGAGTTGTCCCGCGTCCCCCTCTGGGACATGGTCCAAGTCGCCTCGCTCAACCGAGGGCAATGGCACCCGGCGACCGACTTCGAGGTGACCAAAGTCAAGGTCTGGTTGTCCGACGCCGGCCGCCGCAAGGCGATCGGCCTGTTCGAGGCTCGCCTCGACGAGTCCTGGAAGCACCCGGTCCTGGGCTACTCCTTGTCCTACGCCCGGACGATCGAATTGGAGGCCCGCCTCCTCGAAAAAGAGTGGAGCGGCGAGCCAGGCTTGTTCGCCCGGATGCGACTCCGCTGAGCCGATCGTTCTTGACATAACCCGGAGCGAACACTCATGCTTGACGCGAAGTGGTGGCTGGTCAGCTACGACGTCCACGACCCCAAGCGCCTCCGCCGCGCCGCGGCCGTCCTGGAAGGGTCCGGCCAGCGCATCCAGTATTCGGTCTTTCGCTGCTGGATGACCCCGGCCCAGATGCAGGAGTTGCGTTGGGAGTTGACGCAAGTCCTCGACCCCAGCGACGAGGTGTTGCTCATCCCGCTCTGCCCTCGGTGCGTCGCGGGGATGCAGACAACGCACTCCTCGCAAAACCTGCCCGACTGGCCCGATCAACCCGCCGGCTTCCGGATCGTCTAGCTGGTCCGAGACTTTAATTCATGGACCGATCGCCGTTCGGTTGACTTTCCTGACCGAGCGACGTTAAATTACGACCGGGCAACCACTTCGAGCTCTTTGGCAACCCGGATGGTCCATGAATCTTCCCAGAACGGGCACTGATCTAGACTTATGACGACGACAAGTTGGCGAGAAGTCGCGAGTTGTCCCGAAGCGGCGGCATCGCTCTTCGGTCCTTGAAAACCCGCTTCTTAGACGCCATACTAGCAACGACTTAAGAAAGGGCGGTGATCCCGACCAAGACGCCCCCGGGCGTTGAGCAGACGGCCAAATTCGACTCTTGGCGTTCGTGATCGCTGTGATCCCGACCAAGACGCCCCCGGGCGTTGAGCAGAAATAAAGGCCCGGGTCGACCTGAGTCAATCCGAGTGATCCCGACCAAGACGCCCCCGGGCGTTGAGCAGCTTGACGATGGGACGACGGTTCGTTGCACTCCCGAGTGATCCCGACCAAGACGCCCCCGGGCGTTGAGCAGCTCATGATGC
>JAABUX010003267.1_pt1 | contig 21653 bp, 18 predicted proteins | sample 5561851 | NCBI WGS metagenome assembly JAABUX01 (sample SAMN10711883, study PRJNA513361) | rock metagenome | isolation source: Antarctica rocks | place: Antarctica: Victoria Land, Richard Nunatak red sandstone | collected 2016-01-03 | reverse complement strand
CGTAGGCGTGTAGTAATCCAGATTCGGTTGAGTTGGCGCTGATTCTCCAGAGCCGTCAAGACTGGATGGCGACCGTAGATTAAATCATTGTCTTCTTCTGGATGGGAGGACAATGCCTCTGAGGAACGGGGCCGTATGCCGGTTTCGTTGGCGTTGCCATCGTTCTGAATCCGGCGCTGGGGTAATTTTGGCGAGTCGCTCCTGTTGCCATTGTCTAAAGTCTTAGGAACGGGCTTAGATACGCCTCGCTTAACCTGCAATTTGAGCGGTTTACCCCGTTTCGGTTCACTAGAAGTTCTAACTTTTTTAGGTTTATCAGCCATGTAATTTTTCAGTTTCACGTCTTTATGGCATTTCTACTAATTGAATCTATCCAATCTTGCTTGATGCCGCTATCTTAAGGTTGAACTCAACTATTCCTCTGGGTTTGGCTCAAGTTTCAGCTCTTGCAACAGCTGAGTCAAGCGCTGAGGATTGCTGAGGTAGAGGTAGCCCATCAAGGTTTCTAAACTAGTTGCCTGTTGATAAATTTCTGGCTCAACTCGCTTAGGGTGCCCGGTAGCGGCGTTGCGGCCTCGCCGGACAATTTCTAACTCTGCGTTGTCTAGGTGAGGAGTCAGCGAAAGCAGGTGAAGTGCCTGAGTCTCAGCTCGCACCTGAGCCACTACTAACCGATGATAAGTTTGCGATCGCTTCGGCGGGTGCAGGTAATAGCTTCGGACATAAAGTTCATAAACAGCATCCCCCAAATATGCTAGAGCCGCCGGAGAAATCTGTTGCAGTTGAGCCATCGTTACTGGCACACAAGCCGGCAACGGCCCCATACCCGCGTTCTCATTAGTAGCTGGACAATTTGACATTTTAATGTCTGTACTTCAGCTAACTTATCAGCAGACCAGGCAACTATCTTAACTGATCCCCACTTTAAGGCAGTATCTCACCAGCAAATTTGCTGAAAAAAACTAAAAATTAAGCTATCCAAATTTCAAAATCGGATAGCTTGGTTTTCCTGTTTAAGGCAGTGTTCAAGCCTGCTTAACGTTCTCTAAAGCTGCTTCAACTGACGGCCGCAAAGACAGAAACTGCTCTAAACGAACTAACTTGACCGTCTGAGTTACGCGGGCATTGGTGACAATTTGCGAGGTACCCCCAGCGTTTTGAGCCTGCTTGGCTAGCTGCACTAGAGCGCCTAAACCAGAGCTATCGATAAAATCGATTTGGGAGAGATCAAGGATAATCTGATTTGGCCCTTCTTCGATGCACTTGCCGATGACCTTACGAAAGGCCGGCTCGGAAAAGGCGTCTAACAAACCTGTTAGACGGAATAACTGGTAGTTATCGCGGACTTCACGAGTGCCTCTCAGGCTAACGGTTAGGTTCAGTGGCTCAGCAATAACACCCTCCTTGCTTTATCATCCTTAAAGTTGAGGCTCAAGTATAGATGCTTTTTCAAGCTCTTGTCTACAGCCTTAGGATAGGCTGTAGGGAGTGCTCACCCTCTAACCACTAGTCCCAGCAGTCGTGGCCACCGTCTGCTTACGATACTCTCGCATCGCCTGAACAAACTGCTCAAACAGGTAATCAGCATCATGGGGACCGGGGCTAGCCTCTGGGTGATGCTGCACTGAGAATAACGGGAGCGACTTATGGCGTAACCCAGCGACAGTGCTGTCATTCAAGTTGAGGTGAGTAATTTCAACCTCGGCACCGGGCAAGGAATCGGGGTTAATCGCAAAACTATGGTTTTGGCTGGTAATTTCGATCCGTTGATCTAAACCAGCTGGCTGATTCAGGCCACGATGACCAAACTTAAGTTTGAATGTTTCGGCACCCAGAGATAGACCCAAGATTTGATGCCCCATACAGATGCCAAACATCGGTTTTTTGCTACTTAGCAACGCCTTCGTCGTCTCAATGCCTTCATTAACAACAGCTGGATCACCAGGGCCATTAGAGAGAAAAATGCCGTCAGGACTGTATTTGAGAATTTCTTCGGCTGGGGTATTAGCTGGGACAACAATAATGCGGCAACCGTAACTTGCTAGGCGGCGCAGGATGTTCCGTTTGATGCCAAAGTCAATGGCAACAACGGTAAAGGTTTCTTGTGATGCCGTGGGTGTCGCCTCTGGGTTGAACTCCCAATCTGATGTGGTGCGATCAGACCACTCGTAAACTGTTGAGGTTGTAACTTCGCTGACGAGATTCAATCCAGCCATACTAGGAGCGGCTAAAACCTGCTCTAGCAACTCCGCCTCGTCAAGAATTTCAGTGGATATACCGCCGTTCATGGCACCAAAGACGCGAATTTTACGGGTGAGGGCGCGGGTATCAATACCGTAAATTCCGGGGATGTGGTGCTGTTTGAGGTAGTCGGGCAAAGAAGCGGTCGAGCGCCAGTTACTAGGACGATAGCAGATATTACGGGCGATCGCACCCCGAACTTGCGGTTGATTTGATTCTTCGTCTTCTGGATTAACACCAGTGTTGCCCATTTCGGGATAGGTAAAGAGGACAATTTGACCGCAATAACTGGGGTCTGTCAACACTTCTTGATAACCCGTCATACCGGTGTTAAAGACTACTTCTCCAATCGCGGTTCCATTGGCACCAAAGGACCAGCCGCGATAAGTGGTTCCATCTGCAAGTACAAGCAGAGCTAGTTTAGCGTCAGAGAGAGGCATAGGCACTTTAGTTATGAAGGCTGACCGGCACGATCAATCTATTATGCCACGATCAAAAAGAATTCATAAATTAGCTCAGAAACTGGACTAATTGCTCTAGCTTCGACCAAGCAGCTCCACTATGCAGGATGTCCCTAGCAAGGGAGATGCCCGTTGCATGATCCTCCAGCGGGATCAAACCTCCAACCTGGAGTGCTAAGCCAGCATTCAGAGCCACCACATCATGTTGCGCCTTAGTTCCCTTACCTTGAAGTACCGCTTTGAGAATTGACTTATTCTCGTGAACCTCCCCACCCCGCAGCGCGGTTGTCGGGGCCGGTTCCAAACCGAGGTGGTGAGGATTTAAAGTGGTCAGATGCACCCGACCTTCAGACAGTACGGCTAGATCGGTTAAATCTGCTAACCCGGCCTCGTCCAGTTTCTCCCGCCCGTGCAGAACGATGGCTTTTTGTGTACCTAGCTGGTGTAAAGCGAGCGCCATCGCTTCGAGTACCTTTGGTTCGAACACTCCAATCACCTGTCCAGTGGGGCGCAACGGATTTACTAGAGGTCCTAATAAGTTAAACACCGTTCGCACCTTCAAAGTCCGCCGCAAAGGTGCTACTACCTTGAGTGCCGGATGCCAACCTTGTGCGAACAGAAAAGTGATACCTACTTCCTGGAGTGCTGCTTGAATCTTTGCCGCGGGGGCGTTTAGGTCAACCCCCATCGCTTCCAACACATCGGCGGAACCAACACGACTAGAGGCAGAGCGATTACCGTGTTTGGCGACCGGTATACCAGCAGCTGCCGCGACAAAGGCAACCGCTGTGGAGATATTAAACGTCGATGCCCCGTCGCCTCCGGTTCCACAAGTATCAATTAGGGGAGTAGGGGCGGTGCCTTGTGCCCGCCCGGAGAGGGAGAGTGGGGAGGACAGATCCTGTAAAACTTGAGCCATCCCAGCCAGTTCTTCGGCTGAGATCCCCTTGACTTGAAGAGCTGCTAAAATCGCCCCTGACAACACCGGTGGAATTGCCTGTGCTAACCATCCCTGCATTAACTCTACAGCTTGAGTGCAAGACAAGGATTGCCCATCTAGCATCTGTTGCAGCAAGCTAGGCCAAATTGGGGAGTCAACCGATGCGATTGCCTGCGGCACATCTGCGGCAAACACACGGTCAGATTCTGCTGCCGGTAAAGAGGAATGGGTCATAAAAGGATCATAACTAATGAACTACCCCGCCCGTACTGCGTATGGAAGAGGTTTCCCAAATCCAGACTCTCAAGGGCTTTGAGTTTCTGACGCTTCTTCGCCCCAACTTGCCTTTTACTTACGTAATCGGTAGAGGTTGACGACTCGGCGTCTATAGAGGCCAGTTCCTGACCCCTTGAGTTTATTAGACTCAGAATATCTACTTGGAAGGAGTAAATTAACGAAGTCTGTGTCTCCGAGTTAGTAGCGTCACTTCTAACTGATTCACGGTAAACAAGAGCTTTTGTCCTGATGGAAGTAGGTTGTTATCCGCTACGCTAAGAGGCTCTATTACTGTGTTTGGCTCTCTGTGTATATATTACTACAGTACATTGATCGTGTCAACCAGATATTTGTCACCCAGTAGACCCGGTTCGCCGTTAACGAGCGAAAATGCGGTGTGGCTGTGCCTCCCGCATTATTCGCGTCCCCGCCCATGATTACATGGACGAGGAATGCGCGGCTATTGAAGGTTCATCCCCTACTCCCCACTCCCCCTCTCCGGGCGGGCACAAGGCACCGCCCCTACTCCCCACTCCCTCTTTCGTCATCACTCTGGAAAGGGTTTTCGCCGATTCCTAGCTGCTTACGACTAATTTTCAACTGTTGCCACAGAGCCTTGATTTGTTCGTATGCATCTTCTGGAGAAAGCTTGCCAGCTGTTTCTAGGTTGCATATGTAACTGACCCGCTGGGCAAATTCCTGCAAGTTCGCATTAAAGACCAAATTTTCCGGCTTAACTTGACCGTAATAGCGACTGCGCGGATACAAAAAATCAGACCGCTCTGCCATCGCTCTCTCCTTAAATTTTTGTTTAATTTTAAAAAAATTACTGGCAATGCTGGTAGACTTTCCACCAAATTGCTAAACCAGCCCCTCATCCTCTTATCAGTTTACTGTAATTGTATTAGCTCGGCCCCATACCAAGTTGCGTTCTGTTGGAAGAAATTAATTGAGGGGGAGATGGGGAGACTTGTACATCAAGACTGTCTGGATGTAGTTCTTTCCCCCCCTCTCCCCCTGCCCTCTTCAATTGCTAGGTGTAAGCTTGACGATCATTGCTTTATCCGTCACATTGAGGTTGAGCGTATTATTGGTGATGGTAGCGGTGGACGAAGACATATTGCCCTTGTCATCCAGAGAGTAGACGATGGCACTGCTGACCGGCGTGTTTAGTTTCAATGTCGTTGGCATAGCTGGTGGTTTGATTTCGCGCACTGGGGTACTGCTGATGTCACCATTAGAGATCTCGTGCCACAGTACTAGGTAAAACTTGCCGTCTCGCTTTTGCAGCAACAGATTATGCACATACTGCGTCAAGTTATACCCTGTTGGCGGTGTGACGGTGAGCGTGTAGTCCAACGAACCTAGCGTGAAGCTATTACCAGGATCTTTAAGTAAGTTGATTAGGTTCTTCAAAGCTGTGTAGGCTGGCTTCGGAGTAAGGTCATTGTGCAGCAGACCGTAGTTAGCCTGAGGATTATTGGGATCGTTCCACTCATCGACGAACTCGTAAGAGAAGGTGCGAACGATACCTTTGCGGAAGTACTCTAGGAAAAGTCTGGGCATGTATTTGCCCTGCATCAGCTCGGAGATGGCTTGATAGCCTGTGTCAGTGTGGTAGCCCGTTTCCGTGGCGACCATCGGCTTGGAGCCAAACGGCGGCGCGTACACGTCGAAGGCATAGGGATTTTCGTCTATGTTGACTGCGGGGAAGTTGCCTTGCCAGGAGTACTTGTTGATGGTGTCGTAGCTGAACGGGTAGCTAAAAGAGTTACCGCCGCTAGGGTAAGGGTGGAAGTTCCCACCATCAACATAGCCGCTCAGGTCTGCCAAAGGTGATTTTCTGCTGTAATCGTAGGTCACTCCTAGTGATGGACCGACCACCTTGACACTGGCCGTTACCGAATTACTCTTTAAGGCTGTCCAGGTATCCTGCGTAACGCTGGTTGCGTAATTGACCCAGTACAAAGGAGAGTTCTGGTCGTTGTTGATCTGGGCGGTGTCGCCTGGATGCCAATAGTAATTGTTGTAGAAGAGATCAATTTCGTTGAGGACTTCTACGGATTCAATTGCATTGGTCCCGACTTTCTTGACAAAGTCAACGATGTTATATCCAGGATTATTAGCAGACGGAGGATGCACCCAGTAAGTTGAGTTAGGTCTGACCCCTGAGGCTGGACTTTCTATGTAGTTAGTCTTGATGCCAGCACCGGCTAGATCTTTCATCTTGGCAATGACGTCGTCACTGCTGCCACTGTCGCGGATATGACGCACACCCAAAGCTATCAGTTTTTGCTTGACAGTGCTATAGTTTAAGTAGTACTGGGTATCGGTATATCCCCAGTGTGTGTTCACTCCAATTGAGTTAACAAAGTCATTGGCACTTGCTGCCGTTACTGGGGCAGCGCTGAGCGCAGCATTTGGCTCATTGCTTATCAATGTTGATATAGTGCTAGATAAAATGACTGTTAACAGCATCAGTGGTTGCAGTTGCTGTTGTAGTTTCACTTTGTTTTCTAAAGTTTAAGTAAGTTAGTTTTCAGTACTCGAACAGCACGCTGCTCCGCTACACCAGGATTTGAGCGTGAGAGCGGTGTAGAATTGCATAATAATGATGAACACCTTCAATCCTTGAATCGGGACAGCTATATTCCCGATTGCTATCAAGGAGTTATTTTGCAACCCATGTGGCTTTCAGTAGTTTGAGCTGATTAGTTTCTCCAGCGAGTGAGGACAATCAAATTAAGGTGAGTGGCTTCAAACCAACTACAAACCAAACTTAACTCTCACTCTGCTCTGTATCCAAGCGAAATTTTACTGAACTGTGTACAGGCTAAATTTCAATATCAATTGTGCCTAAATCTACCATCACCGCAAAATTACTCCAGTAATTTTGCGGTGGTAAGCTGCCTGTCCTGCTTCCCCTTAATGCCTCCAGAGATATGCTGTGTTATGGCAATTCTCACTTGAATCGATAACAGCGATTCCCTACTCCCTACTCCCCAACGCCAGTTCCGGAGCCAGGCTGCGGAGGGCTGTGCCAGCCGGAGCGAGTTTCGGGAGGGAGTTGGGAGGAGATTGATTCTTCTCCCAAACTCCCGTGGAGATTGATTCTTCCCGAAAACTCGCGTCAGAACTGGCGTCGGACGGCACAGAGCTTTCCAAGCAGCCTGGCTCCTCCCCGTCAAGTTGTAGTGCATCCAACTGATAAGCGCTATAAATATGCAACAGCTTCACAAAATGAAGCCGTTAGGTTTTATTGCGGCTTTTCTATAAAATGATTAAGCCTGCTTTTCAGGCTTGTCACCTGCCAAATAATAAGCCTAATGTCTGCCCGATCATTGTACGAAGGCAAAGCGAAAATTCTTCATGCGACGGACGAGCCAGGAATTTTACTAGCCTATTTCAAAGATGATGCCACCGCCTTTAACGCTCAGAAGCGTGGCAGTATCACTGGTAAGGGCGAGATAAACTGCACCATCTCCAGAGCGCTGTTTCAGCATTTGGAGAGTCATGGCATTGCGACTCACTTTATTGACTGCCCTGCCCCTAATCAAATGCGAGTGAGGGCGTTGCAAATTTTGCCGCTAGAAGTGGTTGTCAGGAACATTGCCGCCGGTAGTCTGTGTCAACAAACAGGTCTGCCGCTGGGCACAATTCTGAAACAAACGCTGGTGGAGTTTTATTTAAAAAATGATCAGCTGGGAGATCCTCTATTGACTCGTGAACGCCTCTTGTTGCTGGAACTAGCCACGCCAGAACAGGTTGACCAATTACAGCAACTAGCATTGCAAATTAATCGTTATCTCTCGGCCTTTTTCCAAAGCTGCGGCATTATCCTGGTGGACTTCAAGCTGGAGTTTGGCGTCGACTCCCAAGGACAGTTGCTGCTGGCAGATGAAATAAGCCCCGACACCTGCCGTCTTTGGAACCAATCAGACACTGACCCTAATCGACGGGTAATGGACAAAGACCGCTTCCGGCGCGATCTAGGAAACGTGGAAAACGCCTATCAGCAAGTTTTGGAGCGGGTTCTTGCTCAGACGGCTATCAGCGGTCAATAAAATTTTAAATTTTAGACTGCTGATGAGTGAATAGTTTTAATCGGTGTGTGGACGTGACAAATAAATTAAACAGAATGCGTTTATCTCCTGTCTGGGTAGCAGTAGTGGCGATTTCCGCCCCTCTTAGCTTATCGCTTCCTGCAAATGGACAAAGCCCTGAATTATCTCCTGTGGGGACCGAACCGCTATCCCTGCCAAGATCGGCATCAGAACTTATAGCTTCGCCAGAGGTGTTAAAGGCACAAGGCAATACACCAATAACACCTAGTCAAAACAATACCCAGCCAACGCCAAACAATACCCAGCCGAGACCAAATAATACTCCGGTAACACCAGACACTACGCCAGCAACACCGCCAATAAATCGGCCCCCAGGCGGGGGAGCAGCGTCTCAACAAGAGACGCCAAACCGAATTCAAATTCCCATCAATCCCGGCAGACAACCGACCATCCAAAATAATATCCCGCCTTCTGCCCAACCCACTACCCCAGCAGTTCCTGAAAATGTCCAGCCAAGTCAAGCCCCCCAGTCACAGGAACCCAGGGTGCTGGTAGGTGAGGTCGTGATTCGAAGCGAACAAGGCTCACTATCACAGGAACTGCAAAACCAAGTCTATGGGGCAATTAGCACCCAACCCGGAAAGACGACAAGCCGGTCAGCGCTGCAAGAAGATATCAACTCGATCTTTACGACAGGTTTTTTCTCAGATGTCCGCGCGGTGCCGGAAGACACCCCATTGGGCGTGCGGGTGACGTTTATCGTGCGGCCCAATCCAGTTCTACGTAACGTGCAAGTGCAAGCCAATGTAGGCACAAACGTGCCCTCCGTCTTGCCTCCTAGCGTTATACAAAACAGCTTCCGCCAGCAATATGGCCGCATCCTCAATTTGCGTAGCTTTGAGGATGGCATCAAGAATTTAAATAAGTGGTATCAAGATAACGGTTATGTTTTGGCACAGGTAGTCAGTGCTCCACAAGTAGCACCAGACGGAACTGTCACCCTGCAAGTGGCAGAAGGGGTGATTTCCGATATTCAAGTCCGCTTCCGCAACAAGAAAGGTGAGGAAACGAACGCCAATGGTCGGCCCTACAAAGGCCGCACGCGCAAATACATTGTGACGCGAGAGCTGGAGTTACGCCCCGGCAAAGTGTTCAACCGCACTACGGTGCAAAGCGACCTGCAGCGGGTTTACAGATTGGGCATTTTTGAAGATGCTCAGGTGGCGCTCAACCCGGCACCTCAAGACCCGCGCCAGGTTATTGTTGTATTAAATGTTAACGAGAAGAGTAGCGGTTCAATTGCGGCAGGAGGTGGGATTGGTTCTGCCAGCGGGCTGTTTGGCACCGTGAGCTATCAGCAACAAAATTTTAACGGCAGAAATCAAAATCTTGGAGCTGAGGTAGAAATTGGTTCGCGGTCGTACCTGCTGTTTGATCTCCGCTTTACAGATCCGTGGATTGCGGGTGACCCATACCGGACCTCCTACACGGCCGAATTGTTTGACCGCCAGGTGATTTCGTTAGTTTTTGACGGCAGAGGGCGTCGTGGTCGTGGAAGATATGTCTATCTTCCAAATGGCGATCGCCCCCGGATTCAACGACTAGGTGCCGGCATCGACTTTACCCGTCCCCTCTCCAAAAATCCCTTTAAAGCGGCAGAATGGACGGCTTCAGCTGGCTTTCGGTATCAACGGGTTTCGATCCGCGATACTAATAGTAGAATTCGGCGTAGAGATGAACTGGGGAATAATCTGAGCTTCTCTGCAACAGGTCAGGACGACCTGTTGACTTTCCAAGCGGGGGCCGTCCGTGACCACCGCAATGATCCTTTGACACCCACCAGCGGTTCCTTCCTCCGGTTTGGCGTCGAGCAGTCTGTGCCCGTGGGGCAGGGTAGCATTTTACTCAACCGGGTACGAGGTAGCTACAGCAAATACTTCCCGGTAAACTTTACTCACTTCAAAAAAGGACCACAGACGCTGGCTTTCAACCTGCAAGCGGGAACTATTGTCGGTGATTTGCCCCCTTACGAAGCCTTTGCACTAGGGGGAATTGACTCCGTCCGAGGCTATGATGAAGGAGACGTAGGCAGTGGTCGCAGTTTCGTCCAAGGAACGGCTGAATATCGTTTTCCGCTTTTCTCCATTATCGGTGGCGCTCTGTTTTTTGATGCAGCGAGTGACCTGGGAACTGGTAAGACTGTACCTGGTAACCCAGCTGGAATCCGGGGAAAGAAGGGTAGTGGTTTTGGCTACGGCATCGGCGTCCGGGTGCGATCGCCATTGGGGGCGATTCGGATTGACTACGGTTTTAATGACGAAGGAAGTAGTCGCGTAGAGTTTGGCATTGGAGAAAGGTTCTAGGGAAAAGCTGATGGCTGATAACCATGCACTGAAGCCTCCGGCGCAAACTTTAGCAGACTCCTTTACTCAGGTAGGTGTAGGGCTCCACACTGGTTTAGGCGTCCGAGTGCAGGTGCTACCGGCAGCAGCAGGAGAGGGACGCTATTTTGTGCGCCTAGATTTACCGGATATGCCGATAATTCCAGCACGGGTTGAAGCAGTTAAGGCTACTGTTCTATCGACCCAGCTATCTCAAGGTGAGGCAAGTGTCCGCACGGTAGAGCATCTGTTGGCAGCGCTGGCGGGGATGGGTGTGGATAATGCCCGAATTGAAATAGATGGCCCCGAAGTCCCGCTGTTGGATGGCTCAGCACAGGTTTGGGTGGAAGCGATCGCCCAAGTCGGGTTAGTGTCGCAATCCGTGCCGCGAGTAGTGCCACAACTCCAGGAGCCAATTTGGGTTTATCAGGGCGATGCCTTTGTCGCAGCTCTACCAGCCCCAGAAACCCGCTTCACCTACGGAATTGACTTCGACCTACCAGCAATTGGTAACCAGTGGTACAGCTGGTGTTTAACCTCCCCTGACTTCCGAGCAGAAATCGCTCCGGCCCGAACCTTTGGTTTAGCTCACCAAATTGACCTGCTGCGGCAACAGGGCTTGATCAAAGGTGGTAGTTTAGATAACGCCCTAGTCTGTGGCTCTGAAGGATGGCTTAATCCGCCCTTAAGATTTGCAAATGAACCGGCACGTCATAAAATTTTAGACTTAGTGGGAGATTTGAGCTTGCTAGGCACCTTTCCCACCGCCCACTTCTTCGCCTACAAAGCAAGTCACAATATGCACATTCAACTCGCCCAACGGATTTTAGATTCTAAATTTTAGTAGTGTCCTTCAACCAAAAATACCACTCAGTCTTCAAGCAAAAATACTACTCAGTACATCAAAATTTACCCATGTCAACCCTGATCGACGTTAATTCACCAGATTCTTCAGCGCCTTCTGCAAAGCATCAGGCAAGTCCTATTGCTTCGCCAACGGCCAAAGTCATTCTCTCAGTCGAAGAAATTCACAAACTGCTACCACACCGCTACCCCTTTTCGCTTGTAGACCGGATCATCGAATATGTGCCAGGAGAGCGAGCTGTTGGGATTAAAAATGTCACGTTCAACGAGCCCCATTTTCAAGGGCATTTTCCAGGACGACCAATCATGCCTGGAGTGCTGATTGTGGAAGCGATGGCCCAAGTCGGCGGTGTGGTGCTAACCCAACTGCCAGAGGCCGAAGGCGGACTGTTCCTATTTGCCGGTATTGACAAAGTCCGGTTCCGCCGCCAAGTGGTACCAGGTGATCAACTAGTGATGACAGCGGAACTGTTGTACATCAAGCGGCGTCGTTTCGGTAAAATGCAGGCTCGTGCTGAAGTTAATGGCCAACTGGCTACTGAAGGCGAACTGACGTTTTCCTTAGTGGATTAAAGACAGTGATTCATCCGACCGCTGTGATCCATCCCGGCGCTGAACTGCACCCAACGGTGCAGGTCGGCCCTTTCGCGGTGATTGGAGAGTGTGTGAAAGTTGGTCCCGAAACGGTGATTGGGGCTCATGTGGTGCTGGAGGGGCCGACAGAAATTGGTGCGCGAAATCAGATTTTCCCAGGAGCCGCGATTGGCTTAGAACCCCAGGATCTCAAGTACGATGGCTCGAAATCGCAAGTAAAAGTTGGCGACGGAAATCGAATTCGTGAGAACGTCACGATTAATCGGGCAACTTATGCGGGTGAAGCCACAATAATTGGCAACGGTAACCTATTAATGGCTTATGTCCATGTAGCGCATGACTGCGTGATTGAAGATCAGGTGGTTATTGCCAATGGAGTGGCTTTGGGCGGTCACGTTCATGTTGAGTCGAGAGCTACGATTGGTGGTATGACAGGAATTCATCAATTTGTGCACATTGGTAGGTTGGCAATGCTGGGTGCGATGAGCCGCATCGACCGAGATGTACCGCCTTATATGCTGGTGGAAGGGAGCCCGGCGCGGGTGCGATCGCTTAACCGCGTGGGAATAAAACGAGCCGGTATTACAGAAGTAGACGAGGGGCAGGTCTGGCAAACGATCAAAAAGGCTTACCGTATTCTTTACTACTCTGGCTTACCCTTGAATCAGGCTCTGGAAAAATTAGACTTGCTGCCGGATAGTCAACATTTACAGCACCTACGCTGGTTTTTGCAAATGTCCCAGTCGGAAGGCCGTCGCGGCTCAATTCCTAGTAGTCGTCTTCAAGATAGGAGTGAGGAGTGAGGAGTGAGCGTGTATTTATCAGCACTGGTGAGGTTTCCGGTGATCTGCAAGGGGCGCTGCTGATTAAAGCACTGAAGCGTCAAGCGGTTCTGGCTGGGTTGGAATTAGAGATTGTAGCCCTGGGGGGTTCTCAAATGGCAGATGCCGGTGCAACTTTACTGGGGAATACCAGCAGCATTGGCTCATTTGGAATTTTGGAAGCCCTGCCTTTTGTTTTTCCTACCCTCCAGCTCCAGCGACGCGCTAAGCAACACCTCCAGCAACACCCACCCGACCTAGTGGTGCTGATTGACTATGTAGTGTCAAATCTAAATATCGGTAGCTATATCCAGCGGCAGTTGCCGCAAGTCCCGTTGGTGTATTATATTGCGCCGCAGATGTGGGTTTGGTGGTCCAGTCCACGCGACACCACTCGGATTGTGGACATGACAGATAAACTGTTAGCAATCTTCCCGGAAGAAGCCCGTTACTTCCGAGAAAAAGGGGCGCGGGTTACCTGGGTAGGACATCCCCTGGTTGACAGGATACAAACCGCCCCCAGCCGTGAAGCAGCTCGTGCCAAGCTGGGGATTTCGCCGGAGCAGACTGCGATCGCTCTTTTCCCCGTCTCTCGACGGCAGGAACTCAAGTATCTCCTACCAGTAATGTTCCAGGCTGCCCAGCAAATCCAGGCTAAATTGGAGCGGGTTAGATTCTGGATTCCCCTGTCTCTAGAAATCTACCGGCAGCCAATAGAACAGGCAGTTCAGCGTTACGGTCTGCGGGCTACAGTAGTATCGGGTGACACCCAAGAAGTCATTGCGGCAGCTGATTTGGCAATTACGAAATCTGGCACCGTCAACCTGGAGATTGCCCTGCTAAATGTGCCGCAGGTTGTCGTCTACCGCCTGAACCCCGTCACTGCCTGGATTGCTCGTAATATCTTGAAGTTTTCTATCCCCTTCGCGGCACCCCCTAACCTGGTAGTGATGAAGCCAATCGTGCCGGAGTTGCTACAAGAGGAAGCAACGCCAGAAAACATCGAACACGCTGCCCTGGAACTGTTGCTGAATCCTAGTCGTCGACAGCAAACTTTAGCAGATTATCAGGAGATGCGCTGCTGTTTGGGAGAAGTGGGAGTGTGCGATCGCGCTGCCCAAGAAATTCTCCAGATGCTGCCAAGTCATACCTTGAGGGGGAGAGGGAGCTAGCTCATAGTGGTATTAAGATGGAACGCAACTTGGTAGCATCGGCACAGTTCTATGCCAAAAACGTTGAACATCTACCGGCGACCGATAGCCGTTGATTTATTCGCTGGTGCCGGTGGATTTTCTCTGGGTATTGAGCAAGCTGGGTTTGACGTGCTAGTAGCCGTTGAGCATGATCCAATCCATGCTGCTACCTATGCATTCAACTTTCCCCTGACAGAAATATTGTGGGCGGATGCCTCAACTGTTAGCAGTCAGGCAATTAAAGAGGCAGCTTATCGGGCATACGAATTCCACCACCCCAAAGCAGGTAAGAACTGGAACGGGCAAATCGACCTAGTGTTTGGTGGACCGCCCTGTCAAGGTTTCTCATTAATGGGCAAACGCCAGCTCAACGATGATCGCAACAGTTTGGTATTTCATTTTCACCGATTGGTAAAGGAGTTAAGCCCCCGCTACTTTGTGATGGAGAACGTGCCGGGAATGGCTGTCGGGGAACACCAAACACTGCTCCGGCAACTGAAGATTCAGTTTAAAGTAGCTGGGTATCTCGCTCGAGAAGATATTTTAAATGCAGCAGAGTTCGACGTACCTCAGAAGCGGCAGCGGCTATTTTTAATTGGTGTTCAAGAAGCTGACGATATGCGCCCACCGGATTTCCCAACACCACTAACGTTCAAACGCGTAACTGTAGGTGATGCGATCGCTGATTTACCTGATTTAGATAACTTTCCCGAACTTCTAAAAACAGATGAAGTGCTTTTGAGTAGGTCGCAATTGCTTAAGATGAAGCATAAAAGCAGCCACTACGCGACTCTATTGCGCTCTTTACCATCCCAAGACACGAACAATCTCTCCTACCCCCGCCTATGGAATCCCTATTTGTTGACCAGTTCCCTACGAACTGGGCACAGGGAGGAAAGTATTCGCCGCTTTAGGGAGACACTTCCTAAGAAGAAGGAACCGACGAGTCGCCTGCACCGCTTGGATTTAAATGGTCTGTGTCCTACCTTACGAGCCGGTACAGGAGCAGAGAAGGGTAGCTATACTTCTCCCCGTCCCATTCATCCTATTCTACCGAGAGTTATTTCCGTGCGAGAGGCAGCACGACTGCATTCATTCCCAGACTGGTTCCGATTTCATCAAACCAAGTGGCATGGTTTCCGGCAGGTTGGTAATGCAGTTCCACCACTGCTAGCAAGAGCAGTGGGGCACCAAATTGTCGCCGCTTTAGAAATAATTCCACCACTGCCACAAAAGTCGTTAGAACTCGGAAACACTTACCTATTACGGTTTGATGCATCTGGGGCAATTCCGTACTGGGAAGCAAAGCAAACTCGTTACTGATGCTAAACAACGAATCCAAAAAACTACCAATGGTTAGCCTGTGCGACCAAGTCAAGAAGTTCCAGGGGCTCTTTAAGGACATCGCTCCGGGAGTGAGCTTGGCTGATGAGTTAATTCAAGAACGGCGAGAAGAGGCTCGTCGAGGGAACGAGTCTTGATCTTTGGACCAACCTCTGTCTTGTATGCCTCAACTTTCTCCTAACCCGACGCCCACTACGTCCAAGCGCGAAAGAAGGTCCCGTCCTCCCAAATGGCGGCGGTGCGTTGCTCAATTGCTGCTAGATCCTTAGCTGCGAGTGGCTGGAAAGCCTGAGCCACACTGACATTATGTTCCAACTGGGCTATATTCTCAGCTGCAACGCTGCAACAACTAACGCCTGACTGCGACATTGTGTATCCTAGTGCCTGATGCATACCATCCAACCCACCAGGCTTGAGCAACCGACCGTAAGCCGGTACCTTCATGGCAATTACACCCACATTTTGCTGTTTAGCTACTGGTAGGACCACCGGGATAAAGGGGTGTGGATGGTGTTTGTCTGCTGCATTGACGGGGATAAGAGCGGTGTGAAACGGGTACCGGCGCAACCCTTCTGCAATGACAGTTGGGTCGTGGTGACCGGTGATGCCAGCAAAGCGTACAAGCTTCTGCTGCATGGCTTCTTCTAAGGCATGAATCGCCCCACCCCGACCAAAGATGGTATCCAGCTCATGCACAAAAGAGACGTGGTGCATCTGCCACAAGTCCAGATGATCGGTTTTTAGACGTTTGAGCGATCGCTCTAATTCCCGCCACGCACCATCACGATCTCTTACAGCCGTTTTACTGGCTAGAAACAGCTTGGAGCGATGCGGTGGCAGCACTTTGCCCAAATAGTCTTCACTCGGTCCGTAACTGGCAGCAGTATCAAAGTAACGAATGCCAAGTTCCAGTGCTCTTTGGACAAGCGCCACAGCATCACCCTCCGCTGCATCGTTTGACAACGGCGTTTGACCAGCGCCCCCCAATCCGAAGATAGGTACTCGGACTCCGGTGCGTCCCAGCACTCGTTCTGGTATTGTCCCTGGTGGTGTAGCCTGGGTTGTGTTTTGTTGCAACGCAGCACTTCCCACAATACCGCCAGCAACGGCTACACCAGTAATTAGAAAATTGCGCCGCGTCTTTTTTCCGGTCATGCTTAGATCCTTCGGTGTAAAATAAGACTTCAGGCCGTATAGTGAAGCGCTGGATTAGCCGTTGCTTCCTATATATTTTAGCTTCAGAGGGGTCAATAACCCCTTTTTGCTAAAGCACAAATGGTTCAATGTAGCTATTACTCCACTTTCGCTGAAATCGTTCAGTGATAAATGGTCGGACAATGAACTTGGGTGGTCGACCGTCCTTAACATCGATCCGCAAAAATGAGTATGGTCGTCGCTTCTGTGACCCTTGACCATTCCGACCGACAAAAAACTGCGATCGCGCTACTTTGCGGGTGTTTGGCACTTCATTACCCCCAAAAAGTTCTGTCAACTCCGGTCCCTCGGTACGCTGGCGGCGGAGGCTAAAACCACTGCCACCACAGACAATCCAGTTGAGGTTTGAGTCAGCGTGTCCAGTATCGCCAGTGCGGAGATATTCCAGGCAGTGAGCGTGTCCACTCAGAATCAGATCGACTAGCGGGCGTCCCTCCGCCAGAGAGCCGACTGCATTAGCTACCTCATCGAACACCCAGCGAAGGCGATGGCGAATCGCTAAAGTCTGCCCTTGGTGCCACTTCGTTGCTTCGGTGACGTAGGGAGGATGGTGGAGATAGATTACACGTCCACGCACCTCCGCAGTGTGCCAAGATTCGATCAGCCTTTGCCGCAGCCAATCAAGTTGTTCGAAGTCGGTTACAGTAGTTTCGTCAGACGTCAGTTGTTTTTCAATGTCAATCTCTACCTCATCGATCTGCGTCAATCTGTTTCGGAGGTCGTCGAGCTCTTCAGCTTCGTCAGGCCGCTCAGAGCTAAGGTCTGGACAGGTTTTGATGATTTCAAGTTTTTGTTGCTCCAAATCATCCCGGCGCTTTTCAAGCAGACGGCGATAGGCTTCTCCTTCTTTTGTCGGCAGGAGGGGTGGTGGAGCGTTGAAGGTATTTGAGTCAAGCGCAAAGAAGTCGATCCCGCCGCTACGAAATGTGTAATAGCGGTTGGGTAACCGGGTGAAGCGTCCGGGTTCATACCGAAGGCAGCGACCGGTTTTAGTCTGGGCAGTGTAATGGCTGTCCAGATGATGCCCCAACTCCTTCTCGGTACCGAACGTCTTGATGTAGTCAAGGAAAGCCCGTGCATAAGCCCCGCCTTGACCGGAGCCATGCCAGCCAATATCGAGATCTAACTGCACTCGCAGCAGATGGCGGAGAGGCCAGCTGGTCTGCGCCATCAAACCGTAGACAAATGGCAGATCATAGTAATCATGGTTACCTGGCACGGGCAGGATCGGTAGGTTGAAGACCATATTGTCATAGGCAATGCTTTCGGGTTGTTCGCCGCCCACCAGAAACTCCCTGTAGGGCTGGATGAAGTTTTTTAGGTAGTACTCGCTCGAACCAACCAGATAAATTACATCGCCCGTGTGCAGTACGAAACGGCTTTCTTCACGGTGTGTGAGCATAAGTTCTGCGATCCGGCGCTGCGGGTTGTGTGCTCCTTGAGGACCTGCACCACTATCACCCATAACTAAGAAGGAGAACTCTGGCTCCGCCCAGTTATCCTCAAAAACCATCCGGGTTTGATCAATTCCCCGCTCAACAATCAGTGGCTCTCGCCACCGCACTCGTTCTTTCATCTTGCGGATCTTGACTGAAATCGGCGGGTCAGTCACAAATTCCATAGCTCATTACTCTCGGATGTTGTTAAGAACAGAATTCAGAAGTCAGGAGTCAGGAGTCAGAATGATTCCTGTGCGACTGGCGACTGAAGCAATTGGTTTAGTGCCCTCCGAATTCATCCAGGGAGTCAGAATCAAAGCGCAGCGTCGTTATTGAAACTCCTAAACTCATCTATTAGGCTTCTCCTGACTCCTGACTCCTCTTCTATTCATTCATACCCCGGTACGTGGCAACAGCTGAAGGCGAGATTCGGTTCAAGTACCGGAAGATCCAATACTTAAATACGGTATCCAAAATCACCGGGAACGTTGCAATAAACAAAAATATAAAGTTGTGATTTTCTGGTAGTCCAAGATGCCGTGATATACCTGATAGAATGACTTCCCAGCCATGGGGGGAGTGAAATCCCACAAACATATCTGTAAACAGAATAATAACAAATGCCTTGGCGCTGTCACTAAGTCCATAGACAACATCATCGATAAAAGACTTCAAGACGGCAATTTCTCGCTTGCTGACATACACAACCCAGCCAAACGCTGCTAGGGACAGTAAATCTGCAAAAACATTTGCGATCGCATTGTCACTATCAACGCGATATTCCTCTGCAATCTCCCGTGCTTTATCTTTTATCCGCTCTTCTATCTGTTCTGTAGAAACTTTCGGCGCTTCACTAAGTAAGTTTTGAAATTTTAGTTTTTCTTCAAATCTTTGCAGCTCCACAAGGGCTTCTTCTTCCAAGTCTAGATTCAGGAATATTGCTGCTTCATTAGGACTTCTAACATGTGCAACAATCGGCTCTACTATAAAGGTTTTTGCTAGTTGGTGAGTCAGTAAAGGCACAATAATGAGTAGTAGCAGTAGCCTAATAGAGACTACTGTTTTCCTTTTTGAGCTGCGGAAATTTTTGACGATTTCTTGTTCTGCACTTGGATCTAATTCAGTTTTAATCCGATTGATCGTATATAGAATTGACCTTGGTAGGACACTCGTTTCTTCAGTTAATGAGCCCGAATCGTTGTTGTCAGATTTATCAGCTGCTGATTTTCGCGGCTTAGTGAGATTTGTCGAATCGACTTGTACTAGTTCAGACTCCCTTGCTTTATTAGAAACTATACCCAAAGATGATGAAAAAGATCCTTCATCTGTTGTATACTTAGACGTCACCTCATCAACAAATCTGAGTTTTTCTAAAACTAAAGAGTTTCGGTTCCTTGGTTCGATAGCAAAAGAAACTTTAGTATAATTTGTACCATCAGGTCTTGATATTTTTGTGATTGTTTGATTAGAACTATCAACAAATGAACGACTTAAATTAAACTCTGTAAGTCTCATCCGGGCAGTTTTTAAGTGTTTCTTAAGTTCTGCCTCGAAATAAGCCATAACGCTGTCTCCGTAACTGGCAGATTCAGCTGATATTTTTTTACCGTTGAAGTGTTCATCTTCTATCGCCTTAATCAGTAAGGCAGCCTGGTAGGCTTCATCCAGCGATCGCTCTGGCGTCTGTAAATACCACTGGTAGGTACGGAGTAAGTAAGAGTAAACCTTTTGTGTAAAACTAGAGCTTTTCATTCCAGTCATTTATCTAAGGCTTGTTTAGTGGCTTTTAAACTCAGATTAGTTTACGAAGTATCTTAACAAATCCACAAGGGGGGCATTGGTGCTTTCTGATTCTTTTTGGATTGTTGGACCCAGTCGCTGCGGCAAGACGGCTCGCCTGGTTGACCAGTTCTGTATTTGGGTGCAAAGGAAACTCGATGGGCGGGAGCAACTTTCTATCCCCAGGCAGAGGCAGAATGTGCAAGGTTCTTCAGCAAGGAGTTCCCTGCCTCGACGCCTAAATGTTGAGCAGACCGAATCGGCAGTTTTAGTCTTTGCTGCTAATGATGACAACCGACGGGAGTTGGCAGACCGGATCGTTGCGGCAACTCAAGGGAAGTACCCCGTTCGCTCAAAAACACCGCTGGGTTTTTTTCAGGATGAAGTGATTTTATTTTGGCCCTTACTCATCCAGCTGTTGAATCTGAAAGCGCAATTCCCTGTCAGGCTACGTCCTGAAACCGAGCAGGAATTAGCAACCAGTCTTTGGCGTTCGGAGTTGGATGAGGAAATTTTGCGCTCCGCTGGGTTGAGTGAGTACCGGTTAGTTCGTCGGATTTTAGACTTGCTGCAATTAGCAGCCTACAGCGGTACGCCGCCGGAAGATATTCCTAGCCTCTTAGAACAAGGATTGGTTGAGCCGAGCAATTCCTCTGAAGTCTGGGCTGGGATAGGAAAGCTCAACAGCTGGCGTAACTGGTGCCTGGAGCGGGGATTGCTGACTTATGGCATTATTACCGAACTCTACTGGCGGCATCTGTTGCCTGATCCAAATTATCAACGGCACTTAACTCGGCGTTATCGGTTTGTGCTAGCGGATGATGTGGATGATTATCCTGGCGTAGCGCGTCACCTGTTCGACTTTCTCCTGGATCAAGGTGCGGTAGGAGCGTTTACCTATAATCCCGATGGTGCGGTGCGGGTGGGATTAGGAGCTGACCCCAATTACCTAGAAGGTCTGCGATCGCGCTGTAGGGTAGAAACCTTAACGCCACCACTGGGCTGTTTGGCAGAAACACTCTCGTTGCCGATGGTGGAATTTCTCGATAACCCTATGGGGTTGTTAACTTTGCCGAGCCCCGTGCAGTCAATTCAAACTACATCCCGTGCGGCTTTGTTACGGCAAACAGCTGGGTTGATTATCGAGGCGGTGCAGTCGGGGCAGGTGCCGCCAAGTGATGTGGCGGTGATTGCACCAGGTTTAGATGCGATCGCTCGCTATACGCTAGTGGAAATACTCACCAAGCAGGGAATCCCAGTCCACACTCTAAGCGACCAACGCCCCCTCACCAGTTCACCAATGATCCGAACTTTGCTAACCCTTCTCGCCTTGGTCTATCCGGGTCTAGGACGGCTAGTGGCTCGGGATGCAGTAGCCGAAATGCTCGTCATCATGACTCCCCACATTGACCCTGTACGCGCTGGTTTGTTGGCTGATTACTGCTTTGAGCCACATCCTGACCACCCCAACTTGTTACCAGTGACGGCTTATGAGCGCTGGGATCGCCTGGGTTACGAAGCAACGAGGGCTTATGGCGAGATTTTGAAGTGGTTAGAGGGACAGCGAGAGCAGCAAGAACAGCGTCTCATTCCTAGTCCCATCTCTGTTTTAGATCGGGCAATCCAACGGTTTTTGTGGAATGGCAGCAATCTCCCCTACGACCAGTTGGCAGCTCTGCGCGAATTGCTGGAAACAGCTCAACACTACTGGGAGGTTGATAGGCGTCTGCGGCAGAGTGAAGCGATTGACGCCCCACCTGCTACTACCATCGCCCAATTCATTCAGTTGCTGCGTCGCGGCACCATCACCGCTAACCCCTACCCCGTCCGTCCTATTGGCCCAGCGGGACGCGCTGTAACCCTGGCGACAATCTTCCAATACCGCTCTAGTCGCCAGTTTCACCACTGGCAATTTTGGCTCGATGCTGGTTCACCGCTCTGGCTCAGTGGTGGTGCAGCGACTCTCTTTGGTGCCCCAATATTTCTCCAGGAGCGTTTTGGTCGCCCCTGGACGGCAGAAGAGGCAATGGCGGCAGATCAG
>JAABUX010003266.1_pt1 | contig 21654 bp, 19 predicted proteins | sample 5561851 | NCBI WGS metagenome assembly JAABUX01 (sample SAMN10711883, study PRJNA513361) | rock metagenome | isolation source: Antarctica rocks | place: Antarctica: Victoria Land, Richard Nunatak red sandstone | collected 2016-01-03 | reverse complement strand
ACCCTCGAAAGCCCCGTCAACCGAGAGCGCATCGAGGACACCAAGTCCGCCGCAGCACTCGTTACCGTCTGACATCACAATCCCGGCGGGATCGCCGTCAAAGTTCCACGACGATCCGGGCAACCTCGCGCACATCGTGGACCCGGCAGGCCACGCGGCTCGAGCTCTTCTTCAATCCCGCAGCTCCGGAGTGCTCGCGGGCCCGGACGGCCGCCGGGAGGACGCGGCTCGAACACGCGCAGCACGCAGGCGCTCGAGCTGGTGCGCTCGCAGCCTGGCATCTCGGTCCCTCAGATCGCGCAGGAGCTACAGATCGCGCCCAATTACATCTACCGGGTGATGGCGAGATTGGTGGAGGACGGCGAGGTCAAGCGCGATGGAAACGGATGGAATCCGGCCTGAGCTGATCCGAGCGCAGGCGCACGTGCGCCCACACACGGAAGTCGGGCTCATCCCGGTCCGCGTGGCTAGATCAGCCCGAGCTGCTTCACCGCATCGCGCTCCTGCCTGAGCTCGTCGACGCTCATCTCGATGCGCGATCGTGAGAAGTCGTCGATCTCCAGGCCCTCGACCACCTGAATCGAGCCACCGGAGCACGTGCAGGGAAACCCCGCAATGACTCCTTCCTCGACGCCGTACCAAGCGCCGGACGGGATCGCCATCGACACCCAGTCTCCGGGTGGCGTACCGAGCAGCCAATCGTGGACGTGGTCGACCGCGGCGTTGGCGGCCGATGCCGCACTCGACGCGCCCCTGGCTTCGATGATCGCCGCGCCGCGCTTCTGCACGGTCGGGATGAAGTCCTCCTCTAGCCAGTCGGAGTCGCCCACGGCCTCGGTCGCGCTCGCGCCCTTCACCTTTGCGTGGAAGATGTCGGGGTATTGGGTGGCGGAATGGTTTCCCCACACCGTCATATTGGTTACGTCCTTCACCTCCGCCCCGCCCTTGGCGGCAAGTTGCGCGATCGCGCGATTGTGATCGAGGCGCATCATCGAGGTGAAGCGCGCGGGCGGAATGTCAGGCGCGTTGCTCAGCGTTATCAGGCAGTTGGTGTTAGCCGGATTGCCGACGACCAGCACCTTTACGTCCGCGGATGCATGCTCGTTGAGCGCTTGGCCTTGGGGCTTGAAGATGGCACCGTTGGCCTCCAGCAGATCACCGCGCTCCATCCCCTTCGTGCGTGGACGAGCACCGACGAGCAACGCGATCTGCACGCCATCGAACGCCTTGGTCGGATCGTCGAAGATGTCGACCCCTGCCAGCAGCGGGAACGCACAGTCATCGAGCTCCATCGCGGTGCCCTCGGCTGCCTTGACGGCCTCGGGGATCTCCAGCAGTGACAAGTGAATCGGCGTTCCGGGTCCGAGCATCTGGCCGCTGGCGATGCGAAACAGGAGCGCGTAACCGATCTGGCCGGCGGCTCCGGTTACGGCTACTCGGATAGGGGTGCTCGGGGTACTCATGGTCTGATCATCTCCTCGATTACCGCGTCGGCGAACTGCGAAGTTCCCACTGCGGTCGGGTCGTCACGTGTCGGCTTGAGGTCATATGTGACCTTTTCACCCTTGCGAATCACCTTTGCGATCGCTCGCTGCAGTCGATCGGCCGCCTGGTGCTCACCGAGGTGGGTAAGCATCAGCGCTCCCGAAAGCATCAACGCGGTCGGGTTGACCTTGTTCTGGCCCTTGTACTTGGGAGCCGAGCCATGTGTGGCCTCGAACACCGCCGCGTCGGCACCGATGTTCGCGCCGCCGGCGAGTCCCAGGCCACCAATCATCCCCGCGCCGAGGTCGGAGACGATGTCTCCGTACAGGTTCGGGAGCACCAGCACGTCGTACTCCTCAGGGCGGGAGACGAGCTGATTGCAGAGATTGTCGACGATCCTGTCTTCGAACTCGATCTCGGGATGGCGCGCCGCAACTTCCCTTGCGACCCTAAGGAAGAGACCGTCGGAGAACTTCATGATGTTCGCCTTGTGCACGGCGGTCACCTTCCTACGGCCATTCTCGGAGGCGTACTTGAAAGCCGCTTCCACGATCCGCTCGGAGCCGAAAATTGAAATCGGCTTGATCGAGATCCCGGCGTCCTCTCGGACGGGCTGACCGGCGCTCGCCAAAAACCGGCGCAAGTCTGCGTTCTCAGCGGTCCCCTGCTCGAACTCGATGCCCGCGTAGAGATCCTCCGTGTTCTCGCGCACGATCACGATGTCCGTCTCGGGATAGCGCGTGCGCACGCCCTCGTAGGCCTTGCACGGCCGGATGCACGCGTACAGGTCGAGCTCTTTTCGCAGTAGCACGTTGACGCTGCGAAATCCCGAGCTGACCGGGGTGGTCGTCGGCCCCTTGATCGCGACCTTGGTCCGCCTGACCGAGTCCAGGGTGCGGTCGGGAAACGGCGTGCCCTCTGCGGCGTAGACGTCCACCCCCGCGTGCTGCTCGTCCCATTGCAGTGCGACTTCCGTGGCTTCCAGCACGCGCCGCGTGGCGTGCACCAGCTCTGGGCCGGTGCCGTCGCCAGGGATCAGCGTGACTTCGTGCGCCATGTCTCTCGCCCTTGGGCCATCGGAGTCGATGCTATCCGGCCACCCGGGTCTCGGTCAGCTCGGCCTTCACCGGTCAAAGCGCGCTCGCCTGCACCCCGTAGACGTCGCCGGTCAAAGCGCGCTCGCCTGCACCCCGTAGACGTCGCCAAGCTTGCGCTTCAGGTAGGCGACAAACGGAGCGACGGCGATCGGCTCGCCCGCCACCCGCTCCAACAACGCCGTGCTCGTGAACTTCGCACCGTGACGGTGCACTCGGTCGCGCAGCCACTCGCGCAGTGGCGCGAGCTCGCCCGCCGCTATCCGCTCGTCGAGGCCGGGAAGATCCACATGGGCGCGCTCCCAGAGCTGTGCCGCGATCAGGTTGCCGATCGCGTAGGTGGGGAAGTAGCCGATCAGGCCCGCCGACCAGTGGACGTCCTGGAGCACCCCGCGTGCGTCGTCGGGCACCTGGAGTCCGAGGTACTCGCTGCAGCGGGCCTTCCATGCCTCCGGCAGATCCCTCACTGCCAGGCGCCCCTCGATCAGCTCCTGCTCGAGCTCGAAGCGCAGCACGATGTGCAAGCCATAGGTGGCCTCGTCGGCCTCGACGCGGATCAACGAAGGCTTCACGCGGTTGACCGCGCGATACAGGACGTCTGGCTCGAGCTCCGCAAGCGAGCCCCCGAACAGCTCCGCGATGCGCGGCGCCAGCGCGCTGGAGAACGGACGCCCGCGCCCGACCATGTTCTCCCACAGCCGGCTTTGCGACTCGTGCAGGCCGAGCGACTCGCCCTGCCCCAGCGGAGTGCGCTGCAGCGTGGAGTCGATGCCCGCCTCGTAGAGCCCGTGGCCGCACTCGTGCATCGCCCCGTATAAGCCGGACGCGAAATACGACTCTTCCCAGCGCGTAGTGATCCGTACATCGTCGCGGCCGATCGCCGTCGCGAATGGATGGACGGCATCGTCCATCCGCCATCCCTGGGCCTCGAACCCCATCAGCTTCACCACATCCTCGACGAGCCGGCGCTGGAGCTCGACGGGAAACTTGCCATGCAGGCAGGAGTCATCGACGCGCCCCGAGAGCTCGCCGGCACTCCTGATCAGCGGCACGAGCTGATCGCGAAGCTCGCCGAACAGCGCAGCGACCTGGCCGGTTCTCATCTGGGGCTCGTAGTCGTCGAGCAGGACGTCATAGGCACACTCGAAACCGCCAAGCACGTCAGAGCCTTCGGGAGCATCGGTGCAGTGAAAGCAGTCCACGTAGCGGCGCGCGAGCTCCAGGTTGCGCTCCAGGTAGGGCGCGAACGCTTCGAAGTCCGATTCGGCCCGGGCGTGCACCCACGCCTCCTGTCCGACCGAGGCCGCGCGCGCCAGGTCGGCCGCCAGATCGGTGGGCACCCGGCGGGCCTTCTCCCACTGACGCCGGGTGACGCTCACTAGGCAGGCATCGTCTGAGTCCGGAGCGTCCGCATCGAGCCCCTCTGCGGCGGCTTGCAGCAGACGCCCGGTTTCGGGCGACACGAACAGCTCGTGGCTGATGCGTTGTAGCGTGGCGAGCGACTCGGCGCGTGCGAAGCCGCCGCGCGGGGGCATCATCGTCTGCTGGTCCCATTGCAGCAACGCGCCCGCTCCCCGCAGGTCCATCAGGTGCGCGAGTCGTTCTCGCAACTGGGCGGAGTGGTCGGTCATTAGTGCTCTCCTCGCTCTTGCAGCTCTTTTTCAGTGTGGTTGCGCCATTGCCGGTAGTCCCGCCAATCCAACAATCCAAGTCTCAGAGCGGCCTGTGCGACCATTGCAGCACCTTGCGACGCTCGACATCGATCAAGCTGGTGAATCTGCTCGGAATCCGGATCGGGGTCGACGCGAGTTGGTTCGTGATCCTCTTCCTGCTGATCTTCGTGCTCTCAGGGCAGTTTCGCGTCACTCTGCATAGCTCCGACGGCGTGGCATATCTGACCACGGTAGTGACTGTGCTGCTGCTGTTCGTCTCGCTTGTCTTGCACGAGCTGGGCCACGCACTCGTGGCCCGGCGGCAGGGAATCTCGGTTTCCCGCATCGATCTGTTCCTGCTCGGCGGCCTCACGCAGATGAGCCGCGACTCGGCATCGCCCGGCGAGGAGCTGAAGATCGCCGCCGCCGGCCCGCTGGCCACTTTCGGCTTCGTCCTGCTGTGCCTGGCGGTGGACTTGGTGATCGTCGGCCCGAACCGGCTCGTACACGCGGCAGAGCTCGACGGCACGGTGCCAATAACCCCCGTCTTGATGTCGCTGAGCTGGCTACTGCTAATGAACGTCCTGCTGCTGATCTTCAACCTCGTGCCGGCATTTCCGCTGGACGGCGGGCGCATCGCGCGCGCAATCGTGTGGCGCATCACCTCCGACAAGGTGAGAGGTACCCGCGTCGCGGCGAATCTTGGGCAGGGGTTCGCCGTACTCCTCGGCGCCATCGGTCTGTTCCTGGTGGCCGACGCTGGCTTGATCTACGGAGTGTGGCTGCTGATCGTGGCGTTCATGCTCGGTCAGGCCGCCCGTGGCGCGCTTGCTCAGAACGCGCTGACCGCGCGGATCGAGCGGGTCCGGGTGGTGGACGTGATGGACCCTGAGCCGATCGCGATCCGGGCCAACATTCCGGTCAGTCAAGCGCTCGACGAGTTCTTTCTGCGCTACGGCTGGTCGTGGTTCCCAGTCGTCGATGGCGATGGCCACGGCCGGCTCTTGGGAATCGCGCGCCTGGAACGCCTGCAGGCTACCTTTGACGGGGGCGAGGGCTGGCTCACTGTCGGGTCGGTGCTGGAATCGGAATCAAAATCCGATCGAGGCGGAGGCTGGAGGGTCGAGGAGAACCGCCCGCTGACCGAAGTGCTGGGGTCGGAGTCCCTGCGCCGGCTCGGAGCGGTGATGGCGGTCGATGCGCAAGGCGTCCTGCGCGGCGTGATCACCGCCGAGCAGGTCCGCCGCGCGCTCCAGTCCGCACTCGGAACGCCCGCGGGGTAAGAGGCGGAAGAGCGGCCTCGGGCGGCCTATTCTGTCGAAGCCGTGGCCTTGCAAGAGAGCGTGCATCGTCTCTCGACCGCCGAGTACTGTATGTGCGGATGATCAAGACGGACGCGCTCGTGGGGCTGCGCGTCGAGTTGCTCGGCGGACTGCTCGTCGACCTCGAGCCGCATCGGGAATGGCACGCGAGGGTCGTGCAGCGGCTGCGCCTGTGCGCGGAAAGAATGGACCTGCTGCGCGTACAGATGCCCGCTCGCCGCCGTAGGGGGGTGGATACCCGACGTGGCACTCGCCGAGCCCGACGACGATCCGAGCGCTCACCTATCGACGGTGTTGCTGGCGGTTGAGGTCACCGTCACTTCTCAGACCGAGGATCGGCGCGAAGCGCTGGTCTATGGCGGCTGGCGTCACGGAGTATTGGCTCGTCCCGTAGCGCCCCTCCACGCGCGCACGGACCGGCGGGTCGAGACGGCGCAGGTCGCGCTGGGCTGTGCGGGTGAGTTCGACGCGCCAGAGCGCGTCGCTCACCTGAGCGCCGACCGTCCGGCCTGAGATGTAGAAGGGGCGCGATCCCGCGGAACGCCCCGCTGCTGGCGATTGACCACGCGCGGTGTTGCAGCGTCCACGCCTTCTTGCCATCGCGGAAGATCGGGCCGTGACGCAGCAGCTGCTTGGCGACCCGATGGCGAGCCGCGGTCCGCGCGCAGCGGATGTCATCACGGCAACGCAGCAGTCTCTGAGCCCCTCGGTCTCCGGGGTCGGTGGCGCCACGAACTTGAGCAGCCTCGCACGGACCAGCCCACGAGCTTCCTGGCCTCGCGCCGGTCGGTCTTGACGCGATCCCCGGTCCGGACCGGGACCAGCGACGGAGCGATCACATCAAACGCCACCCCCATCGAGGTCAACAGCCGCCACAGCGCCAACCCGCCTGGGCCTGCCTCATAGCTGAGCGCCAGCCCCTCAGGGGCTCCCAGACGCTTGACAAACCGGCGGATCGCCTTCTCGGTCCTCTCATCCGCGAGACCTCCGGCCGGCCCCGGCCGGCGGCAGGACCGCGGCCACGATCAAGAACTTTATGCACATCCAAAGCCACCCACAGACGCACATCCACGGGCGCGATCGAGATACCCTCAGGCATGGGCGGGTCCTCTGAAGAAGTCGTATGCGGCTCTGGTCAAAGTGGCCCTCGATACCGCTGAAGCTAACCCGCGAACCTGCGAGGCGAGGGCCAGCCCCCTGCGTCCATACTGACTAGAGTATGGGTCATGACTACAGCAACCGGATACCAAATGCCATCTGCGGACGGCGCGTTTGAGAAGACCACGATCGAGCGTCGCGACCTCGAGCCGCTCGATGTTCGGATCGCGATCAAGTACGCCGGGATCTGCCATTCCGATATTCATGTCGCCCGCAACGAGTGGGGCAACACCGCCTACCCGGTCTTGCCCGGGCACGAGATCGCTGGTGTCGTCACCGCCGTCGGCGATGCGGTCACCCGTTATGAGGTCGGCGACCGCGTCGGGGTTGGCTGCTTCGTGGACTCGTGCGGCGAGTGCGGGGCGTGTGAGAAGGGCGAGGAGCAGTATTGCGCCGAGGGTGTGGTGCAGACCTACAACTGGCCGGTCGGCGAGGAGTACACGAAGGGCGGGTACTCGACCGAGATCGTCGTCACCGAGCATTTTGTGGTCTCGATCCCCGAGGGACTCGAGCTTGATGTCGCCGCGCCGCTTCTGTGCTGCGGCATTACCCTGTACTCCCCGCTGCGCCACTGGAACGTCGATAACGGCTCGCGCGTAGCGATCATTGGGATGGGCGGGCTCGGCCACATCGGCGTGAAGCTCGCGCACGCGATGGGTGCGCAGGTGACTGTGCTCAGCCGGACGCTGAGCAAGCAGCAGGACGGCATGCAGTTTGGTGCCGACCACTACTACGCGACCTCAGAGCCGGAGACCTTCGAGAAGCTCAAGAATAGCTTCGACCTAATTCTCAACACCGTCTCGGTCAACCTCGACCTCGACCAGTACCTCGCGTTGCTCGCCGTCGATGGCACCTTCGTCGAGCTCGGAGCGCCCGAAAATTCGCTCGAGATGTCGGCGTTCAGCCTCATACCTAACCGCCGTGCGGTGGCGGGCTCGCTGGTGGGCGGGCTGCGTGAGACCCAAGAGATGCTCGATTTCTGTGCCGAGCACAACACTCCGCCAGAGATCGAGGTGATCTCCGCAGATCAAATCGATGACGCCTACGACCGCGTCGTCGACAGCGACGTGCGCTACCGCTTCGTGATCGACGCCAGCACGATGTAGCAACCGGCCACGCCCGCCAAAACCAACGCGCATAAAGCGCGATCTGGCCAACGGCCCGGAGAAACCGTACGTGTCGTCCATGGAACCGGGCGAACCGACCTCGTGACGGCACACACCGCCAGCCGAACTACCGGCGGATGCCACGTTGCAGCGCCTGCGACGGCTCTTGACCGACGAACAGCGCTTCCGGCGCCGCGCGACCGCGGCGAGGGCCGAGCCGCCGCGCTTCCGGGCGATACTCGGGGCGCCCGGGCAGGAGCTGGAAATGCCCGCCCCGGGTGCTCGATCGTTATCAGACGCGATTCGCGGAGCTACCGGGCTCGTGTCGTTCGTGCAGCGCGCGGTCGCGGCGATCGCCTATGAGGTCGAGCCGCTGGATGCCCCGGCTCGGCTGGTGGTGCAGTCAGAGCTGGTGGCCAACGAGCCGATGCCAGCTACTGGGGGCGATCCTCGAGCGGCGGCGGAGATTGACTCGGCGCTGCGACCAGAGCTTTACATAGACCACGAGGAACGTGCCGTGCTGGTCCACATCACCCGGCAGAGCGAGCTGAGGATGGCCGCCGCGATGGACCACATGGTGGAGGGCCCGGAGGGCACCGAGACCGCGACCGAGAGCCACGAGGACCTCGCGCGCGTGACGATCACCGCCGATGTGCAACCGGGTCAGCGGCTGCGGGTGGTCAAGCTGCTGGCCTACGGGTGGTCAAGCCAAGCGCTCCACGGCAGCGCTGCGCGACCAGGTCTCCGCCGCGTTGGCCGAGGCGCGGCACACCGGCTGGGACGGGCTGCAGGCCGGCCAGCGCGACTATCTCGACGACTTCTGGGAGCGTGGCGACGTCGAGCTCGAAGGCGACGCCGAGCTTCAGCAGGCGGTGCGCTTCGCGCTCTTTCACACCCTGCAGGCGGGCGCCCGCAGCGAGCAGCGCGCGATCGCCGCCAAGGGACTGCCCCGGCTATGACGGACACACGTTCTGGGACACAGAGACATTCGTGCTGCCCGTCCTGACTTACACCGCCCCGCACGCTGCCGGCGACGCTCTGCGCTGGCGCCACACGACGCTGGGGCTGGCGCGCGAGCGCGCCAAGCTGCTGGGGCTGAAGGGCGCGGCGTTTCCCTGGCGCACTATCGACGGGGCGGAATGCTCGGCCTACTGGCCAGCAGAAACCGCAGCCTTTCACATCTGCGCGGACATCGCCGATGCCGTCGGCAGCTATCAGGACCACCCAGAGGCCCAGCGCCACCCCCTTGAGTGCTCCGCCGCCGTTTCCCAGCACCCCAAAGACTTTCGCACCGATCGTGATGCGGGCGGCGGCGAGGGTCGATATCGCCAGCGCGCCAGCACCTCCATACCCATCCGGGCCAGCGCCCAGACCATCGTCGTCAGGCTGCAGGGAGAGCCGCTGCAGATCACCCACTACGACGAGGCGATCACGGTCACGACTCACAAAGCAGTCAACCACGCGATCCCTACGAGCGCCACGGGCGAGGACCTACGGCAGCCCTCGGGGCGAGCCCCGGCGCGCCGTCGGCCGTCGGAGTGAAGCCGTCATAGCTGAAGTCGTTCACGCCGCGTGCGCTCGTCGGCGAGTAGCCCCGCGATCCTGGCCAGCCGACGGGCGCGATACTGCGCGCCCTTCAACCTTGGAGCGGATAGAGGGTCCCCGCTCCCGGAAACGTCGGGACCGTGCTCTGCGTCAGATGTGAGATCAAACGCGCGCGGGCCGACGATCACCGCTCCCCAGTGGTAGAGCGCGTCATAGATTGGATGCAAGACCGAGTCCGGCGCGAAATGCTCAGGATCATCTGTAAAGACCGTGACCACCTTGTCGTAGAGCCGTCCGCTGCTCCCCATCGGTTCGGTGCCGTCTATGAACGCCATCAGGGCGGCGGCTGGGTGACCGTTCCCGACGGGCGTGCCGAACGCGATCCCGTCGGCCCAGTCGAGGTCGTTGAAATTGGCGTCTCAATACGATCCGCTGATGGTCGTCCTTACCTCCTGAAACCCGGAGCAGACGGACCCGCGCGGACACATGCTCGGCTGCTTCGCCGAACGCTGCTGCGATCTGCCGCAGATCCCGTTGTAGATGACGGCGATGTTCACGCTCACCTGCGCACCTCCATACCCATCCGGGCCAGCGCCCAGACCATCGTCGTCAGGCCTTTCCCGTCCCAGAGGATGTCGGGCTGTCGTCGTGCCAATGGCATGGGCTACTCCGATCGAGGTGCGAGGATGTGTGGACATCGGTCATACGGCGCCGTGCCCGCTGGGAGCGACGTCCCCGGTTCGGCGTGAACTCGGTGGATGCTCTCCGCGGAGGACCGTAAGTACGCGCCGGACCAGCCCCGCGGATACGATCGCCCATACCGCTAGTGCCACCCACACCCACAGGCGCGCGAAGCTGGTGATAGCGCTGGCGTGGGCGAAGACGGCGACGACGAAGCTGCACGCGGCATACATCCCGACCGGAAAAACGGTGGACCAGCGCCGCACGTCGTAATGCAGTCGTGGACGCAGCGCCTCGACGAGTAGCAGCACAGGCAGCCACAGCATCGTCACCACCCAGAGGCCCAGCGCCGCCCCCTTGAGTGCTCCGCCGCCGTTTCCCAGCACCCCAAAGACTTTCGCACCGATCGTGATGCGGGCGGCGGCGAGGGTCGATATCGCCAGCGCGCCACCGGTGATCCAGTGGTCGCCGCCGCCGACAGCGAGCTGGCGCAGGTCAAACCGGGCGATCACGAACACGTAGAAGACAAGGCCAAGCACGAACGGCACCAGCGAAGCGATCAGCAGCCAGTGAGCGTGCTCAGGCGCGGCGAGTGTGGCGGCGAGGACGGCGAGCGACTCGGTGGAGACGGTGAGCACCAGCGAAGCGCCGACGGTCGGGGTCCGCCAGTGGGTCAGCACGGGCACGAGCAGCGCCGTCCAGACCACGAGCGCGATCACCAGCAACGCGACGCCCGCCCATTGCCAGCCGAGAATAGCGAGGCGTGTGCCGAGCACGGCCGTGCCGGCGACCGAGGTCAGCGCCGCTGGGGTACGCACGTCGGTCAGAAAGCGCTCGCGGTCGCGCGTGGCCCGCGCTGGGAGAAGCACGGCGAGCGCCAGCCAGACGATGGCGTCGAGGACCAGCAGGACGAGCGAGATCGTCTCGTGACCGTCGAGCGACAGGGCGATCGAGACGATCCCGGTGCCCATCGGCACCGCCCCAGAGGCGGGAGGGATCGCGTCGAGCGTGCGCTCGATCACGCCCGCGGCTGGGCGCCAACCGGGCATCAGCGCACCGTCTGGTAGCGCCGTCGGTAGAGGATGTAGGGGCGTCCGATGTACTGCCAGGGGATGCTCCAGACGTACACAAGGCGGCTGAACGGCCACAGCGCGTACAGCAGCCAGGCGCTGGTCGCGTGGATCTGGTAGATCAGCGGCGCCGAGGTGATCACCCGGGTGTTGGGGTCAAAGATGATCAGGCTGCGAAACCAGATCGCGATGCTCGTGCGATAGTCATAGCCGTTGGGGCCACCGCCGAACGCGTTATGGGTGAGCGTCTCGCCGATGCCCAGACCGATGATCAGGGCGAGCAGCGCGTAGACGGCGAGGTCAAGCCACGAGGTGGTGACCGCGACGCGGCGCACGGTCGCGCGGCGGTAGATGAGGATCACCAGGCCGACGATGCAGACCACGCCGGCGACCGTCCCGGCGATCGCCGAGATCAGGTGGTAAGAGTGCTCGGAGACCCCGACCGCGCGTGTGGCGCTCGCCGGGATCAGGATCCCGAGCACGTGACCACCGATCGCCGCCAGCGCACCGTAGTGAAACATGGGGCTGCCCCATTTCAGCAGCCGGCTCTCGAGCAGCTGGGTGGAAAGACTGGTCCAGCGAAACTGATCGCGGCGGTAGCGCCAGACGTGGCCGGAGAGGAAGATCGCCACCGACACGTAGGGCAGCACGATCCACAGCAGGATCGTACCGGCGCTCATCGTCGCGCCCCCGCGTCCGGCATCACCTCGGGGGGCGCGAACGGCTCGAGCCCGACGAGCTCCTGCGGCGGTCCCTGCGCGATCAGCCGGTCGAGGTTCAGCCGCTCGCCCGCTGTAAGTTGGCCGGCCAGCGCGCTGACGGCATCGAGCACGTCGGCGTACGGGCTTTGCTGCTCGCTCAGCGAGAGGCGGACGAGCTCGAGCGAGGCGCGGTGCTCGCGCAGCACCAGCTCGCCCTGCCTGGGCGCCGCAGCGGCGGCGAACTCGAGCATCGCCGGCAGGTAGTCCGGCAGCTCTGAACCCTCGAGCGGCAGGCCGGCGGCCCGGTAGAGCTTCTTCAGCCGCAGCAGCGCCAGCCCGCGCTCGCGCTTGTCACCGAGCGAGAAATAGGTCATATAGAGCGAGGAGCGCTTGTGCAGATCGAAGGTCTGCACGTAGTGCTGGGCGATCTTGATCTCCGGCGTGTGCGTCCACCAGTCAAAGAAGCGGTCCAGCGCCTCGACCGCTTCACAGCGCCTCAGGCGAGACGCGGCTGCGGCCAGCTCGGCGCGCGGCGAGCAACTCTTGGTCGGGGTATTGCAGCGCCAGCGAGCACAGCTTGTAGGTCCTCGCGCGCTCGGCGTGGCCGCTGCGGCCGGCACGCATCAGCTCGCTGCCGCATCCTCGCCGTCGCGACGCTCGCCGGCCATCTTGACGATATCGAGCTCGACCGGCTCCTGGGTGAGCATGAACGGCTCTTGGCCGGCAGCGGCATTGAGGAGCTCCGCGGCCGGGTCGGTGACCGCGCCGCAGTTGCCCGGGCCACCCTCGAAGTCAAGGCCGCACGCGCCCACCTTCTCCATCATCCGATCGGCCAGCTCGGTGTGGGCCTGGGGGATCACGTAGCGGTCCTCGTACTTGGCGATCGCCAACAGCCGGTACATGTCCTCGATCTCCGTCGGGGTCATGCCGACCGCGGCGGCCATCGCCTCGTCGTGCTCGCCCAGCACCTCGCGCTTTCGCATGTGGCCGCGCATCGCCGCCAGGCGGCGCAGCACGTCGCGGATCACCTCGGCGTCGCCGGCGCTGAGCAGGTTGGCCAGGTACTCGACCGGGATCCGCATCGCATCGATCGCCGGGAACACCTGGTCGGGGTCGGCCTCGTAGCCGTCCTGCTCCAGGCTCTTGCGGATCGGCGAGAGCGGCGGCACGTACCACACCATCGGCAGCGTCCGGTACTCGGGGTGTAGCGGCAGCGCCACCCGGTAGCGGTGCGCGAGCGCATACACGGGAGAGCGTCGCGCGGCGTCGATCCAGTCCTCGGGAATCCCGTCGCGCGCGGCCTGCTGGCGCACCTCGGGGTCCTCGGGGTCGACGAACACCTCGCGCTGGGCTTCGAGCAGACCCTGCGGGTCCGGGGTCGACGCGGCCGCCTCGACACGGTCTGCGTCATACAGGACCAGGCCGATGTAGCGGATCCGCCCGACACAGGTCTCCGAGCAGATCGTCGGCTGGCCCGTCTCGATCCGCGGGTAGCACAGCGTGCACTTCTCGGCCTTGCCGGAGCGGTGGTTGAAGTACACCTTCTTATACGGGCAGCCCGACACGCAGAAGCGCCAGCCGCGGCACTTGGCCTGATCGACCAAGACGATCCCGTCCTCGTCGCGCTTGTACATCGCCCCCGACGGGCACGAGGCGACGCAGGAAGGGTTCAGGCAGTGCTCGCAGATCCGCGGCAGGTAGAACATGAACGCCTGCTCATACTCGGCCTGCACCTCGGCCTGCAGGCCGTCCATCAGCGGATCCTGATGCATCCGCTCGGGCGCGCCGGCGAGGTTGTCATCCCAGTTGGGGCCCCACTCGATCTTCTCCATTTTGCGCCCGGTCAGCTGCGACTGGGCCCGCGCGACCGGGTCGTGCTTTGACAGCGGCGCGGTGATCAGCTTCTCGTAGTCATAGCTCCACGGCTCGTAGTAGTCATCGATCGTCGGCAGATCCGGGTTGTGAAAGATCGTCAGCAGCTTCTTGATCCGTCCGCCGGCCTTGAGCCGCAGCCGGCCCTTGCGATCGAGCTCCCAGCCGCCGCGCCAGTGCTCGTTGTCCTCCCAGCGCTTGGGGTAGCCCAGCCCGGGCTTGGTCTCGACGTCGTTAAACCACATGTACTCGGCGCCCGGGCGGTTGGTCCACACCTGCTTGCAGGTCACGCTGCACGTGTGGCAACCGATGCACTTGTCGAGGTTCATCACCATTCCGACCTGCGCCTTGATCTTCATTCGAACGTCACCTCCGATTGGCGTTTGCGCAGCACGGTGACCTCGTCGCGCTGGGAGCCGGTCGGCCCGTAGTAGTTGAAACCGAACGACAGCTGGGCGTAGCCGCCGATGAAGTGCGTGGGTTTCATCACGATCCGCGTCAGCGAGTTGTCAGTCCCGCCGCGATTGCCCTGCAGCTCGGTCAGCGGGACGTTGAGATGGCGGTCCTTGGCGTGGTACATCAGGCACGTCCCCTGCGGGATGCGGTGCGAGACCGTCGCGCGGCAGGCGACGACGCCGTTGCGGTTATACGCCTCCACCCAGTCGTTGTCCTTGATCTCCAGCTCCTGCGCGTCCTCGCGGCTGACCCACAGCATCCCGCCGCCGCGAAACAGCGTCAGCATGTGCAGGTTGTCCTGATACTCGGAATGGATCGACCACTTCGAATGCGGCGTCAGGTAGCGCAACGTCAGCTCGAGGCGCCCGGACCCATCCTGGGCGCCCTGGTCGCCGAAGATCGCCCGGTGATGCAGCGGCGGGCGAAACACCGGCAGCCCCTCCCCCAACTCGAGCATCCACTGATGATCGAGATAGAAGTGCATCCGGCCCGACAGCGTGTGCCACGGCTTCTGGCGCTCGACGTTGGTCGTAAACGGCGCATACCGGCGGCCCTCGGCCTCGATCCCCGACCACTCCGGCGAGGTGATCACCATCCGCGGCTGGACCTGCGTGTCCTGGAAAGTGATTCGATCCCCGGAGCGCGGCTCGGCCAGATCGACCAGCTTGACGCCGGTACGCTTCTCCATCGAGCGGAACCCCTCGGCCGCGAGCCGTCCGTTCGTCGTCCCGGACAGCGCGAGGATCGTCTCGCACGCCTGCTCCACGCGCTCCAGCGACGGCCGTCCGTCGGCCACGCCGCCGCGCACCACCCCATTCTTTGAGCGCAGCCAGGCGATCTCCTCAAGCGGCTTCCAGCTCGCGCCCTTGGTCTGGCTGCCGAGCTCCTCCAGCAGCGGCCCCAGCGCCGCCCACTGCTCGGCCACATGCGGGTAGTCACGCTCGATCACCAGCAGCTTGGGCATCGTGCGCCCCGGCACCGGCTCGCACTCACCGGCTTTCCAGTCGCGCACCTCACCCAAAGGCTGGGCGATCTCGTCCGGCGAGTCGTGCAACAGCGGCGCAGCGACAAGGTCGCGGCGCACGCCCAGGTGACGCTCGGCGAGGCGGGAGAACTCCTTGGCGATCCGGTGAAACGCATCCCAGTCGGACTTGGCCTCCCACGGCGGGGGGACCGCCGGACTGAAGGAGTTGACGAACGGGTGCAGGTCCGTGGTGGAGAGATCGTACTTCTCATACCACGTCGCGGCCGGCAGCACGACATCGGAGAACAGGCAGTTGCTCGTCATCCGAAAGTCGATCGTCGTCATCAAGTCGAGCTTGCCCTCGGGCGCCTCCTCGCGCCATACGACATCGCGCGGGCGCAGCTCCGGCGGGGTCTCCTCCGCTCGGACTGCGGTGTCGGTCGCCCCCAGCAGATGATTGAGGAAGTATTCGTGCCCTTTGCCCGAGGACCCCAGGATGTTCGAGCGCCACACCGTCAGCACCTTCGGGTGGTTCTGGGGAGCGTCGGGGTCCTCGCAGGCGAACCGCAGACGCCCCGCGCGCAGCTCGCGGACGACGTAGTCGGCCGGATCGACGCCCTCGCGCTCGGCGGCTTCGACGAGCTCGTGCGGGTTGCGGTCAAAGCTCGGATACGACGGCAGCCAGCCCAGCCGGGCGCCGAGCGCGTTGACGTCGAGGATGTGGCGTCCCGCCAGCAGCCCGCGCCCCAGCGGCGAGGCCAGGTGCTCGGGCTGGATGCGCTCATAGCGCCATTGACCCGTCGCCACGTAGAAGAACGGCGTCCCGGACTGATGGCGCGGCGGGCGCACCCAATCCAGCGCGAACGCGACCGTCTGCCAGCCGGTCAACGGACGCACCTTCTCCTGGCCCACATAATGCGCCCAGCCGCCGCCGTTGACCCCCTCACACCCGCACAGCATCAGCAGCGCCAGGAACGTGCGGTAGGTCTGATCGGAGTGATACCAGTGGTTGGTCCCTGCGCCCATCGCGATCATCGACCGCCCCTGAGTCTGCTCGGCGTTGTGACCACCGACGCGGATCGCCGGCACGCCACGACGCACGATCCCTCCCCCCTCGCTCTCCCCGACGTCAAACCGCGGCAGGTGCACAGCGACGCGCTCCTGCGCACGCTCCAGCAGCGTCAGCGCCGGCACGATCCCCTCCAGGCGAAGATTCCAGCGCCCCTCGTCACCCGGCGCGTAGCGGTGCCCGACCGAGCCACCCGGCACCACCGGCTCGCCCGTAACCCTGTCCAACACCACCATCTTCCAGTCCGCGTTCTCCTCGTCAGAGCCCAGATCGGAAGCGCGCAGGAACCGGTCGGGCATGAACGCGCCTGAGCGCTCACGTAGCGTCACCAGCAGCGGCAGATCGGTGAACCGCTGCGCGTACTGCTCGAAGTAGGGCACCTGACGATCGACGTAGAACTCCTTCAGGATCACGTGACCCATCGCCATCGCCAACGCCCCATCCGACCCCGGCTGGGCCGCCAGCCAGTGATCGGCGAACTTCGTGTGCTCCGCATAGTCCGGGGAGACGACCACCACCTTCTGGCCGCGGTAGCGCGCCTCGGTCATGAAATGCGCGTCAGGGGTGCGGGTCGTCGGCAGGTTCGTGCCCCAGATCAGCAGATAGCTCGCGTTCCACCAGTCACCGGACTCCGGCACATCGGTCTGATCGCCGAACGCCTGCGGCGAGGCCGGCGGCAGATCCGCGTACCAGTCATAGAAGGACAGGATCACCCCGCCGATTAACGACAGAAACCGCGTACCCGCCGCGTAGGACGCCATCGACATCGCCGGGATTGGCGAGAACCCCACCACCCGATCCGGTCCATAGCGCTTGATCGTGTGCACGTGCGCCGCCGCGACGATCTCGGTGACCTCGTCCCACGACGCGCGCACGAACCCGCCCTTGCCCCGCTGACGCTTGTAGGTGCGGGACCGCTCGGGATCATCGACGATCTCGGCCCACGCATCGACCGGATCGCCCAGGCGCGCCCGAGCCTCCCGAAACATCTCCAGCAGGCTCCCTCGCACGTAAGGGTGGCGCAGCCGCAGCGGCGAATACGTGTACCACGAGAACGACGCCCCCCTAGGGCACCCGCGCGGCTCGTACTCCGGCATGTCCGGTCCCACCGACGGATAGTCCACCGCCTGGGACTCCCAAGTGATGATCCCCTCCTTGACGTACACGTTCCAGGAGCACGACCCCGTGCAATTGACGCCGTGCGTGGAGCGCACCACCTTGTCGTGCTGCCAGCGCCCCCGGTAGGACCGCTCCCACGCCCGATCCTTGGCCACCAGCTGACTCCACCCCTCCTCCGACACCGGCCCCCGACGCAGGAATCGATGCGCCTCCAGCAGCGGACTGGTCACGAGCTAGCCCTGCGCTCGGCGGCGCGATCCGTAGCTTGCGCCTTGTCCTCCAGCGTCATGGTCCCTGGATGCCCCCGCCCGGGCCAGGGGGTGAGCAGCAGCAGCAGCCTGGCCGTCGAGCGAGCGAGAACCGCATGTCGCTCGCGAGGCGCGAACTCGACCATCAGCCCGGGGCCGCCCACCACCTGCTCCCCGCTCGTGGTGGTGATCTCCACCTCTCCGTCGATCACCGTGACCCAGGCCCGCTCGTGCACCTGATGATCCTGCATGCTCTCCCCCGCCGGGATCTCCAACACGATCGCGCGAGCATCGTCGGTGGTCGAGAGGATCTCCGGCGAATGCGGCCGAAGGTCGAGGCCCCTGATGTCCCAGCTGTTCATGACCTCACCTCCGGTTTGTCGCAACGGGCTCGAGGTCCATGGGCGAAAGCTTTTCACAGATCGGATCGCAAAAATTGTCAGTCCGCAGACCAAACGGCAGATCAACATGGGCCGCTCATCGCCCGATCGAGGCCCTCGACCTCGATCAGACACCCAGCGCGGTCGGGGTCCTCGGGGATGAACTTCGTCAGCAGCGCCGAGGGCTCGAGCTCGTCCAGCACGCCACGGGTCAGCCCACGGTGCAGCGTGCAGACCACCTGCTGGTTCTCGCGGACCGCCTCGCGGTAGGGGCAGTTACCCAGTCGATAGACCACCCGCCCCGGTTCGCTCGGCTCGCGTTGGGGCGCGAATCCCAGCGCGGTGAGGGTACGGCCCATCGCCACCTCGGCCGGCGATCCGCTCCTGTCGGAAGGGAGCTCTCGACCGAGCCCTCGTCCGGCGCGCTCGATCTCGCGCAGGCGTCCCGGGCGGGACGGGGTGCTCCGGGCCAACCACCGCGCGAGCTGCCGATAGGCATCGGGCGGCTCCCCTCCAGGCCGGGCGTCGGGCGCCACCGACCAGCTGTCGCGCGGCCGCCCACGCGGCTGAGGCGCCCGCTCGCGAGAGATCAATCCCGCGGCCTCTAAGCGCTCGAGATGGACCCGCACCCCACTGGGATGAAGCCCAAGCTCCGCGGCCAGCTCATCGGTGCCCGCGGATCGGCCCAGGCTCGACAGGCGCGCGAACAATCGGGCACGGGTCGGCTGCGCCAGGGCGTCACCGGGACGACCGGATGGTTCGGGAACCACGGCGGAAGTTTCTCACACGCATCCTTGGCAACAGCTCGGATGCTATTTTTTTTAGTCCAGCTCGTAATAACGGCTCGGACACCGGAGCTCCTGCTATGGCGTACGTAATTGCTGAACCGTGTATCGGGACCAAGGATAACTCGTGCGTCGAGGTCTGCCCGGTCGACTGCATCCACCCCACCCCCGACGAGCCCGGCTACGAGGAGGCCGACCAGCTGTGCATCGACCCGGAGGAGTGCATCGACTGCGATGCCTGCGTCGAGGCGTGCCCAGTGGACGCGTGCTTCGCCGAGGACCAGCTCCCTGAGGAGTGGCAGCGCTTCACCGAGCTCAACGCCGCCTTTTACCGCAAGCCACCCGCCTGAGACCCCCGTCTTGACTCGAGACGTCAACGCGCTCACGCGGTCCTGACTGTCGCTCGAGGTGAGCAGTGGCGACTCGCTGGAGCACCACGGAAGACCAGTTACTCCGTCGCCTCTACGCTGACCAGCTCCCCGTGCAGCGGATCGCTGGTCGACTCGGACATCCCCAGACGCTGTCGTCGCTCGCCGCCAGAAGCTGGGCGTCGCTTCGCGCCGCCGGTCAAGGCCCTGGTCGCGCCGGGATGAGGCCCTGCTGAGGGCGGGAACGGAGGCCGGCCTGCCCGTCGCACTCGTCGCGCGCCGACTCGGCCGCTCAACCGAACAAGTCCGCACCCGCCGCCGCACGCTCGTGCCCGCACGGCCTCCTGCTCGCCCGTACCTGGCCCATGAGGACAACGCGATCCGCATCTGCCTGGACGAGCGGGGGGACTTTCTAGCGCTGGGCCGTCGCCTCGGGCGATCGCCAGACGCCGTGCGCCTGCACGCCCAACAACTGGGCATCCATTGCCCACCGCCCCGCCGCCGCTGGACGGACTGGGAAGACGCACTGATCCGAGACGGCTACACCAGCGCCCTGGGCTGCGCGCAGATCGCCAGCCAGCTACCGCATCGCAGCACAGCGAGCGTGGCCGCCCGCGCCCGCAAGCTCGGACTGGCCACCTACGCGCGCCGCTGGAGCACCCAGGACGACCAGCGCCTGGCGCAGCTGACCGCCCGCGGGGTCACGCTCGAGACAGTGGCCCAGCGGCTCGGTCGCACCCCCGAGGCGATACGCAAGCGTGGCATGCGGCTCGGGGCCAAGCCGCGACGGCCCGCGCCCACGCCGCACCGCGGTCACCGCTGGACGAGCGAGGAAGATGAGCTGCTGCGCCTGCACCACAGCCTGAACCCGGCGCGGCTCGCCGAGCTGCTCGGCCGCTCAGACGCCGCCGTCTGCCATCGGTTATGTGCGCTGGGAGTACGCGCCAGCGCCCAGCGCTCGCCACATCATCCGGTCAGCCGACGAGACGGCCTGCTCACGCAGATCGATCCGGCCGCTTGAGATGGCCCGTCCTCTCGCGCGAGCGTAGATCGCTCTAGAGTGGCGACTATGCAGGCGCACGGGGGTCACGGCAAGCCCACGTGGGCGCTGGCCGAGGAATTGGCCCGGGCAACCTGCCTGCCGCGAACGGCGCGCCACCCGCTCGAGAGCGGTCTACGATCGGCGACGGGCGTAGCGAAGAAGCAAGTGCGAGTCCTGCTCGACGGCCCAGATCAGCTGCAGCGGCAGGGGACCCTGCACCGCTGTTCCCGTCGTGATCCCGCGTTCGTCACCGCCGACGAGCGCGGGCGCCAGGGTGAGGAAGAGCTCGTCCACCAGATCTTGGGCGAGCATCGAGTTGAACAGCGTCGGACCGCCTTCGCACAGCAGCGAGCGCACGTCGTGCTCTTCTCGCAGCGACCGCAGCACGTCGAGCAGCTCGTCTTGGGACGGCGGGATCTCGTGCACGGTTACGTCAGCGGCACCTTCCGGCACGACCGTAGCCGTCGGGGTGTAGATGACTATCCGCGACCGAGCATCGGCGAAGAGCGGGATGTCGAACGGGATACGTCCGCTGCGGCTGACCACGACCGCCAGCGGTTGAACGGCGCGTCCCTCGGTGACGCGAATCTCCGACAGATTCGCGTCACGCACGAGGACTCCGTAGCGCTCCACGCGCAGGGTGCCGGTCCCAGCCAGTACGGCGTCAACCTGGGTACGCAGCAGGTGAAACGCGGCTCGGTCACCGTCGCCTCCGAGCAGCGCCGTGCGACCACCTGCCGTTGCCTTTCCATCCGCGCTGCTGACGAAGTTGCAGACGACATACGGTCGTTCGCTGTGAGCTCGCTCGCCCAGGGCAAGGCGGGTGTAGAGGCTCTCGGGCGAGACCGCAGGACCGGGGGAAACGGCTCGCTGGAACAGCATCAGGCGGGGAAGCGTAACCACAGAGCCCCAGCCACGCCCGCATGAGTACCGCCGCCGAGGTATTCGCGCAGCTGACCGGCAACCTGGACTATCCGATGCTCGTAGTGACGGCAGTCGCCGATGATCAGCGGGCCGGATGCCTGGTGGGCTTCGCCACCCAGTGCAGCATCGATCCCCCACGGTTCATGGTCTGCGTGTCGGACAAGAACCGGACCCTGGGCGTCGCCGCGCGCGCCGATGCGCTGGCCGTGCACTTCCTTCCCGCCACGGCGATCGGCTTGGCTGATCTGTTCGGCGGCGAGACAGGAGACGAGCTGGACAAGTTCTCGCGCTGCGCATGGCACGCCGGCCCGGATGGCGTGCCGATCCTCGACGAGTGCGGACGATGGTTCGCCGGCCGGATCGTCGAGCAACGAGCGCTCGGCGATCACGTCGCGTTCGTGCTCGAGCCCTTCGCCGCCAGCAACGACGGCACCACAGCCACCTTGGCGTTTCACCGCGCCAAGCAGCTCACCCCGGGCCACCAAGCCTAGAAGGCTCCTGAAGAAGTGATGTTTGATGGGTAGCGCGCGTGTGGGAGGGCCGCCTGTGTCGTGTCGCGCTCGGTCAGGGTCTGCTCGTTCTCGGATGCGGGCCGGGGTGGGTAGCTGATCGG
>JAABUX010003265.1_pt1 | contig 21661 bp, 23 predicted proteins | sample 5561851 | NCBI WGS metagenome assembly JAABUX01 (sample SAMN10711883, study PRJNA513361) | rock metagenome | isolation source: Antarctica rocks | place: Antarctica: Victoria Land, Richard Nunatak red sandstone | collected 2016-01-03 | reverse complement strand
TGCAGGATGACGCCGCGCTCGCGCTCCAGCTCGTCCGGCGCGAAGGCGCTGTGGGTCAGGATGTCGCCGATGATGTCGGCGCCGAGGGCGAGGTCCTCCTTCAGGAGCTTCGCGTAATAGGCGGTCTGCTCGCGGGCGGTGTAGGCGTTGATATGGCCGCCGACGTTCTCGACCTCCTCGGCGATGCCGGCGGCGCTGCGCCGCTCGGTGCCCTTGAAGGCCATGTGCTCGAGGAAGTGCGAAGCGCCGTTTTCGATTTCGGTCTCGTCGCGGGTGCCGGCCGCGACGTAGGCGCCGATCGAGACGGTCTCGACACGGTCCATCGTTTCGGTCACGACGATGAGGCCAGAGGGTAGGCGAGTGACGCGGACGGCGTCGGTCATGCGGCATTCCTGTGGGTGAGCGCGCGCACCTGCGCCTCGATTTCGTCGAGGCGGGCGGGCACTGGGGTGAAGCGTTCCTCGCGCTCATATAGGTCGGCGAGGTGGCTGGGGAGAGGGGGGCGGATGCCGGTAGCTTCTTGGACCGCGTCGGGGAACTTGGCGGGGTGGGCAGTGGCGGCGACGATGATGGGCGTCTCGGGCCGGGCATGGGCGCGGGCGGCGGCGACGCCGATCGCGGTGTGCGGGTCGGCGAGGTAGGATTGCGCGGACAGGCGGCGCATCTCGGCGGTGGTGCCGGCGTCGCCCAGCGCGAAGCCCGCGAACTCCGCGGTCGCCAGGCGCCAGGCGGCGTCCGGCACGGGCATGCGGCCGTCCTCGCGGAAGGCCAGCATGGTGGCAGCGGTGCGCGCCGGGTCGCGGCCCAGCAGCTCGAACAGCAGGCGCTCGAAGTTGCTGCTGACCTGGATGTCCATGCTGGGCGAGAGGCTCGGCTCGACGGCGCGGGTGGACATGTCGTTGGCGGCGAGGAAGCGGGCCAGGATGTCGTTGCGGTTGGTGGCGACCACCAGGCGGCCGATCGGGGCGCCCATGCGGCGGGCGGCCCAGGCGGCGAAGACGTTGCCGAAATTGCCGGTCGGGATCGCGAAATCGACCGGCCGGCCGGTCGCGCCGAGGATGAGGCTGGCGGCGACGTAGTACGGGATTTGGGCGGCGATGCGCGCCCAGTTGATGCTGTTCACCGCCGCGAGCTGCATTTCCTCGCGGAACGGGGCGTCGGCGAACATGGCCTTCACGAGGTCCTGGCAGTCGTCGAAGGTGCCGCCGACCGCGAGGTTGCCGATGTTGCGCGCACGCACCGTCGTCATCTGCCGGCGCTGCACCTCGCTCGTGCGCCCGGCGGGATGCAGGATGACCACGTTGAGGCTTGCCCGGTCCCGGCAGGCCTCGATGGCGGCCGAGCCGGTGTCGCCCGAGGTCGCGCCGACGATCGTCACGCGCTGGCCCGCCTCGGTGAGCGCCGCATCGAACAGGCGCCCCAGGAGCTGCATCGCCAGGTCCTTGAAGGCGAGGGTCGGCCCATGGAACAGTTCCTGCGCCCAGAGGCCGGCGCCGAGCTGGACGAGCGGCACGACCGCCGGGTGGGTAAAGCCCGCATAGGCGTCCTCGCATAGCGATTGCAGCTGTCCCAGGGAGAGCCAGGGATCGAGGAAGGGGTGCATCACGCGGGCGGCGAGTGCCGCGTAGGGCAGGCCGTGCAGGGCGGCGAGGTCGAGGGCGGGCCAGGTTTCGGGCATGAACAGGCCGCCATCCTCGGCGAGGCCGGCGAGGAGGACGCCACGGAAGTCCCGGCGAGGCGCAATCCCACGGGTGGAGACGTATTGCATGGGGTGAACCTAGTCTCCCGGCGGGCTGAGGGCTACCCCGAACGAAATCGCCGGCTAGTGACCCGAACCAGAAGTTCGCATGAACAGCGAACATCCGCTTCGGGCCCCTAGAGTCTTTGTCGCAGGGTGCCGACCGATCAGCAGTGCGTCGGCAAGCGCCGACGAACTTCTGATCCGGCACACTAGCGTGCTTGCGCCATACCGTCCGCGGCGCCGCGGCGGATGGCGGCGCGGTCGATCTCCTGCTGGAGGAAGTAGTTCAGCGCCGTCCGCACGGTCGCGATGGCGGCGAGCTGGCCGATCTCGGACCAGGTGGGGGCGATGGCGGTGCGCAGGATGTCCGCGCCAAGCTCGAACTCAAGGGCGAGGGCGAGCCAGCGCCCCAGGCGCAGGCGGATTTCCTCCTTGGCCTCGTGCAACTGGCTGGGAGCCGCCGGCTGACGCACGATCAGCGCTCCGGCGCGGAAGGCGGCTTCCAGGACCGCGATCGCGATCAACAGCCCGGCGATCGCCTCCGTGGCGGTCGCGAGGTCGAGGGTGATCTGCTTGATGGTGTCGGTCAGCACAGGCTATTCGCCTTCGGGACGGTCGAGGTCATTGGAGGTAGCGTGCCCGCAGATGCGCTTCGAACGCGGCCGGGTCGAGCGGGGTTCCGGTGGCGGCGCGGAGCAGGTCGTTGAAGCCGAGATGGCTGGCTTGGGCGTGGATCTGGGTGCGCAGCCAGGCGACGAGCGGGCCGAGGTCGCCGCGGGCGAGGGCCGCGTCGAGGCCGGGGGTGGCGGCGCGGGCGGCGGCCATGAGCTGAGCGGCGGCCATCGCGCCGAGGGTGTAGCTCGGGAAGTAGCCGAACAGGCCGTCATACCAATGGATGTCCTGCAGGCAGCCCTGGGCGTCGGTGGGAGGCGTCGTGCCGAGCAAGGCCTGCATCCCGTCGTTCCAGGCATGGGGAAGGTCAGCGACTTGCAGGTCGTCGGCGATGAGGGCCTGCTCGAGGCGGAAGCGGAGGATGACGTGCGCCGGGTAGGTCAATTCGTCCGCGTCCACCCGGATGCAGGTGCGGCCGACCCGGCGCCAGGCGCGCGCGAGGTTGTCCGGCGCGTAGGGCGCGGAGTCGCCGCCGAACGCGCCGTGCATCTCCGGGCCGAGCCAGCTCAGGAACGCGTCGGACAGGCAGGCCTGCATCTCGACGATGAGCGACTGGCTCTCGTGGACGCCCATCCCGGCCGCCTCGCCGACCGGCTGCCGGGACCAGGCGCGGGGCAGGCCGGATTCGTAGAGGGCGTGGCCGGTCTCGTGCAGGACGCCGCGGATCGCCTGGGCGGGGGCGGCCTCGTCGTAGCGGGTGGTGATGCGGATGTCGGTGGGAATGCCGCCGCAGAAGGGGTGGGTCGAGCGGTCGAGGCGGGCATGGGTGTAGTCGAGCCCGGCGCGGGCGGAGAGGAGGCGGCAGAGCGCCTCCTGGGCGGCCTCGGGGGCGCCGGGGAGCGGCAGGGGCGCGGGGTGGGCGGCCTGGCGCGCTTCGGCGGCGGGGAGCGCGTCCTGGAGGAAGGCCTCGTAGCGGGCGAAGATGGGGGCGAGCTCGGCGGCGGTGATGCCGCGCTGGAAGCTGTCCATGAGCGCGTCGTAGGGCGTGAGGCCGAGTGCTGGGGCGAGCGCGTTCGCGGTCTCGCGCGCGAGGCGGACCACGTCGGCGAGGTGGGGGGCAACCAGGGGAAAGTCGCTGGCGGCGCGGGCCTCGCGCCAGACCTTCTCGCAGGCGGCGTTGGCGCGGGCTTGGGTCTCGACGAGGTCGGTCGGCAGCGCCATGGCGCGGGCATGGGCGTGGCGCATGAGGGCGAGGTTGCGCGCCCGCCAGCTATCCGCGCCGGGGTCGCCCGCGGCAAGGTCGTCCGCGACCTCGGGGGCGGTCAGCAAACCGTGGCTCAGCCCGGCGAGAGTCGCGAGTTGGTCGCCGCGGGCGGCGGCGCCCCCAGGCGGCATCCATACGGAAGCGTCCCAGGCGAGGACGGCGCTGGCCTCGCCGATCGTGGCCATGCAGGCGAAATGGGCGGCGAGGCGGTCATAGGCGGTCATGGGTTGCGGCTCCGGCGGGCATAGGTGGCGAATACGGCGAGCAGCCCGGCGGCGAGGGCGAACCAGGTGACGGCGTAGCTGAGGTGGTTGTTCGGCGGCCGTGGGAGCGTCGTGGCGGGGATGGGGACGACGCCGGGCGGGACGGCGCCGAGGGCGACGAGCGTGTAGGGCGCGAGGCCCGGGATGCCTAGCGCCGCGCCGATGCTGGCGGGGTCGAGAGCGTAAAAGTGGTGGGTGGCGGGGTCGGGGCTCGGCGTGAACGGGCCGGGCCGGTTTGGCGCGTGGACGTAGCCGGTGACGGTGGCGGCGCGGGGCGGCATGGCGGGCGTGCCCTCGGGGACCCAGCCTTCGTCCACGAGGAGCGGCGGCGCGCCGGGCCGGTCGAGGATGCCGAGGCGGTCGGCGCCTTCGACCGGGCCGCGCGGCATGTCCCGCACGTCGAGCGCGTAGAGGCCCACATCGTGGAGCGTGCCGGCTGCGGCCACCTTGGCGAAAGGGCTGGGGTTCGCGGGCAAGGCGACGGGCGGGGACGCTTCGGCGTCGCTGATCTCGGCGAGGATGCCGTCCTTCCACGCCAAGCGCTGGAGTTGCCAGACGCCCAGCCCGACCAGGAGCGCGAACGCGATGGCGGTGGCGAGCGCCGCGCCCCGCAGCCTAGCCAAGGGTGACGGGACTGGCACCCCAGAGATAGATCGCCACGAACAGGAATAGCCAGACCACGTCCACGAAGTGCCAGTACCAGGCGGCCGCCTCGAAGCCGAAATGCCGGGTGGGACTGAAGTCGCCGCGGCGGGCGCGGAACCAGCAGACGATCAGGAAGACGGTGCCGATGATCACGTGGAAGCCGTGGAATCCGGTCGCGAGGAAGAATACCGAGGGATAGATGCCGCCGCCGGCGAACTTGAAGGGGGCTTCGGAATACTCGATCGCCTGGCACGTCGTGAAAGACAGGCCGAGGATGATGGTGAGGCCGAGGCCCATGATGAGGTGGCGGCGGTCGCCCTCGATCAGCGAGTGGTGCGCCCAGGTGATGGTGGTGCCGCTCAGCAGCAGGATGAGGGTGTTGAGGAAGGGCAGGCCGAACGGGTCGAAGGTGGTGATCCCGGCGGGCGGCCACATCAGCGCCGTCGCGCCCGATACGTGTTCGGGGAACAGCGCGAAGTTGAAGTAGGCCCAGAAGAAGCCGACGAAGAACATCACCTCGCTGGCGATGAACAGCGACATGCCGTAGCGCAGGCCGACGCGCACGACCGGCGTGTGCAGCCCGGCGGCGCGGCTCTCGCGCAGCACGTCCCGCCACCAGAGCACCGCGGTGAGGATGATCACCAGGACGCCGAGCATGAACAGCTTCCAGGTGTGGAAATGGCAGCCGACGACGACGCCCGAGAGCAGGAACGCGGCGCCGAACGCTCCGAGGAGCGGCCACGGGCTTGGGTCGACCAGGTGATAGGGTTGCTTCAGGCCGGAGCTGCCGATGGCGCTGGCGCCGGTGCGGTCGGTGGTGATGTCGGCGTCCATCGGCGGCATTCCAATTCAGTCCTAGAGCGGGTTCAGGCTGACCCTCGCCGGTCAACCTGAGTAGCCGCGATCTGCACAGCGGTTCTACTGCTCAATCGCGCTTTTTGGCGCCGGGTTCAAGGGCGTGGGGTGGACGGCGGCGGTGGGGCCGACATGCGGGCCTGCTTCGGCGAGGGCGCCCGCGCGGTTCGCGTCGGAAAGCGAGCGGAAAAAGGAGTAGGAGAGGGTGATGGTGCGGACGTCCGCGGTGTCCGGGTCGCGGGCGAGGGCGGGGTCCACCCAGAAGCTCAGCGGGAAGTGCATTCCCTGCCCGGCCGCGAGGGTCTGGGCGTTGAAACAGAAGCAGGCGGTCTTGTGGAAATAGGCGCCGACCTTCTGCGGGGTCACGTTGTAGAGTGCCACGCCGGTGACGGGCGTGTCCGAAAGGTTGCGGGCGGTGTAGGTGGCGAGGTGCTCGGCGCCGAGGGGCAGGGTGATGCTGGCCTGGTCGGGGGTGAACTGCCAGGGCAGATGGGAATCGACGTTGGCGTCGAAGCGGACGGTGATGGTGCGGGCGACGGCGCCAGGGGCGGCTTCGGCCGTGGTGTTGGGCGTGCCGCCATAGCCGGTCGCCTTGCAGAAAGCGCGATAGAGCGGGACGGAGGCGAAGCTGAGGCCGACCATGCCGGCGAAGACGGCGGCGAGGCTGGCAGCGAGGATGGTGTTGCGGCGGGACGGCACGGCGAGGTCCTAGGCGTGGAAGCGGACGAGGGTGATGGCGTAGAACAGCGCGACCAAGGCGACGAGGGCGACCAGGAGCAGCCAATTGCGGGCACGCTGGCGGCGCTGGACCACGGCCGACTCGGCGCGAGTGAGCGGCGGCAACTCGTCCATCAGCCCATCGCCAGGTGGTCGGCGAAGACGGCGGCGAACAGCAGGGCGAGGTAGGCCAGCGAGATGCGGAAGGCGAGCCGTGCCGGCGCATCCTTGGTGAGGCTCGCGCCGGTCTCGTCGCCGTCCCGCAGGACGCGGATCGTGCTGCCCAGGAAGGCGAGGCCGAGGATTAGGGCGGAGATGCCGTAAAGCGGGCCGGCGAGGTGCAGCGCCCAGGGTAGCAGCGACACCGGGAGGAGGAGGGCGGCGTAGGCGACGATGTGGCGCCGGGTGGTGCGGAGCCCCCGCACGACGGGGAGCATGGGCACGCCGGCGCGGGTGTAATCGCTGCATGCATAGAGGGACAGCGACCAGAAATGCGGCGGCGTCCAGAAGAACACGATCGCGAAGAGGATGATCGGATAGAGCCCGACATGGCCGGTGACGGCCGCCCAGCCGATGACCGGCGGGAAAGCGCCGGCTGCGCCGCCGATGACGATGTTCTGGGGCGTGCTGCGCTTCAGCCACATCGTATACACGAACACGTAGAAGAGGATGGAGATGGCGAGGACGCTGGCGGCCACCAGGTTCGTCGCGAGGGCCATCACGAGGACGGAACCGGCGGCGAGGATGACGCCGAAGGCGAGCGCTTCGCCGGGCAGGATGGCGCCGGTCGGGATCGGGCGCCGCGCGGTCCGGCGCATGACGGCGTCGATGTCGCGGTCGTACCACATGTTGATGGCGCCCGCCGCCCCGGCGCCCACGGCGATGCTCAGCACCGCCGCGAAGGCCAGCACGGGGTGGAGCCGGCCCGGCGCGATCAGCATGCCCACCAGTCCGGTGAACACCACGAGGGTCATGACGCGAGGCTTCAGCAGCGCGAACCAGGCCCGGAACTCGGCGCCGGGAAGCGCGCTCGCCTCCCGGGCCGTGAGGATTGCAGGGTTGGCCATTACCGCACCCGGGGCAGCTCCTCGAAGGTGTGGAACGGCGGCGGCGAGCTGATCGTCCATTCGAGGGTGGTGGCGCCGACGCCCCAGTAATTATCCGCGACGTGCTCTTTGGAGGTGAAGGTCCGGAAGCAGACGTACAGGAATATGAGCACCGAGAAGGCGCTGATATAGGCGCCGATGGACGCCACGTAGTTCCAGCCGTGGAAGGCGTTCGGATAGTCCAGGTAGCGGCGCGGCATGCCGGCGAGGCCGAGGAAATGCATCGGGAAGAAGGTGAGGTTCACGCCGATGAAGGTGACCCAGAAATGCACCTTGCCCCAGAACTCCGGGTACGGATGGCCGCTCATTTTGCCGATCCAATAGTAGAAGCCGGCGAAGATGGAGAACACGGCACCGAGGCTGAGCACGTAGTGGAAGTGCGCGACGACGTAATAGGTGTTGTGCAGGACCTCGTCGACGCCGGCGTTGCTCAGCACGATGCCGGTGACGCCGCCGACCGTGAACAAGAAGATGAAGCCGATCGCGAATAGCGTAGGCGTCACGAGTTCGACCGAGCCGCCCCACATCGTCGCGATCCACGAGAAGATCTTGATGCCGGTCGGCACCGCGATGATCATCGTCGCCGCCACGAAGTAAGCGCGCGTATCGACCGAGATGCCGGAGACGAACATGTGGTGCGCCCACACGACGAAGCCGACGACGCCGATCGCGACCATCGCGTAGGCCATCCCGAGATAGCCGAAGATGGGCTTCTTCGAGAAGGTCGAGAGCACGTGGCTGATGATGCCGAAGCCCGGCAGGATCATGATGTAGACTTCGGGGTGGCCGAAGAACCAGAACAGGTGCTCGAACAGCACCGGGTCGCCGCCGCCCTGCGGGTCGAAGAAGGACGTGCCGAAGTTGCGGTCGGTGATCAGCATGGTCAGCGCGCCGGCCAGCACCGGCAGGCTCAGCAGCAGCAGGAACGCCGTCACCAGCATCGACCAGACGAACAGCGGCATCTTATGCAGGGTCATGCCCGGCGCGCGCATGTTGAAGATGGTGGTGATGAAGTTGATCGCGCCAAGGATCGAGCTGGCGCCCGCGAGGTGCAGCGCGAACAGCGTGTAGTCCATCGCCGGGCCGGACATGTAGGTCTGGTTCGAGAGCGGCGGGTAGAGCGTCCATCCCGTGCCGGCGCCCTCGCCGGTGTTGAAGCCGATGAGGAGCAGCACGAACGCGGCGACGAGCAGCCAAAAGGAGATGTTGTTGAGGCGCGGGAAGGCCATGTCCGGCGCGCCGATCATGATCGGCACGAACCAGTTGCCGAAGCCGCCGATCATCGCCGGCATGACCATGAAGAAGATCATGACCAGGCCGTGCAAGGTGACGGTGGCGTTCCAATCCTGGCCGTTCGCGAAGTAATGCGAGCCGGGGTTCATCAGCTGCAGGCGCATGTGCACGGACAGGGCCACGCCGACCAGCCCTGCGATGACCGCGAAGAGCAGATAGAGCGTGCCGATGTCCTTGTGGTTAGTGCTGAACAGCCAGCGGCGGACAAAGCCGGGGGCGTGCCCGTGTTCGTCGTGATCGTGGTCGTGTGTCGTGACCGACATAGCCTGCTCCTGTCCGCGCTGCGTATGTGGGCTAGCGCTGGGGTTGTGCAATCGCCGCGACGCGCACCGGACTGGGCTGGACCGGGGCGGCGCTGGCGGAGAACTTGGTCTTGGCCTGGGCGGTCCAGGCGTCGAAATCTGCTTGGTTCATGGCCTGCACCTCGATCGGCATCACGCTGTGGTTGTTGCCGCAGATCTGGTTGCACTCGCCGTAGTAGATGCCGGGCCGGTCCGCGCGGAACCAGGTCTCGATGACCTGGCCGGGGATGGCGTAGCGCTGCACGCCGAGCGACGGGATGAACCAGCTATGGATCACGTCGCCGCTCGTCGTCAGGATCCGGATGTTCTTGCCGGCGGGGACCACGAGCGGGTTGTCCACGCTCAGGTGGCGAAGCTGGCCGGGCTGCAGATCGGCGTCCTGGATCATGTAGCTGTCGAACTTGACGTTGCCCTGGTCCGGGTAGGTGTACTCCCAGTACCATTGGTGGCCCGTCACCTTCACCGTCATGTCCGGGTTGGCGGTGCGGTCCTCGTAGTAGATGAGGCGGAAGGAGGGGATCGCGATCACCACGAGCACGAGCGCGGGCAGCACGGTCCAGGCGATCTCGAGCCAGGTGTGATGGCTGACGCGGCTCGCGACCGGATTTTTGTCGGCCCGGAAACGCCAGACGACGTAGGCGAGGAGCCCCGCCACGAACACCGTGATGACGAAGATGATCCAGAAAATAAGCGAGTTCAGGTTCTCGACGCGGACCTGCACGGGGCTTTGCGCAGGCTGCATGCCGATTTCCCAGGGATGGGGAGCCTGGGCGTGCGCGGCGGCGGCGAACAGGGCGCTGGTGACGAGGGCGAGTGCGCCGGGCCGGCGGAAGGGGTTCATCGCGATGGCTATCCTGCCTATGCCGGGAAGACGCCCGGCGCGTCGTGACCTAGGGGGACGTAAATTGTTCACAGGGTGTTAATTAGGCAGCCGCACCAGGGTGAAAAGGCCCAAAGGCGCCACGGAGGAAAACTCGGCGCAGACGGCGTCGTCGGGCGGGAACAGCGCGGCGCGCGCGAAATCGGGGTGCCAGCCGAGCTTGCGCGAAAGCGGCGCCAGTGCTGCTTCGGCCCACCAGCGCGGCCCACGCTCGGCGGCGAAGTGGTTCACGAACAGCAGGTGGCCGCCCGGGCGCACGACACGGCGCATCTCGGCCAGCAGCCGCCGCGGGTTGGGCACCACCGAGGCGACGAACATCGCCACCGCGATGTCGAACGCGCCATCCTCGAACGGGGTCGCTTCGGCGTCCACTTCGAGTAGCGCGTCCACGTTGGCGAGCCCGTCCTCGGCGACGCGGCGCCGGGCGAGGGCGAGCATTTCCGCCGAAAGGTCGATCCCGGTGACGCGCTTCTCCGCCCCATAGCGCGGCAAGGCGAGGCCGGTGCCGACGCCGACCTCGAGCACGTGCGTGCCGGGCAAGGCGTTCACCGCCGCGACCGCGCGACGCCGGCCCACGGCGGACACTCCGCCGAACACCAGGTCATAGACGCGCGCCCAGCGCCGGTAGGCGGCGCGGACGCTATCGGCGTCGAGGGCGGTATGGGGTTCGCGCGCGAACAGGGCTTCGGATCGGCTCACGCCCCTCCCCTACCCCGGCAGTGCCCGCCGAGCAAGGCTTTGGCGAGTCACGGTCCAAAGCGAAGTCCCCTGCGGCCTCAAGCAGCGTCCTCGCGGCGGTCACGAAGCTTGACGTAGGCGAGCTGCGCGTGGGTGGTGCAATAGGGTTTGCCCGGCATCGCGGGATCGTCGCAGAAATGGAAGCTGCGCGTGCCGGGTTCGCCGATCGGCCAGCAGCAGGGCATCGTCCGGGTGGAGCTGTGCGGCATCGGGAGCGGGCGGATCGCCGGGCTAGCGGCACGCGCCGGCGGCGGCGGCGGCGGGGCGCGCGGGGTGCGGGGCGGCGCGGCTGGATCGGACTTGCGGATCGGCGAGGGGCGCGGCGGCAGCTCCAGGCGGTGCGCCTTGCCGACCACGGCGTTCTTGGAGATGCCCATGCGCCGCCCGATCTCGGCGGTCGAGTGCCCGGCGGCCCAGAGTGCCTGCAATTGGGCGATCAGCTCAGTATTCCAGTCCATGGATCGGTCCCTCGATGTCGATCCAGCAACCTTACCGGCGGCGCACCCAGGACGGTATCGCCGATAGCGGGGATAAAGGTGCTTTCCTGTGGACAACCCTTAGAACAACAACCCCCGCCGCAGCATCCCATGCACGCCTTTTTCGCCGTTTACTGTCTGCGTTACATGAAAATCGACTGCTAACGAACAGATTTGATAGGCCTGATCGCGGGACAACTTGGTACGCTCGCAAATCAACCCGATCATCTCGCGCAATGCCTGCTTCATCGCCAGGTCGAGGTCCTCGTTGAGGCCCATGGTGATGAAATGGGCCGGCGACTCGGCGCGCGGGAAGCGGACTCGGGACGCCTTGTGCAAGGTCAGGCGGAACGTCCCGGTCAAGGCCGTCTCGAGCGCGTTGATGCAGACCTCGCCATCACCTTGGACGCCGTGTCCGTCGCCCGCCGAGAACAGCGCGCCCGGCGTCCACACCGGGAGGAAGAGCGTGCTGCCCGCGCCAAGCTCCTTGTTGTCGAGGTTGCCGCCATGCTCGCGCGGCTCCTTGGTCGAGATGGCGCCGTAGGCCGCCGGCGGCGCCACGCCCATCACGCCGAAAAACGGCGCAAGCGCCAGCTCGGTGCCCCATGGCAGCCGGGCGCGGCACAGGGCGCGGTCGATCGCGATGTGCGAGAGGAAGGCGTGCGGGAAATCCTCGGGCAGCGTGCCAACGAGCGGGCGGAAGCCGCAGAACCCCCAATCGGCGCCGAGCTCGATCCGCTCGATGTCGACTTGCAGCAAATCGCCCGGCTCGGCGCCGTGCACCGCGACCGGGCCGGTCAGGATGTGGCCGCCCAAGGCGTGGCCGGGATTGGCCGCATGGATCGCGGGCAGCGCTGGCGAAATCGTGTAGCCGAGTTCGGCCGGCGGCAGCATGTCCGGGCCGCCCGACACGCATTCGAGCGTGACCGCGTCGCCGCTCTGCACGGTGAGCACGGGGGGGTAGGCGGCGCTGAACCGGCCCCAGCGCGTGGTGGCCGGCGATGCGGCCAAGTGGTGCTCAGCCATGCTCAAGCCTTCTCCGGCGCGCTGGCGTTCATGATGGCGCGGATCTTGGCGAGCGCCGTGCTGCTCGCCCAGGTCTGGGCGCCCTCGAAGCGGCCGCGCTCCAGCCCGTCGCGGTCGATGAGCAAGGTGGTGGGGATGCCGCGCGTGCCGGCGAGATGCGCCGCCGCACTCTCGGGATCGAGCAGCACGGGCAGGTTGTGGATGCCGTTCTCCGCGTAGTAGGCCTGCACGACGGCGGCGCCGCCCCGGTCCGAGGAGAGCGGCAACACGGCGATCTGATCGTCGGCGACCGCGCGCGCCAGACTGTCGAGCGCCGGCATCTCGGCCACGCAAGGCGGGCACCACGTCGCCCAGAAATTCAGCACGACGCCCTGGCCCTTGTAGTCGGCGAGCGTGCGGGCCTGCCCGTCGGCGGTCGTCCAGCGGAGATCGGGCGGGGTCGTGCCGGGGGTCGTCGGCGTGAAGTGCTCGATGTCCGGGCCGAGCGCCTGGGCCATCGCCGGTTTGCGCCCGGAGGTGGCGAAGGCTAGGGTTCCGCCCGCCGCGAGCGCGGCCCGTCGCGTTAGCTTCAACATGGTGCGTAGGCATGGACCAACTTCCCGACCCGCGCAATCCCGGCCCGCGGCGCGAGGCCGCGAACCAGCAATGGGGCGGGCGTTTCGCAGCCGGGCCTGCGGCCGTGATGCAGGATATCAACGCCTCGATCGGCGTGGACCAGCGGCTCTGGCGCCAGGACATCGCGGGCAGCCTGGCGCACGCGTCCATGCTGGCCCAAACCGGCATCATCACCGCCACGGACGAGGCGGCGATCCGCGCCGGGCTCGAGGCGATCGGGCAGGAGATCCAAACGGGGCGGTTCCCGTTCACCGCCGAGCTTGAGGACATCCACATGAACATCGAGGCCCGGCTCACCGGGCGCATCGGCGACGCTGGCCGGCGCCTGCATACCGGGCGCAGCCGCAACGACCAGGTCGCGACCGACCTCCGCCTGTGGGTCCGCGACGCCATCGACGGGCTCGACGCCCAGGCGCGCGACCTGATGCAGGCGCTCGCGAGCCGCGCCCTCGAACACGCGGCGGACCCGATGCCGGGCTTCACGCACCTGCAGACGGCGCAGCCCGTGACGTTCGGCCACCACCTGCTGGCGTATGTCGAGATGCTGGCGCGCGACCGCGGCCGCCTTGCCGACGGGCGCCGCCGCCTCAACGAAAGCCCGCTGGGCGCCGCCGCCCTCGCCGGCACGAGTTTCCCGATCGACCGGGCGACGACCGCCGCGGCGCTCGGCTTCGACCGGCCGGCGGCCAACTCGCTCGACGCGGTGAGCGACCGGGACTTCGCCATCGAGTTTCTGGCCGCCCTCGCGATCATGGCGACGCATCTGTCCCGCTTCGCCGAGGAAGTCGTGATCTGGGCCAGCGCGCCGTTCGGCTTCGTGCGGCTGTCGGATGCCTTCACGACCGGCAGCAGCATCATGCCGCAGAAGCGCAACCCGGACGCCGCCGAGCTGGTCCGCGCCAAGGCCGGCCGGGCGACGGGGTCGCTCGTCGCGCTGCTGACCGTGGTGAAGGGCCTGCCGCTGGCCTACGCGAAAGACCTCCAGGAGGATAAGGAGCCGGTGTTCGCCGCCGCCGACGGGATGGCGCTGAGCCTCGCCGCGATGGCCGGGATGGTCCGCGACATGCGCCCCGACCTCGCCCGGATGCGCGCCTTCGCCGGCAGCGGCTTCGCCACCGCGACCGACCTCGCCGATTGGCTGGTGCGCGAGCTTCGCCTGCCGTTCCGCACCGCGCATCACGTCACCGGCCGCCTCGTCGCCCGCGCCGAAGCCCGCCAGGCCGGCCTCGCCGATCTCAGCCTCGCCGAGATGCAGGCCGAGGAGCCCGGCATCACCGAGGCGGTCTTCGGCGTGCTCACCGTGGACGCCTCCGTCGCGAGCCGCACCAGCTATGGCGGCACGGCGCCGGGCAACGTCGCCGCCCAAGCCGAGGCATGGCTGGAGCGCCTCGCATGAGGATCGCTCTCGCATGAGGATCGCTATTGTCAGGATTGCCGGCGTCCTGCTCGCCCTGCTCGCCCTCGCCGCCTGCGGCAAGCGCGGCAGCCCGTCCCCGCCCGGCCCCGCGGCCGACGTCACCTATCCCCGCGTCTATCCGACCAAGTAGCGATGGACCACCTGCCCCCAACCTTCCACTCCACCGCCGCCGGGCTCGTCGCCGCCCGTTCACATTTGCGCTACCACGCCATGGACGGCCTCCTGCTCGAGGACGTGCCGCTCAACGCCATCGCCGACGAGCTCGGCACTCCGGCCTGGGTGCTCTCCGCAGGCACGCTCCGGACGCGCCTGGCCCAGCTCCGCGCGGCGCTGGACGATGCCGGCCTTCCCGCGCGCATTCATTATGCCGTGAAGGCGAACGACCACCTCGCCGTGCTGCGCCTCATGGCGGCGGGCGGCGCCGGCGCGGACGTGGTGAGCGGCGGCGAGCTGCGCCGGGCGCTGCTGGCGGGGATGGACGCCGGGTCGGTCGTCTTTTCCGGGGTGGGCAAGACGGCCGGCGAACTTGCCTTGGCGCTCGCCAGCGGCGTTGGCCAGATCAATGCCGAGAGCGCGGAGGAGCTCGACATGCTGGCCGCCGCCGCCGCCGAGACCGGCCGCGTGGCGCGAGTGGCGCTACGCATCAACCCGGACGTGGACGCCCGCACCCACGCCAAGATCACCACCGGCCGCGCGGATAACAAGTTCGGCATCGCCTGGGAGGACGCGCCTGCGCTCTATGTCCATGCCGCCAGCCTGCCCGGCGTCACGCCGATCGGCCTCGCCGTCCATATCGGCAGCCAGGTGATGGGCGCCGCCCCGTTCCGCGCCGCCTTCGCGCGGCTGGCCGAGATGGTCGGCATCCTGCGCGGCCAGGGCCAGGTCGTGGAGGCCGTCGATTGCGGGGGCGGCCTCGGCATCGCCTACCGCGACGACCCGGCGCCCACCCCGGCCGCCTTCGCCGGCGCCATCCGCGCGACGCTTGGCGGCCTGGGCGTGCGCCTGGCGATCGAACCGGGCCGCTGGCTGGCCGGCCCCGCCGGGGTGTTGCTCGCGAGCGTGATCCTCGCCAAGCGCACCGGCGGCCGCCGCTTCGTCGTGCTCGACGCGGCGATGAACGACCTGCTGCGCCCGTCTCTGTACGACGCCTGGCACGGCATCGTCCCGGTATCGGCGGTGGACGCCGTCGCGCCGGGCGAGCCCGCGGACGTCGTCGGGCCGGTCTGCGAGACGGGCGACACCTTCGCGCGCGGCCGCATCCTGCCGCCGCTCGCCCCCAAAGCCCGCTTGGCGATTCTCGATGCGGGGGCATATGGTAGCGTCATGAGCAGCACCTACAATGCTCGCCCCCTCGCCGCGCAGGCGATGGTCGACGGCGCGCGCTGGGCGGTCATCCGCGCACGCCAGCCGGTCGAGGCGCTCTGGGCCGGCGAGCGCGTGCCGGACTGGCTGGGGTAGCCGTGCCGCCCGCGCCCGCGCTGCGCCGGAAGCGTGCGCTCGCGCGATGGGTGCTCCTGCATGAGCGGGTCTGGCCGGCAATCTGGCCCGCTTTGGGCGTGCTCGGCGCCTATGCGGTGTTCGGCCTGCTCGACGGCCCCGCCCTGCTCCCGCCCTGGCCGCGCAGCCTTGCGGCGCTGATCGTCCTACTCGCGGCCGCCGCCCTCGCCTGGCGCGGGCTGCGCCGGGTCCGCTGGCCGAGCCGGACCGAGGCAGACCGCCGCCTCGAACGCGATTCCGGGCTGCGCCACCGCCCGCTCGCGGCGCTGCAGGACCGTCCGGTCCTCACCGGCGCCGGCACGGACGCGCTTTGGAGCGCCCACCTCGCGCGTCTCGCCGCCCAGCTTCGCGGCCTACGCCTGCGCCCGCCCCATCCCGGCCTCGCTGCGCACGACAGGCGGGCACTCCGCGGCGGGCTGCTCGTCCTATTGGCCGCCGCCCTCATCGTCGCTGGTGCCGATACCCCCGCCCGGCTCGCACGCGCCGCCTGGCCCGGCCTGCCCGTGGGCGCCGCCGGCATTCCCGTGCAGCTTCATGCTTGGGCCACGCCGCCCGCCTATACCGGCCTGCCGCCCATCCTGCTCCGCACCGACGCCGCGTCCCTCGCAGTGCCCGCCGGGTCGCATCTGACGGTGAGCGTCACCGGCGCGCGCGCCACGCCCAGCCTGACCCTCGACGGCGCGGCCACGCCGTTCAAGCCGCTCGATCGCGAGAGCTGGCAGGCGGACCGGGACCTCCCGCAAGGCGGCCGCCTGGTCGTCGCCCAGCGCGGCGCGACCCTCGGCGCCTGGGACGTGACCGCCATCCCCGACCACCCGCCGACCGCGGCCTTCACCGCGCCGCCCGGCCCCGCTCCCCGCCCGCCCCCTGGCCACGCCGCCGCCACCCGCCTGCCCTGGCGCACCGCCGACGATTACGGTGTCGCCACGCTTGCCGCCGAGCTGCGTCTCCGCGACCGCCCGGACGCGCCGCCGCTGCGCCTCCCCATCGCCCTCGCCGCCTCGCCCCGCAATGCGCACGGCACGCTCGACCAGAGCCTCGAGGCGCATCCCTGGGCGGGCCTCCCGGTGATCGCCAAGCTCGTCGCCCGGGACGCGATCGGCCAAGCCGGGCAGAGCGACGAGGCGGTGCTCACCCTGCCCGAGCGCGAGTTCCACAATCCCGTCGCCGCCGCCATCATCGCGATCCGCAAGGCGCTGAGCGTACAGCCCGAGGGTCGCGCCGCGGCGGCATCGGGCCTGCAAGCGCTTGCCAGCGCGCCCGCCGGTTTCGATAACGCGCCGGGCGTGGCGGTCCAGCTCGGCGCCGCGGCCGAGCTGCTCGCCACCCCGGAGGGGATTGCCCCCGCCCAGGAGCGCATGTGGCTGCTCGCCCTGTCGCTCGAGGAGCGCGCGCCCGAACGCACCGCCGCCGCTTTGGCCGCCGCCCAGCGCGCGGTGCGCGAGGCACTCGCCAAACAGCAGCCGGACCCGGCGCTCGACCAGAAGATGGCGGCGCTCGGACGCGCTTTGGAGCGCCATCTGCAAGCGCTGGCCGAGCAAGCCCGCCGCGACCAGGCGACCACCCCCGATGCCCAGGTCACCACGCGCGACATGCAGCAGCTTGCCCAATCCATGCGCGACGCCGCCCGGCAAGGCCAGATGGACGATGCCCGCCAGCGCTTCGCCGAACTCGAGAAGCTGCTCAAGCAGTTGCAGACCGCCGAAGCGCAGCCGCGCGGCAAGTCCGATTCGCAGCACGCCCAGCAGCAGCGCCAGCAGGGCCAGGACCAGGTCAGCGCGCTGCAGGACATGACCCAGATCGAGGGTGGCCTGCTCGACAGTGCCCGCCGCCGGAACGAGGATAGCCCGCCCGGCGCGCCGCCCGATCCGCGCCGCGCCGCCGAGGCCCGTAAGCAGGCGGCACTCCGCCGGGCGCTGGGCGAATTGATGCAACGCTTCGCCGAGCTCACCGGCAAGCTGCCGCAGCCTTTGGGCGATGCGGACGTGGCCATGCGCGGCGCCGGGCAGGCGCTCGCCGAAGGCCAGGACGGCGCCGCCGCCGATGCGGAACGCCGCGCCATCGAGGCTTTGCAGAGCGGCGGCCGCGCGATGGGCCAGCAACTCGCGCAGATGGGCCTCCAGCCCGGCCCCGGCGAGCAGGGCGAAGCCGACGGCCAGCAACCGGGTCCGGGCAATGGCGATGGCGACCAGCAGGCCGATGGCCTCGGGCCCGGCTATGGCTCGTCCGATCCCGGCCAACCGGGACGCCGAGGCACGCGCCGCGACCCGCTCGGCCGCCCGGTCGAGGAGGGCGCCTTCGGCCAGGATAACGGCGACGTCCAGATCCCTGACCGCTTCGATCCCGGCCGCAGCCGCGCGATCCAGGACGAACTCCGCAAGCGCGACGCCGACCAGAGCCGCCCGCAGCAGGAACGCGACTACATCGGCCGGCTGCTCAAGCCGTTTTAGAGCATTATCCGACCAAACGGGATCGCCCGTCGGATAAAGATGCTCGTGAAACAAAGGCTAGGGCTTGGTCCGTGCGCCTATCAGCGACGGATCAAGCCCTAAGGCGTCAGGCCGAGTGCCTGGTAGGCGCGCGCGCTAGGCGGCCAGACGGACATGACCTGGACGCGCCAGGCATACGCGCCCCAGCCCAGCGCCAGGAGCACTACGATGCTGGCTATCCAACCGAGCGCCACCCAGGGCATCGGGCGCCGGATTAGCGCCGTGACCCGGTCCCGGAATTGCGGCTTCGGACTGGCGCGGAGCGCCACCGGCTCGGGCGGGGATGGCGGCAACGGCCGCATTGGGGCTGGCGGCGGCTCGGCCACCTCGCCCAATGGCTTCCACAGCGTGCCGCACCGGGCGCATCGCGTGGCGCGGCCAGGCGCCAAGGCCGTTTCGGGAACGTCGTACGCGGCGGCACAGGAAGGGCAGACGATCCGCATCGTCCCGTGATACCTCACGACATGGTTGGCCGACTATCCCCGCGCCGCGTCCGGGAGCCGGAATGATTCGACTGGAAGGCATCGGGTTCCATTATGGCCGTGGCCGCGACGCGGCGGAGGTGCTGTCCGGCCTCTCCTTCGAGGTGCCCGCCGGCGGCTTCCGCTGGCTGCTCGGGCCATCGGGCGCGGGCAAGAGCAGCCTGCTACGCCTCCTCTCCCTGGCCGCCCGCCCCAGCCGCGGCCAGCTCCACTTGCTCGGCACGGAAGTAAGCCGGACCCGCCGCCGCCGGTTGCCAGGCCTCAGGCGGCGGATCGGCACCGTACACCAGGATTTCCGCCTGCTCGCCCACCTCTCCGCTTTCGACAACGTCGCCCTGCCGCTGCGGCTCGCCGGCCGGCCCGAGGGCCAGGTCCGTGCGGACGTGACCGAGATGCTCAACTGGGTCGGCCTGGGACGGCGTCACGCGACGCGCCCGGCCGAGCTCTCCGGCGGCGAGCAGCAGCGCGTCGCCGTGGCCCGCGCGGTCGTGGTGCGGCCCGACCTGCTGCTCGCCGACGAGCCCACCGGCAACCTGGACGACGGCCAGGCCGACCGCGTCATGCAGCTCTTGAAGGAGATGCACCGGCTCGGCACGACGGTGGTCGTCGCCACGCACAGCACCGCGCTCGTCGACCGCAACCCTGCGCCGCTCCTGCGGCTGCGCGGCGGCCGGCTGGTGGCCGATGCCTAGGACGCTACGCCCGCCCCGCGCCGACGACCTCGGGCTGCGGCGCGCCCTGTCCGACCGGCTGCTCCCCTTCCTCGTCGCGGCGATGGCCTTCCTCGCCGCCATCGCCCTGGCCGGCGCCGTGGCCGCAGCTACCCTCGCCCGACACTGGCAGGAGGGCGCCGCCGCCGTGCTCACCGTCCAGGTCCCGCAGCCCGGCGACGCCGGCGACGAGGCCAGCCGGGTCGCGAAGGTCGCCGCCCAATTGCGCGACGATCCCGGCATCGCCACCGTGCGCGTCCTGCCGGAGGACGAGCTGCGGTCGCTGCTCCGTCCCTGGCTCGGCAGCGGCGAGGGCCTGATCGCCCTGCCCCTCCCCGCCGTGCTCGAGGTGCGCCTCCGCGACGCCAATGCCGACCTCGCAATCCTCGCCCAGCGCCTCGACACGGCGGCGCCCGGCACCCTTGTCGAGGGCCATCGCGCCTGGCTGCAGCGCCTGGGCACGCTCGCCCGCAGCCTGCAAGCCTGCGCGGCGCTGGCGATGCTCGTGGTCGCGGCGGTGGCCGTGGCGGTGATCGCGGTCGCCACCCGTGCCGGGCTCGCCGCACGGCGCGAGGCGATCGGCGTCGTACACGAGCTGGGCGCGACGGATGGCTACATCGCGGCCCAGTTCGCGCGCCGGGTCACGCGGCTCGCCTTCGGTGGCGCGGTCGCCGGCACCCTGGCGGCGGTCCCGCTGCTGGCCGGCCTCGCCCAGGTCGCCGCCCCCTTCGCCACGCCCGACCCGGCGCCCACCGGCCTCGTCGCCCTCGGCGGCGCCATGCCGCTCGCACTGTGGGGCTCTCTTGCCCTGCTCCCGCCGATCGCCGCGGGCATCGGCTGGCTCACCGCGCAAGGCACGGTGCGTCGCTGGCTGCGGCGGTTGCCGTGAAGCCCGGCCGCCTCCTAGCCGCGCTTGGCGGCGTCCTGCTGCTCGCCGGCGCAGCCTGGTCGATCGGCTTTGCGACGTTCATGGCCGTGGCGCGCCAAAATGCCCCGCTGCCGGCCCGCGCGGACGGGATCGTCGTGCTGACCGGGGGCGCCGGGCGGGTCGAGGCCGCGCTGCGCCTGCTGGCCGACGGCCGGGCGCCGGCGCTCCTCATCTCGGGCGTCGCACCCCGCACCGACTTCGCCGCGATCGCGCATGGCCAGGGCATCGAGGCCGAGGCGCTGGCGTCCCGCGTCACGCTCGGCCATGCCGCGCAGACGACCCGGGGCAACGCGCGCGAGGCCGCGGCGTGGGCGCGCGCGATGGACGCCCACTCGCTGGTCCTGGTCACCGCGGGCTATCATATGCCGCGTGCGCTGCTCGAGCTCCGCCGGGCGCTGGAGGGCGTGCGGCTCTACCCGGTACCGGTGCAATCGCCGGCGCTGCGGGGAGTGGAGAGCCTGCGCGTGTTGCGGCTGTTCGCGGGCGAGTTCGACAAGCTGCTGGCGGCCTATGTCGGGGTGCGCCGGGTGGGAGGTGGGGCGTGATGACCTGGTTGCGGTCGATGCTGTTCAATGCGTGGTTCTTCACGGTCACCACGGCCATCTGCGTCTGGAGCGTGGCCTTGCGCATCGCGGCGCCAGGCCGGATTCTCGGCGTCGCCCGGCTTTGGGCGCGGCTGGTCATCCAGGGCGCGCGGCCCCTCTGCGGCATCCGCTACGCCGTGCTCGGCGGCGAGCACCTGCCCCGGTCGGGCGCGGTCATTATCGCCTCGCAGCACCAATCGGCGTTCGACACGATCATCTGGATGCACCTGATGCCGCGCGTCGCCTACGTGTTCAAGGCGGAGCTCAGCCGCGTCCCGCTATTCGGACCGTTGATGCGGCTCAGCGGGCAGATCGAAGTGGGCCGCGGCGCCGGCGTGGGCGCGCTCCGGGCCATGCTGCGGGAGGCGGACCGGGCAGCGCGGACGGAGCGGCAGATCGTCATCTTCCCGGAAGGCACCCGCGTCGACCACGGCATCCGCGCCCCGCTGCAGCCCGGCGTCGCGCTCCTCGCCCGCCGGACCGGCCTCCCGGTGATCCCCGTCGCTACCAACTCCGGCCTCTTCTGGCCGCGCCGCGCGTTCCGCAAGCGCGCGGGCACGGTGCTGATCGCCGCCCGCCCCGCTTTGCCGGCCGGGCTCTCGGAGGATGCGCTGCTCGCCGCCTTGCGCGCCGCCTGGGATGAAGGCGAAGCCGAGATGCGGGCGTTCCAAGCCGGGCGCGTCAGGGTATAGGAACCCGATGGCCACCCGCCGCCTGCGCACCGCCCTCGCCCTGTTGCTCGCCCTGGCCGCGATCCACACCGGCGCCTGGTTCTACGCCACCTCCCGGCTGGAGAGCGGGTTCGCGCGCTGGCTCGCCGCCGAGCGGCAGGCCGGCTGGACCGTGGCGGCCGGCACGCCCGCCCGGACCGGCTGGCCGGTGACGGCGGCCTTGCGCGTGCCGGACCTGCATCTCTCCGGCGGCGGCCTCGGCTGGGACGGCGAGCGGTTGCGGCTGGAGCTCTCGCCACTTGCGCCCAGCATCCTGACCCTTGCGCCGGAAGGGCTGCAACAGGTCCGGC
>JAABUX010003263.1_pt1 | contig 21684 bp, 21 predicted proteins | sample 5561851 | NCBI WGS metagenome assembly JAABUX01 (sample SAMN10711883, study PRJNA513361) | rock metagenome | isolation source: Antarctica rocks | place: Antarctica: Victoria Land, Richard Nunatak red sandstone | collected 2016-01-03 | reverse complement strand
CACATATAGTCTGACGGGAGTGGCGGAGGTCTTGCGAGAACAAGTGCCCGTGCTGGTTCATGGACTTCGCAAGCATATGCGTTTGGGCACGGCTCTTCGACTCATGATTGAGGGGGTTGGCAAGGGGTGTTGCATTGAGGAGCGAAGCACTCGCTTCAGTACCTCACGCCTCATCCAGCACCAATTTGACTCAGCTTAACTTGACGCGTATGGGTGTTATAGAATACGACCCCTACAATTACCCTTGTACGGCATGTTGATACACGCGAATCTCTTCAAAACGACCGTTCGCGCTCAGTTGTACCGCTACAACGTCGATACGCCATGATAGCTCAGAGCAGGCACGTAGGTCCAGATAGTGTGTTGCCACTTGCACAAGCTTCTGCTGCTTTCGCAGGGTCACAGCCTCTTCTGGTAAGCCATAGGCATTGCCTCTACGTGTCTTGACCTCAACAAAAACCAGGTCGCTGGCGTCTTCCGCAATCAGGTCAATTTCGCCATATTGACAGCGAAAATTACGCTCTATGATGCGGTAGCCCTGTCGTATAAGCTCCTCGGCGGCTAATCGCTCACCGGTGCGACCAAGCCCTTGACGTGCTGCTTTTACTGGTTTAGATGTGCCTGTGGTGTCTATTGCCGACCTCCTGCTACCTATAACTACGTTGTTTGGCGGTGGATGTTGTAATATGCTGAGTACACACTTGCATATGCCAGCAAAGCATACCGCAACGCAGGTATTGTTGCAAGATTTTTACATCTATCGAACGGATTTCAGCATAACGAGGGGCAAGCGCATGGATGAGCAGCAAAATTTAACACAAAACCCACTTGTTTTTATTCATGGATCAGGCGACAGTGCAAACATATGGCGGTTACAGGTCGAGTACTTTGGACAGCAACGCGCTTTTGCCGTCGATTTACCAGGACACGGGCAAAGAATTGATACACTTCCCGCCGAAGTAACAGTACAAGACTATGCAAAAACAGCACACGACATTGTGACACAAGAGCTGCATTTGCTTAAACCAACTATTGTAGGGCATTCACTTGGCGGAGCCATTGCGCTGACAATGGCATTGGACTATGGAGACGAGCTAAGTGGTATCATCTTAATCGGCACAGGGGCACGGCTACGTGTCCTCCCCAACGTCTTAGCAGACGCCAAAAACACGCCGGAGCAAGCACGCCGCTCTCTATCACAACTGGGCATAGCAGCAACGACTCCTGTATCTGTAGCACAGGCAATAATGCAAGAACAGGGAACGCCCGGACCGACCGCGCTTTATCGTGATCTCGCAGCGTGTGATGTCTTTGACAGCATGAGAAGACTATACGAAATACATGTGCCAACGCTGATTATTTGTGGTGCGGAGGACCGTTTGACGCCGAGAAAATATAGCGAGTACCTGCATCAACATATTCAGCACTCAACGCTAGAGATTATTCCACAGGCGGGTCATTATGTGATGCGTGAGCAACCTGAACAGGTGAATAAGGCGATTGAGATATGGCAGCAACAAGCGATATCCCCCTCGACGCACTGAGCCTGTTCGTGTTACAATGGCACAAAAGTTTCCTACCATACGCAGAGCAAGCCTCTCGTCCTATGCACAAAACAGGGTGCGGATAGAGCATATTCCAGAATAGATAAAGCAGAAAGACGAACAAACCAGGGGAGAGATTGATATGTCAGGTCATTCAAAATGGGCACAAATTCGCCGCTCAAAAGGCGTTAATGATTCACGTAGAGGACAGTTATTTACGCGGCTAGGGCGTGAAATCGTCGTTGCGGTACGTGAAGGTGGTGGTGGTGATCCCGATGCTAATTTCCGTCTCCGCATGGCAGTACAGCATGCACGCGACGCAAATATGCCAATGGATAATATCGACCGTACCATCAAGCGTGCGCTCGGCGGTTCGGAAGACAATAATCTTGAAGAGATTACCTACGAGGGATACGGACCAGGCGGAACTGCCATGCTGGTACAGACGCTGACAGAGAACCGTAACCGCACAGTTGCAGAGGTACGCAACGCCTTTAACCGCAACGGCGGCAACATGGGTGAGAATGGCTGCGTCGATTGGCTATTCGAGTCGAAGGGCGTCATCGAAGTGGAACTCCAGGGACATGACCCTGATGAGCTTTCATTAGAAGCGATTGATCTCGGTGCCGATGATGTGGAACCTGCGAATGCTGACGACGAGATATTGGTAATCTACACCGAGCCAACTGAGGTCGAGAAGGTAAGTAAAGGGTTAGAGGAGCATAAGTACAAGGTGTTGAAGTCAGAGGCGACGATGGTGCCAAAAACCAGAATTGATCTTGCTGACGAGAAGCAGGCACACCAGTTTATCCGCTTGACAGAAAAGCTCGAAGACCTGGACGACGTGCAAAACGTGTATTCAAATGCAGATTTCTCGGAAGAATTTGCATCCTCCTATGTATAGAAGGCATGACGCAACCAGCACAAAACAATGGTGAGAGAAAGGACACATTGCTCATGAGCGATACGACGCCCGGCCTCCCACCATTGCCAACACAGCATCGTGTCGCACTGGGCATTGATCCAGGAACAGCGATTGTCGGGTATGCGGTCGTGATGGCGAAGGGCAGCGAGTTGCAAATGCTTACCTGCGATGTTGTGACAACGCCAGCAAAAATGCCACTCGCGCAACGTCTGCAAATTATTTATGAGCAACTCGGCATCATTATCGCCACCTATAAACCAAACGAAGCGGCGATGGAAGAACTCTTTTTCGCCAAGAACGCTCGTACCGCTATGACAGTTGGTCAAGCTCGCGGCGTCGCAATGCTAGCACTGGCTAATGGTGGTCTCTCTGTAGCGGAATACACACCGATGCAGGTCAAGCAGGCGGTAACAGGCTATGGGAGCGCGAATAAGGATCAAGTGGGTGAAATGGTGCGTATCCTGCTCAAGCTTGCTCAAGTGCCACGCCCGGATGACGCAGCCGATGCCGCTGCCGTTGCTATCTGCCACTTGAACACACTACCCTACTCCAAACTGCTTTCGAGTTCACGGTGAGGACGTTCCTGGTATGGCCTAGCAAAAATTGCGACACAAATTTTCTCTATACTTCTACCAAAAGTGGTAGAAAGTTACTTCCATTTCATATTAGCGTTTCTGCATATAGCGAAGAGACGACGTGAGGTTTTGGGAAAATGATTACAGGTATTCATGGAACGCTTGAGGCAAGTAAGGCCGATGCCATCATCATACGTGTTGGTGGCTTCAGTATACGGGTGGCTATCCCCTCCTCAGCATTGTCGCATCTCAATGAGCAAGGGATGGAAGTATCGCTCTACACACATTTTCATATGCGTGAAGACGGTATAGCTCTCTATGGTTTTCTCGACGAGCAGGACCGCAATGCCTTTGAGCAGTTGATCGCGGTAAGCGGTGTTGGCCCTAAAGTTGCTTTAGGGCTACTTTCTGTGATGGACGCACCAACGCTGTATAAGGCGGTGGCAGACGAGGACGTACAACGTCTGAGCTTGGCACCAGGTGTCGGAAAACGGCTCGCGTCGCGGCTGGTTCTTGAGTTGAAGGGAAAACTCCCTACGCTGCCAACAGCAGGAGCAGTGGGAGCCAATCCGGGCAACAGGATACAGGCAGAGGTGCTAGAAGCATTGTTAGGCTTAGGCTACTCTCCTGCAGAGGCACAGGCGGCTCTGACAAAGATTCCACAGGATCAGGCGATGACGTTGGAGCAACAAGTGACGTTTGCCTTACGCTCTTTTTCGCGCAAATAATTTTATACGTATGCTCTAACACATTTTTATTTTACACTACAGAGGAAGATGGCAGTTTTCAGGTAGCTGGGGAGAGAAAGGTAAGGGATTGTGGAAATACTGGTTGTGACGCTAGCATATACAACCCCAAGTAAAGATACGGACACATTGGCCCGTATACAACTCATTTATGACACAGTACGTAACGCACAGGGCTTAGTGACTTCTCGCTTCTATAGAGGACGTGGGAAGTCACCTTGCTACGCAATGCTCACAACCTGGGAAGACGAGGAGGCATGGCAACATGCACAGGAACGACATAATCCCAAACAACTCCTCGCCAGCACCCAGGCACAACTCCTGCTTTCACCGCCCGAACAATTGTTTTTCACCTATTTGTGGGGCTATAGTCGTCCAGCAGCGGCAACCAATGTAGCCGCCATTCATCTTGCAACAGTTCAACCCGAACAGGCTGAAATAGCACAACGTGGCTGGCTTGAAGGACTAAGGCGTCAGGTTGCCCAATCCACAGTAGCATTCGCCTTCCTTGCACGCGGAGTATACGAACAAGCAACAACAGCGTCGTCAGCAGAAGAGATAAAGAACCGTACACAGGGTGCAACGTTCCTCAACCTGGTCAGTTGGGCTACTGATAGAGACCGTGAAGATTTTTACTCCGACCCAGACTACAAAGCGGTTCATCGCTTTATCACGAGCATGGGGACAATGCATATTTTGTCGCTCGAACCTTTATAAACGTTGCTCTTTAGTCGGAAGAAGATTCAGCAACAGGCTTATCGTAATACTTTTTCAGTTCCATCTGCAAAAGGTTGTGATCAGCCCATAACTGGCTGGTAAAGGTGTGATATTCACCATCACAGAGAGGAATGGAGTTGAGGCATTTGCGATGTTGTGCAAGGCGGAAGCGAATAGAAGTCCCATCCACATCAACCCATATATGGCGTCGTGTATAGCCGGTCCCCCACTTAAACAACACGGTCGAGTCGTATTCCTCGAACCACCCACGCCCTTTCAGAAGATTTTTGTTGATGCTTTGGAGCATGTCCGCGAGTCCACTATCGCGTAACACGCGTTTCGCATTTTCACGCTTCGTCAAGCGGGGTGCCTCTTGCTCATGTTCTTGTTTGATATAATCTTGACTCGTAGGTTTTTCCTGCCTTTCAGTGAAAGTGTATTCTGCCATACTAGAATTCAGCGTAGGCATCATGTTCCATATAGCGAAATGCTCTTTGTCCTGAAACCTGCATATTCAGAAGAGAAAATACTGACTGTTGTTGTTCTGTAGCATTTGTACTCAAGATGTCTGGCTGAATGCTAATGCGATGCGATGCGAAAGTACAGATGTTATTGGATGATTGTTTGGCGTGACGTTTTGCTTCGGCAGCAAGAAGACCAACTTCACTAAAATTATGAGGATACCGACTTCGGTTATTGACAACCCCGATAGAGAGCGAAACGAGTGGGAATTGGTAGGCCCGCCCTTTACGATCTACACCACTAATCGAGCCGCGTGCTAAATCGTCTGGTCGATACAGTAATTCGCTGTCTTGTTTGTAGTATGTGAGAATCTTCTGGCATAGCAGTTCGGATTTATCAGGAGTGGTCATAATGAGAAAATCATCGCCACCAATATGCCCCACAAAATCAGTAGTGTTGCCAAATTCATAGACGGCACGCTGACAGGCTTGTCCCACCAATAAGATCATCTCGTTGCCCGCTAGAAAACCGTATACATCATTGAAGGCTTTAAAGTTATCAAGATCGAGATAGAGCAGGCTCCATTGATCAGAACTATTCAGTCTATTCTTCAATGCATATTCTACCTGGAGTCCCCCTGGCAACTGGGTAAGAGGGGAAAGTGCGCCTTGCTGGATACGTCGTAGTTGCCGATGCACCAATGCTAATAGCTCCTCAGTATCGAATGGCTTGGTAAGGTAATTGTCCACACCCAATTCAAAAGCACTTATTTTTTCAGCATGAGATGCACAGGCACTCAGCACAACAATAGGAATATGCATCGTCTTAGGATGGTCGCGTAGTTGCTTAATTACTTCATAACCGTTCATACCAGGAAGCATAATATCCAAAATGATAAGCTGTGGCGTTTCACGTAGCGCAAATTGTACGGCATCTTCGCCGTTAAGGACAGTAACAGTGTGATATCCTTCGATATCCAGGGTCTCTTTGAGTAGTTCTGCGATGATTCGTGCGTCCTCAACAACTAAAATGGTCGTCATATGTGCTCCTGCCTCTACATGGTACAACATGATTGTATACTTACCTGCTCACAAATGCTCTACCCCGTCTCCCCAGAAGGATATTGTGCAGGTGAAAGGCTGAAACATGAATGAGGGCAGAAGAAATAGGTACTGTTTCTGCCATTCAATCATTCTTTACCTATAGTAAACATCCTTTTTACTTATCGGTATCATACCAGGGTGAAAAATACGGAGGAAACTCTCGGTACATCTATCACACAAACATGTAAATAATATGAAATGTTTGTTTGTATGTGATAGATATATTGCATCTGTCATAATTAGTATAACATTCCTGTGTATAGTTGCAAGGGTTTTGCTACATAAATTTTACAAATTCCTAAAATCTCTCGTACATTCTTCAAAACATGACTTTTGGATAAAAATCACAAGAAAGCCGACATGACAGGGGCAAGCCCTGTCATGCGAACAACTCCAACAACTTTTAAATCACCCTGCTTGCTCTTGCCTACGCTTGATATGCTTTTCGCACATATGGTATACTCCGTGTATAGATAGAACCGTACAGGACTCCTGAGATACATTCATAGCACACGTACATAACTTGTCGTATGGGGAGCGGAAGGGCAAAACATGACCTCATCAGCACTGGCTGAGCGACCAATCACGTTTCACAGCAAAGGGCAACCAACATTTCAGCTCGAAGGCATGCTGCATATACCGAGCAGAACAGAGAATGTACCAGGAGTTATCCTCTGTCCTCCCCAACCAGCAAGCAGCGACATGAACGATTTATTGACGGTGGCACTGGCGAAAGGGCTTGCAGATACAGGTATGCTCGCGTTGCGTTTTAATTTTCGTGGTGTGCAGAAGAGCCAGGGGCAACAGACTGACGGTCGCTTAGAACCACTCGACCTTGCCGGTGCTATCGATACAATCGTGAAAATACCAGCGGTCAATGCCGCAAAGATATGCGTGATTGGTCATAGCTTCGGAGCATATATTGCACTTCTCTACGCCCCCTTTGATCCGCGCATACGCACAGTTGTTGCCATCAGTTTACCGCTTTTTCGCGCTGCAAACGGCTTTCCACGACCGTTTGAACGTCCTAAATTGTTTGTAACGGGCGAATTTGATGAGATTTGCCCACGCTACAAACTTGAGCCATTCGTCGAGCAACAAACAGGCCCGAAGGGACTCAAAGTGATTACAGGGGCGCGACACCTGATGCGTGGCTACGAAGAGGCAGCAGTTACTACGATTATCAAATACATAAAAACATGGGCGACAATGCCTGGAGTGTAAATATTCATGAACCCTAGCAATCCTATTATTGTACAAAGTGATCGAACCATTTTGTTAGAGGTAGATCACCCATTGCATGCAGAGGCCAGAGATGCTCTTGCTCAATTTGCTGAACTAGAGAAGTCACCAGAGCATATCCACACCTATCGCCTCTCACCGCTCTCACTTTGGAACGCTGCGGCAGGAGGGATGAGCGCATCTACTATTCTTGAGCTTTTGACGTACTATAGCAAGTACGCGATTCCCTCAAATATTACCGTCGATATTCGTGAGTATATCAGTCGCTATGGCCGTCTCAAACTCATTCGTAAAGGCGATGCGTTGCTCTTAACGTCTGAAGACACATCCTTGATGGTTGAAGTTATGCACCACAAGCGTACACAACCCTATATCTTGCGCCAGATAGACCGCAACACGATTCAGGTTGATGCTTCGCGTCGTGGGCACATCAAGCAATCGCTCATTCATATGGGCTTTCCAGCCGAGGATTTAGCAGGCTACACTGATGGTTCAGCACTGCCTCTCAAGCTGCTTTCACCGACTCATAACGGCAAAGAATTTCATCCACGTGCCTATCAGTTCGCCGCTTCATCCGCCTTCTATGCCGGAGGCGCACCCAGTGGAGGTAGCGGTGTCGTGGTCTTGCCGTGCGGTGCTGGCAAAACAATTGTTGGTCTAGCAACGATGGCGGACATTCAGCGAGCAACGCTTATCTTGACTCCGAACACCATTGCAGTACGTCAATGGATTAGCGAGATTCTTGATAAGACCGATATACCTGCGGAAATGGTCGGAGAATACACGGGTGATCGAAAGGATATTTGCCCCATCACGGTCAGCACGTACCAGATTCTTACCTATCGGCGCACAATCAAGCACGATGATGGTACGGAAGAAGAAATATATCCGCACTTCTCGCTTTTCAACAGCTACGATTGGGGCTTGATTGTCTATGACGAAGTACACTTACTGCCAGCACCCGTCTTCCGCGTCACGGCAGAAATTCAGGTGCGGCGCAGGCTCGGCTTAACGGCGACGCTTGTACGTGAAGATGGACGCGAGGCTGATGTGTTCAGCCTTATAGGACCTAAAAAGTACGATGTCCCCTGGCGTGAGCTTGAGAAACAAGGTTGGATTGCAACGGCAGAATGCCACGAAATCCGTGTCAGTCTGAGCGAAGATGAGCAACTCAACTATGCAATGGCGGAGGTACGCGAGAAATATCGTATCGCAGCCGAGACGCCCGCGAAACTATCGGTCGTTCGTCATCTAGTAGAACAGCACCAGAACGACCAAATACTGGTTATCGGGCAATATCTCGACCAACTCAAGCAGTTGTCAGAAGAACTACAGGCACCCTTGCTTACAGGACGCACTCCCAATGGGCAACGCGAAAAGTTATACGAGCAGTTCCGACGTGGTGAGATCAAGCGTATGGTGGTCAGCAAGGTAGCGAACTTCGCCATCGACCTCCCCGATGCCAATGTCGCCATTCAGGTATCAGGAACCTTTGGCTCACGACAAGAAGAGGCACAACGTCTTGGTCGTATTCTGCGTCCAAAGGGTGATGGCGGCATGGCCTACTTCTATTCCGTCGTCACGCGCGATACACGCGATCAAGAGTTTTCCGCGAACCGCCAACTGTTCCTCACCGAACAAGGGTATCGTTATATCATTGAAGATGCAGAAGCATTATTGGCATCCACAGCGCAGTAAGCTTAGGGCTGTTGCAAACTTGCAACAGCCCTAAGCTTACTCACATAGCTTTTCATATGAAGAAACCAGCTTACCCCTAGGCAACTCTCCTCGACTCCCTCATGGTCGTATCCGAGTTCTTCCCCCAACCCAAACGCTTTCTCTCAATTCCCAAAACGCAAACCGCTGTCAACCAGGCACCAATAGCACAGCCAATTGTAGGCAGCACTATCCAGCTACTAACGTGACCGATATACATCGTAAACGGCATGCTGAACAGAGGAAGAAGTGCCGCCAGTGAGAAAATGACAGCAGTGACATGATACGGCCACATCTTGAACAGCATGGCAACCGGGAAAAAGTGGATGCCTACGATCAGCAGAATAATGGGCACGAGATACTCATAATGATGGATCGAGAGCAACACAATATTCGCAACCAGAAACACGAGCATCTCTACACCAACCACCATCCCAAAACGGCGGCTCAATTGTTTGCGTGCCGCCGCGATTTCAGGCGAAGCCTCGCGAGGCAGACGCAGGGCAGTCCGCAAAACGCTAATCCCCATAGGAAAGAACACCGCACAGACAACTCCCACCAGAACCAGAAGCACGACGGCTTCCAGCACAGTGACACTCATCATAGCTACAGCTCCTAGAGCGGCAAGACTGCCAGCCGCCATAATCCAGAGAAAACCAATCGCATCCCTGAGAATAGTCGAGTTCCGTGAAACCGTGAATTGCTCCATCTCGTTAGATCTCCCTAACGTTCAAAAAGTGCCTACCGCCTAGCCTATGCTGTCAGCAACAGGAGGACGTTGCACTGTTGTCGTCTCAGACATCGGTTTACTCCATTTTTCAGGATGAAGAAATGTCTTCATCCTTTGCTTGTAAAAAGTGTGGTTTCCTATACTAGCTTAGCTACGCCCTTTATTGATATTGTCTCTTTTGAATCCAGAGATCATTCTGGATGATCATAAGGAGAGAAGGGATACACCAGAGAGAGAGAAAACAAAACCATCCCAGACGGCGGGTTCCGTTGATGCAGGAGAAGTTCTGAGTACCCGTTTCTATAAGATATCTGGTTGGAGGGGTAAAACTCATAAGAAGATTTATAAGCTACTTCAAGTATACACTATTTCTGAGAAAATTGCTTGAAAAGTCATGCTGCCACTCCCAGGAGAATGCGTAAACGAAGAAGGAGACGATTGCGGGAACCATACGCTTGACGCATCAAGGCTTTGGTACGATTGTTCTTGTGGCTTGACACATGCTACTCATGAGTGATATTTTGAGGAACAAGGTAAAATTTTATAGAATAGCAGAGGATGGCATGGCAAAAAGCTACATAGACGTGACAAAAGAGGATTTCACCGAAAAGGTTTTACAGGCACAACAATTAGCGATTGTCAATTTTTCAGCAGATTCAGTAAGTGCATGTCAGATATTAGAGCCAGAGTTTGAGGCGATCAGCAAAGAATATCAAGGTAGAGCTTTGTTCGCAAAGCTAGATGTTACGGGACACGAAGAAATCACCAAACAATGGAACATCGAAGGTGTACCAACAATTGTCTTCTTCAAAAGTGGACAAGAAATGTATCGCATCAAGGGTATCATGATGCGCGACAAATTGCGCCGTCAGATCGAGGGAGCTTTACTAGCAAGCTAATATTGTGTTGAAATTGTCCTTTCCCTATATTATTTATTTATGTGGAGGTTGAGTTGGTTGTGTCGTATGTGTATCCTCTACGCCTGGAAGCTTCGTTACACGAAACGCTCTGGGGTGGTCGTAGATTAGAACGCGGAAATTGGAAGCGTCTTCCCAATGGCGATGTTGCCATTGGCGAAGCGTGGGAAACAGAAGTGACGACCGTTGTGCAAAACGGTCCTCGTGTGGGCGAGACGCTCGGTACACTCGTGAATGAGTGGAAAGCAGCATTACTTGGCGAACAGGCACAGGCGATTTTCGGATTACGCTTTCCCTTACTCGCCAAATTCATTGATGCGAACGCGAATCTCTCGGTACAAGTACACCCCGAAGACCATTACTCAGCACAATATGAGGGCGGCAAACTCGGTAAAACAGAGTTCTGGTATATTTTAGCAGCCGAACCCAATGCTAAAATCGTATACGGATTTAAGCATGATACATGCCGAGAAGAGGTACAACGCGCTATCGAGCAGTCTACTCTCGAAACGTTGCTGCATGAAGAACCTGTTGCTGCTGGCGATGTCGTTTTTGTGCCAGCAGGAACCGTTCACGCGATTTGTAGTGGCATTGTGCTATACGAGCTACAAGAATATTCCGATGTCACCTATCGTATGTATGATTATGGACGCCTCACAGCCTCTGGCAAGCCACGAGAACTCCATATCGAACGCTCACTAGATGTTTCGCGCTATGCCGCCGCTCAGCATGTCAAAGCCAGACCAGTTGTACTTGCCGGGAGTGCCGATTACGAAGAGCGGTGCCTTGTCGCCTGTCGCTACTTTGTAACACGGGAAATTCTGCTGAAAGGGCGCGGCAGTCTACAGAGAAGCACAACCAACAGTTGTATCATCCTCTCGTCGCTCGGTGCAGAGGTACGTGTAGTTTATGGGAATGCGTTCTCGCAAAGCGAAATGCTTTCGCGTGGGCAGACAATGGTGTTACCAGCATCACTGGGCACCTATCGCATAGAAGGAAACGGAACACTGCTTTTCTCGTATGTGCCAGATGCTGATGATGATGTGTGGCACTTGTGGCAAAAAGCCAACAGATAAAGTATAGCCGTGACGGTGCTAAACAAAACTCACTGGCACCGTCACAGCTATACTTTATTCTCTACGACGCTTTCTTCGTTCTTCCTCAAGATCAGTAATTGTACCTTCAACAACATTTGGCTCTTCTGGCTCTGCCTCTGCGTAGGGATTGAGTGGACGACGACCGGCGAAGGTGCGCTGCATGCGACTCACATCCGAGATTGTTTGTGAAATAGTCGTACTCACATTCAGTGCAAACAGTACCGCTGTTAACACACCCCACACAACCAGACCCACCAGTAACGTGATAACCCCAGCAACGACACCATTAGTTATGCCACTCACCCTGCCACTTAGATAGGTTTCATAGACCACCATGCCTATGATTGGTATCCAGAAAAAGCGCACAAGAACTTTTAGCAACCAGTGCAGAAACCACCATACGGCCTTCACAGGGTCGGAAGGCATATTCCAGGGTGGAAGAATTTCTCTTTTTGGTTTAATGTTTCTCACGCTAGCCTCTTTTGTACAGCACTTTCTGTACTAGTATGCATATTGTACCATGTCTGAGCGTGAATAGTAGTAGTAGTCCACCAAAGTTCATGTGACCCCAACTAGGGTGCCCGCAAGGGGACACCCCTCCCATACGACGTGGCTTCAGGAGAGGGTTCGTGTATGGGAGGGGTGTCCCCTTGCGGGCACCCTGGTCCCTATCAAATCAAGATCGGTGGACTAGTAGGGGCGTTTTGTTTATCGGTCAAAACAATGGGGATTGTACAGGGAGACCGCAAGAGTCCTACATGTAGGAATTAGCATGTAGGGGAGACCCTTGCGGGCTCCTGTTTTCCACGATGAAATTTTTAACATTCACAATCAGGCCTCAATAGCTTCTAAAATGCTTCTTACAGCATCAATAGTTGGCTTAACTACAATACCGCCATTACCCTGTTGCATACCAGTTTTGCTATCTTTGAGAAGCGTACCCGTTAAAACGCCAACAACGCGCTCATCGTGCTTGATAACGCCGCGCTCGACAAGCTGACGTATACCTGCCAGAGTTGCGGCAGAGGCTGGTTCACAGCCAATGCCAGAGCGATCAATCACAGCTTTCGCTGCGAGTATCTGGGCATCACTGACCGACACAACAATGCCGTCGCTCTCTTCGATGACGCGACGTGCGCGAGTATAACTGACTGGATTACCAATTTTAATTGCACTGGCAACGGTCTCAGCATGAATGGAATGACGTTCGGCAAACTTTCCCACGAAACTACGGTAAAATGGGTTCGCACCCTCTGCTTGAATAGAGGCGATACGTGGCATAGAATTGATAATGCCAAGCTGATATGCCTGTCGAAATGCTTTTCCAATAGCTGAAGTATTGCCGAGGTTGCCTGCCGGAAGCACAAGCCAATCAGGAGCTTGCCAATCAAACTGCTGCAATATCTCGAAGCCAATCGCCTTTTGACCTTCAATGCGAAACGGGTTGAGCGAGTTCAGCAGATAGATACCTAGTTCGTTGCAGACATGTTCAACAAGGTGCATAGCATCATCAAAATCACCCTCGATCTGCACCGCCGTCGCTCCATATGCCAACGTTTGTGCGAGCTTGCCACCTGCGACATTGCCAGCGGGCAGAAAGACAATACCGCGCATACCAGCCTGGGCAGCGTAAGAGGCAAGAGAGGCAGAGGTGTTGCCGGTTGAGGCACAGGCAACGGCTTTCGCACCCATTACATGAGCCATTGTAACCCCAACCGTCATGCCGCGATCTTTAAAACTTCCGGTGGGGTTTTCGCCCTCGTGCTTCAGAAAGAAACGGTCTAACCCTGCATACACACCAATCTGGCGATGCCCGATGCGTCCCGTGCCACAGTTCTCCATACCCACAGGATAGAGCGTCGTATTGCCTTCTGGCCGACTAATCACGTACTTCTCTGGTACAGGCACGATGAGTTCACGAAAACGCCAGACACCACTGGCATCCAACAGGTGCGTATCAGTGCTAATGGACCAGATGGGCGGACTTGAGGCGCGGTCATCGAAGCGTTGTCGCCACGATGCACCAATAGACGGCAAGGTATCTGCATCATTAAAAAAGGCGGTTTCGCGCGTCTGTAACTCATGTGAGTTAGCATCTCCAAAATTTGTCTCAACGTCAAGTACGCCACCACAACCACAACGATAGCGTGGTACAGACTCTAACGCAGGATACATGGTCTGACATTCAACACAGCGCAACGAGGTAGAGGCGAGAGCCTGCATAGCATCAAGAGCAGGTACCATTGGTATTTGTTGCACCGAGTTATTCTCCTCGCCCGCCCCCTGGCTTGGCTGGAGACCAGTAGAATTGATCACCATGACGTGCGCTTACTTCCTTTCGTATACGGCTACGCGACGGATTGAGTACACGTGCGCCATTTTGATCTGCTCGTAGTATTCTGCCTGTTCCTTGAATACCTGCGGCACGAGCAGTCGTTTCCATTGCTCGCAACACATCATTGAAACGCGAACTCGTCAGAGCAATCAACGACGAGCCACCACCAGAAAGACATGCACCATAAGCTCCAGCTGCAACTGCGGCCTGAATAATTTCGGGCATAGCGGGAAAGAGAGCTTGACGGTAAGGCTGATGCAAGCGGTCTTGCATGGCTTCACCAATCACCTCATAACGTCCCATTTGTAAAGCGGTCAGCAACAGGGCTACCCGTCCAGTATTGAATGTCACATCGGCCTTCGAGTAGCTAGCAGGCAGTAGTTTGCGACCCGCTATCGTATCCATTGGGAACGAGGGTGTGAAAATCACCGCTTTGAGCGCGTCGGGAAAGGGTGCTTTAATCGCGTGTATCTTCCCTTCCATGTTCGTCGTTGCGACCAGCCCTCCTAACAGCGCAGGGGCAACGTTATCAGGGTGGTTGCCAGCTTCGGCCTCCACCGCAAGTTCTAGCAGTTCCTCTTTTGGTACCTCTAACCCCTTAAAACGGAGCCACTCGTTCGCCGCAACCAGCCCACCAACAACAGCGGTGGCACTACTCCCTAAACCACAACCAGGAGGAATATTGGTGGTCAAACGAATACGAACCGCTGGCACGTCGATATGTGCGCGTTCAAAAAGCAAGGCGAAAGATCGGAAGAACAAATTGTCCGCGCCAGTTGACAGTTCTGACCCTAACGCGCCATCAATTTCGATTGTCGGATTTTGAGGATCGCCTTTACTCTCTTCGACCTCAAAACGATTATACAACTGTAACGCCAATCCCAGACTATCGAAGCCAGGACCCAGGTTAGCGGACGTTGCTGGTGTTAAGACAGTGACAGAAGCAGGTAATACCAGTGCCATCGCTAGCAACCTGCCTTTCTGATGCCCTCTGCATGATGCATCCTTTCCTAATGTACAACATATTCTACTATGTTTTGTACCCCAAGGCAGCAGTTGGGTACACACGTTTCCTATAAAGAAATGTGTTCTATCATTCGTAGACTGGCGTGAGCCAATCACGATATTTGTCGTTTTCACCGCGACAGGCGGCTAGGTATAAAGCTTGTAACTTGGTGGTAAATGGGCCGGGAACGCCTGCACCAACCTTCCTACGATCTACACTGGTGACAGGAGAGACCTGCACACCTGTACCACATAGGAAAATCTCGCTCGATGCATAAAGTTCTGTACGGTCGATACGCCGCTCTTCTACTGGCATACCAAACTCGTTGCGAATCATCTCAATCAATGCATTTCGTGTCACACCTTCAAGAATATCGTCCGAGACGGCTGGCGTAGCAACCTTGCCATTGCGAAACAGGAAGACATTACACGAACTACCTTCCGAAACATTGCCATCGTGTGTCAACATGATGGCTTCATCGAAGCCCGACGCCTTTGCATCATCAACGGCAAGGGCACTATTGACGTATGCCCCCGTCACCTTTGCACGCACGGGCATGGCATTACTGCCAGCACGCCGCCATGATGATGTGCAAACACTCAAACCAGCATTGATATCGACGTAATTGCCCATTGGAAATGCGTAAATCGCAAGCGCATCTTCCAATTCGCTCAGCGTGACGCGAATGGTTGCCGAGGATTTGTACGCCAATGGACGAATGTATACATCACTCTGAAAGCCGTGCTTGCGTACAAGCTCAGTGGTGATTCTACATAAATCATCTATCGACTCTTTGGGACGTATACGTAGCACATTCCAGGAGTCTGCCATACGCAGATAATGTTCACGTAGTTTGAGAATATAGAGTTGTTTCTGCTCAGCGTTCCAGTAGGCACGAATGCCTTCAAAGCAGGCTGTACCATAGTGAAGGGCGTGTGTGGCGATACTTACTTTGGCCTCGCCCATCGGCACAATACGGCCTTCAAAATAAGCATAGCCTTCCTCTGCGGTAAGCATTGGTACGCCTTTATCTTGTTCGGTAGCTTTTTGCGTTTTTGATTCATCAATTTGTGTCAAGTATGTACTCCTTTTATAGCAGGGAGACCGCAAGGGTCTCCCCTACATGTAGGGACTATTATATACCAGCAGGCGTTTCCACACCACTATCGACGATGTACATCAGGTCGGCATCGGTGATGTTTTTCTTCTTGTCGGCCATTTTGACAAAACGGTTGTAGGCAGTTTTCAGTTGGTCTGCATTCAACTTGTGTCCGAGCTGGCGCAGGCGAGCATCGAGACCATGACGCCCCGAATGCTTGCCAAGTACGATACGTGTATCGGTCCAACCAATGGATTGTGGTGTCATAATCTCATATGTGAGACGATTTTTCAACATGCCTTCTTGATGCATATTAGCTTCATGTGCAAAGGCATTAGAGCCGACAATGGCTTTATTGGGCTGAACCGGAATACCACTCATGCGACTGACAATCTGACTGGCTGAGAGTAGCTCGTTTGCTCGAACACGCGTATCGACATTACCAAACGAGTCGGGGCGGGTGCGGAGAGCCATCACGACCTCTTCGACCGCTGTATTCCCTGCCCGTTCACCAAGACCATTGATGGTTACCTCAACCTGTCGCGCACCCGCCTGAATCGCTGCCAGTGTGTTAGCGGTTGCCATACCCAGGTCGTTGTGACAGTGTGCGCTCATCGTCACAGTATCTATGCCAGGAACATGCTCACGCAGATAGCGGAACAACGCCCCATATTCGTGCGGCATGGCGTAGCCAACGGTATCGGGAACATTCACAGTTGTTGCCCCCGCTTGAATTGCTGCCTCAAGCACGCGGCTAAGGTAATCCCAATCACTACGAGTGGCGTCTTCTGCTGAGAACTCGACAACGGGACACAGGTTCCGCGCGTAAGCTACCATCGTTTGCACCTGCTGTAATGCCTCTTCGCGGCTGAGTCCAAGTGTGTGTTGTAGATGAATTTCGGAGGTTGCGAGAAACACATGAAGCACTGGCTGTTCAGCATCACGCACACCCTCCCAGGCAGCGTCAATGTCGCTAGCAAAAGCACGAGCGAGGGCTGCAACCGCCACACCACGCACACGCCGTGCGATCTCTTTGACCGCCACCAGATCGCTAGGAGAGGCCGCCGGGAAACCTGCCTCAATAATGTCTACGTTCAGACGCATAAGCTGCTCGGCAACCTGTAGCTTCTCTTCGATGGTCATTGTGGCTCCGGGCGACTGTTCACCATCACGCAGGGTTGTGTCAAAAATCTTTACGATGGCAGAGTTTTCCATAACGTTTTCTCCTTATTGAACAAGGGATAGGTAACTGATTCCAGGGTATGTAGTAGTCCACTCATCTTCATTTGATGAGTGGACTACTACAGATTACTTGGTTGTTTCGGCTTTTTCGCTTTTCTTCTGATTCGGGTTGAGCCAGGGCATCATAGCTCGCAGATCGCTACCAACTTGCTCGATCTGTTGCTGTGCGCCTTCGCGTCGCATTGCCAGGAAAGCAGGGCGTCCGGCCTGATTTTCGAGTATCCAATTCTTGGCGAAGGTGCCATCTTGAATTTCGCGCAGAACCCTGCCCATCTCATCGCGTACATGCTGGTCGATGATACGTGGACCCGAAACGTAATCGCCATACTCGGCGGTGTCGCTAATAGAGTAACGCATATAGCTCATGCCACCCTGATACATCAGGTCAACAATTAATTTCATCTCATGCATACACTCAAAATATGCCAGTTCTGGCTGATAGCCCGCTGCGACCAGCGTCTCGAAGCCCGCACGGATGAGCGATGTGACCCCTCCACAAAGGACGGCTTGCTCTCCAAAAAGATCTGTCTCGGTCTCTTCTCCAATGGTTGTGCGTAAAACGCCTGCACGAGTGCTACCAACCGCACGAGCATACGAGAGCGTCAGAGCCTCGGCATTGCCCGTAGCATCTTGATAAACCGCCCAGAGTGCAGGTACGCCCACACCCTCGACAAAGAGACGACGCATCATATGGCCGGGACTCTTAGGCGCGACCATTGCTACATCAATGTCTGCTGGTGGCACGATCTGCGCGTAGTGCAGGCTAAAGCCATGAGCGGTCATGAGCATTTTCCCTGGCGCGAGTCCTGGTTTAATGTCGCGCTCAAAAACCTCGCGATGGTTCTGGTCCGGGATAAGCATCATGATAACATCGGCTTGCTCAGCGGCTGCGGCAGGCGTCATGACCTGTAGCCCATCCGCCTCAACTTTTTCGCGACTCTTGCTTCCTGGGGGTAAGCCGATCACGACGTTACATCCATTGTCACGCATGTTGAGCGCATGGGCATGGCCCTGACTGCCATAGCCGATGACAGCAACCCGTTTTTGCTGTATCAATTCCAGGTTTGCGTCCGTGTCCAGGTAAATATGTGCCATGTGTATATGTTCCTTTCGGTTATCTTCTCACAAATTTTGACCAACGAATACGATAAAGGTCTCCTGTAGGGGCCATAATTCATCACGCCCTGATACCATACACAATCGAGACGAGGGCGTAATGAATTATGGCCCCTACACATCTCCTTTTGCCATTGCGATACTCCCAGAGTGTGCAATTTCACGAATGCCATACGGCGTCAAGGATTTGAGAAACATCCCGATCTTTTCAGCGTTGCCCAGTATCTCCAGTATCAGAGTCTCGTCTGTCGTATCAACAATGTGGGCACCGAACTGTTGAGCAAGTTCGCGAACTTCCTGCAACTGGCTCGCAGGTGCAGCGACTTTAATTAAAGCCAGTTCGCGCAAAACTGCCTCTTGCGGCAACAAATTCGAGACATGTACCACGTCGATAATCTTACGCAATTGCTCAACGAGTTGCTCCACTCCGACATTCGAGTCGTTCACGCCAACGGCAATACGCACCACTTCTGGCTGCTCACTCTGACCGAGAACAAGCGTCTGCATATTGGCGCGTCTACGACGGAGTAGCCCTATGACGCGATCTACAGACCCGGGTTTGTCATTAACAAGCATGATTAGTGTATGCGCCTGCTCGGTTCCTAATGGTGCGTCGGTTTGACCTGAACGTGAAAACGTTGTATTTGACATGTTACACGTTCTCCGTCTCTTCAATCATAGAGGTAATCGCCGCGCCAGGAGCCACCATCGGATAGACATTCGACTCAGACTCAATCACGAAGTCGATGATGACGGTTCCTTCAGTCTCCATCGCACGTTGAATTGCAAGCTCCACCTCGTCACGCCTCGTTACACGAATACCTGTCAGCCCATATGCCGCCGCAAGCTTTGTATAGTCGGGACCTGTCATCGGTGTTTCGGAATAGTTGCGCGAATGGAAGAATTGTTGCCACTGACGTACCATACCAAGATAGCCATTATTCATAATGGCGACTTTAACGGCGACTCCTTCCTGTTGCAGCGTTGCCAGTTCCTGAATGTTCATCTGAATACCACCATCACCCGCCACAGCCCATACAGGCGCGTCTGGCATACCCATCTTGACACCCATTGCTGCTGGAAGTGCAAAGCCCATTGTACCAAGTCCACCAGAGGTGATATGACTGTTGCGACGCGTCCATTCGTAGAAACGGGCGGTCCACATTTGATTCTGTCCCACATCTGAAACCACAATGGCGTTACCGTCTGTTGCGCTACGGATCGCATTGAGAATGCTGGTAGGATCGGGACATTCCTCGTTGCGCTGAATCTGCTGCTGTCGCTCATGCGTCTGCGCCTGCCAACTACGTATCTCATCCAGCCATGCATGCGACTGACGGAGAGTTACAGCCTCGGTCAATGTGGCAAGTGCGATTTTCGCGTCCGCGACGATAGGCACCGTTGCGACTTTCACCTTGTGCATTTCGGAGGCGTCAATGTCTATATGAATGATGCGGGCATGAGGAGCGAAGGCTGCCACGTTGCCAGTGACACGATCATCGAAGCGTAAGCCGACACCGATTATGAGGTCGGCGTCACCAATCGCACGGTTGACGTGCGCGGGACCGTGCATGCCCGGCATACCAATATGGAGCGGATGCGTGTCTGGAATGGCACTCAGACCGAGGAGTGTTGTGATGACGGGTATCAAGGTTTTTTCAGCAAAGGCTTGAAGCTCGTTATACGCGCCCGATAGAATAATGCCATGACCAGCCATGATGAGTGGACGCTCTGCCTGAGCAATAAGGTGAGCCGCTTGAGCAATCTGATAAGCGGGGAGTGTTTGCGCTACTACAGTACTCATTTGTTCGCGCGACGACTTCGAGGCGGCTGGTCTGTAAGTCGCCTTCTTGAGTTGTACATCTTTAGGAATGTCGATCAATACAGGACCAGGACGACCACTACGTGCAACGCGGAATGCTTCATGCACAATGTCGGCGATTTCGTCGGTGCTACGTATCAAGAAGTTATGTTTGGTGATTGGCTGTGTGACACCGATAATGTCGGTCTCCTGAAATGCATCACGCCCAATAAAAGGGCTGGCGACCTGCCCAGTGATGGCGACAATGGGGGTCGAGTCCATGAACGCGGTTGCGAGTCCTGTCACTAGATTTGTAGCACCTGGACCGCTTGTGGCGACACACACACCAACGTTACCAGTGGCACGTGCATAGCCATCTGCGGCGTGCGCGGCGGCTTGTTCGTGTCGCACAAGGACATGGTGAAGTGCTGGATACGAGGTTAGCGAGTCGTAGAATGGCATGATTGCACCGCCAGGGTAGCCGAAGAGAATCTCTACTCCTTCACGAACTAGAGCCTCACAAAGAATGGCACTTCCCGCCAATTCTCGCTCATCCTGTTGCTGTGCCTGTTGTTGCATAAGTTTTGCTGCGATTGCCATAATTGCTCAATCCTCCAGAGAATTTGTGAATAAAAAAAGAGGACCTCCCGATAGTGGGAAGTCCTCGCCAGGATACCTTCTTTGGATTGGGTGCGCCGTTGCCCCCTGTTACTCTCCCCGTGTCATGTGTGTGGCTAGCCCTGCCGTTTCCTTTGTTTGCCCTACCAGACCCTCAAGACTAATCGGTCCGGTAAGGCGTGTAAGGAGGAGACTAATCACTACCACAAGGAGAAGGGTGACTACTAGTAGCACAACACCAAACAAAGAAACCGACGCAATTGCGCCGGTTCCGATAATGAGCGTGCTTGCAGCCATCATGTGCATTGTATACATAGCTGACTTTTCAGAGCATGAAAAAGGCATACATTGAGCGCAACGTTGACAGGCATCCATTGCCTTCTGTGTTGTACTCATTGTTGCCGACATTTTTTCACTCCATGCGCTGCATACAATACGTTTTGTTTTCAGTAATCGCTACCCACGAACGCTACAACAGCATCTTCACTGGAGCATTTCGCAGGTTAATGTTTGTTGTTTGTGAGCATACACCACGCGCTTGATAGTTGTCAACCCCAAGTGGGGGTATATGCAGGGTCTGAAAATTATTGCTAGGCAAGAGGCTCCGAAAGCTGATACGATGGAATTACCAAATTTCATCCCAGTGAGAAGGAGCCTCTTGCTATGTATTCTACTGCACTTCCCTTCCCTGTG